>Ga0315907_10002012_pt1 | contig 26453 bp, 20 predicted proteins | sample LakEriMetagenome_3_FD_203525 | JGI IMG/M metagenome (GOLD analysis project Ga0315907, IMG submission 203525) | Freshwater fungal communities from buoy surface, Lake Erie, Ohio, United States - Buoy 12 MA123 | ecosystem: Environmental > Aquatic > Freshwater > Lake > Lake biofilm | place: USA...
GTACCCCCTCCGCCTTGGCCCCTTACCTGCCACCCCTGCTCGCCGCGGCGACCGTCCTCGTGTTGACGGCCCTCGCCGAGTGGTGGCATGCGCGCAAGGTCGCCCGGCTGGCCCGCCTCGCCTTCGGCCCCGCCGCCGCCGCGCGCAGCTGGACGAAGGCGGCGCCCCTCTTGCGGGTGCTCGCGTTGGCCGCCTTCACCTGGGGCTTCGCGGTGATGTACCAGCTGCACCTCGCCGCGGGCAAGGATGGCCGGCCCGAGCCCAAGGAGTCGCCTCGCCTGATCTTCGTCGCCGACCTCTCCCCGAGCATGCTGCTCAAGGACGCCGGCCCGGAGGGCAAGCAGACCCGCCGCGAGCGGATGCGCGCCGAAGTCGAGAGCATCCTGATGCGCGTCGGCGGCGATCTCCGCTACGGCGTCATCGGTTTCTACACCGACGCCAAGCCGGTGGTCATGGACGCCCGCGACCCCGCCCTCGTCCGCAACGTCTTCGACGGCCTGCCCATCTCCTACGTGATGAAGGCCGGCACGACCGACCTCGGCACCGCCATCACCGCCGCCGTCAAGCTGGTCGACCCCTTGCCCGCGCGCTCCGTCCGCCTGGTGATCTTCACGGACGGCGACACCACGCCGCTGCAGCCCATCCCGCCGCGCCCCGCCTCGGTCTCGCAGGTGCTGGTGCTCGGACTCGGCAACCCGCGCAAGGGCACCTTCATCGACGGGCACCAGTCCCGCCAGGATCCGGACGTGCTCCGCAGCCTCGCCGCCGCCTTGCGTGGCGAATACCTCGACATCAATGAGAAGCACCTGCCGACGCCCAAGCTGGGCGACCTGGTGGTGATCACGCCGCCGCCGCACCCCGGGCTGACCCTCGAGGAGTGGGCCTTGCTCGCCATGGCCGTGGGCGCCGCGCTCGCGGCCCTGCTGCCCGTCGCGCTCGAGCTCGCCGGCACCGATTGGCGCGTCGTCGCGCCGACCCGCGGGGAGGGGGCCGACGTCCGATGAGGAAGTGGTTCCTGCTGCTGTGGCTGCTCTTCCCGGTCGGGGTGGTGTATTATCATTTCAACCACGGGGCGGACCAGTTCGCCCGGGAGAAAGCCCGCCATCGGCTGGAGGGCATCCGCGTGCTCGCCGCGGCCAAGGAGCCGGACTGGATCAAGATCGTCGATCAGTACGACCTCCTGCTCGCCGACCTGCCCGCCGACGAGCGTCCGCTGGTGCGCCATCAGGTCCGCCACGAGAAGGCGCGGGCGAAGCTCGAGATGCTCGATGTCGCCGGGGCCATCACCGACCTGACGACCCTCCTGCAGGAGTCGGCCGCCGCGCATGGCGACGACCATCGCACGACGCGCGCGATCCGCGAGACCCTCGGCAAGGCCTTCTTCTACGCGACCTCCCTGCTCAAGACCAGCGGCGCCACCGAGGAGGAATGGCGTCCCTACGCCGAGCGCACGCGCCAGATCTTCCGTTACCTCGCCGAGCACCAGGACCCCGCCGCGCTGGCCGCCTATGAGCGTCGCGTCGAGGCGGAGTTCGCCAAGAGCCTCGGCAGCCGCACCCCTTAAGACCCCGATGAAGACCCCCCGCCTCCCGCTCGGATTATTCCTCGCCGCCGCCGTGATCGCCGCCGACGCCCCGCCGTCCGCGGTCGAGGGCGTTAAAGGTGTCCGCCAGGAAGGCGCGGCCAAGGTGAAGAACATCGACCCGCGCACCGCGCGTCCCGTGTCGCCCGAAAAAGCCGAGGGTGTGGAGCAGTCCGCGACCGCGGTGAAGCCCGCATCTGGTCCCGGCACGGTCGCCGCGCCGACCCCGCCGCCGCCTCCGCAAGGGGTGGGGCAGGAAGCCACGGCGGTGAAGCCCGCTGGCGGCCCTGGCACGGCTTCTACTCCCCCGCCGCCTCCGCCGCCCAAGGGCGTCGACCAGGGTGCGACCGCGGTGAAGCCTGCGGGCGGTCCGGGCACGGTCGCCGCGCCGACCCCGCCGCCGCCTCCGCAAGGGGTCGGACAGGAGGCCACCGCGGTGAAGCCCGCCGGTGGGCCTGGCACGGCCTCCACGCCTCCTCCGCCTCCGCCGCCCAAGGGCGTCGACCAGGGTGCGACCGCGGTCAAGCCCGCGGGTGGTCCCGGCACGGTCGCCGCGCCGACCCCTCCGCCACCTCCGCAAGGGGTCGGGCAGGAAGCCACGGCGGTTAAGCCCGCGGGCGGCCCCGGCACAGCCTCTGCCCCGCCGCCGCCCCCGCCGCCCACGGGCGTCGACCAGGGTGCGCCGGAAGCGGCGCCCGTCGCCGGCCAGGGCTCGCCCGCGCCCGTCGCGCCTCCCTCGCCCAAGGGCATCGGTTCGGTCGAAGGCGTGAAAGCCTCGGGCGGCGGCGTCATCCGCGCCGTCGAAGGCGTCGCCGGGATCGATACGGAGAAGCTCCGCAACCTCGAGGCCGCCTTGATGGCCAAGCCCGCGCCGGTCCCGGAGGACCCCAAGGCCAAGGCGAAAGCCGCGGCTCAGCTGCTCCAGAAACCGACCCCCGCGCCCAAGCCGGCGCAGCGGATGGCCGACGGCCGCCCGGATTTCCAGGAACGCATCCCCGACAAGGGCTCCTGATCACCCCTCGCTTTATTTAACCTAAGAAAACCATGCACCTCCGCCTCCCTCTCCGGACCGCCGGCGCCGCGCTCGGCGCCCTCGCCTGGGCCGCCGCGCTCGTCGCCCAGCAACCCGCGGCCGCGCCCGCCCCGCTCGACGCGAAGACGCTGCGCCAGTACGAGAACCTGCTGAACTACAAGTTCTCGCGCGACCTCAACGAGGTCTTCGGCGCGCTCGAGAAGGCCGCCAAGGACGACAGCCGCACGCCCGTCGACGTCCGCTTCCTGCAGGCCTTCCGCCTCGGCGACTGGCCGCGCGTCCGCGCCGAGCTGCGCCTCCTGCCGCCCGACCTCGCCCGCCGCATCTACGACAAGATGCTGACCGACCTGCTGGAGCGCCGCCTGATCGCGCTGCGGCTCGACGACGCCCTCGCGCTGGTCGACGCCGTGCCGGGCGAGCTGACCGATGACGAGGTCCGCAAGATCGGGCAGCTGCTGTCCAACGTGCTGGCCCCCGGCGACGCCTTCTGGCTGTCCGAGCGGCTGGCCAAGGGCACCGCGCAGCTCGGCGCCGGCGACCCCGTCAAGCGTCTCCGGACCGCGCGCATGCTCATCGCCGGCGGCTTCAAGGAACTCGCCAAGACCTACCTGCCCGACGCCGCGCAGCTCGCGCAGATCCAGGACGAGGCCGTGAAGGCCGAGCTCCAGACCTTCCTCTCGGCGGAGGAGGCGACCGACGCGCAGCAGCGCGACCAGGTCCAACGCATCTGGGACGAGAACATCCGCCTGCTCTCGCAGGACCGCGTCAACGACTGGGAGCGGACCAAGGCCGGCGCCGCCCTCGCCCGCATCATGATGCAGGTGCCCCCGAGCACGCTCGGTCCCTCCTTCCGCGGCTTCCTCAAGGATCACCCCGACAGCGCCATCTCGATGGTCGGCGGGCTCGTGCGCAAGGTGCAGAACGAGTCCCGCGGCGACCCGGCCGTGCGGGCGGACAACCTCCGCGCGCAGGCGACGCTCGCGAACCTGCTCGTGGAGCAGGTCGACGTCACCCAGAAGCCGTGGGACCAGTACGTGCAGATCATGGCGGAGACCTGGATCACCGAGGCCGAGGCGGCCTTCGCCCAGCGCAACAACGGCGGCGCCCGCCAGCGCGGCGCCAAGGGTTCCACGCTGACCGGCGAGGACCTCCTCACCTTCGCCCCCGCGGGCAAGTGGGTCGCGGCCCTGGGTCCGGAGGTGCGCGGGCGCTTCGACGCCGCCCTGTCCCACGCCATCCTCGTCAACGCCGACTTCGACGCCGCCTCCGAGCGCATCCTCGAGCTGAGCAAGCGCCACCCTCAGGCCGCCATCGCCCTGGCCGAGGATTTCATCTCCGCCTGGGCCCAGGCCCATAACCCGCAGCTGCCCGAGGAGCTCCGCAAGAAGTACGGTCTGCCCGAGGAGACCCGCATCCCCGTCACGCCCGTCATGATGGAGCGCAACATCGACAGCCTCGCCCGCATGATGGGGCTCTTCCGCCAGGCCGGCATCGCCCCGCGCGACTACAACCGCGTGGTCACGGCCTTCGACCTCGCCTACAGCAACGCCGAGGCGTACCGCGAATCGCACCTCGAGAAGGTCTTCGGCCCGATCCCGCAGCTGAGCGAGCAGGTCTTCTTCCTCATCACCCAGCGCATGCAGGCCAACCTCTCCGACCGCTGGCGCAAACCCGAGACCCAGAAGGTCGGCCTCACGCGCCGCACCGACGCCCAGACCTACGAGATGGTCTCCGCCGGCTACGCGCAGACGCTCCGGATGGTCGACCAGTGGCTGGCCGGCCGCACCGATAGCGCCCGCGCCCTGGCCTTCGCCGGCGGCCTGCTGTGCGAGTGGGGCGACTACGAGTTCTTCCAGGAGCTCGCGCCTATGGACACGCAGAAGCGCTTGCTGGCCTACAAGGAGCGCAACCTGCAGTCGCAGGAGTACTTCCAGCGCGCGGTCGACGCCTACGGTCGCGACGTGCTGCGCAAGAACCCGGCCGACTACTCCATCGACATCCACCTCGCCTGGTTCAACACGCTCCTCGGCATCGGGCCCAACGGCAACCTGAACCTGGGCAAGACGATGAACCGCGCCGCGCTCGGCCGGATCCGGACCTCCCTGCAGGCGCTCCCGGGCAAGGCCGCCGCGACGCACCTCAGCATGCTCGCGAAGGTCCTCAACGCCCGCCTGGCCGACGAACGCGAGCCCTTGCATGAGGACCTGAAGTACCGCTACCTCGCCAGCGCCCTGGTCGTGACCAAGGACGACCCCTTCACGCTCGGCCTCCAGAAGAAGGTCGCCTACTTCGACGAGCTGCTCAGCGAGATCCGCCTCCAGACGCGCGTCGACGGCCCGAACACCGTCGGCGTCGACCAGGAGTTCGGCATCCTCGTCAGCGTGCTCCACACCGAGGCGATGGGACGCGTCGCGCGCTTCAGCCAGTACCTCAGCAATGATTCGGCCGTCGTCGGCCCCGGCGGTCAGCCCAAGGCCAAGCAACGCCGGTCGCTGACCCCGCGCAAGGGCAAGGATTCCGCCGGCGCGCGCGACGACTTCGAGATCGCCCTGACGGAGGCCCTCGCGCCGTTCTTCGACGTGCGCTCCATCACTTTCTCGGCGCCCGACGTGAAGCCGCGTCCGTCCGCCCGCCCGGGCTGGGAGGAGACCACGCTGGCCTACATCCTCGTCAAGGCCAAGGACGCCAGCGTCGACAAGGTGCCGCCGGTCTCCCTCGACCTCAAGTTCATCGACCTGTCCGGCCCCGTCACCATCCCGGCCTCCTCCGCCGAGACGCTCCTCAAGGTGCAGCCCGGGCTCGTCGCCCCGCGCCCGGCCCAGAAGGTCGAGGTCCTGCAGACCTTGGATACCCGGCAGTTCGCCATCAACGGCGCGCTCACGCTGGAGATCAAGGCCACCGCCCAGGGCTTGGTCCCCGAACTTGATATGCTGCTCGACCTCGAGCCGCTCCGCAAGGTCGCCGAGGTCCGCCAGGTGACCCCGCACGAGGGGCTGCTCATCCGCGAGCTCAGCACGTGGGGCGACCAGGTCGGCCCGCGCTCCGAGCGCCTCTGGACCATCACCCTCGACGGCGACCCGATCCGCGCGCGGAACCAGGCGACGGAGGTGCCGTTCCCGGCCGCCCGCTCCAAGGACGTGGCCGTGGTCTGGCAGACCTTCGAGGACCAGGACCTCAAGGTGCTCCCGAAATCCTCGGTCCTCCTGGACCGCGTGAAGACGGCCCCCGGGGCCGGTCTCGTCGCCGCCGCCGAGGAGACGCCCCTCTGGGCCTACGTCCTTGGCGGGCTCGTCCTGCTGGCCGGCGGTCTCTTCCTCGCGCTCCGGCCCAAGGGTCCGCCCGCGCCCAAGCCGCTGCGCGCCCGCGATGTCTTCAAGCTGCCCGCCAGCCTTGACGGCTTCGCGGTCGTCGCCTTGCTGCGCCGCATGGGCGCCAGCCCGCTGATGGCGCTGACCGCCCCGCAGAAACAGGAACTCGCCGCCGACCTCGAGCGCGTGCAGTCCGCCTGCTTCGGCGCCGCCGCCGCGATGACCGAGCCCGACCTCAAGGCCGTGGCCGAGAAATGGCTGCGTCTCGCCCGCTGAACCCACCTTCACGAAAAAACCCTACCTCCCCATGAAAGCCTCCTCCTCCGGCGTCGCCAGCGCCCAGCAATTCGTCGCCGACGTGCGCGGCCGCGTCGGCCAGGTCGTCGTCGGCCAGGACGTCGTCGTCGAGCGCGTGATGATCGCGATGCTCACCGGCGGCCACCTGCTCCTGCAGGGCATGCCCGGTCTCGCCAAGACGCTGCTCGTCAACACGGTCGCCAAGGCCATCCAGCTGGATTTCCGCCGCATCCAGTTCACCGTCGACATGCTCCCGTCCGACATCGTCGGCTCCGAGGTCATCGACCAGAAGTCCGGTGAGTTCCGCATCCACCGCGGCCCGATCTTCACCAACCTGCTGCTGGCGGACGAGATCAACCGCGCCGCCCCCAAGGTCCAGGGCGCGATGCTCGAGGCCATGCAGGAACGCAAGGTCACCATCGGCGGGCAGACCATGAAGCTCCCGACCCCGTTCCTCGTCATCGCGACGCAGAACCCGGTGGAGCAGTCCGGCACCTTCGAGCTGCCGGAGGCCCAGCTCGACCGTTTCATGCTCCTGCACCGCCTCGGCTACCCGACCCGCGACGACGAGCAGATGATCCTGCAGCGCCAGCTGGGCATGGGCCTGCGCAAGGAGGACGGCGGCGCCGTCCCGCGCTCGGCGTTCGACATGATCGACGACCGTCCGGTCGGCACCGCGGCCGACCTCGTCGCCGCGATGGAGGCCGTCCAGGCCGTCCACGTCAGCGAGGTCTTCCTCAAGCACAGCGTCGAGCTCGTGCGCCGCACGCGCGAGTCCAAGCTCCTGGACTTCGGCTGCTCGCCGCGCGCCGGCCTCGCCTTGGTCAACGCCGCCCGCGCCCGCGCGGTCATCCACGGCCGCGATTTCGTCACCCCGGAGGACCTCTTCGCCCTCGCGGAGGACATCGTCCTGCACCGCATCCGCGTGAGCTACGAGGCTTCCGCCGCCGGCCACACCGGCGCGCAGGTGCTCGAGTCCATCCTCGCCGGCCTCGGCTGAACGCATGCGTCGGACGCACCAGCTCGCCCCCGACCCGGTCGACGCCCGGCAGTTCGAGGTCGCCGTCAAGCACCTCGCGAACAGCCTGGACTTCGGCCAGGTCGACTCCGTCTTCCACGGGGCGGGGCTGGAGTACGCGCAATCCCGGCTCTACGTGCCCGGGGACGCGGTCAAGTACATCGACTGGAAGGTCTCGGCCCGCGTGGGCAAGCTATTCGTGAAGGAATTCCACGAGACCAAGCAGCTCCCGCTCTACCTGCTCCTGGACACCTCGGCCTCGATGTGCGTCTCGTCGCTGCCGCTGAGCAAGTACGCCTGGGCGATCCGCGCCGCCACCGGCATGGCCCTCGCGGCCCAGTCCGCCGTCACGCCCGTCGGTCTCCTGGGGTGCGGCGCCGCCGACCTGCACATCCGCCCGACGCTCTCCCGCAACATCGTGATGGAGTGGTCGCACCGGCTCCGTCGCCATGATTTCACGGAGGCCACCTCGCTCGCGCGCCGCGCCCGCGAGCTCGCGCCGTCGCTGCGCCGCCGCACCACCATCGTGGTGCTGAGCGACCTCCACGACCCCGGCTCGCTGGAGGCCCTGCAGGTGCTCGCCCAGCAGCACGACTGCGTAGTCCTGCATTTCGAGGATCCCGCCGAACGCGGCGTCGCGGGGACGGGCTTCTTCCGGGGCCGCGAGGCCGAGTCCGGTGAGGCCTTCCTCGGTCGCGGCGGCCGCCCGTGGGTCGACACGTCCGCCTGGAAGGCCGAGCTGACCCGCTTCGGCATCGACTACCTCCACCTGCCGACCGACGAGCCGATGGTCGGCAAACTCCGCCACTTCCTGAAGCATCGCGTCCGCGGCCCGGGCGCCGTCCGCTGACATGACCGACGCCCCCGCCCGCTCCCCTTGGCGCGGCCGCCTCATCGCGGTCGCCGCGCTGCTCCTGCTCGGGGTCGGCCTGGGGTGGTGGCTGCGGACCGACGACGCCCTGAACGTCCCGCTGGGCGTCGAGCAGGCCGCCATCGTCACCTACGGCGGCCCGCCGCTCATGGTGAAGCCCTTCAAGTGGGGCGTGGGCGTGAACCTGCGCATCGCCCAGGTCTCGGAACGCGACGGCCTCCGCGTCTACGACATCCGCTACCTCGCCAACCGCGCGGGCACCTTCGACCTCAAGGACTACCTCGGCTCGGAGGACGGTCGTCCGCTCGAGGGGCTGCCGTCGTTCCGTTTCACCGGCGACCCCAAGCTCTCCAAGGACCTCGAGTCGCGCATCCGCGAGACCGAACCGGCCGGGGTCGAGATCGGCGGTTATTACACCGTGACCTTGGCGGCGTTGGCGGTGGCCTGGATCGGGTGGCTCCTGCTCCTCATCTTCTACGGTCGACCGAAGCCGGTCGTCGTCGCCCCGCCGGCCCCGCCGCCCACGTTGGCCGAGGAAATGCGGGCCCTGTTGACGCGGGTGGAGCAGGGGACCTTGGACGCCACCGGCGCCGCGCGGCTGGAGATGCTCCTCCTGCGCGCCTGGCGCGCCGGCCTCGTGCCCGCGGACGCCCCCATGGCCCAGGTCCTGGCCGCCGTGGCCGCAGGTGAACGGACCCGCGACGGTCTGCGGACCCTCCAGCATTGGCTCCATCGCCGGGAAGCGACCGTCACCCGCGAGGAAATCGCCGCCCTGATCCGTCCCTTGGCGCAACCCGCCGCCTCCGCGCCCCGTCCGGCGCCCGCCCCGTGATCTTCCTCCACCCCCAGTGGCTCGCGCTGCTCGCGCTCCCCGTCATCCTCGCCTTCTACGAGTGGATCCGGCCCGGCCCGCGCGTCGCCATGCCCTTCGACCATGCGCGCCCGCCGCGGGGTCGGTTCGTCCGCGGGCTGATCCTCGCCGCGAACTGCCTGCCGGCGGGCTTGCTGGCGATCGCCATCCTCTTCCTGGCCCACCCGGTGACTTTCAACCCGCCCGAGGTCGAGCGGCAGCTGACGAACGTCCAGATCGTCCTCGATACCTCAGGTAGCATGACGGGTACCTACGGGCCGCAGACCGACGGCAAGCGCACGCGCTTCGACGCCGCGATGGAGTCCACGCTGCAGTTCATCCGCTACCGCAAAGGGGACGCCTTCGGCCTCACCATCTTCTCCCGCAACTTCATCCACTGGGTGCCGCTGACCCAGGATGTCGAGGCCATCGCGCTCGCCCGTCCCTTCATCTCCCCCAACGTCTTCCCCGATAACCTCTGGGGCGGCACGCTCATCGGCAAGGCCCTGCTGGGCGCGTCGGAGCATCTCGCGGAGCAGGCCCAGGGCGACCGCATGATCATCCTCATCACGGACGGCGAGAGCAACGACATCAAGCCCCCGAAGGATTCGGCCGTGCTCGCCGAACTCCAGGCCAAGGGCGTCCGCGTCTTCGCCATCCTCATGACGGACAAGCCCGTCGAGCCCGCCCTGATCGGCATCGCCCGGTCCACCGGCGGGGAGGCCTTCAACGCCGTCACGCCGGAGGCCCTGCAGTCGGTCTTCAAGCGCATCGACGAGATGAAGAAGGTCGTCGTCCTCCAGAAGCAGCCCAAGGCCGCCGATTACTACGACCCGTTCTTCATGCCCGGTCTGGCGTTGCTGGTCGCCGCCGTGCTCGCCCTGTTCGGCCTGCGCTACAACCCCTGGTGATCGTCACCAGATCCGTACGCGGTCCGCGGGGGCCAGCCACATCGGGTCGCCCGGCTTGGTGCCGAACGCCTCGTGGAAGCGGTCGATGTGCCGGAGGACGACGTTGATCCGCTGTGCCGCCGGGGCGTGCGTGTCGGAGCGGAGCTGCTTGGCCAAGGTCTCGGGGCGCACCTGACCGGCGAAGCTGAAGGCGTAGGCCAGGAAGAAACGCTGGAGCGGCGTCTGCCCGTCGATCTTCCGCCCGGACCGGTAGGTCTCGGTGCGCAGGAAGGCGTCCAGCGCCAGTTCGACCCCGCCGAGGTCCGCGATGTTCTCGCTCAAGGTCAGGCGGCCGTTGACGCGCATGCCGGGCAGGGGCTCCTCGCGGTCGTAGCCGGCGATGAGCTTTTCGCAGCGGGCCCGGAAGGCCGCCTCGGTCGCCTGGGACCAACCTTCCTCGAGCCGTCCCGTGGCCCCGTAGTGCCGGCCGGAATCGTCGAACCCGTGGGTGAGCTCATGCCCGATCGTCGTCGCGACGTACCCGTAGAGCACGGCGTCGTCGAGCGTCTCGCCCGCGTAGCCCGGGGCCGAGAGGATGGCCGCCGGCAGCACGATCTCGTTGTTCAAGGGGTTATAGTAGGCGTTCACCGTGTAGGGGCGCATGCCCCATTCCTCGCGTTCCGGCTCGCCCCCGACGCGGGCGTATTCCCGCCGCAGGTTCCAGGCGTGCACGGCGACCAGGTTGTCGGCCAGCCGGCCCGGGCCGATCGCGGCCTCCTCGCAGGGCCGCCACTTGTCCGGGTAGCCGACGCGGGCCTTGACCGCCGCCAGCTTGCGGCCCGCCCAGGCGCGGGTCGCCTCGTCCATCCAGGGATTGGCCTTCAGGCGTTCGGCGAAGACCGCGCGCACGTTCTCGGTCACGCCCCGGAAACGTTCCCGCTGCGCCGGGCTGAAATGCCGGGCCACGTACTCGCGGCCCACCAGGTCGCCGATGGCCCCGTCCTCGATCTTCAGCGCCCGCTCCTCGAGGCGGCGCTGTTGTCTGGCTCCGGAGAGCACCGTGCCCTCGAAGATGAACGCGTCGGCCGCGGTGCGTCCGTTCAGGACGTCGGCGAACGAAGCGATCGCCTGGAAGCGCAGGTAGTCGCGCACCGTCGCGGCCGGCGTGGTCGCGAGCACCTTGCCCAGTCCCGTCACGAACTCGGGCTGGCCGACGACCACGTGCGTGGTGAGCGGGGCGCCGGCGCGGCGCAGGACCTCGGCCCAGCGTAGCCCCGGCGCGAGGGCGTCGAGCTCCGCGATCGTCAGCTTGTTATAGTTCTTCTCCGGATCCTCCAAGTCCTCGAGGGCGCGGGAGACCTCGGCGAGGCGGGTCTCGAAGGCGAGGATGTCCCGGGCGGCCGAGCTTGCGCGCTCCGGGGCGTCGCCGAGGTGCGCGAGCAGGCACGCCACATGGGCCGGGAAGGCCTCCCGCACGCGCTTCGCCTCGGGCTCGGTCCCGAGGTAATACGATTTCTCCGGCAACGAGAGTCCGGACTGCCACAGCAGCAGGGCGACCTGATGTTCGTTCCGGGCGTCCTGGTCGGCGCCGAGGCCGACATAGGAGCCGACGCCCGCGCGGGAGAGTTCCGCCGCGATCTCCAGCAGTTGTTGCGGGGTCTCGGCCGCGTCCAGGCGCCCCAGCACCGCGCGGACGCCGGCGGGCAGTTCGGCGGAATCGGCTTCGAAGGCCAGGGCGGAGCGCCAGAAGTCGGCGATCTTCCGTTGGGCCGGGGTCAGGTCGCGCCCCGGCGCCAGCAGGTCGCGGTGCAGCGCCAGCACGTCCGCCCGGACCAGGTCGTCCAGCCAGTCATACGAATAATAAGAGGCCCGATCCGCGGCCAGGGGGTGGGCCGCGTGCCAGCGGGCGTTGGCGTGGCGCCAGAAGTCGGCCGTCGGCGCGACGGCGGGGTCGCGGTTCGCCTCGAGGAGGTCGGCCGCCGGCAGGAGGGCGGCGCCAAGGGCGCAGACGAGCAGGGCGGGGAGGCGCATGGGGATGAACCGAGGAAACCCGCCCGGTCCGCGAAGTAAACCCTAACCCCGGTCAGCGGCGTTCCTGGGCATAAGCCTGGCCGGTCGCGGTCAGTTTCCCGGCTTCGTCGAACAGCCGGCAGGTCCCCGCTTTCGGGTGATGCCAGGCGTAGCGCTGCACCCAGTCCGTCTGCTCCATCCAGGTCGAGGTCACGGCGATGAAGTCCGCGACCTGCGCAGCCGTGTAGCGGTCGGGCTGCTGTTCGGACGCCGCGCTGGTCTGCGGGCAATACTCGGTGACCCAGATCGGCCGTCCGTAGGCCTCGTGGATGGCCTGCAGATCAGCGATGAATTTCCGGGCGTCGACCCCTTTGTACCAGTGGACCGCGATCGCGTCGACCTTGGGCTTGGCCTTCAGGAACGCGGGCAACCAGGCGCCTGTGACCGGATTGCCGGCCATCGCCGGCGAGACCGTCCGCCGCGCCTGCGCGGTGACGAGGGACCAATGGGCCACCGCCTCGTCCACGGTCATGCTCGCCTGCTTCGGGTGGTCGGGTTCGTTGAAGCCGAGCACGAACTCGTGCGCCGCCGCCGGCGGGGTGCGTCGCGCGGAGAAGATCATCGGCACGAACGTCGCGGGTGTGCTCAGCTTCGTCTCGTTGCCCCAATTGTAATACCAGCCGACGTTCAGCGCCGCAAGGTGGGCTGCCCCGAAGCCTTTGCGCTCCGGCAGCCCGAAACCCTTCTTGGGCGACGGCTTCGACGCGACGGGCTCCGCGGCCGGCGCCGGCCGGGCGCGAGGACGAGGGCGACGATCGCGAGCAGCAGGGCGAGCCGCGGCATCGTCAGAGGCCGCCGCCGCGGGCTTTGTTGACCTCGCCGACGTACCAGTTCTCCAGCTTCTCGCGGGCCCAGGGGGTCTTGCGGAGGAAGATCAGCGACGACTTGATGGTCGGGTCGAACATGAAGCAGCGGATCGGGATCCGCTCCGCCAGCTCGCGCCAGCCATAGTGGGCCACCATCGTCTCGAGGACCTTCTGCAACGTGACGCCGTGCAGCGGGTCGCGCGGGTGCTGGCGGGGGGCTTCGCTCATGCGCTCAGGCGGGTAGCTTGCGGAGGAAGACGACCTGCGCCACGGCGACGATCTTCGGGGGCTGCAGGCGCGGGCGGATCAGGGCCGGGTCGGTCGTGTGGCTCGTGACCTCGTAGTTTCCCTTGAAGAACCAGGGGCCGCCTTCGGTGCGGCGGACGTAGACGGGCAGGGGGCCTTTCGTCTCCGCCAGCTTGATGCCCCACTTCGCCTGGTCGCCCTTGCGGCCGACCCAGACCTCGCAGGGTTCGGCGTCGGCGCGGGGGTGCCAGCCGAGCCCGACGCAGAGGCCGATGACCTTGCCCTCGCGGTGAAGGACGAAGTTCGGCGGCTTCGGGTCGCCGCCGTGGGCGCGACGCACCTCGTCGAACTCGTAGCTGGCCCCGACCACGTGGGGTGCGGGGGCGTCGGCGGCGGGTTCGGTGGACATGCCGGAGAGGAAGGCAGTCGCCCCGCGGAGGCAATCCTAGACGGGCCGCCGGCTCAGAGGCCTACGACCTGGATGTCTTCGGGGCGTTCCACCGCGAAGCGGAAGGGGAGGTCCTGCTTGGCGCCGGCCTTGAGGGGGAGGCGCCACTCGAGGAACTTGCTCTCGTTCAGCTTCAGGTCGTCGGTGTCCTTCTCGAAGCGCGGTTCCTCGAAGACCACCTTGATGTCCTCGTGGTTGGAGGCGGGGACCTGGTCCCACAGCACCAGCTCGATGTCGGTCGCCTTGCCGTTCTTCAGCTTGAACACCTGGTCGAAGACGGTGCGGAGCGTCTTCTTGCCGAAGACTCCGGTCGTCTCCTCGCGCCGGGCGAGCACCTTGCGTTCCACGCTGACGCCTTGGTCGACGCCGAGGTAGGTCCAGAAGTCCTGGCCGGAGGGCACCAGGTCGAGGTTGGCCTGCGCGACGAACGCGCCGTCGAGGAAGACCGCGGTCGGCCCCGGCAGGAAGGTGAAGCCGGTCTTGTTGACGGCCTTGGTCTTCAGGTAGACGAAGGGCGAGAGCTTGGGCACGCAGGTATGGCGGAAGTAAGCCGGGAAGGACTCGCGCATGACGGTCACCTGCGCCGGCTTGTTGTCGGCCAGGATGTCGGACTTGCGGTCGATCACGAAGGTCGCCGCGGTGCCGCCCGCCTGCACGCTGGCGCGGCGCTCATCCATGGCTTCCATGCGCTTGAGCGTCCCGCCGCCGGCGACTCCGGAGATCGTCATGCTGTTCCCCATCAGCTGCACCTCGTTGAACATCTGGAAGCGGTTGTCGGCCCGGCCGTTGACGACCAGTCCGCCGGTCACGGTCCCCGCGAAGGCGACGGCCTCGGCCTTGGTCAGGAACCAGGGGTCCATCTTCGGTTCGCGTCCCGCCAGCCCGGGCTGCGCGGTCGAGAGCCGGAGCGAGACGCCCTGCCAATCCTCGCCGGTGGCCTGGCGGACCTCGGCGCGGTAGGTGACCTCGAGGGTCTTCGCCTTCGTGTCGGCGCGCATGTCGTACGAGGGCGACCAGCTCGGGCCGCGCACCAGGTAGCTCAGGTTGACCTCGACCTCGCCGGCCTGGCGGACGTCGAGGTTGACCTTGGCGAGGAGGCGCGAGCGGCGTTCGTTACCGCGGAGCGCCCCGAGCTCGCGGTTGAGGCGGTCGACCTCGGCGCGCACCGCCTCGCGGTCCGCCTGGAGGGCGAGGAGCTGGCGGTCCACCTCGGCCAGCTGCTTATCCTGGAAATCGAGGAACGCGGCCCACTTCAGCGGGTCCATCTCCGGGTTGGCGGATTCCTTGCCGGCGGTCGTGAGGCGGGCGAGCATCTTGTCCAAGGCCGACTTCTGGAAGGTCAGGCGGGCCTCGGTCTGGTTCAGGGCCTGCTGGCGCAGGTCCTGGGCCTTGAGGGCGTCCTGGAGCGCGCGCACCTGCGCATTGGCGACCTCCTTCGTCTGGATCGTCTCGGGGCGGATGTCGACGAGCGTGAAGGCGCCGCGGCCTTCGACGCGCAACTGGTCGAGCCGGGTCGCGCCGGGGAGGCGGTCGAAGACCAGGGTCTGTTCGCCGGCCTCGAGGCGGCCCTTGAAGGTGCGGACGACCTCGGCGCGGTCGGCGTAGACGGTGACCTGGGTGATGGCGGCGCCGTCGGTCTTGACCTCGGCGGCCCAGAGGGCGGCGGTGAGGAGGAGCAGGGGGAGCGGGGAGAGTTTCATGGTAAGGAGGGAAAGGGTGGCGGGGTTCACTGGCCGACGACGATCACGTCCTCGGGGCGTTCGACGGCGAAGCGGAACGGGAGGTCGAGTTTGTCCCCGGCGCCGAGGCGCAGGCGCCATTCGAGGAACTTCTGCTCGTTGAGCTTCAGGGCCTCGGTGTCCTTCTCGTAGCGCGGCTCCTCCAGCACGACCTTGATCGCGTCGTGGTTGCTGAGCGGGAGCTGGTCGCCGACGGCCAGGTCGATGTCCGCCTGCTTGCCGTTGGTCACCTTGAACAGCAGGTCGTGCACGGTGCGGTGGGTCTTCTTGCCGAAGACGCCGGTCACCTCCTCGCGGCGGGCCAGCACCCGGCGCTCCACCTTCACCGTCTGGTCGACGCCGAGGAACGTGACGAATTCCTGGCCGGCCGGGACGAGGTCCATCGACGCGGCGGCGACGTAGGCGCCGTCCAGGAAGACCGCGGTCGGGCCGGGGAGGAACGGGTAGTCGCTGGCGTTGACCGCCTGCGCCTTGAGGTAGACGTTGGGCGAGAGCTTGGGGACGCAGCTATGCCGGAAACTGGCGAAGAAAGTCTGCTCCGTCAGGGCGACCTTCACGGACTTCGGGTCGGACGGGATGTCGTAGGCGCGCGGCACCTGGAAGAGGGCGGCGGTGGCGCCGGCCTGGACCGTGGCGGAGGAGATTTCCATCGCGGCCGCGGCCGGCGCGGGCGGCGACACGAAATTTACGCCGGCTTTCTGCTCTTCCTGCTTGGCGAGGCCGCGCCGCGTCGCGGTGGCCGCGGTCGGTTTGGCGGCGGCCGCTAGGCCGCCTTCGTCCATCAGAACCGCACCCGTCGGCACGACCGGCTCGGCCTTGTAGAGGGCCCAGGGCGTCAGTTCGGGTTCGCGTCCGCCCACGCCGGGCTGGGCGGTGGAGAGGCGCAGGCTCACGCCGAGCCAGTCCTCGCCGGTGCGCTGGCGGACCTGCGCCTGGTAGGCGACCGTCAGTTTCTTCGCGACCGTGTCGGCGCGCACGTCGTAGTGCGGCGACCAGCTCGGGCCCGCGACCACGTAGGTCAGTTCGAATTCCTGCGGCCCCGCCTGCGTCACCTCGATCTTCACGCGGGCGACGTTGCGGTACTTGGTGCGATTACCGTTGAGCTGGATGAGCTCGCGCTCCAGCCGGTTGATCTCGGCGCGCAGGGCGTCGTCGCGCCCCTTGAGGCCCAAGGTCTCCTGGTCGAGCTTCGCCAGGCTCTCGACGTGGTACGTCAGGTAACCGGCCCACTTCGCGGGATCGAGGTCGGGGTTGGCGGACTCCTTGCCGACCGCGGTCAGGCGGCCCAGCACCTTGTCGAGGGAGGCGCGTCGTTGCGCGTTGCGCGTCTGGGCTTGCGTCACTTCCTGCAGCTTCACCTGCTCGGCCTTGAGTTTCGCCGAAAGCTCGCGCACCTGGGTGTCGGTCACCTCGAGCGTCTGGATCGTCTCGGCGCGGATATCGACCAGGCTGAAGGACCCTTGTCCGGTCACGCGGACGGAGGACAGGTCGGTCTCGCCGGGCAGCGCGTCGAAGACGAGCGCATGCTCGCCGGCGGGAAGCGTCGTCGCGAAGCGCCGGACCACCTCGGCCCGGTCGGCGTAGACCGTGACGCGGGCGATCTTGGCGCCCGTGGTGGGGACCTCGGCCGCGGCCAGGTGCAAGGTGAGGCTGGCCAGGAGCAGGCAGGGCAGGGAACGCATGGGGGAGGACTCTTTATAAGCGTCCGGCCCCGCTTATCCCGTCTAAAATAATCGTCTTAGCCGTCCGGCGGGTCGAACTGGCTCCATTTCGAGCGCCTAAGTTGTAATTTGCCGGTTTGGCCCTCGCTTGCGCCCCGTCCTTGGGAGGTTACACCTGCCTGGTCCCCATGGTTCTTGTCCACATCGCCCGCGCCGGCCGCGTCCTCGGCCGTTACCCGGAGGCCGACCTCCCGGTGCTCGTCGGGGCGGGGACGGTCAAGGCTTCGGACCATTATTGGAAAAAAGGCATGGCCGGGTGGCTCGTGGTCGGGACGACCTTCGATCCGCCGAAGCCCAAGCCCTCGACCCCGCCGCCCGCGAGCCCGGCCCCGACACCCGTGCCCCGCAAACCGGACCCACGTTCGCACCTGCGTTACGAATGCCTGCGTTGCGGCGCCAAGTTCAACGATGCGGTCGAACGTAAACCCGGCAGCACGCTCCTCGAGATCATCTACTGGTGCGTCACTCCCTGGGCCGGCGGAGCCTATTCGGCCGGCCGCAGCTTAGGTAAGACCTCGCACTGCCCCCGTTGCGACTCCGAGCAGATTCATGAGGAAGTGTGGTAGGAGAGGGATAGGGTCAGGGACGCAGACAGGGACAGGGACAGGGAGAGGGTCAGGGACGCAGACAGGGACAGGGACAGGGACAGGGACAGGGACAGGGACAGGGACAGGGGTAGGATGCTCTGAGGCCGATACTCAGCTGGATTATGGGTACATGCCTGACCCTGACCCTTTCCCTGTCCCCAGCCCTAACTGGTCTTAAGCCTTCTTCTCTTCCTCCACCGTGCGGATGCGCAGGTCGCGTAATTGCTTCGGGGTGACGGGGCTCGGGCAGTCGGCCATGAGGTCGCGCCCGTTCTGGTTCTTGGGGAAGGCGAGGATGTCGCGGATCGAGCTGCGGCCGGCGAGCATGGCGACGACGCGGTCGAAGCCGAGGGCGATGCCGCCGTGGGGCGGGGCGCCGTAGGCGAAGGCCTTGAGCATGTAGCCGAAGCGGCTCTCGACCATGTCCTGCGGGATCTTGAGGATGTCCTCGAAGACGCGCTTCTGCACGGCCGGGTTATGGATGCGGATGGAGCCGCCGCCGAGTTCGACGCCGTTGAGGACGATGTCGTAGTGCTGGCCGCGGACCTTGGCGGGGTCGGTGGCGAGGAGCGGTTCGTCCTCCTTGACCGGCGCGGTGAACGGGTGGTGGGCGGAGAGGTAGCGCTTCTCCTCCTCGTCCCAGAGCATGAGCGGGAACTCGATGACCCAGAGGAAATTATACTGGTCGGTCGGCAGGCTGAGCCGGCCCTTGGCCTTGAGCAGCGCGGCGGACTCCAGGCGAATGCGGCCGAGGACGTTCGAGGCCTGCTCCCACGGGGCGGCGGCGAAGAAGATGATGTCGCCATCCTCGATCTTGAGCGTGGCCTTGAGCGCGGCCTTCTCCTCCTCGGAGAAGAACTTCGTGATCGGCGACTTCCATTCGCCGCCTTCGACCTTGATGAAGGCGAGGCCCTTGGCGCCCTGGCTCTTCGCGATCGTCTCGAGGTTGGTCAGCTCGCCCTGGGTGAGGTCGGCGAGGCCCTTGGCGTTGATCGCGCGCACCACGGAGCCCGGGGTGTTGGCGGCGCCGTTGAACACCTTGAAGGCGGAGTTCTTGAAGAGGCCGGTGAGGTCCTGGATCTCCATCGCGAAGCGCGTGTCGGGCTTGTCGATGCCGAAGCGGTCCATCGCCTCCTGGTAGGACATGCGCGGGAAGGGCGTGGGGATGTCGACGCCGAGCGTCTCCTTCCAGGTGCGCTTGAGGATGCCCTCGATCAGCTTGTACATGTCCTCGCGGTCGATGAACGACATCTCGAGGTCGACCTGCGTGAACTCGGGCTGGCGGTCGGCGCGGAGGTCCTCGTCGCGGTAGCAACGGGCCATCTGGTAGTAGCGCTCGACGCCGGCCACCATCAGCATCTGCTTGTACTGCTGCGGGGACTGGGTGAGGGCGTAGAACTCGCCGGGATTGGTGCGGCTCGGCACGAGGAACTCGCGGGCGCCTTCCGGGGTGCTCTTGAAGAGGGTCGGGGTCTCGATCTCCAGGAAGTCCTGGCCGTCGAGCTCGGCGCGGATCGCGCGGGCGGCCTTGGCGCGCAGCTTGAGCAGGCCGATGTTGCGGGGGCGGCGGAGGTCGAGGAAGCGGTACTCGAGGCGCAGGTCCTCGTTCACCTTGTCGGCCTTGTCGTCGTCCATCGGGAAGGGCAGGTCGGCGCAGACGTTATGGACCTCGATGGTGGCGGCCAGGACCTCGACGGCGCCGGTGCCGAGCTTCGGGTTGACGGTCTCGGCGGAGCGGGCGGTGACCTTGCCGGTGACCTGGATCACGGACTCGGTCTTGAGACGCTGGGCGATCTCCTGGTTGGGGCCCGGGTTGAAGACCACCTGGGTCACGCCTTCGCGGTCGCGGAGGTCGATGAAGGTCACGCCGCCGAGGTCGCGCTTGGTGTCGACCCAACCCACGAGGGTCACGGTCTGGCCGGCGTCGGCGGGGCGGAGGGCGTTGCAGGTGTGGGTGCGGTTCATGGGGGCAGGTCGACGGAATCGAGGGGTATGGTTAACGGACGGGGAAAACCCTAGTCAAAGCCCAATTGGGAGGGTTAGGCGGACCTCCGGGGCGGCGCGGGGGGCCGGCCCGTGGATTGGGGTGGGCAGGAGGCCTTCCCGGGGCTTAAGTCCACGCATGCGCACCCCCGCACTCCTGGCCGCCGGCCTGCTCGCCGTCGTCGCTACCGCCGCCCCTCAGAAGGTCGAGATGGCTGGCTATCTCATCGTCCCGACCGAGCGCGTGAACGAGCCCTATGACGCCGGCTTCTCGATCTACGCCGCGGCCTGGCCGCTCCTCAGCGAGTACCCCGGCCATCGTTTCCAGACCGGCCTCTTCGGTACGTGGATGCATCCGCTGTATCCCAAGGACGCCAAGCCGAAGGACCTCTACAACGACATCGAGGGCGGCCTCGGCTGGTGGCGCGACACGCGCTTCCCGTCCGTGACGCCGAAGTTCATCATGGGCGGCGTCGGCGTGAATTTCCACGACATCGCCAACGGCCCCGCCTACGGACGGGGCACGTGGGAAGATCCGCGCGGACTCTACGGCGTCGCCCAGCTCACGCCTTGGCTGCTGTTCCCGCTCGACGGCCTGAATCTCAAGCAGGGCGTCAACGGCGAGCTCTTCGGCTACGGCTACCTGCCGATGCCGTTCGCCGAGGCCAAGGCGAAGACCGAAGGCAAGGACGTCCCCACGGGCGCCAACTGCTGGACGCTTTTCCTGAACTCTGCGAATTTCAAGGGACCGGTCTGTTTCTTCACGCCGAACTTCTGGTCGCGCGCGGCGCTCCGCGATCCCGCCGTCGCCGGCCAGATGCTGGATTCGCGCGGTTCCGATCCGAACAAGCATTTCCAGATGGAGACCCAGTATGTGCCCGCGGCGATGGCCAAGGATGAGAAGGGCGATGCCTATGCGCGCGTGGCCCCGACGTCTTTCCCGGTCGGCGCCGATGGCACGACAGTCGTCCTGCATCGCCTGACCTGCTATGACCGCCGCGCCCTCTATGATGGTGTGAAGGCCTGGTTCGACGGCGGCCCCGTCGCCTCCGGCGCGATCAATCCCGCCGGTGCGCTGGTGCAGAGCTTCCGCCAAGGCGGCGGCTCCACCTGGAGCATCTACCCGCAGGGCACGAAGCGCGAGGCCAAGCCCGGGCTCGACTGGAAGGCCTTCGCCACGCCGCATATCCCCGATCCCCATACCTACGGCTACAAATGGAACGCCGACCTCGTCACGCGCGCCCGTCCGGGACTCGTCACCCTGCCGGAGTATTATCGCCTCGGTTCCTTCGGAAAGAACGGCCGCTGGTCCGCGGTGACGGCGAAAGATGTCCCGCCCGCCACCGGCTTGGCGCAGATGACTTTTGATCCGCCCAAGGAAAAGCCGCAGGCGCCGCGCGAGACGCAGCCCGGGGAGAAGACGACCTGGAAGGTCCCTGGCCCTAAGGCCGGACCGTTCCAGGCCTTCCTCGGCGACGGCAGCGTCGTGACCTATTATTGGTATCGTTTCGCCGATCAGCCCGCCTTGCTCAACGCGGACCTGACGCCGGCCGAGCGCGAAGCCCTGCAGGTCAAGGTCGAGAAACTGCACCGCGCCTGGACCAAGGACCGGGAATACCTCGCGCCGCCCACCATCGGAAAACTCGCCGCGCTCGATCCCGCGCAGGTCCTCACCCCGCCGAAGGGGCTCGAGATCGGTTACGTGCCCATCGCCACGCGGCAGGAACTCGCCCCGGCGAAGAAGTGACGCCGGTCAGCGGCGCTCGAGGTCCTTCGTCTCGATCGGCTCGACGTGGGCGAGGTGGTCGGGGTCCTTCTTGCCGGTGAGCACCTTGACAAGGCACCAGACGAAGAGCCCGGTGACGGAGCCCACCGAGAGGAGCATGAAGAGAAGTCCGGCGGTAGTCATGGTCGGTAAAGCGTAGGATCAGCGGGCGTCCCAGCGTTGGCCGGCGCGGCGGATCATCAGCGCCGTGAAGGCGGCGAAGAGGAGGAGACCGAAGGCCGTCAGGCGGGCGACGCCGCTCGCCGGGTGGCCCGGGCCGCCGACGAGGTCGAGGATCGGCTCGGTCGGGGTGAAGACGGGCGCGCCGAAGGAGAGGTTCCAGCCGGCGACGTTCTTGAGGACGAACAGGCCGAAGACGATCGTCAGGAAGGCCGGCGAGAGCCAGCGGATGACGAACTTGAAGACCTTGGGGATGCGCAGGTCCGCGCCGTGGTGCGCCTCCGTCCAGCCGCGTTCGGTCCCGAAGGAGAGGTTGAACACATAGATGAGGATCGTGCCCTGCAGGAAGATGCCGATGTCGCCGATCCAGAAGTCGACGGTCGCGAGGGCCTTGAGGCCGGCGCTGAACCACACCACGAGCGTGCAGCCGACGGCGGTGATGAGGCCGAGCAGCGCGACGGAGCCGCGCCGGTCCAGCCCGAGGCCTTCCTCGAGGAAGGCGATGCCGGGCTGCAGCATCGAGAGCGAGGAGGTGATGGCCGCGATGAAGAGCAGGGTGAAGAAGAGCCCGCCGAAGAGGTGACCGTACGGCATGCCGGCGAAGACCTGCGGGAGCACGTTGAAACCGAGGGCGAAGGTGCCGCCGGCGACGGCCGAGGCGCCGAGGAAGGCGAAGGCCGCGGGGACGGTGATCAGGCCGCCCAGGCCGACCTCGCAGAACTCGTTGGCCGCGGTGGCGGTCAGGCCGCTGAGCACCACGTCATCCTTCTTCTTCAGGTAGCTGGCGTAGGTGATGATGACGCCGAAACCGACGGAGAGGGTGAAGAAGATCTGGGAGGCGGCCTTGAGCCAGACCGCGGGGTTGGAGAGGCCCTTGGCGATGTCGCGCGGATCCCACATGTAGCCCAAGCCGTTCCAGACGCTGAGTTCCGGCTTCGTCGGGTCCGGCGTGCCGAGGGTCATGACGCGCACGAGGAGGGCCAGCGCGATGACGATGAGGAGCGGCATGCCCCAGTTGCAGATGAACTCGATGCCCTTGGAGAGGCCGCGGTAGATGATGACGAAGTTCAGGATGAACACGCCGACGAAGAAGAGGAAGGGGCCGGTGAAGCCGAGATTCGCGCCATCCGCGGCCTGGCCGGTGAAGGCGCCGAAGAACCCCGCGTAGGCGGCGGGGTCCTTGCCGAGGTCGAGGCCGCCGGTGAAACTGTGCCAGGCGTAGCCCAGGCACCAGGACTCGATGACGACGTAATAGAAGTAGACGCCGACGGGGATGATGAAGCCGAGGAGGCCGACGTATTTGCCCCACGGCTTGCGGATGATGGCGTGGAAGATGCCGGGCGAGGAGTTGTAGCCTTGCGTGCCGCCGAACCGGCCGAGCGTCCATTCGACCCAGCAGATCGGCAGGCCGACGACCAGGAGGGAGATGAAGTAGGCGATCAGGAAGGCGCCGCCGCCCGTCTCCTTGTCGGCCACCAGGCCGGGGAAGCGGAGGAAGTTGCCGAGGCCGACGGCGCTGCCGGCGACGGCCATGATCACGCCGAGTTTGGAGCTCCAGCCATCGGGTTGCTTGGTCGTCATCGTCGGGGGGTGACTGGTTTATTAGGCGAGGGGAGGGGAAGTGCAACGCTGAGAAACAGGCCCGGCTCAGGTGATGGCGGTTGGCGGCTGGCGGTTAGGAAGGGGTCCTTCCGGGGTAGGCCCAGATCACCAGCCCTTGGCCGGTCGTGCGGTGGCCTTGCTGCTAACCGCTTGCCGCTAACCGCCAAACCCTTGGTCTTCGCTTCCCCCTATTAATCTCGCCCTTTTCGTTTCATCCACTCACCTTGAGGTGATGTCTTTTGAATCTCTCGGCCTTGATGCCGCCATCCTGAAGGCCGTGGCCGACCAGGGTTACACGGAGCCGACGCCGATTCAGAAGGCGACCATCCCCGTCATCCTCGAGGGTACCGACGTCATCGGGATCGCCCAGACCGGCACCGGCAAGACCGCCGCCTTCACCCTCCCGCTCATCACCAAGTTGCTGCGCACCAAGTCCGGCGCCCACCGCGGCCTGGTCCGCTGCCTCATCCTCGCCCCGACCCGCGAACTCGTCGTCCAGATCGCCGAGAACGTGAACGCCTATTCCCGTTACGCCGGCCTGTCCGTCGCCACCTGCTACGGCGGCGTCGGCGAGCGCCCGCAGATCGCCGCCCTCCGCGCGGGTTGCGACATCCTCGTGGCCACCCCGGGACGCCTGCTGGACCTCGGCCGCCAAGGCCATGGCAACTTTGGCGCCCTCGAGTACCTCGTCCTCGACGAGGCCGACCGCATGCTCGACATGGGCTTCCTGCCCGCGATCAACACCATCGTCCGCGCCCTCCCGAAGGAGCGCCAGACGTTGCTCTTCTCCGCCACGCTCTCCCGCGAGATCGAGGCCCTCACCTCGCAGTTCCAGCGCTCGCCCAAGATCCTCGAGATCGGTCGCCGCTCCAACCCCGCCGAGACCGTCACCCAGCTGCTGTTCGAGTGCCCCGGCGCCCTGAAGCAGGTCATGCTGCACCACCTGCTCGCCAATCCCGAGCTGAAGATGGAGACGGTGCTCGTCTTCGCCCGCACCAAGCACGGCGCGGACCGCATCTGCCGCAAGCTGGCCGGCGCCGATATCCCGTGCGCCGCGATCCACGCCAACCGCTCGCAGAGCCAGCGTCAGCGCGCCCTGCAGGCCTTCAAGAACGGCGAGGTGCGCGTCCTGGTCGCCACCGACATCGCCTCCCGCGGCATCGACGTGGACGGTATCTCCCACGTGGTGAATTTCGACTTCCCCGACGCGCTCGAGGATTACGTCCACCGCATCGGCCGCACGGGCCGCGCGCTCGCGACGGGGACCGCCATCACCTTCATCACCCGCGAGGACTATTCCGAGCTGCGCCGCCTCGAGCGGATCGTCGGCAAGCACCTCCACTGCGGCAAGCTCCCCGGTTTCGACTACACGCAGCAGGCCCCGGCGCGCACGCCCGAGGACTTCCAGCGCGACGTCGACCCGCGCGCCCGCGGCGGTCGCCCGCAGCATTCGCAGGAAGGCCACCAGCACCCGCAGGGCGGTCGCTTCGGCGGCCAGCAGGCGGCCCAAGGTCGCTACCGTCCGTTCGGTCGCCCCGGCACCCGGCGGCAGGGTGGGCCGAGGTAATTGGTTGAATAAGGGACGGGGCTAGGGCTAGGGACAGGGACAGGGACAGGAAAAGAGTACGGAGTACAGAGTGCAGAGTACAGAGTACAGAGTACAGAGTACAGAGTGCAGAGTACAGAGTACAGAGTACAGAGTACAGAGTACAGAGTACAGAGTACAGGGGTGCGCCGTGCTCTTTGTTCTGTTGGTTTTTCTTCTGAACTTCGTGCTCTGGATTGGAATCCTAGCCCTAGCCCAAGCCCAAGCCCTGGCCCTTTCTCAGACCTCTCTTCTTCCCATCGGCCTGTTTTCGTCCTAAAGAAAGGGACCCCCATGCGTTCCCTGCTGCCCCTCCTCCTGGTCGCCGGTCTCGTCGCCGCCGACGCCCCCAAGGCCGCGCCCGCCGCGCCCAAACTTCCCGCCATCCCTGCCGCGGCGATCGCCAAGAAGAAGGAGCTCCTCTTCGAGGATAATTTCGAGGGGGCCGAGGCCGACAAGCGCTGGGTCAAGGTGGTGCCGACCTTCGCCGTGACCCAAGGCGTGCTCAAGGGCACCCAGACCCGTGACAAGACCATCCCGGCGGCCGACGGGAAGCCCGAGATCCGCGCGCACGCCGCCGTGCATGGCCTCGAGGTGCCGACCAAGGACAGCATCGTCGAGTGCAAGGTCCGCTTCGACGGCGCCACCATGATCGACGTCGAGTTCGACGACCGTAAGTTCACGGGTTGCCACTACGGTCACATCTGCCGCGCGCAGCTGCGCTTCAACCCGAAGGACAAGACTTTCTCCGCGGTGATCATCGACGAGAAGGACGGCAATATGCGCAACGACATCCACGCGATGAAGAACGACCCCGCGAAGAAGGCCGAGGTCGCGAAGCTGCTCGTGGGGCGCCAGGCGACCTTCCCGGTGAAGGGCGACCTCGCCGAGGGCAAGTGGCTCGCCGTGGTCGTCGAGACCGTCGGCGACGAGATGCGGATGACCGTCGACGGCCAGCCGGTCGCCTACCTCAAGTCCTCGGGCATCGCCCACGCCACCAAGTCGCGCCTCGAGTTCGGGGTGGCCGGCAAGGACGGTTGCCTCGACGACCTCAAGGTCTGGAACGCCGAGTCCGCCAAGTAAGGCTTCCGCGAGCCCGGGAACAGGCCTCCGGCGCGTGCCGGGGGTCTTTTCATGCGCGCTTCGGCAGGCCGGCGAGCAACTGCTCCAGCTCGCGTCCGTAGCGGACGTAGGAGCGGAAGCGTTCCTCCGGGCTCGCCGACGTGGCCTCGGCGCCGAGGTGCACGATCTTGGCGACGTGCGGCTCGATGGTGAGACCGGCCGTGTACCCCGAGGCCAGCAGATCCGCCAGCACCTCGCGGACGTGCGCGTCGCCCTGACCCGGGTAGGTGAAGGCGTCGCTCTTGCCTCCGCCCGGCGCGCGGCGGCAGTCCTTCACGTGCACATAGGCGATGAACGGCCGCACGGCCCGGTAGAACTCCAGCGTGTCCTGACCATAGGACGCGGTGTTACCGATGTCGAAGAGGTAGCGGACGTGCGGGTGGTTCAGTTCCTCGAGGAAGGCGCGCGCGTTCGCGGGGCTCGCCCCGGCCCAGCCCTCGCAGTTCTCGAAGAGCAGCACGATGTCGCCGTCGGCGGCCAGCTTCGCCATCTCGCGGTAGCGCCGCAGCCCTTCCTCGCGCCATTCGCGGTCGGTCACGCCCGCCTGCATCCAGCCCATCGTGCGCACCAGCCGGGTCCCGGCGCGGCGCAGGCGCGGGATGAGCACGCGCAGGTCCGCCAGATCGGTCGCGAAGTCGCCGGTGATGGGCCGGCTCCAGTTGCCGATCGCCGAGCCGAAGCTGCTCACCCGCAGGCCCGCCTCCCCGATCGTGTCCAGCGCCCGCGCGAAGGCGTCGTCGGACACGGCGG
>Ga0315907_10002013_pt1 | contig 26442 bp, 20 predicted proteins | sample LakEriMetagenome_3_FD_203525 | JGI IMG/M metagenome (GOLD analysis project Ga0315907, IMG submission 203525) | Freshwater fungal communities from buoy surface, Lake Erie, Ohio, United States - Buoy 12 MA123 | ecosystem: Environmental > Aquatic > Freshwater > Lake > Lake biofilm | place: USA...
TTTGAACGAATGGCTGAAAATTTACCCTATAAGATACTACTTCGTCATCAACATAATTTGAAACAGCTTGAAGCTCTGATATTTGGTCAGGCTGGATTATTGCATTCGGGAACTGGGGATGTATATGCGGATGAATTATATAAGGAGTTTATTTTTCTACGAAGAAAATACAAATTACGACGGAATGTTTTCCCTCTATATTTCTTGAGGATGCGTCCAATAAATTTTCCAACTATTCGATTGGCGCAGTTAGCCTCATTGATTCATCATCATCCAGATTTATTGAGGACTATAAAAGATTTAGAGGATCAGCAATCAATTAAGAAGTTATTAAGAATTTCGGCTGGTGCATATTGGAATACTCATTTTCGTTTCGGAGAAGAAACTTCATTTCAGTTAAAAAATATAGGCATAGGATTAATTGAAAAGATCATGATAAATACCATTATACCTTTTGTAAGAGCGTATCAGTCAAAAAGAGGTAAGCAACAACAACTACAGTACCTTGATGAGTGGACTTCAGAAATGAAATCAGAGTACAATTCTATAGTGACTGGTTTTTCCAACATTGGAATGGCCCCCCGAAATATGGAAGATTCGCAAGGGTTATTAGAATTAAAAAAGTCCTATTGTGATCAATTAAAATGTCTTGATTGTGCAATAGGTCGTTATTTGTTGCGTAAATAACGTGACGTTTTTAAGTTGTAGGCCAATTGAAGTTCACCTGAACATCAATATCAGGATGGATACTTTCTTTAACCGGACAACTCCAGGCAATCGCCTCCAATTCGGATTTTCTTTCTGTAGAGAGCTCAAATTGTTCAGGATAATGAAATGTTAATATTATTTTGCTTACTCTCCTTGGGTTCCAACTCATAATCTTTTCAACATCAATACGGACCTTCTGTAAAGCTGCTTCCAGATCCCTGGCTTTAATGGCCATAGTCGTTAGCATACAAGAAGCTAATGACACAGCCAGCAGATCCGTTGGAGAAAATCTTTCGCCTTTTCCCTGATTATCGGTTGGCGCATCTGTTTCTATCGTAGATCTTGATTGTACATGAGTGCAGAAAGTTCTTAGGTCTTTTGTATAAACAACAGAGGCTGTCATAGTATTTTTTAATAAATTTACAATTAAGAAAAATGAATAACGTGAAAATAGCCATTTTAAGTTTTTTAGCCATTTTAGGCTCCATGAGTTCTATTGCTCAAAATAAGTTGGATAAACAGGATCGGAAGGATGAGAAAAGGGCTAAAATTAATCAGATGCTGAAATTAGAGGAAGAAGGTGAGCCTGGATATGCTAAGCACGGCATTTTTCACTTTAAATTTAATACCGATGGTTATGGATTTGGATATGAGATTGGAAGATCCAAATCTATTTTCAACACGACTATCTATCAGATAGAGTTTAATGAAAAAAAACACCGTAAGGAAGAAAAGCAGTCCAGAGGAAGTGGAAACTTCGTATTTGGAAACCCCTTTGTTTTTGGGAAGCAAAATTATTTTTATCAGGTAAAACTTGGTATAGGTCAGCAACGAATGATTGGAGGAAAAGGGAATAAAAATGGGGTTGGGGTTTTTGGTATTTATGCCTTAGGCTTAACTGCAGGCTTAGAAAGACCATATTATATTGATGTACAAGATCCTCCGAATTCAGGTAAAGTAAGGACTATTTCCTATTCAAAAGCGGATAGTGCCGTCTTCATGAGTCCTGAAATCTTGGGTGGTTCAGGATTAAAAGGATGGAATGAGATGAATATCGTTCCTGGTTTCCATGCTAAAACCGCTTTACGATTTGATTGGGGTCGATTCAATAATACCATTTCTGCAGTTGAAGCCGGGTTTAATTTTGAGTATTACACCAAAAAAATTGACCAAATGGTTGGTGTGCCTCCTACAGCTTTTTTTATGAATGGCTATCTCGCTGTACTTTTTGGCAACAGAAAGTAAACTATTTTTGTCCTCTGATGTCTTTAAGTTATGAAGGAATTACCAGTACTGGATAACATAGTGGAACAACGTATCAAGAAACCCGATTGGTTAAGAGTTCGGTTGCCCATTGGTGAAGGATATAAAAATGTTAGAAATTTAGTAGATACACATAAACTGCATACCATTTGTGAAAGTGGCAATTGCCCAAATATGGGTGAATGTTGGGGAGCCGGAACAGCAACGTTTATGATACTGGGAAATGTGTGTACTAGAAGTTGTGGATTCTGTGCTGTTGCCACTGGTAGGCCCGAGCCCGTTGATTGGGATGAGCCTCAACGTGTGGCAGAAGCTATTTTTCTAATGAAAGTTAAACATGCAGTTATTACCTCAGTGGATCGTGATGAATTAAAAGATGGTGGTAGTACGATATGGTACAATACCATAAAAGCTGTAAGGTCCTTAAGTCCGGGTACAACTTTAGAAACTCTTATTCCTGATTTTAAAGGTGAAAAAGATAATATCCTTCTTATAGCAGAGGCAGCTCCAGAAGTGGTTTCACATAACATTGAAACGGTAGAAAGGCTTACGCGTAAGGTTCGAATTCAGGCAAAATACTGGAGAAGTATGGATGTTTTGCGGACGCTTAAAGATGCCGGTATGCGCACTAAATCCGGAATTATGCTGGGATTAGGCGAATCCATAGAAGAAGTAGTCCAAACGATGAAAGATCTTCGTGAAAGTAATGTGGACGTGATTACCATTGGACAATATCTACAGCCCACCAAAAAACATTTACCTGTCGTGCGATTTGTTCATCCCGACGAATTCAAAGATCTTACACGAATTGGATATGAACTCGGATTTGATTATGTGGAGTGTGGACCTTTAGTTCGTTCCTCTTATCATTCGGAACGTCATGTGATGGCGGGTATTGGAAAGCAAGAATGGGAAAACAGCCTGCATGTTTAATAAATTCAGTTCGCTTTTATTCGTTTTAATTCTTTTTACTGAACCTCTTTTTAGTCAGGAGTGGCAAAATGTTACAGCATCATTTGGAACATTGCCCTCTGGAATTACTATTTTTAAAACAACTGATCCCGTTGCGGGGAGACCTTTTATTGCTTATATAGCCGAAATAGATCTCAAGAATAAGGCCTTGGATTTTATTACCGATACCAGTTTCGGAAGACGTCTGACACCTCAAACTTTTTTTGCCAAAAATGATAATCCCTACATAGTAGTAAATGGAACTTTTTTTGATTTTGCCACTAATCGAAATTTAAACGCAGTGGTAATGAATCATAAGCTCGTGTCCTTTAATGTACATGATCAAGTGGTTAGGGGAAAGGATAGCATCCACATTTGGCATACCACTAGAAGTGCCTTAGGGATCTATAAAAATAGATCCGCAGATATAGCCTGGTTATTTACCGATAGTTCATTGACAAGAGCAAAAGCTTTTCAGTTACCCCCTAAACCATGGCGTGATACCATTACCCATCATAAATTGCCCTTCTGGGAAACTAAATACAGTCAGAGAGCCAGATCCTGGAAAGTAGAAACAGCTATTGGTGGTGGTCCAGTATTGGTTCAAGATGGGAAAATGATGATCACGAATAATGACGAACGTATATTCTCCGGTAAGGCGATCCAAGATCTTCATCCCCGAACAGCAATGGGCTATACTTCTGATGGTAAATTATTGATATTAGCAGTAGAAGGTCGTAATCCAAAAATTGCAGAAGGTGCCAGTTTGATTGATATGGCTGAAATATTGGTGAAATGGGGTTGCAAAGAAGCATTGAATCTAGATGGGGGAGGAAGTAGTTGTTTGCTAGTGAATGGTAAGCAAACAATTAAACCCTCCGATAAGGAAGGTCAACGAGCAGTCCCTGCTGTTTTTATCGTTGCGAAAAAATAATTATTGATCTACTCGGCTTTCCCATACCAGGGCACTTGCGCCCAATATTGCAGCATCTGCTTCTTTTAATTCCGAGAAAATGATTTTTACTTTATTTTGGAAAATTGGCAGAAGATTTTTCTCCATATGCTCTCTTGTTGGTTTCAAAATCAACTCTCCAGCTTTAGACATTCCTCCAAAAAGAATTATGGCTTCAGGACTGCTGAACATAACAAAATTGGCAAAGGCCATCCCCAATATTTTACCCGTAAATTCATATACTTCTTTAGCTAATGCATCACCTTTCATGGCACATTCATAAACGATACGTGAATCAATTTCGGTTGTATCGTAGTTGCGCATGAGTGATGGTTGCTCTGGTCTTGTTTCTAAGAATTCTACTGCCGTTCTAGCTACACCAGTTGCAGAAGCATACGCTTCTAGAGAACCTTTATGACCTGTACCGGTATGTAATCTGCCATCGGGAATAGTAATCGTATGTCCAAGCTCTCCTGCAAATCCATCATGTCCATAAATTAGCTGTCCGTTCGCTACAATTCCGCTGCCTACACCTGTACCAAGCGTAATCATGATGAAATCTTTCATACCCTTTGCAGCTCCATAAGTCATTTCACCAACTGCAGCTGCATTAGCATCATTTGTTAAACGTGCAGGTAATCCAAAACGTTTAGCAAATAATTCTGCAACGGGTATAATTCCTTTCCAACGCAGATTTGGTGCATATTCTATGGTGCCTTTATAAATATTCCCATTCGGTGCGCCAATTCCAATTCCCCTGATATGGCTATTCCCTCCAACTTCACTTATTGCAGGGGATAGAGCATGGAATAGTTCATCAATAAAATCATTAATATCCTCATGCTTTAATGTAGAAATAGCTCCATGATACGAAATATCGCCACGATGATTGACCAATCCAAATTTTGTATTGGTGCCCCCAATATCGATGCCAATGGCATATTGTTGTGAAATCGTAATACTCATCTTTCCAATATCATTTAGTGACCACCACCGATCTGCTGATCAAAGTCAAGGCCTTGTTTTTTCAACACTTCTTTCATTTTTAGAGCTAATAAGGCCAATACAGCAAAACAAGCGGCTGCTACCAGATAAGATTTATGAAGATCCCATCCATCACCAACAGCACCTTGTAAGGGTGGGATGATGGCGCCGCCCAAAATCATCATGATCAACATGGCGGATCCTTCACTTGTATATTTTCCTAGTCCTCCTATACTCAAGGCAAAAATACATGGCCACATTACAGAGCAGAAAAGACCTCCTGCGATAAAAGAGAATGCTGATACAATTCCTGTAGTGAATGAGCCAATAATCATGGCCACTGCTGCTAAAACCGAGACGGTAACTAAAGTTTTGACAGGCTTCTCCTGTCCAAACATAAAAGCAGCAATAGCAACGGCAATAGCGATTCCATAAGGATAAAGATTAGAGATCTCTGATCCATAAAGCTTATTCACGAATAAAACTACTCCGAATGCAATAAAAGGAACAATTATCGTAGCCAATGTTTTGGTCGTTCCTTTAAGATTGAAAACACTGATTGCACCTGTCCATCTACCAATCATCAAGCTCCCCCAATAAAGAGAAATATATTGTGAAATTTCACTTTCATCCAATCCAGTTGCATTAAAGTAACCAGGTTGTTTTAGTAATGCTCCAAAATTATTATCGATGGTCACTTCAACACCCACGTAAACGAAAATCCCAATCATCCCATATATTAGTTGTGGGAATTTCATGGCGCCCCAGCCTTCAGGTTGTACAGCAGCTTTATGGTTGCTGTAAAACAATATAATCAGCACAACAGCCATAGAGGCAATCAATAGTGTAAGTTTTGATACCGCTGTAAACTGACCTACCAAAATGATGGCAAAAATCAAACCGGTCATTAAAAGCAAAGAACCTGATGCTTTTTTGGCACTTTCAAAGGGTTCATCATTTTTTCCTTCAGGTAAGCCTGAAAACATGAAGAATAAAGCTACGGCAGCAAATACACCGGCAACGATCAAATAAAGGTTATTGATGTTCTTGACGGTTACTTCTGCATGAGCCTCACCAACTGTTCCAAATAAAAAGAAACTAACAATGATTGGTCCGAGAGTTGTACCTAAAGAATTGATTCCACCACCCAGATTTAAACGATGCGAACCAGTTGCAGGATCTCCTAACGAGATCGCAAAGGGTTGAGCACAGGTTTGTTGTAAGGAGAACCCCAAGGCTACAACAAACAAAGCACCTAAGATGGCGTTGAATGATTCTGCATTAGCGGAAGGAATGATCAGTAAAGCGCCAATAATAGATATGCCGAGACCATAAATTATGCCTTTTTTATAGCCTATCTTATTAATGATGTCGTAACCTACAAGATTAGATATTATAAAGAGGATGAGTGAACCAATAAAATAGGCTCCATAAAAAGCGGAACCGATCAGCTGAGACTCAAATTGAGATAACTTGAAATGTGTTTTACAAAAGGGGATCAAGATGCTATTAGAGGCTGCTATAAAGCCCCAGAAAAAAAACACAAGGACCAAAGTACTTAAGGCGCTGTAGTTGGTTGCCTGTTTTTGTTGGCTCATAAACAATGGGTTTAATCGTTTAAGCGTTGAAAATAGTAAGAAATTGTAAGGAGAAAAAGTTTTTATAATCATAAGCTATTCGGGAAAACGTTCATATATTGAAGAACATCAAAAATATTTAGTAGCCTTAATGGAAATCATTCATGTTACCGCAGAATGTTACCCTATAGCTAAAGCTGGAGGTTTAGGGGATGTGTTGGGGGCTTTACCAAAATATCAGCATGATTTAGGTCATAGGGCCAAAGTCGTGATGCCTATGTATCGAACCAGCTACTTGTATCAAAATCAATGGGAAGTGGTGCATAAAGGTGGTGGTAATCTTGGTAACAGTTGGTTTGATTACACTGTCATTCGAGAATCAACCCATAAACAAGGATTTGATCTTTACTTGATTGATATCAATGGGTTACTGGATAGGGAAAAAGTTTATGGTTATTCCGACGATACAGAACGATTTATTTCCTTTCAGATTGCTGTAACAGATTGGATATCCCATTGGGAACATTGGCCAGATGTGGTACATGTTCACGATCACCATACTGCCCTGATTCCTTTCATGATGCAACATTGCTATGCCTACAGAAAATTATCGAAAGTTCCCGTTGTATTAACGATACATAATGCTCAATACCAAGGTCAATTTTCCTGGGATAGAAGCCATTATCTACCTGAATGGGATCTTTGGAAATCTGGTATTCTTGAATGGGGAGGATCAATTAACCCCCTGGCTGCTGGTATAAAAGCAGCCTGGAAGGTGACTACCGTTAGTCAGCATTATATGGATGAACTCCGATTATCCAGTAATGGACTTGAGCCGCTGTTTGAATATGAAAAAGGTAAATGTTTGGGTATTTTAAACGGAATTGATACCCATGTTTGGGATCCTGAAAAAGATGTTTATCTGGATTTACATTATAACGTGCATAATGCTTCCAGCATAAAAAAGAACATCAAATCTGATCTCTGTAATGCCTTTGATCTAGATCCAGCAAAACCCTTGATTATTTTTATTGGGAGGTTAGTAGGGGAAAAGGCTGCTGATCTTCTGCCTCAGGTAATTCAAGATAGTTTCTATCATTTAGGTAGAGAAATGAATTTTCTCCTTTTAGGAAGTGGTGACCCCGAAGTAGAATCACAACTTGAAGTGTTGAAAAAGATTTCTTGGGGAGATTATAATGTGTATATTGGTTACAACGAAAAATTAAGTCATCAAATGTATGCAGGTGCTGATTTTTTACTCATGCCATCACGAGTGGAACCTTGTGGTCTGAATCAGCTTTATGCTTTGCGATATGGTACTATTCCCATTGTCCGTAAAACGGGTGGATTGAAAGATACGGTAATTGATATTGGTGATCCAGGTGGATATGGAATTCATTTTTATCATGCTTCTGTTGGGGATATAACAGAAGGAATTTATAGAGCCATTCAGTTATACAAGGATAAAGAAAGATTTGAAGAGCTAAAACAGGTCGTGATGAAACTAGATTTCAGTTGGGATCGCAGTGCTCAAGCATATTTAGAAGTATATCAATCTTTAAAATAATATGTATGAATAAAGAGGTGATTGCCATAATTCTTGGCGGAGGTGTGGGAAGCAGATTAAAACCCTTGACAGCAACAAGAAGTAAACCAGCCGTTCCCATTGCGGGAAAATATCGATTGGTCGATATTCCTATTTCCAATTGCCTGAATTCAAATGTGGGTCGAATGTTTGTCCTGACCCAATTCAATTCGGCATCTCTGAATAAACATATTAAGAATACCTATCATTTCAGTGCTTTCAGTTCAGCATTTGTGGATATCATCGCTGCAGAGCAAACGTCTGATAATCCAAATTGGTTTCAGGGAACGGCAGATGCCGTACGTCAATCACTCCGTCATGTGGAGCAACATGATTTTGAATATGTATTGATCCTGTCTGGAGATCAGCTTTATCAGATGGATTTTGAAAAAATGCTGAATAATCATATAAAATCAGAAGCTGAAATTTCTATTGCTACCATTCCGGTCATCGCTCGCGATGCTACGGAGTTTGGAATTTTAAAGGCTGATGAACATCATTATATTACCTCTTTTATCGAAAAACCGAAAGCAGAGGTGTTACCCGGTTGGATAAGCGATACTGGAGAAGATATGCGTAAAGCTGGTCGCATTTATCTGGCCAGTATGGGTATCTATATTTTTAACCGGAAACTATTATTTGATCTATTACAAGAGGATTTTGCAAACTCTACCGATTTTGGTAAAGAGATCATTCCTAATTCCATTGAAAAGCATCGTGTAGTCAGTTATCAATATGAAGGCTATTGGACAGATATCGGAAATATTTCTTCATTTTTTGAAGCTAATCTTGCTTTATGTGATGAAGTCCCTGCCTTTAATTTATTTGACAATAGCAAGATCGTATATACTCGATCCCGCATGCTTCCTCCTGCAAAGATCAGTGGTACTACTTTAGAAAGAACAATCATTGCAGATGGTTGTATCATAAATGCTTCACGAGTAGAAAATAGTGTGGTTGGAATCAGGACTCGAATAGGACTTGGATCTACAGTGGTCAATACTTATATCATGGGGTCGGATTATTACGAAACTTTTGATGATATGAATCAGGCAACTAGAAGTGGATTACCCAAACTTGGTATTGGCGAACGTTGTTATATTCGCAATGCCATCATCGATAAAAACTGCCGAATAGGAGATGATGTTCGTATCAATGGTGGGGCACATCTCGCCAATACCGATCATACACTTTATACGGTAAAAGAAGGTATTGTGGTAGTGAAAAAAGGTGCAGTTTTGCCAAATGGATTTGTGATTTAATTTTTTTTATGGAATCAACGGTTGCCCAACAAGTTTCTTCAACTTCTGGTTTGAAACCCAAACCCCGAATGAGTATTAGCCAGATTTTCAATATGAGTCTTGGCTTTCTAGGTATTCAATTCGGTTTTGCCCTACAAAATTCCAATGCATCAGGAATTCTTAGAAATTATGGGGCGGATGTTGAACATCTTTCCTGGTTCTGGATCGCTGCTCCATTGGTAGGTTTGATCGTTCAACCTATTGTAGGCTATTACAGTGATCGTACTTGGAATCGATTAGGAAGACGAAGGCCTTATTTTTTAGCAGGTGCCCTTTTATCAGCGAGTGCACTTGCATTAATGCCTAATGCTAACATTTTGGGGTCAATCGCTCCTCTACTCTTGATCGCGGCAGGGTTCTTAATGATCATGGATGCTTGTTTTAATTTGGCCATGGAACCTTTCCGAGCCCTTGTAGCCGATAATTTACCCGATGAACAACGTACATCCGGTTTTGGTGTACAAACCTTTTTAATTGGAGTAGGAGCTGTTTTGGGTTCTTGGCTCCCTTATATACTCAGTAGTTGGTTTGGCGTTTCAAAAGATGCTCCTGCAGGTGTAGTGGGAGATAATGTGAAATGGTCTTTTTATATCGGCGCTCTCGTTTTTATAGGTTCCATTGTTTGGACGGTCATTAAAACAAAAGAATATCCACCAGAGGAATATGCTCGTTATCACGGTAAACAAATTGAATCTACTCATGGTTTGCTAGATATATTCACTGATCTGTTTAAAATGCCCAAAACCATGAAGCAATTGGGTTGGGTTCAATTCTTTTCTTGGTTCGCCTTATTTGGCATGTGGGTTTACACCACGGATTCTATTGCTACTCATGTAATGGGACTCTCTATTGATGATAAAAGTTCAATACAATACAGAGAAGCACAGCAATGGACTGGAGTTATCTTTGGTGTATATAATGGTGTATCGGCCATTTATGCCCTTCTTTTACCAACCATTGTAGCTAAGATCGGTCGCAAAAAAACACATGCTCTCTCATTGGCATTGGGGGGATTAGGTTTATTATCTTTTTTAATCGCCCCTAATAAAGAATTTTTAATCTTTTCCATGGCACTTGTGGGTATAGCATGGGCAAGTATTCTGGCTATGCCTTATGTCATTCTCTCTAGTTCTATTCCCGCTGGCAAAATGGGTATATATATGGGAATTTTTAATTTCTTTATCACCATTCCCCAAATTCTGAATGGAGTGGTAGGCGGACCATTAGTCAAATATGTTTATGGAAATCACCCTGTATTTGCTTTAATGATGTCTGGACTATTTATGATTGCAGCTGCCGCCAGTGTTATCTTTGTATTTGACCCTGCTGATACAGCAGAAAAAGCGAAATAAAATTTTTATGAAGAAAATCTATTTATTTTTTTGCATACTTATATCTATTTCAAATTCTCTTATTGCGCAACCAAAACTTTATCCTTCACATTGGTGGGTTGGAATGAAACATACGACTCTACAGATCATGGTGCATGAAAAGGAAATCGGAACAAAAAAAGTGGCCATGAAACCTTATGCTGGAGTTAAATTGGTAAAGTCCTATATTCCAGAAAATAAAAACTATTATTTCCTTGATCTAACCATTTCGCCTAGCGTTAAGCCAGGTAATTTGGAATTTATTTTTTCTGGTAATACGTCCACAACGATTTCCTATGAACTCAAAAAGCGAATAGGAGGGAACGGAGAAAAAAGAGTTAAGGGTGTTACTTCACGTGATTTGGTTTATCTTATCATGCCTGATCGATTCTCCAATGGAGATAGTTCAAATGATGTTGTACAAGGCTTAAGAGAAACACTACATGATCGTAAGAATCCATGGTCTCGCCATGGAGGGGATATTAAAGGTGTTGAAAATAAACTCGATTATTTGAAAGATCTTGGCATTACTTCCGTTTGGATGACACCTGTAGTTGAAAATGATATGCCACTTCAGTATGAGTGGGGGAATAATGTGGCAGGATATCATGGTTATTGGATAACCGATCATTATACTATAGATCCTCGATTTGGTGGAAATTCGGCTTATAAGCAAATGGTGGAAACCGCTCATTCAAAAGGAATGAAGGTTATTCAGGATGCGGTCTATAATCATGTTGGAAGCCATCACTGGTTTATACTTGATCAACCAATGAAAGATTGGTTGAATAATTGGCCAAGTTATCAAGGATCTAATCATAAGGAAGAGGTATTCTTTGATCCTTATTCTTCATCGATTGATAAGAACATCATGGTTGGTGGATGGTTTGTACCGCATCTGCCAGATCTGAATTTAAAAAATCCATGGTTAGCGAAATATCTTATTCAAAATGCTATTTGGTGCACAGAAGAATTTGGTATTGATGGTTGGAGAGTAGATACCTATAAGTATTGTGATGAACAATTCATGAATAATATCAACACTGCATTGGAAGCGGAATTTCCCAAGATTACCATCTTTGGTGAATCCTGGTGTAATAATCCGTTGGGGAGTGCTTATTTCACTCAAAATAATCTGGATGTACCTTTCAAACATAATGTTCAAGGGGTAACAGATTTTCCTATCGCATTTGGAATGAAAGATGCAGTTTTACAAAATGGCGGAACTAATCAGTTATATTCTTTGTTGGCTCAAGATGTGCTTTATAAAAATCCATTACGAAATTGTATTTTCCTGGAGAATCATGATATGGACCGGATACTATCTGTTTTAGGTAATAGTGTTGCTAAATTAAAAATAGCAACAGGACTATTATTCACCATAAGGGGGATACCTCAGGTGTATTATGGAACAGAAGTTCTTATGAAAAATTTCAAAAATCCAAGTGATGCAGAAGTTCGAAGAGATTTCCCCGGTGGTTGGAATGGCGATCCTGTCAATAAATTTCTGACTTCATGCAGAACGGCTGAAGAGAATGATTATTTTAATTTCTTTCGAAATCTGGCTCAATATCGTCAAGCGAATCCAGCTTTACAAACAGGTAAAACCTTGCAATATCAACCTAGGGAAAATGTTTATGTATATTTCAGATTTACAGATCAACATCGGGTAATGTGCATCGTGAATCCTAATAATACCCCTGCTTCTATTGAATTGAATCAATTTAAAGAAGGATTATCCGGGAAAGTTTCCGGGAAACATATTCTCACGGGAAATGTCGTAAATCTTACTGGGAAAATGGACATTCCTCCGCAAAGCTTCCAACTTATTGAATTATAATCATGCGTGCTAACCATCCCAAATATGAAGAACAACATTTCATTGATACCAGCAGATCTGTTTGGAACTATTCGTTGTTTACCGATGATGTGATTCGAAATTTTCAGCAGGGCACACTTTATACTGCTTATCAATATTTTGGGAATAAACAAATAGACATTCTTGACCGCAGTGGTTCATATTTTGCAGTTTGGGCTCCTAATGCAACAAATGTTTTCGTAAAGGGTAATTTTAATGACTGGCAAAATGATACTCATCCCTTATTCGTTCGTTTAGATAATAGTGGAATTTGGGAAGGCTTTATACCCGATTTACCACGTGGTGAAATTTATAAGTATCATATTGAAGGATTTGAAGGGAAAGTACTGGATAAAGGAGATCCTTATGCACATTTTTGGGAACATAAACCTAAAACAGCCAGTATAACTTGGAATTTTGAATATAGTTGGCAAGATGAACAATGGATGAAGTTCAGAAAAAAGCATAATGCTTTAGATACCCCTTTTTCTGTTTATGAAGTGCATCTGGCCAGTTGGCGACGTCCTGATCCATCAAATAATGAATCTTATTTTTCATATTGGGAAATTGCGGAACGCCTAGTGCCCTACGTTAAAGAAATGGGATTTACTCATGTTGAATTCATGCCGGTTATGGAATTCCCATTTGATGGTTCGTGGGGTTATCAGGGAACAGGTTTTTTTGCCCCAACATCACGCTTCGGACATCCAGAGGAATTTATGGCTATGATCGATTATTTTCACCAGGAAGGAATAGGGATTATCCTTGATTGGGTTCCTTCTCATTTTCCTTATGATGCTCATGGTCTTTATATGTTCGACGGAACGCATACTTATGAATATGCAGATATGCGTAAGGGGTTTCATCCAGATTGGAATAGTTATGTATTCAATTATAAAAGGGGAGAGGTCCGATCATTCCTGATCAGTAGTGCTCGTTTCTGGTTTGATCAATTTCATATTGATGGCATACGTGTGGATGCTGTTTCCTCCATGCTCCGTTTGGACTATTCTCGTAAAGATGGAGAGTGGGAGCCCAATGAATTTGGTGGTAATGGAAATCTTGAAGCTATAGAATTTATCAAAGCGCTGAATGAAACCATTTATCGTGATTTTCCAGATGTTCAAACGATTGCCGAAGAGGCAACAGATTGGCCAGGAGTATCCCGTCCAACTTTTCAGGATGGACTAGGTTTTGGAATGAAATGGATGATGGGATGGATGCATGATACTTTAGGCTATTTTAAGCAAGATCCTTTTTATCGAAAAGACAAACAGGATCAGTTTACATTCAGCATAATGTATTACTACGATGAGAACTTTATGCTTCCATTAAGTCATGATGAAGTCGTTCATGGAAAATCGCCGATGCTCTTCAAAATGCCTGGAGATGATTGGCAGAAAATGGCGAATTTACGTTTGCTTTACCTGTACATGTTTACTCATCCTGGATCAAAATTATTGTTCATGGGAAATGAGTTCGGACAAACATCAGAATGGAATTATTTGTCAGAATTAGATTGGCATTTGCTACAATATGAACCTCATCATAAATTGAAGCATTTCGTTAGCCGATTATGCCACATTTATAAATCAGAACCCGCTTTATATGAATTGCAATTTCATCCATCAGGTTTTGAATGGGTTGATCTTAATCATAGACAGGAATCTGTAGTTGTATATAAACGAAAAGGACGGTCTTCAAAAGATGAGCTTTTGATTGTTTTAAATTTAACACCTGTTGTACGATATGATTGGATCATTAAACTAAGTGAACCGGGAGATTGGCAAGAGATCCTCAACTCTGATGACCTGCAGTTCTATGGTACAGGGGATGTTTATAATCCAAATATCTGTATCAATGAATCCCATGATATGATCTTAGATTTACCTCCACTGGGAGGAATAATACTTCGAAGATCGACTACATTCGCTCAGGAACCTTGATACCCAGTAAGCTCATACTGGATTTGATAACATTCGCGGTAATTTGACTCAGCTTTAGCCGAAGTTGTTTCTTTTCATTACTCTCTGCTTGGGTTACGGAATGTTCAGCATAAAAAGAGTTAAATAACTTGGCAAGATCAAAAACATAAATAGCAATTAGAGAGGGATTATGTTCAGCTACAGCTTGCTCAATAGTCATCCCGAAACGCTCTAACTGTACAATCAATTCTTTTTCCAACGGCAATAGATCGTTTCCAATATGAACAGAAGCTTCGGGACTTTCTTTTCTTAAAATGGAGCGGATACGTGCATGTGTATATTGCACAAACGGACCGGTGAAACCATGGAAATCAATGGATTCCTCTGGGTTGAAAATCATTTTTTTCTTTGGATCTACCCGTAGAAGAAAGAATTTCAGAGCACCTAAACCTAACATCAGGTAAAGTTCTTTCAATTCTTCCGGACTGAAATCCTTTACTTTCCCTAAAGCTTCTGTATGTTCAGCAGATATACGAACCATCTCATCTACGAGGTCATCTGCGTCAACAACTGTACCTTCCCGGCTTTTCATTTTTCCCGAAGGGAGCTCTACCATACCATAAGAAAGATGATAGATACCCTCTGCAGAAGGAAGTCCAAGTTTTTCGCAAATCAGTTTCAATACTTTGAAATGATAATTCTGTTCATCGCCTACCACATATATACTTTCATCACATGTATATTCATTGTATTTCTCTATAGCTAATCCAATATCCTGTGTTATATAAACAGCGGTTCCATCTTTTCGCTGAACAATTTTTTCATCTAGGCCATCCGCAGTTAGATCTATGGACACACTGCCGTCTTCTTTTTTTTGAAAAATATTTTTAGATAGCCCTTCCTCCACCATTTTTTTTCCGAGAATATAGGTTTCGCTTTCGTAATAGGTGCGATCAAAATCAGAACCTATTCGTTTGTATGTAGTGTCAAACCCTTCATATACCCATCCATTCATTGTCTTCCAAACGTTAATCACGTCAGGTTTACCAGCTTCCCAATCCACTAGCATTTGTTGTGCTGCTTTCATAATCGGGGCCTCTTTTTCTGCGATATCTTTGGATATTCCAGAAGCGATCAAACTTTCTACTTCAGCTTTATAGGCATCGTTGAATTTAACGTAATAATCCCCAACAAAATGGTCTCCCTTAATACCAGTAGAGGCAGGAGTGGATCCATTTCCAAACCATTCCCAGGCGATCATACTTTTACATATATGAATTCCACGATCATTAACAATACAGCTTTTGATCACATCATAGCCCCCAGCTTTCAGGATTTCGGCAATACTCCAGCCAAGGAAGTTATTACGAAGGTGACCAAGGTGTAATGGTTTATTTGTATTGGGAGATGAATATTCTACCATTACTTTTTTCCCATTTTTAGGATGAAGCCCAAAACAGGTATTATCCGCTTGTTTTTGTATGATGTCCAACCAATACGATGTGGATATCGTAAGATTCAAAAAGCCCTTGATAACATTGAATGCTGAGAATAAAGTAGGATTAGACTCGATGAGCGCCATCCCAAGTTCCTGACCTAAAGTATCTGGACTTTTTTTCAGGGGTTTAACCAGGGAGAAAAGAACAATGGTATAATCGCCCTCAAATTCAGGTTTTGTCTGGTTGATTTGATAGCTACATCCCTCTGCCAATGCCCCATACATGTTGCTTATCGTTAGGTCTGCTACTTCCCTGATTTTTGATACGATCATCTTACAATTACTTAACTTGTTCCTAAAATGATGACAAATGTACGATAAGCACAGGTTATCCTTATGGTTGATCTTATTTTTAATGAGCTGTAGTTCATCAAAGCATATGCAAAAATTACCCGAATTCGATAAGCAAGGCCATAGAGGAGCCAGAGGGCTAATGCCTGAAAATACCATTCCCGCTATGATCAGAGCTATTGATCTAGGTGTTACCACATTGGAGATGGATGTAGTGATCAGTAAGGATAATCAGGTTGTTGTTTCGCATGACCCATATTTTAACAGTTCTATTTCTACTAAACCTGATGGTAGTTTTCTTAAAGGGGGAGAAGAGAAATCATTTGTTTTGTATCAGATGAACTATGCTGAAATTCAAAAATGGGATGTAGGCAAAAAGCTGCATCCAATATTTTCAAAGCAAGAAAAAATACCAGCAGTAAAGCCTTTACTTTCAGTGTTGATCGATTCTGTTGAAGCGTATTTAAGTAAACAGAAAAATAGTAAAGTTTGGTATAATATTGAAACGAAATCTTCCCCATCTGGCGATGGAAAATTTAATCCGGATCCAGCGACATTTGTTGATTTGCTGATGGGTGTCATTAAATCAAAGCATATTGAGAATCGCACGGTTATCCAGTCTTTTGATATGCGCACTTTACAAGTTCTGCATGAAAAATATCCTAAGATGGTCACCTCTTTTTTATTGGAAGCTTCAAAAGCTTCTGATCTTGAGGGAAATTTGAAGAATTTAGGCTTTACGCCCTCTATTTATAGCCCTGAATATAGAACCGTGACAGCAGAAATGATTAAAGTATGTCACGATAAAGGCATGCGTATTATTCCCTGGACAATAAACGATGCTGCAGAGATTAGACGTCTAAGGGCAATGGGGGTAGATGGGATCATATCTGATTATCCTGATCTGTTTGATCGCTAAATGCTAATTTTGTTTCATGCGTTTAATTGAAGTTAAAACCAGTGCACATAAGAGGGCTTTTTTAGATGTAGCGCGCTATATCTATAAAAATGATCCGGAATGGGTTTGTCCACTGGAAAATGATATTGAATCTGTTTTCGATCCAACTAAAAATAATTTTCATTCGTTTGGGGAATGCACCAGATGGATATTGCAAGATGAAAATGGAGTTAATATTGGTCGTATCGCTGCTTTCATTAATCAAAAAAAAGCGTACCACTATGATGTTCCAACAGGTGGTTGTGGTTTTTTTGAATGCATTGATGATGTTCATGCAGCGCATCTTTTATTTAATGTATCCAAAGAGTGGTTGAAAGAAAGAGGTATGCAAGCCATGTTAGGCCCGATCAATTTCGGGGAGAATGACATGTGGTGGGGATTATTGGTTGAAGGTTTTAGCAGTCCTTATTACGGCATGAATTATAATCCGGCATATTATAGAAATCTATTTGAATCCTATGGTTTTGTTACACAATACGAACAGATTTCAAATAAGATTGATACGGCTAATCCATTCCCTGAACGGTTTACTAAAATTGCAAACTGGGTTGCTGGGAAACCTGGTATAGAAATGAGACATTTTAAGGTTCAGGAGATGGATACGTTCGCTTCAGATTTCAAGGAGATCTATAATGATGCCTGGCAAGATTTCGAAAATTTTACACCCATAACAGATGCCACTATTCGGGAGTCATTTGAGAAGATGAGACCTATAGTGGATGAAAAGCTGATTTGGTTTGCTTATGTAGATGGAAAACCTGCAGCTTTTGTGGTCATTCTTCCGGATACGAATGAATTGATCAGAGGGTTGAATGGAAAACTAAATGTAATTGGGAAAATTCGTTTTATTTGGAATAAATACGCAATTGGAAATAAGCGGATGAGAGCAGTGATCATGGGAACAAGAAAACAATTCCAGCGTTTTGGCTTAGAATCTGCATTATTCATAAAGTTGAAAGAATATACAGAGCCCACCAAGAAGTATAAAGAATTGGAATTATCCTGGGTGGGTGATTTTAATAAACAAATGATAGCCATACATCAAGCAACAGGTGCTGTTTTTGCCAAGAAGCATCTGACTATGCGTTGCTTGTTTTAGGTGATATGCTATCTTTGCATCTCTTTGAAGAATTTGATCATACATATTATCGACTTTTTCTATCCTCCTTTTAGAAATTGGATGGATGTCAAAACGTTTCGTTATCTGGCTTGTGGAGGTGGAAATACGATGCTTGATATTTTTATTTACTTCGTTAGTTACCATTTTGTACTACATAAGTCATTAGTTGATCTCAAGTTCTTGGCCATTAGTCCACATATCGCTGCCTTTATTATGGCCTTTTTCATCACGTTTCCAACAGGATTCTTGCTGATGAAATATATTGTTTTTACCGATTCTATATTACGAGGAAGGGTACAACTAATTCGATATTTCTTATTGGTTTTTGTTTGTATTCTGTTGAACTATATCTTCTTGAAATTATTTGTTGAGCAATTTGGTTTTTATCCTACCATTTCTAAAATCCTGACAACGGTAATTGTAGTATCCTTCAGTTATTTGACCCAGCGTTTTTACACGTTCAAGCAGTCTTCTGTTTCGGCAGAAACCCCCCATCCGCCAATCCGTTAATTCGTCAATTTTGGCACCAATTTCTGACATTTTAGCATATTCTATGCCTCGGCATACATCTTGCTAAAAAAGAGGGAATAAACAAGAAATTATCATGGGAAAAATTATCGGAATCGACCTCGGCACCACTAATAGCTGCGTGGCAGTGATGGAAGGTAACGAACCGGTGGTCATAGCTAATGATGAAGGTCGTAGAACTACCCCCTCTGTTGTCGCTTTTCTTAAAAATGGGGAGCGTAAGGTTGGCGATCCGGCTAAACGTCAGGCCATCACCAATCCTATCAATACCATCACTAGTGTAAAGCGATTTATGGGTCGTCGTCACGATGAAGTATCGGAAGAAATGCAACACTGGAGCTATAAGGTTCAGAAAGGTGACAATAATACAGTGCGAATTGATATTGATGGCAGGTTATATACTCCCCAGGAGATCAGTGCTATGGTGCTTCAAAAAATGAAGAAAATAGCAGAAGATTATCTGGGTCAGGAGGTAACTGAAGCAGTTGTAACGGTTCCGGCTTATTTTAATGATGCACAGCGTCAGGCAACCAAAGAAGCCGGTGAAATTGCCGGTCTGAATGTTCGTCGTATCATAAACGAGCCTACCGCAGCAGCATTAGCGTATGGCCTAGATAAGAAAATGGCTGACAGCAAGATCGCTGTATTCGATTTGGGTGGTGGTACATTCGATATTTCCATCCTTGAATTGGGAGATGGCGTTTTTGAAGTAAAATCAACTAATGGAGATACCCATTTAGGGGGTGATGATTTTGACAAAGTGATCATGGACTGGTTGGCTGATGAATTCAAATCTGAAGAGAATGTGGATTTGCGTAAGGATCCTATGGCACTCCAACGTTTAAAAGAGGCTGCAGAGAAGGCTAAAATTGAATTATCAGCTTCTTCTGAAACGGAGATCAATTTACCCTACATCACAGCTGTAGATGGTGTACCTAAGCATCTGGTAAAGAAATTGACCAAAGCTAAGTTTGAGCAACTTGCAGATAAATTATTTGAACGTTGTTTAAAACCATGTGAGCAGGCTTTAAAAGATGCGGGAATGTCTGCTTCTCAGGTGGATGAGGTTATCCTGGTAGGAGGTTCTACCCGTATTCCTAAAGTACAGGAGATTGTAGAGAAATTTTTCGGCAAAAAGCCAAATAAGAGTGTTAACCCAGACGAAGCGGTAGCCATTGGAGCTTCTGTACAAGGTGGGGTACTAACCGGAGAAGTTAAGGATGTTTTACTACTCGATGTTACTCCATTGAACCTGGGTATCGAAACTATGGGTGGGGTGATGACAACCATGATTGCATCGAACACAACCATTCCAACGAGAAAGAGTGAAGTATTCTCTACAGCTTCTGATAATCAGCCTGGAGTTCAAATCCATGTTTTACAGGGTGAACGTCCAATGGCAAATCAGAATAAAAGCTTAGGTATTTTCAACCTCGATGGTATTCCCCCTGCACCACGTGGTGTACCACAGATTGAGGTTACTTTCGATATTGATGCCAATGGTATCCTGAATGTAAGTGCAAAAGATAAAGGAACCGGAAAAGAACAGAAGATACGTATCGAGGCGGGTAGTGGTTTGACCAAAGAGGAGATCGAAAAAATGAAGGCGGAGGCCAAGGCAAATGAAGCTACAGATAAAGCAGAAAGAGAAAAAATCGACAAGCTAAACGCTGCTGATGGTTTGATCTTCCAGACAGAAAAACAATTGAAAGAATTTGGAGATAAAGTACCTGCTGATAAAAAAGCTCCGATTGAAGCGGCTTTAACTAAACTTAAAGAAGCCCATAAGCAGCAAGATATGGATGCAGTTGATGCAGGAACTAAAGAATTAAATGATGCATGGATGGCAGCTAGTCAAGATATGTACAACGCAACGAATCAGGGTGCAACAGATGGTCAGCAGCAGGCTAATCCTGATGGCGGACAATCTGGAGAGAATGTTACTGATGCAGAATTTGAAGAGGTGAAATAACGGAACTGCGGTAAAAAAACATAATTTTATCAAAAAATAAAAAAAGGGCCAATTGGCCCTTTTTTTATTCTACTTCAGTCCAGGTATGATCGGCTAATAATTTCACCTTCGCTACAAAACGTTCGTAAGGAGCGGAACGACCCCATTCTTGAGGTGATATCATCGATATAAAAATTGATTCGTCTTTCTTTTCATACAGATGATAAACTTGACCGATTACGGGTTGAAAATTCAATTTTGCTTTGTAGATCATCAGCGACAATTCTTTTCTCTTCTGGATTTCCTGCGCTTGTAAGGCCAGCAATTCGATCTGCTTGCGGATTTGGTCCAACTGCATGTTGGTTTGCTCCTCCATCGCCGTCAAAGCCTTATGGCGAATCATTCCTTCTTCGGTAGGTTTAATGATTGCGCCCGATACTGAAGCTGCATAAGGGAGCACACTCATTTGCTTGTGATAAACTTCTAGGTTAGTAAATGAGTTTCCTTCTGCGGTAAGTCCAGTATTGGTCAATTGTAAATACCCATTTGGCAGGATATCATGTTTTACGGTTAGGATGATTTGTTTATCCTTTAAAAAGTTGATCTCAAATTGGATAGAGTCAATAAAACATACACAGGCACTATCCATTACCTCATTTTCCAAAGGGTGTATTTCGCCATCAGCTATGATCCTGTATTCAGCCGCAAAAGCCTGATTTTCCAGGGTAACCCAATTATGATGAATGGTGAGTTCTTTCTTTTCTTTATCCGCCTCAATTCTATACGTTCCACTCTTAGGTCGATTTCCATAGTTATAGTTCCCTTTTTCGGGAAATAATTGCCAGCTGGCGAGAAAATTATAGGCTTTGATCATTATTAGGTATTCAATTCGCGTAAATCCTGAGATTTACTCTAACATCTACCAATAACTAAGCATTTTGTTCACTTTAAACAGATATATTCAATTAACTTTGCCTCGTTATGACAATAGAGCATATAAAAGATATGAGGGACCGTGTTCTCGTCCTGAGGAGGTTTCTTTGACGTTGCCAATCGACAACATAAAATAAACGAGGACCGCCAGCTGTCGCTTTCTCCCGGATTTTGGGATGATAATAAACGTGCGACTGAAATTCTGAAAACGATCAAACTAAATGAATTTTGGGTCAACCTTTTCCTATCGACAGAAGCGGCAGTAGAGGATTTTGCTGTCTTGTTTGAGTTCTGGAAAGAGGGAGAAGGAGACGAGGAGGATGTAAAGTTAGCTTATCAACAAGCTTTGAATGCCCTTGAAGAAGCGGAGTTCAAAAGCACGCTTAACGAACCAGAAGATGAACTTCCTGCTGTATTACAGATCAATTCAGGTGCCGGAGGTACTGAAAGTCAGGACTGGGCTGAGATGTTGGCCAGGATGTATCGGATGTATGGACAAAAGCAAGATTGGACTGTTACAGAACTAGATTGGCAGGATGGTGATGGTGCGGGGATAAAAACCTGTACATTCCAGTTTGATGGTCCTTTTGCGTATGGTTTTTTGAAAGCCGAAAGCGGGGTACATCGATTAGTCCGTATTTCTCCGTTTGATTCTAATGCACGACGCCATACTTCATTTGCATCGGTTTATGTGTATCCTCTTATTGATGATACCATAGAAATTGAAGTGAATCCTGCAGATGTGGAATGGGCATTTTTCCGTAGTGGTGGATCTGGCGGTCAAAACGTTAATAAAGTGGAAACTGCTGTGCGTTTAACGCATAAACCAACCGGTATCATCGTGGAATGTCAGCAGGCCAGAACACAGGGTGAAAACCGTGAAAAGGCGATGACCATGTTGAAGAGTCGTTTGTATGAGGAAGAAATGAGGAAACGTGAGGAGATCAAAAACGCAAACAATGCCAGTAAGAAAAAAATTGAATGGGGTAGTCAGATCAGAAGCTATGTATTTCATCCCTATAAAATGATCAAGGACCATCGCACAGATTTTGAGGTTGGTAATGTACAACCTGTAATGGACGGAGAACTCGATGGCTTTATTAAGGCTTATCTTATGATGCAAAAAGAAACTGAATCTTAAAAAAATAGTAACGATATGCAAACCGGTTATGTAGCTTACCCAATACCTGTAAATGAGCCTGTATTAAGTTATGCCCCAGGTTCGCCAGAACGTAAACGTTTGAAAGAAGTTCTCGCTGAATTAAAAAGTTCTACTATAGATATTCCTATGTACATAGGGAGTGAAGAGGTAAGGACCAATACAAAAAAGAGTTTACACCCTCCACACGAAATCGCGCACACCTTGGGTTTTTATTATGAAGGAGATGCATCTCACGTAAAAAAAGCGATTGATACTGCTTTAAAGGCAAGAGCTTCGTGGTCTGCGTTGAGCTTTGAGAACAGGGCAAATATCTTCCTAAAAGCAGCCGATCTCATCGCAACGAAATATCGCCCATATATGAATGGTACAACCATGTTGGGACAAAGTAAAAACGTTTTTCAAGCTGAGATTGACGCAGCATGTGAGCTCATCGATTTTCTGAGATTCAACGTTCATTATTTATCTGAAATATATAAGCAGCAACCCGTCAGTTCTCCTGGCATACACAATCGGTCAGAATATCGTGCTTTGGAAGGCTTTGTGTTAGCGATCACACCCTTCAATTTTACAGCGATCGGCGGTAACCTACCTGCATCTGCAGCGTTATGCGGTAATGTTGTGGTTTGGAAACCAGCACATACACAATTGTACTCTGCCAATATGTTCATGAAAATATTAAAAGAAGCTGGACTTCCTGATGGCGTGATCAATATGGTGGTGGTTGATGGTAAAACATTAGGCGATATATGCTTTACACATCGTGATTTTGCTGGTGTTCATTTCACCGGATCAACAGGAGTTTTTAATCATATCTGGAAAACAATTGGAGAGAATATTTCAAATTATCGTACCTATCCAAGAATAGTGGGAGAGACAGGGGGTAAAGATTTTGTGATTGCTCACTCTTCAGCAGATGTTGATGTTGTAGCAACAGCATTGCTTCGTGGCGCATTTGAATTCCAGGGACAAAAATGTTCGGCAGCATCAAGGGCATATCTTCCATCCAATATTGCAGAAGCCATAAAAGCTAAGCTGGTAGAAGGAATCAAGAGTTTTAAGATGGGTTCGGTGGAAGATTTTTCAAACTTTATAAGTGCAGTTATTGATGAGAAAAGTTTTGATAAGATCAAGCAATACATTGAAAATGCCAAGCAATCTTCAGATGCCTCTATCTTAGCAGGAGGAAATTGCGATAAGTCGAAAGGATATTTTGTGGAACCAACCGTAATTGAAGCGAAAGATCCGAAATACGTGACTATGTGTGAAGAGATCTTTGGTCCGGTATTAACGATCTATACATATCCAGAGCAAGAATTTGAAAAAGCACTAGACCTATTGGATAGTACATCTGTTTATGCGCTTACCGGGGCAGTAATTGCCACTGATCGAAATGCCATAGAATTGGCTACACGCAAATTGGAACATTCGGCAGGTAACTTTTACATCAATGATAAACCAACGGGAGCAGTAGTAGGTCAGCAACCATTTGGAGGAGGAAGGGCCAGTGGAACAAACGATAAGGCTGGTTCTCAACTGAATTTATATCGTTGGTTAAGTGCGCGTACGATAAAAGAAACAATGGTGCCTCCAACAGATTATCGTTATCCATTTATGCAAGAATCGTAACTTTATCCAGAATCAAAACGAGAATGTGGTAACTATTTTAGATTCATATCAATTTGATCTAACGCTGAAGCGCCTTGCGCATCAGCTGATCGAAAACCATTATCCTTTTAATGATACCTGCATTATCGGTATGCAGCCTAGGGGTATTGCTATCAGTGATCAAATTATTCAATTTATCCGTTCTGAATATCCGGATCTGGCTATTCCGTATGGTAAGTTGGATATTACGTTTTATAGAGATGATCTGCATAAAGGCCTTCATGTGCCTACTGAAACCATACTTCCCTTTTCTATTGAAGGAAAGAAGATTATTTTGATTGATGACGTTTTATATACTGGCCGAACCATCAGGGCTGCAATGGATGCTTTGGTGGATTTTGGCAGACCAGCAAAAGTGGAACTTGTAATCCTGATCGACCGAAAATTCAATCGCCAGTTACCCATACAGCCCGATTATGTGGGAAAAGCCATTGACTCCATCATCACCCAGAACGTAAAAGTTATTTGGGAGGATACCCCAAAGGTTGTTTTATATTAAACATTTGCTTTAACTTAGCACCCTAATGCAACTCAGTACAAAACATCTGTTGGGCATTAGGGACCTTGCCACAGAGGATATTCAAATAATCCTGGATACAGCTACTCAATTTAAGGAAGTTCTCCAACGACCCATCAAGAAAGTTCCTTCCCTGAGAGATATTACCATTGTTAATCTATTTTACGAAAATTCAACCCGAACCCGCATTTCTTTTGAATTGGCGGAAAAAAGGTTAAGTGCAGATACGATCAATTTTACTGCTTCAGGTTCATCTGTTTCTAAAGGAGAAACCTTGTTAGATACCGTGAATAATATCCTATCGATGAAAGTGGATATGGTAGTGATGCGACATAGTGCTAGCGGAGCCCCTCATTTTCTGGCCAAGCATATACCTGCGGTAATTGTAAATGCTGGAGATGGCATCAATGAACATCCTACACAGGCCTTACTGGACGCCTTTTCCATCCGAGAAAAATTAGGTACACTGGAAGGTAAAAAAGTAGCTATTATTGGAGATATCATGCACTCCCGAGTTGCCTTGAGTAACATTTATTTATTGCAAAAAATGGGAGCCGAGGTAATGGTAGCAGGGCCACCTACTTTAATACCCAAATACATTACCGAAGCGTTAAAGGTTCAGGTAAGCTATGACGTTCAAAAAGCCCTTCAATGGTGTGATGTAGCGAATGTGCTGCGCATTCAGCTGGAACGTCAGAATCAGGTTTTATTTTCTTCTTTACGCGAGTATAACCTGGCCTTTGGTGTAACCCGCAAAATGTTGGATAATTTGAATAAACAGATTTTTATTATGCATCCGGGTCCGATTAACCGCGGAGTGGAGATTGATAGTGATGTAGCAGATTCCGAGCATTCATTGATCCTGGATCAGGTTGAAAATGGTGTGGCTGTCCGTATGGCAGTTCTATACCTTTTAGCCGGAAATCGTTCCGTAGAATAAATTTTATCCTAACTTCATCACATGGAACGGATTTGTTTGTTTCCAGGTACATTTGATCCCGTAACATTAGGACATGTGGACATTATCAAAAGGGCTATGCCTTTGTTTGATAAGATTATTGTGGGAATTGGAGGCAATGCGGCAAAGCAACCTATGTTTTCCCCAGAACAACGGGTGAATTGGATTCATGAAATTTTTAAAGGTGAATCAAAAGTGGAAGGAGCCATTTATGATGGGCTTACCATTCGCTATTGCAGGGAGATTGGAGCTCGTTTTATTTTAAGGGGCATACGATATGTTTCTGATTTTGAATATGAGAAAACCATAGCGGATGCCAATAGGGCGATGGATCCAAGTATTGAGACTATTTTTTTAACAGGTGAACCTAAATATACATCGGTGGCC
>Ga0315907_10002016_pt1 | contig 26427 bp, 24 predicted proteins | sample LakEriMetagenome_3_FD_203525 | JGI IMG/M metagenome (GOLD analysis project Ga0315907, IMG submission 203525) | Freshwater fungal communities from buoy surface, Lake Erie, Ohio, United States - Buoy 12 MA123 | ecosystem: Environmental > Aquatic > Freshwater > Lake > Lake biofilm | place: USA...
TGGACAAGATCGCCGTTTCCGGCGATACGCCGCCCCCTTCCCCGGCGCTTCTGCTGCCGGTGACGACCGCGCTGGCCGACATCCCGGCGCTGGCCCTCACCGAAGCGGAAGCCGCGCGGCTCTCATTCGGCCAGCATATCCCGCTGGTTGATTTCATGGGCCGCGTACCGCGTGAGGCTAACCCCGATGGGGGCTTGGCCAGAGCGATGGTGGGGGGGCGCCTGATGGGTCTGGCCCGCTTGGAAGAAGGCTTATTGAAGCCAGAGCGGTGGTTGGGTCAGGGCGATTCTTGAACCATTGCCGGGCCATGCCCGGACGAGAGGAGAAATCCGATGTCGATCACCGCGGAGCGTCGCACGACGCTTATTTCCGAATACGCCATCAAGCCGGGCGATACCGGCAGCCCGGAAGTGCAGGTAGCCCTGCTTTCTGAGCGCATTGTCAACCTGACCGAGCATCTGAAGACCCATGCCAAGGATTTCCATTCCCGGCGCGGCTTGCTGGTGCTGGTGGGTCAGCGCCGTGGCTTGCTGGATTACGTGAAGAAGACCGACCAGAAGCGCTATGAGACGCTGATTGGCCGGCTTGGGCTGCGCCGGTAAGGCGTTCTGTTTGGCGCATCGCGCCGACCAGAAAAAAGGGGGCTTCGGCCCCCTTTTTGTTTTCAGAGGCGTTTACAAGGTAGGTGACGCGCCTTTTTACCCAAAAGGAGAAATTCTCAATGCCTGTTTCGACCGATCTCATTCTGAATGTGTTGGCTGACTATGACATTCACCCGGGCCTTAATGATGCGGCGGAAATCGAATTGCCCGGGGTTGGAAAGATAGAAGAAGGAGAGACGGTTTACTCCACCTCAATCGATGGCATTCTTCGAGACTCTGATGATGCGGGGCCGTTAGCCGCGTCGCTTGACATGGCCGATGACCGTGTAAAGAATTGGTACGAACAGCTTATGAGAATTAGAGAGGGCGATTGGGATATTGGTGATTCATGGCTCAGGGAAAAACAACTCGACAAGGGGGTTCCTGACCCGCCAGAACCCCATTGCGCTTGGTACTGTCCCATCCACTTTTTTGGACACGGATGGGGGATATACGTCCGGGAGCAATGTATCCTTTCGCACGCTCTTTATGTGGCAGCTCGCGTTTCGTGGAGTGAAGTAAGCACTACAGATTGGGTGCGCCAATTATTGCGAAGCGCCTTTTACGAATTCGTCTTGCATGAATTTTTTCATCACAAGGTTGAGAGCTTGGGTTTGCGCCTGCTGATTGCAACAGGACAGGATCGATATCGTCCATACAAATCGAATGTTTATCGTCCAACTCTGAATACGAGCGGATGTCTCGAAGAAAGTCTTGCTAATGCTGAAAGTCACCGCCGTTTGGACGAAAAGCGCTTCAAGGACCGTTTGGACCCAGCCATTCGAGAAGCGCTACGAACCCATCTCTACCTATCTTTCCGCGCTCAGCCTCCAGGCTACGCACAAGCAATCAATTATCTCGACCAAGTAAAATTTACGCGAGGTTTATACAACCTCCAATCACAGGTTCTTCACGCCACTCTTCAGCCGCCCATGTGGCCTTACCATTGGGCAGTTGCACCCAACATGATCACCAGCCTCACGGACCTGACCGAGGAGATTTACGTGATCCTGCCTAGCGGCTCTCGGCCTATTTTTAGGCCTGGGACAATCGATCCTGGGCCAACAGCGTCAAGCGCTGAATTGATTGGTGCACTTACAAGATACTACGGCTATGGAAAAGTTCCGGGTGGGAAAGGCTCCCACGTAAAGCTCGCCAGACCCGGCTCTCCAACGATCATACTGCCCGGTAACGAAGCGGTTTTGTCGCCGGGAGTTGTTAAGCAAGCTCTGGCTGCGATTGGTAGATACCCACTAGCTAGACTGCCAGACTTACTGGGGGGACGCCTTTCGAGAGCCTGAACCCAAGCCCCCTCACTTGAAAATGCGCCAGCCCCCTTTTGCTTTTCGGGTGCTCTATTTCTTCGCCGCCGGCGGCAGCCCCGGCAGCATACCGCCCGGCATTTGCATGGAAGGCGCGCCGGCCGGGCGCTGGAAGCGCGCAATATCCTGCGGGCCGTAGGTCACGCGCAAAGCCTCAAGCGCGCCCTGCACACCCGGGGCGCTGCCTTGGGAACGCAGCATCACCCCATCATCGGTGAAGCAGCCCGTGCCGGAACCTTGCGGCCCCTCATGGCGCCAATTGGTGCAGGCAATCCCGGCCACGCGATCCGCGCCAAGCTTGGTGAAGCGCGCGGATTCAAGCGCGCGCACATGGCTCGCCGCCTGGGCCATGGGGATATCCATCACCATGGGCTGGGGTATTTGCATGACCATAAAACCCTTCTGCCCGGCGAAATCGGCGATGGTGTAACCCATGCCCGGCAGTTCCACGCGCATCAGGCGCGGGGCTGCCGCCCAGGCCATGGTCACTTCCTGCATGGGGCCGGCGCCCGAAACCCGATAGGTCACAGCCACATCGCGGCTTGGGAATAGCCGCGGCGCTTCCTGCGCCAAAGCAGGCAGACACAGTGCAACGGCCATTAAGGCCCCGAACAAGGATCGCATCGGCTTCTCCTCAAGTCGCACCCGAAAGCGGATGCAACGCCTTTATGGACCAGGATTGCGGCCAAATTTGTAAAATTCGTGCGCCATTCGCGGGCTTTCGCCCAACCCCCGCAAGTTTCCTGTGGTATTTTCCCCCAATCCGCGCCATATGCGCCCTTGGTGTTGCCCGGCCGGAAGCCGGGGCGCCAACCGCCGCGCACGCTGCGGGTTAGGACAGTTCTTCAAGTCGTGGCTTCGGATAGGGACCACCGCGGCGTTTCCGGCCACATGGGCGGCCTTCCCGTCGCGCCTTTCCGCGATGGGCCCACCCCATGCCGCCCGAGACGCCGATAAAACGGCCCCGCCACCGAGTATCCTCGGCGCTTTCCTGTCTTCACCCTTTGCGTCGCATTCCGGGGCCACCAGGCCCCTTCTGCCGCGCTGTCGCCCAAAGGGGGCTCGGCGTGGTTCGCGCTGGCATGGGCCAGCGCCCGAGAGGATGACGATGTTCGACAATTACTTCCGCAAGGAAATCGCCTGGGGCGGCAAGACCCTGGTTCTGGAAAGCGGCAAGATCGCCCGCCAGGCCGATGGTGCCGTGATGGCCCGCCTGGGTGACACCATTGTGCTTTGCACCGCCGTTGGCGCGCGCTCCGCCAAGCCCGGCCAGGATTTCTTCCCGCTGACCGTGCATTACCAGGAAAAGACCTTCGCCGCCGGCAAGATCCCGGGCGGCTTCTTCAAGCGTGAAGGCCGGCCTTCTGAAGCCGAAACCCTGACTTCGCGCCTGATTGACCGCCCGATCCGCCCGCTTTTCCCTGAGGGCTTCCGCAATGAAGTCCAGGTGATTGCGACCGTGCTGTCGCATGATCTGGAAAATGATCCCGATATCGTTGCCATGGTGGGTTGTTCTGCCGCACTCACGCTTTCCGGCATTCCGTTCTTCGGCCCGGTCGGCGCGGCGCGCGTTGGCTATATCAATGGCGCCTATGTGCTGAACCCGACTGCCGATCAGCGCAAGGAAAGCGTGCTGGATCTGGTGCTGGCCGGCACTGCCGAAGGCGTGTTGATGGTGGAATCGGAAGCGAGCGAATTGACGGAAGAAGTCATGCTCGGCGCCGTCACCTTCGGCCATGCTTCCTTCCAGCCGGTGATCCAGGCGATCATTGAATTGGCGGAAGTCGCCTCCAAGGAACCATGGCCGCTGCCGGAGCCTTCGGAAGCTGAAGTGGCGCTCAAGAAGCGCATCGCCGAATTGGGCCGCGCCGATATGGCCGTTGCCTATACAGAAATACAAAAGCTGGTCCGCCAGGATAAGGTGGGCGCAGTGAAGAAGAAGGTGATTGCCGCGCTTGAAGCCGAAGGTGCCGATGTGAACCTGGCAAAGGGCTTGCTCAAGGAATTGGAAGCGGATGTCGTCCGCAACAATATCCTTGATACCGGCAAGCGCATTGACGGGCGTGATACACGCACCGTGCGCCCCATCATGGCCGAAGTGGGCGTTCTGCCGCGCGCGCATGGATCAGCACTTTTCACGCGTGGTGAAACCCAGGCGCTGTGCGTGGCCACACTCGGCACCGGCCAGGATGAGCAGGTGATTGATGCGCTCGCGGGTGAATACCGCGAAGATTTCATGCTGCACTATAATTTCCCGCCCTATTCGGTGAATGAAACGGGCCGCATGGGCAGCCCCGGCCGGCGTGAAGTGGGCCATGGCAAGCTTGCCTGGCGCGCCATTCATCCGCTGCTGCCGGAGAAAGAAAAATTCCCCTACACGGTGCGCGTTGTCTCCGAAATCACGGAAAGCAATGGGTCTTCTTCCATGGCAACGGTCTGCGGGACATCGCTTTCCATGATGGATGCCGGCGTGCCGCTGAAGCGCCCCTGCGCGGGCATTGCGATGGGCCTGATCAAGGAAGATCGCGGCTTCGCCGTGCTGTCCGATATCCTGGGTGACGAAGACCACCTCGGCGATATGGATTTCAAGGTGGCCGGGACGGAAGTGGGGATTACGTCCCTTCAGATGGACATCAAGATCACCTCCATCACGCCGGAGATCATGAAGATTGCGGTGGAACAAGCGCGTGAAGGCCGGCTGCATATTCTTGGCGAAATGGCCAAGGGGCTGACCGGGGCGCGCACTGATGTGGCCGCGACCGCGCCGCGCATTACTGTGATCAACGTGCCGAAGGACAAGATCCGCGATGTGATTGGTTCCGGCGGCAAGGTCATTCGTGAAATCACCGAGCAGACCGGCACCAAGGTGGATATCGAAGATGACGGCACCATCAAGGTTGCTGCCACCAGCATTGAAGCCGCGCAGCGCGCCATTGATTGGATCAGGGGCATTGTGGCGGAACCGGAACTGGGCGTGATCTATAATGGGAAGGTCGTGAAGACCGCCGATTTCGGCGCCTTCGTGAATTTCCTCGGCGCCAAGGATGGGCTGGTGCATATCTCGGAATTGGCGAATGACCGCGTGAACAAGACCACCGATATCGTCAAGGAAGGCGATGCGGTGAAGGTCAAGGTCATTGGCTTTGATGAACGCGGCAAGGTGAAGCTTTCCATGCGCGTCGTGGATCAGGCGACGGGCGCGGACATCACCGAACAGGTCGGCGCCAAGCGCCCGCGCCCGGAAGGTGATGACCGTCGTGGCGGTGAGCGGGGCGGTGAGCGTGGCGAACGCCGCGAACGCCGTGAACCGCGCGGCGATTGATCCTGCCAGACCAATACCCCGCCCCCTTTTATCGGGGCGGGGCTTACCCTAATAACCCAGTGCATAAACTAGGGAGCGCCGTTACTTGAAGGCCATCAATACAATCAGGATGGGGGGCGTTGATGTCCTGCCGCTGGTGGAAGGCGGCAAGGGCGTTGCCGTTTCCAATGGGCGCACCTGCGGCGGCTGGGCCTCGGCCGGCGGCGTTGGCACCTTCTCGGCCGTCAATGCCGATAGCTATGATGCGGATGGCAATATCATCCGCCAGATCTATCACGGCAAAACGCGCCGCGACCGGCATGAGGAATTGGTTGAATACGGCATCAAGGGCGGCATCGCCCAAGCCCAGCGCGCCTGGGATATGGCCGGCGGCAAGGGGCGCATCCACGCCAATATCCTGTGGGAAATGGGCGGTGCGGAACGCGTTGCGCGCGGCATGCTGGAAGGCGCGCGTGGCTTGATCCATGGCGTCACTTGCGGTGCGGGCATGCCCTATAAGCTCGCGGAAGTGGCGCGGGATTATGGGGTGCATTACTACCCGATCATTTCTTCCGCCCGCGCCTTTGCCGCGCTGTGGAAGCGCGCCTATCACAAGACCCGCGAATGGCTGGGCGGTGTGGTTTATGAAGACCCGTGGCTGGCCGGCGGGCATAACGGGCTTTCCAATAGCGAAAACCCGAAAGTGCCAGAAGCGCCCTTCCCACGCGTGCTGAAGCTGCGTCAGCAAATGCGCGAATTTGGTCTTGGCGATGTTCCGATCATCATGGCGGGCGGCGTTTGGTGGCTGGAAGAATGGGAAGATTGGATTGACAATCCTGATCTGGGCCCGATCGCCTTCCAATTCGGCACGCGCCCCTTGCTCACGCAGGAAAGCCCGATCAGCGAAGCCTGGAAGCAGCGGCTGCTGACACTGAGGTCCGGAGATGTGCTGTTGCAGCCCTTCTCACCAACCGGTTTCTATTCTTCGGCAGTGCGCAATGAATTCCTGCGCGAATTGGAAGACCGCAATGAACGCCAGGTCGCCTATACGGCGGAAGCGGTGGGCGATCATTTGGCGGAATATGGCGTGGGGCCGCGCAAGCGCCCGGTATTCGTGACGCCGCATGACCTGGCGCGCATCGCGCATTGGGAAGCGGAAGGCTTCACGGAAGCCATGCGCACGCCCGACAATACGCTGGTTTTCGTGACCCCCGAAAAGTCGCGCGAAATCGTCAAGGATCAGGTGGATTGCATGGGCTGTCTTTCGGCCTGCCGCTTTTCCAACTGGTCTCAGCACGAACCGGATTTTGACAATGGCCGCCGCGCCGATCCGCGCAGCTTCTGCATCCAAAAGACCTTGCAGGACATCAGCCATGATGGCGCGCTGGAAAAGAACCTGATGTTCGCCGGGCATAATGCCTATCGCTTCGGGTCTGATCCTTTCTATTCCAATGGCTTCATCCCAACCGCGAAGCAATTGGTGGAACGCATCCTGACCGGGCGCTGAGGCCAGAAATGGCCGCGCCTGTTTCCCTCGCTGCCTGGGGCAGTTTTCATGTCGGCGGGCGGGAAGTCTCCATTACCGATCAGCCGGCGCGTGAGGTGCTTTTCACGCCGGGCGGCGTGCCGGCCAAGGTTGACCCCAACGGCACTTATTTGATCGGTGCGCTTTACGCGCACTACATGATCCCTGCCGCGCCGCGCGGGCGCCACCCGTTGCTGATGTGGCATGGCGGCGGGCTTTCCGGTGTTTGTTGGGAGTCCACGCCCGATGGCCGCGAAGGCTGGCAACATTATTTTCTGCGCCAAGGCTGGCCGGTTTATGTGAGCAATGCGGTGGAACGCGGCCGCGCCGGCTGGTCCCTGATCCCTGAGGTCACGGGCGGCACCGCGCTGACACTCCCGATAGATAATCCTTTTGAGCGGTTTCGCATCGGCGCCGGCCCCGGTTCCTATCGGCGCGGTGAGGTGCTGCCGGGCAATCAATTCCCCGCCGATGACGCGAGTTACCGCAATTTCATGCGCCAGATCGTGCCGCGCTTCACGACAACGGATGAACTGAGCCTCGATGCCTAGGATGCGCTGCTTGAACGTGTTGGGCCGGCGGTGGTGATGGCGCATAGCCAGGGCGGGTTTTTTGCCTGGAATGCGGCGCAGCGCCGGCCCGATGCGTTGCGCGCCTTGGTGCTGGTGGAGCCAGCCTCCATTGGCGATCCGGCGCAGATCGCGGCCCTTCGCGATATTCCCGTGCTGATGATCTATGGCGATTACATCAAGGAAGATGCGCGCTGGCCGGATATTCGCGCGCGCGGTGTGGCCTTTGCTGAGAGTCTGCGCGCCGCCGGGGGCACGGTGGATATTGTGGACCTGCCCGAACACGGCATCACCGGCAATAGTCACATGATCATGATGGACCGCAATAGTGATCAGGTGGCGGCGCTGGTGCAGGGTTGGCTCGCCGCACGCGGGTTATGGGCCTGATAAACCGGCTTTTCCTCCCACGCTTTCGGGTCTAGCATTCGCTTCCTTGAAGGGAAGCGTACCTGGAATGTTTGTGCTTGATGGCGCCGCGCGGCGGAATCTTTTTCTCTTGGCCTGTTGTCAGGCCATTGGTCAGGCCGGCAATACGCTGATGTTCGCCGCCACCGCGCTTTCCGTGGTGACCTTCTACCATAACCGAGACCTCGCCACGCTCCCGGTCACCTTGCAGCATCTGGGCATCATGATTGCGGTGTTTCCCGCCGCCGCGCTGATGCAGCGCATGGGAAGGCGGTTTGGTTTTCGCGTCGGTTCCATCTTCGGCATGGTGGGCGGCGGGATTGTTGCCTTGGGGCTTTATACCGCGACCTTTGCGCTGATGTGCCTCGGTGGCCTGATCCTGGGTTATGCGGTGGCGAGTTTGCAGATGTATCGCTTCGCCGCGGTGGAACTGGTGCCCGCATCCTATCGCGCCAAGGCGATTTCCTGGGTGACGGCGGGCGGTGTGGTGGCCGGCATTATTGGGCCGAGCATCGTGCGCTTTTCGCATGACCAAATACTCCCGCTCTATCTCGCGACCTATATCGCGCTGATTGGCATTCATGCTGTCGTTTTCATCATCATGGGCTTCATCAAATTCCCGCCCATGCAGGAAGCATCCGTGAGGGCAGATGGGACAGCGGTTGCGCCGCCGAGGCCCTTGCTGGAAATCGCGTCTCAGCCCCGCTTCATTGCCGCCGTGATTTCCGGCATGGTCGCCTTTGGCATCATGTCCTTTTTGATGAGTGCCTCACCGCTCGCGATTGTGGCCTGCGGCCTGCCGCATACGGAAGCGCATTGGGTGATCTTCATGCATGTGATGGGGATGTTCGTGCCATCCTTCTTCACGGGCAATCTGATCACGCGCTATGGCACCACCAATGTCATGTTCTGGGGCATTGCGCTGCTGTTGCTGGGGGTATTCGCAGCCCTGGCCGGCAATCATGAATGGCATTTCCGGATTGCACTGACGCTGAATGGTGTTGGCTGGAACTTCCTGTTCATTGGTGCGACCAATCTGGTGACCACCTGCTACCGACCGAATGAACGTGGCAAGGCGCAGGCGCTGAATGACTTTCTGGTGTTCGGCACCACCGCAACCGCAAGCTTCCTGGCCGGCTTCCTGCATGAGCATTTCGGCTGGGTGCCGCTGAACTGGGCCTCCATCCCGCTGCTGCTGGTGGCGGTGCTGGCGGTGATCTGGCTGCGCGTTCAGCGCGAACCGGCGCGGGCGGCGGCGTGAGGCGCCTTCGGGGAAAGCAGTTGATCGGTCAGCGTTAGCGTCCGCGTCAAATGCCATTGGGCGTGGCGCGGACTGTCAGGAGCGCCCTTTATTCTTGACATAAACTAAAGTACTTTATAATTTAAAGTTTATAGAAGCTTCCGCTGGAGGACCGCCATGTCCGAAACTTCCCGCCCCTCGGCCCCCTCTTCCAAGGCCGCAGAGGATTTGGCTTTCCTGCGAGACCTTACCGAGGCCGCACGGAATGCACCCTTCGGCGGCGGGGACTACCTTATCGCCGCCGGCGGCTGGTTTGCGCTGGCCAGCCTTGTGGCCTGGTTGGCGGTGCAGGGGGTCTTTGGCCCTATTTTACCCTCGGCGCATTTTGCGTTTCCAATCTGCGGGCTCGGCTTCGCGGCGACGGTCGCCTATCTGCTGCGCCGCGACCACGGGCGGGTCGAGACAGCCGCCAACCGCGCCTTGGGGATGGCCTGGGCTGCGATTGGCTGGAGTATCCTTGCCTTCTGCGCGGGAGCGGTGGTCATGGCCTATCGCGGCCAGCCCTTCGCGCTCAATACCATCACGATGTTCGTCGCCAGCGTCTACGGAATCGGCTGGGCGCTTGCCGCCACCATCACCCGCCAGGGCTGGATGAGCGTGACTGCCTTTGTGTCCTTCCTCGCCGTGCCGGTATTCGGCGCTTTGGCTGGCACCGGGCAGGAATTTCTCGCCTATGCGATCACACTTGTCCTGATCGCGGTGCTTCCTGGCCTTCGTTTGCGTGCTGCCGCGGGCGCGCCGGCGAAAGCCGGGGGCTGACAGTGGCGGCATTCGACATCAACGCCATTGATGAGGTGATCCATGGGCGCGTGCGCCTTGGCATCATGGCCTATCTTGTCGGTGCCGGCAGCGCTGATTTTGCAACGCTGAGGGCGAAGCTTGAGACCACCGACGGCAACCTTTCAGTGCATCTGCGCAAGCTTGAGGAGGCCGGCTACGTTACCGTGACCAAATCCTTCCGCGAGCGCAAACCACTTACGGAGGTCACGCTTACTGAGCCAGGGCGCAAGGCTTTTGCCGATTATCTCCGGGCTCTCCGCGGGCTTATGGGATAGTGTGGCTGAGCAAGCGGTTCAAAGAGCCGCTTGGGAAGCGGCACCGGGAAAAAGCAACTGTTTCGCTTGGCGCCGCCGCAATGCTGCCATCGCCGCGGCGTTACATCATGAAGCGCGGGTGTTTCCAAACCAGCGCAACCTGATCTAGCCTTCTCCTGCTAGAACCCGAGGTCCCATGGCCGCGCCACGTCTGCTCCTGAAGACTGATCTTGCCGGGCTGCAACCCTTGCTGTTGCGCGGCCAGCCGGTGCAAGCGCTGCATCAGCGCCTGACCGACCAACTCACCGCCCGGGGCGCGCCCGCCGCGCTTTTCGCCGAGCCCATCACCGGCGCCGGGGCCATTTCCTGGTATGGCGAGGCCGCCGGGGAACCCCAGCCGCTGCCCACGCTTTCCAGCGCCCGCCGGGCAGAGGCTGAAGCGGCACTCACGCGCCAGCTTCAGGCCCTGGAACCGCTGCTGGATGATGCCGAAATCGGCCCGCTGCTCCGCCGGGCTTTGGTGCTACCCAATGCCGATTCCATCCTGGTGCTGGGTGGCCAGATCATCCTGACCGGCTGGGGGCTGGCAGCGCGCGACATCGCCGAAGACCCTGCCGCGCTCGTCGGGCAACTTCGCCGCGTTATGGGGCCGTATTCGCAGCGGCTGGCGGCGGCAACCGATGGATTTCTGACAAATGCCGCCATGGCAGCGCCGGCGCCGGCAGCCCCTGCCGCACCACCCCCCGCCGCACCCCGTGCGGCAGCACCGCCGCCACCGCCTCCCCCACCCGCGCCCGCCACGGCCACCGCGCCGCGCGCGCCCTTTGGTGGGGCGGCTTGGCTGGTGCCTTTGCTTGCACTCGTGGCGCTGATTTTCCTCGCCCTCGGCTTCTGGCTCGCCTGGATGCAGATGCAGCGCGATCTGGCGGGGCGGCAGCAAAGCGTCTCGATCGTGGATGATGCCGCGACGCGCAACGCCATCCGCCTGCAACGCGAAACCAATGAGGCGCTGGAGCGCGACCTGGAACGCATGCGCCGCCTGGCCGCGACCCCCAATGTCTGCACACCGGAAGGCCCGCTTGGCCTCAACCCACCGCCGGAACGCCAACCGGTGCGGCCAGAGAGCGTGCCGCCCGCCATCCCGCAACGTCAGGGTGAGGCACCACGACCCTTTAGCGGTTCCCTCGCGCAATTGCTGGAACATGCGACGGTGATGATCGCCTCGGCCGGGCCGGCAGGGATTGGCCATGGCAGCGGGTTTTTCATTGCGGGCGATCTGGTGCTGACCAATGCGCATGTGGTGCAGCAGGCCGATCCGAACCAGATTTTTGTGATGTCGCGCGCCATGGGCCGCGCGATGAAGGCACAACTGGTGAGCATGACGCGTGGCGCGGGCGGTGGCCCGGTTGAACCAGGCGTCCCAGATTTCGCGCTGCTCAGGCTGCCGGAAGCGGTGGCCGGCGCGCAGCCACTCGCGCTCACAGCCACCGCCGATAAGCTTCTGGATGTGGTGGCGGCGGGCTATCCGGCCTCTGTCGTAAAGGTCGAACAGGGCATGCAGGAATTGCAGCAAGGCAGGCTTGGCACGCCGCCGGAATTGGTACTGACGCGGGGCAGCATCAGCACCATTCAGCGGCTTGAAAACGGCTTGGTGGTCATGCCGCATTCCGCCGATATCTCACCGGGCAATTCCGGCGGGCCGCTGGTGGATACATGCGGGCGGGTGGTTGGCATCAATACTTTTGTAAGCGCTGCGTCCCAGTTCGTGGATCGCGTGAAATACGCGCAGAAAACCGAAAGCCTGCTGCCCTGGCTGCAACAGCAGAATGTACAAGCGGTGGTGAAGGCTGAAGCCTGCGAGCCGGTGACCCCTGGCCTGCCGGCAACACCTCAGCCGCCCGCCAATGCGCCTGCCGCACCAACGGCGCCTGCAACCCCTGCGCCACCTGCCGGCGCCGGGGCTCCGCGTTAAAGCGGCGCCGCGCGCATGTCAGGTTCTGGCGATGGCAGCCTGATTGCCACCACCCGCAATGCGGAATTGCAGGTGCTGGGCACGGGCGGGCAGCTTGCGGTCCAGGCCTGGGATCAGATCACTGGCTATCTGCGCCGCGCACGCAGCCCCGCCCATGCCGCGCTTTTCGCCGAACCCAATCCGGATGCGGATCGTGGCATCACGGATTGGTATGCGGCCGGTCAGGGCGCGGCACCGCCGCTGGAAACGCTACCAGAAGCCGCGCAAGATGCCCCACGCGCGGAATTCGCCCGGCTTTACGACGATATCCGCGAAGAAGCGGATCGGCTGCGCGCCAGCACGCGCGAAAGTGAACGTTTTCTTGGTGAATTGATCGCGCTCGCGCTGATCACGCCCACCACCGATTGCCTGCGCGTCATGGCCGGCCAGCCCGTATTGGTCGCTTGGGGGCATGCGAAGCTGGGCGAGGCACCAAGCCCCGAATTGCTGATAGGCATGACGCGCCGGCGCGGTGGCGCGGGCGCGATGCAAATTGTCGGCCCGCCGGCAGAGACACAAGCGAAACGGCCGCTGCTGTTTTGGCTGCTCGGCCTGCTTGGGCTTTTTTTGTTGTTGCTGTTGTTATTGCTGCTCTGGCGTGATCCCTTTGGTTGGTTCAAGGCCGCGCTGCCGCAATGCGTGGTGCAGCCAGGCAATGTGGAATTGCTGGATGAACTCCGCGCCGCCCAGGCGCGCGAGGCGGCGCTGCGCGGGGATATCGCGCGGGAGATGCTGCGCCTTGGGGATCGGCGCACCGCCTGCCCACCGCCAGAGCCGCCACCACCTCCGCCGCGCCGAGTTGAGCAACCCGCTTCGCCCCAACCACCGCGACAGGAAGATGCGGAACGCGCGCGGCGCGAAGGGGCGCGCAGCGGGCGGGTACAGATCATCCTGGCCTGGGATGATCGCAATGATCTTGACCTGATGATGATCTGCCCGAATGGCGAAAGGCTGTATTTCGATCATCGCCGCGCCTGCGGGGCCGAATTGGATGTGGACCGCAATGCGGGCAATAGCGCGCTGATCGCGACACCTGTTGAGAATATCGTCTTTGCGGCGGAACCCGCGCCGGGGCGCTACCGGATCATGGTCTGGCATTTCCAGAACAATCCGCCAGCGCCGGCATCTTCGCCCTATCGCGTGACAGTGAAGCGCGAAGGCCGGCCGGATCAGGTTTTCACCGGGCGCATTGCCGCCGGGCAGCAAGTGGAAGTGGGGCATTTCGATGTGCCCTGATGCGCCATGCAGCCGCTGATCACCCTTTCGCTTGATGGCTATCGTGCGATCCTGCCGGCAGGGCAGGATCACGCGGGGGCGCATCGCGCCCTGACGGCGCTTTTGCGTGACGCGCTGGGGCCGGAGGTCACGGGCTTTTTCGCGCCCGTCAGTGGCACCGAACATGGCCTGAGCTTCTTCGCCCCCGAAGGCCGTGTGGCGCGGTTTGCTGAGTTGGATGCTACGGGGCGCGACAGGTTGCGGGCCGAAATTGGGCGGATCATCAGCGAACTCCGCCGCGCCGCTGCGCTCGCGGCAGCGAATGATCCCGCTACGTACGGGCATTTGCCCGCGCTGGTCGCGGCCGCGATTGAAATCCCTAGCTTCGAGCAGGTTTTTGCCCATGAAGGCCGGCCTGTGCTGGCGGGCTGGGGCACCTCACCCGGTAATGCTCCGGGCGGGCTTGGCCTGCTGCGCGACTTGGATGACGGGAAGCCTGCCGAAGCGCCTGCTCGCCTGCCCTTGGCAGCGCTTGGTGCCGCTTTCCTTGCGTTGGTCCTGTTGGGCGCCCTGGCGGCTTTTGCCTCGCCCTGGGTCGCGCGCTGGCTGGCGCCTGAGCCTGGGATGTGCCGCGTGGAGCAAGGCAATCTGGAAGCCATGCAAACCCTGCTCCGCGAAAGGGAACGAGAGCGGGAACTGCGCCATCGCCTGGCGGCGCTGGAAGAAGAACTCGGCCGCCGCCGCGCCGAATGCCCGCTGCCGGCAGCACCGCCCCCTCCGCCGCCACCGCCAGCCCCAGAGCCACCGCGCCAGCCAGAACCGCGGCCGGAACCCACACCTGAACCACCGCGCCCGCCACCGCCGCCACCTCCGCCACGCCCAACCCCACCGCCAAGGCCTGCTGAGCGGCCTTTGGAACGCCCGCCCAATGTCGAGCCCTGCAATACGGAAGTCCAAAGCGGTGGGCGCGGCATTACGGAGACGCGGCATTATCTTGGGCCAACACCAGGGCGCGTCACCATTCCCTACAACACGCGGATGGAGCCAGACCGCATTCGCGTTTATCACCGTGGGCGCTCGCTTGCGGAAACACCGGGATTTGTTTCCGGTACGGGCAGCCTTTCCTTTGATTGGAACCCGCCGCAAGGTGGCTCGGCTGAGGATTATGTCGTGACCGTTGAGGTGATGGGCACGCCGGGATCACCTTCCACGCGCTGGGATTATCGTATCGGTTGCCCGGGAGGTGGGCGGTAACCGCTTGGCGATGTTTCCGCCGCATTTTCGCGCCGCTCATGCCATAGTGATAGAATAATCCGTGGTGATCGAATGGAGACTGCACCCATGACCGTTTTGGCCCTGGCCCGCCGCAAGCCCGCGCTGAAAGGCGCGGCCGCTTTGCTGTCGCTATCCCTGCTGCTGCCCGCCTGCCAAAACCCCAATGTCGGCGCGAGCGGCCAGCCGCTCACGGCTGAGCAACAAGCCATGCGCCAGCAATCGCAACGCTGGAACCAAACCGCAGCAACCGGTGCGCTGGCGGGTGCGGCGACGGGTGCCGCAGCAGCCGCGGCTTTTGGGCGCGGCAACACGGGGCAGAATGCACTGATCGGCGCGGGCATTGGCGCGCTGGTTGGGTTGGCCGCTGGTATGGCAGTCGCGGAACGCAATCTTGGCTTTGAAAATCGCGAAGCCGGCGCTTCTCAGCGCATCCAATCCGCGCAGCAAGTCGCCAGCAATTTGAACAATACCGCCGCCGCTTCCGAACAAGTGGCGAAGCAGAATCAACAGCGCTTGGCGCAGCTTGATCGGCAATATCGCGCGGGCCAGATCACCGCCGCGCAATATCGTACCCAAACAGAAACCATGCGCCAGGATGCGGAGCTGATGCGCAAGACCGCCGGCGAAGCACGTGATGCGCGCCAGCGCCTGGTGGCGAGCGCGCGTGAAGTGCCGCAATTGATGAATGAGGAAGCGAAGATCGATCAGGCGCAGCGCCGGCTGGAAGCGGCGGCGGATGATCTGGAATCGGCACTTCGCCGCGTGCCGACGGGCTGACCCGCCATGAAGCTGAAATTCTTTCGCACCATCGCGCCGCTTTTGCTGTTGGCAGGTTGCGCCGGTGCCGGCGCGGGTCCTGCTTCAGAGCGCGGCTTTTTCACTGGTATTGGCGCTGCTGTCAGTGGTGAGGATGTGCGCGGCGCACAACGGCTGGAAAGCTCCGCTGCCTTGCAGGAACGCGCTGCGCAAATGGCGGCCGAGCGCAACACGGCAGCGCAGGCGGAAGCCGCGCGCACCACGGCTGCGGTGCGGGCTTCTGAAGCACGGCTTGCCAAGCTGCAACGTGATCTGGCGCAGCAACGCGCGACGCTTGAGCGGCTGCGCGCCGAACGCGCGCAAAACCCAGCCGCAACGGCCGAAGGTGCCAGGCTGCAATCGGAATTGGATGCGCTGGAACGGGAGCGCCGCGCCGCAGCAGCGCGCGCCGGCGGGCCATCGGCTGATCAGGTGCAAAGCATCGAACGCCGCGCGGGCGAATTGGATGCTGCTTTGCAGCGCTTTGGGCGGATTTGAGCCGGATGCGGGGCTAAAGCCCGTTCTTGCGCTGATGGCAATACGCGGGCGGCCTTGATGTCATCAAACTCTGCGCGCACTTCGGGTGCGGCATCGGCGTATGCCATCAGCGCGATCAGGCACCCCCTGGCAAGGGCCGATAGGGCAGGGCAGCCAAGCGCGTGGCGTGCAGCGTAATGTCTCGCCAGACGCCGCCCCTCACATAGGGGTCTTCGGCGATCCAGGCGCGCGCCGCTTCGTCCATTGCGTGGCGCGTGACGATGATGGACCCGATCATGCTTTGCCCGGCCTCATCCAGAATGGCGCCGCCAATCGCAAGCGTGCCATCGGCAGCCATGGGCTGCATGCGCGCGATATGCGCGGCGCGGGCGGCTTGCCGGCGGGCAGGCGCCTCGGCATCCGTGCCATCATAGGCAATGGCGACCGTATGGGTGCGCGTGCTTGCCACAGGATCGCCCGGCTTGGGCAGGCGTTGATAGGGTAGCGTGGCGATGCGGAAGGGCAGGATGCGAACTTCCCCCCAGACGCCTTCAACCGAAAAAGGTTCTTCCGAGAGGTAGGCCTGAACGCCCGCCATATCCAGCACATCCAGGATCATCAGTGATCCGGAAGGCTCCCATTCGCTCGTGAAAAGCGGTGTGCCGAAGGGCATGCGCCCATCCTCAGCCCAGCGGCTGATCACCGCCCGGTGGCGGTCCATCGCCGCGGCGCGGCGGGCTTTATCGGAACCATCGAAAGCAAGTACGGCATAGCCCATGACATTTCCCCTTCGTGAGAAGGGCAGCATGCCATGGCGCCACGCTTATGCCAGGGGGCGGGAGCATTTTCGAGCCAAGTGGTAACGCTTGGCGACTCGGAAAATGCGACCCAATAAAAACCCAGAGCATGTCCGGTGAGCGGTTGCGAAACAGACATGCTCTGGCCCCTCGGCCTCAATACATATGCTGCCCGCCATTGATGGACAGCGTAGACCCGGTGATGAAATCCGCATCATCGGCCGTCAGGAAGACCACGCCGCGCGCGATATCTTCTGCCTTGCCGAGCCTGCCGCGCGGGATGCGGGCGATGATCTTTTCCAGAACATCGGGCGGCACGGCGCGCACCATTTCAGTATCCACATAACCGGGCGCCACGGCATTCACGGTAATGCCAAGCTTCGCCCCTTCCTGCGCGAGCGCCTTGGTGAAGCCGTGAATGCCGGATTTCGCGGCGGCATAATTCACCTGGCCATATTGCCCGGCCTGGCCATTCACCGAACCGATATTCACGATGCGGCCAAATTTGCGCGCATTCATGCCTTCCCAAACCAGCTTGCAAAGATTGTAGCAGGAACCGAGGTTAGTATCGATTACCGCATCCCACATGTCGCGGTTCAGCTTGCGCATAGTGGCGTCGCGCGTGATGCCGGCATTATTCACCAGGATTTCGATCGGCCCCACTTCGGCTTCGATTTTCGCGATGGCTTCCGCGCATTGCGCGTAATCGGCGACATCGAATTTATAGCAGGGAATGCCGGTACGATCGGTAAACGCCTTCGCCGCGGCATCATTGCCGGCATAAGACGCAACCACGGTCCGGCCCGCTGCTTGCAGCCCTTCGCTGATCGCAGCCCCAATGCCTCTTTGGCCACCGGTGACAAGTGCAACACGCTCCATGAAATCTCTCTCCTGAATTGCCTGTGATGGGTCGGCCGCCCCATGGCAGCCGCGCCAGACTGGGTATTTGCGGCAGATCAATAGCGCCTTGGCATTTTTGCGCCACAAGAAATACGCGGGTCGGTTGACTTTCTGCCCGCAGCTTAGCTTCTCCTCCTTAGACGTGAAACTCTTACGGCGCGGCTTCCCCCCATCCGCGCCGTATTTTTTTGACCAGGCGGCAGAATGTGCTAGGTTTGCACCATGGTTCTAAGGGTTGATCTTTTCCGAATTACCGCCGCGGCCGCCTAAGGCGCCGGGCTTAGGGCCTGCGCGCGTGCCGGTTGGCCGCCCGAGCATTGCCCCGCTATTCTGAACCGGACCCTGCCCATGCTTTCTGCCCCTTTGACCACGCGCTTTGATCTGCGCGCCGAACCCAGCCCTGGCCTGCTGCCGCGGCTATTGCAGCCCTTTGCCAAGCGCGATGTGACGCCTGATCTGTTCCAGGCCCGCCGTTCGGCTGAGGAAATGGACATCACCATCACCTGCCATGATCTGGAACCGGGCATGGCGGCGCTAATTGCGGGCAATCTTGGCCAGGTAATTGGCGTAACCCGCGTTCTGGTGACGCCGGGCGATCAGGCAAGGCTTCAATCACTCGGCTGAGGCATCCGGCCGTCGCTTAGGCCGGTGCGTGTATCCATAGGGCAAGCGGTGCGGCCTGGTCTGAAAACGCTTCAGCCGGGTACCCTGATTCGTGCCCGCAATCCCCCCATGGGGCTGTCTTCCAAAAAAACATCGCCGCCGTGTGCGCGCGCAATATCGCGCGCAATGGCAAGGCCAAGCCCGGTGCCGCCGCCCGACAGGCTGGTGAACGGCTTGAAAGCTTCTTCCCTTGCCGTTTCAGGAATGCCAGGGCCATCATCATCGATGGTGATGTCAGCCCAGATGCCATACTGGCCGCGCGGTTGTTTGGCCAAAGTCACCGTCACGCGGGTCGCATGCTTGCGGGCATTATGCAGCAGATTGCCAAAGCAGCGCCGCATGGCGCCGGCGCGAAGTTGTATCAGGAGTTGCTCTGGCCCCGCAAAAGGTATTGCCACGCCACCGCGCGCCTGTTGTGCGACAACACCGCGCAGCAAGGCGGCAAGGTCGGTTTCTTCGGGTTGCTCCACGCCTTCACCGCGCGCAAAGGACAGATACACGCCGATCAGGCGGTCCATTTCCTCGACATCTTCCGTCATTGCGGCAGCATCTTCGCGTGCGGCTTCGGGCAGCATGGCAAGCCCCAGCCGCAGCCGCGTGAGTGGTGTGCGCAAATCATGGCTAATGCCGGCAAGCATTTCCGTCCGGCTATCCACAAACCGGCTGATACGTTCTTCCATGCGGTTGAAGGCCGTCGCGGCTTGGCGCACTTCAGCGGCACCTTCCGGCTTCATCGGCCCCACGGTCCGGCCCATGCCGAAAGCCTCGGCAGCGGCGGAAATCTTGCGTAGCGCGCGTACCTGATTACGCATGAAAATCGCTGCCACCAGAAACAGCAATAGCGAAGACCCGACCAGCCAGATGACGAAAAGATAGATCGTGCCGCTGAACAGGCGCTTGCGCGCTACCTCTACATGCAAAACGCCTTCGGGCATTTGCACGCGAATGATCACGCTGCGCGGATCGCTTTGCCAATCAGCATCAAAGGGCAGGCGCACGCGTTCTTGCATCGCGGCGGCCAAATCCTCCTCCAGCGGCAGCCAGGGCATGGCAGTGGGCCGCGTGCCCGTTACAGCAAGCCGTGCGCCCGCTTCGTAAGCGAGTGACAAATCAAGCCGCCACGCGGCTTCGCGAAAAATCCAGCTGCGGTCCTCGGCCTGCGTTTCGCGTTCCAGCAGGCCGACAACCATGGCAACATCGCCAGCCACGCCGGCGGCCAGGCGGCGCGAAATCACATCCAAATGGCTGCCGTAGAAAAGCTGCAAGGCAATCGCCTGCAGAATCACCAGCGGTACCAGAATGATCAGCAGTGAACGCCCCAGAAGCCCGCGCGGCACCAGCCGACGCAAGCCCCGGTCCAGGGGAGTCACGGCCCCGGCCTCAAGACATAGCCACGATGGCGAATGGTCTGGATAAAGCGCGGCTCGCGCGGGTCCGGTTCCACCTTGCGGCGCAGCCTGGTGACCTGCACATCAATCGCGCGTTCCCCGGCATCAGGCGTGCCGAGCGCTTCGCCAATATCCTCACGGCTCAAGATATCCCCGGCGCGGCGCGCCAGTGCTTGCAGCAGCGCGGCCTCTCCACCTGTCAGGCGAATAATGCCCTCAGGTCCGCGTAATTCCGCGCGTTCAATGTCAAACCAGCGATTGCCGATTTGCATCGGCGCCAGACTTTGCGGTGCGGCAGGGGCTGGGGCGGCGCGGCGCAGGATGGTGCGAATGCGCAAAGCCAATTCACGCGGATCGAATGGCTTCGCCAGATAATCATCCACGCCCTGTTCCAAACCCGCGATGCGATCATCCGGCGCGCCGCGCGCGGTCAGCATCAGGATCGGCACTTCCTGCCCTTCGGCACGCAGCGCGGCTGTCAATTCCAGCCCGGTCTCGCCTGGCATCATCACATCCAACACCAGCAGATCAAACGCCATATCTGCCAAGGCCGCCCGCGCAGCCGCGGCGTTCTCCGCGGTGCTGACGCGAAAGCCTTGCTCGGTCAGAAAGCGCTGCAACAGCGCGCGCAGGCGCGCATCATCATCCACCACCAGAATATGCGCGGCATCTTCCTGGCCGTTCATCGCCTGCCGCCCTCAGCTTCCGGTGCCTCCAACCGCGCGAGGCTGGCTTGCGCATCTTCCCCCATCAGCCCGCGCATCACACGCCGAAAGCCTTCCACCGCTACAGGACCTGCTTCGCGATAGGCGTGCATCACAGTTTCGCGCTGGCGTTCAAAAAGCTGCCGTTCCAGCGCAACACCCTTTTCGGTCAGCGTCAGGCGCCTTTGCCTCCGGTCGCTCTCACCCGGCGCCTGCACCACATAGCCATCGCTCATCAGCGGTTGCAGCACGCGTCCCAGGCTTTGCTTGGTGATACTCAGAATCCCCAGCAATTCGCCCACCGTAATCCCCGGCCGCCGCCCGACAAAATGCAGCACACGGTGATGCGCGCGGCCCATATCGAGTGTCGCGAGGATTTCATCCGCCCCGGCGGTGAAATCGCGATAGCCAAAAAACAGCAAATCCTGCGCAAGGCGGAGCTCTTCTTCCCGCAGGAACAGCAAATTGCGCCCAGCCGGCAGGGCACGCGCCTCGGCCATTTCCGCAATGTTGGTGCTGCCCCGTGTCGGCATTGCCCGCATCCCTGTTTGGACAGGATTATTGACGCATTCGCCGCCCCTGTCCAACCCGAAAGGCGCCAGGGCGCTGCGCTTGGCAAGGCGATGCTCGGCTCTCTATATGCCCCCCGACACCACCGCCGGAGAGAAACACATGATCACGCGTCGCCCCTTGCTGGCTGCCGCCCTGCTCGCCGCCCCATCTATCGCCCACGCCCAGGGGGAATGGCCTGTGCGCCCGGTGCGGGTGATTGTGCCCTGGCCGCCAGGCGGGTCCACGGATGTGCTGGTGCGCATCTATTGCGAATTGATGCAGCCCGTCCTGGGGCAGAACTTCATCATCGAAAATCGCCCCGGCGCTGGCGGGAATATCGGCATTGACGCCACCGCCAAGGCCACGCCAGATGGCTATACCATGGGCATCGCTTCTGTCGGGCATTTGGTGATCAACAACTTCCTTTATGCCAGGCTGCCCTATGATCCGGCGCGGGATTTGATGCCGGTCGGCATCGCGTGGGATTTGCCCAATGTTGTCGTGGTGTCCTCCCAACATAATCCATCGCGCAGCCTCGCGGATTTCACTGCCTGGGTGCGCGCCAAGCGCGGCGGTTTCACTTATGGCTCGCCGGGTGTTGGCACCACGGGGCATCTGACCGGCGCGCTTTTCGCTGGGCGCGTGCAGGTGGAAGGCACGCATGTGCCCTTCCGTGGTGCGGCGCAGATCATTCCCGCCATGCTGTCGGGTGATCTTGATTCCGCCCTGGATAACCTCGCTTCCTATGTGCCGGTCATTCAGGAAGGGCGGATGCGGGCGCTGGCGGTGACCTCCGCCGCGCGCTGGCCGACCATGCCGGATGTGCCCACCATGGCCGAGGCCGGGCTCGCGGATTTCGTGGTTTCTTCCTGGCAGGGTTTTGTCTTCCCCGCCGGCACACCGCGCATCGCCATTGAACGGGTGAATGGCGCGTTGCGCCGCATTGTCGCCGACCCCGCGGTGAAGGAACGCTTCATCCGCGTGGGTGCCGAGGCCGTGTGGTCCACCCCGGAAGACATGATCGCGCGCGCCCAGCGTGAACGCCCCATGTGGCAGGAAGCGGTGCGGGTTTCCGGCGCCAGGCTGGAATAGCGGCGCGTGACGCCAGCAGCCGCCTGGGGCAATGCGCTTTTCATTGACCACGCCATTCTGCGCCTCAGTTGGCGCAATTGGGGTGTGGTGGCGCCCGGGCGGCTTTACCGATCCAACCACCCGCTGCCCTGGCAAATGCGCCAGGTAGCGCGGCATCATGGCATCCGCACCATCATCAATCTGCGGGGCCATCGCACCGATTGCGGAGCCGATGCGCTGAGCCGGGCCGAAGCGGCGCGGCTTGGCCTGGCGCATGTAGACGCGCCTTTCGAAAGCCGCGGCGCACCGCATAAGGACCGCATTCTACGCCTGGCTGGGATTTTCCAGGAAATTGAGGAACCGGCGCTGATCCACTGCAAATCGGGGGCTGATCGTACCGGCCTTGCGGCAGGCATTTGGCTTTTGCTGCAAGGCCGCCCAGTGCAGGAGGCGCTCGCCCAGCTCTCACTCCGCTACGGTCATGTTGCGGCGGCCCGCACCGGTATTCTGGATGCCTTCTTCAAAAGCTTTGCCACCTTCCAGCGCGACAATCCGGGCATCCCCTTCCTGGAATGGGTTCGTGATATCTATTCCGAAGCGGCACTGCGGGAGGGTTTTTCCAGCAATGCCTGGGCGGATCGGCTGGTGGATCAGGTTTTGCGTCGGGAGTGATCAGGGCAGGCGCGCCTTGATTTCGCCTCTTTTTGCGTCGCACCATTTCAATAAAATCAGATATTTGGAATGAAACATGCAGAAACAAGGCTTGAATCGCTTTTGTCAGATCTTCATGGGAAAGTAACACTGGGCTGATGAGGGTCGCGCTCCCCGCGCTGCTTTCGGCCCGGAAATGTAGGGTTCGATGGACGGTTTTCTCCCCACGGAACATGCGCGGCGCAGGACACTCAAGGCACCCATCGGGTGCATGGGCGATGGGCTGCATTCCGGCCGCCGGATGTCCCTCACCCTTCACCCCGCCGCTGCCGGTGCTGGCATTCAATTCCGCCGCACCGATCTTGGCATTGATATCCCGGCCCGCTTCGATTTCGTCACCGATACCCGGCTTTGCACCACGATTGCCGCGCCGACGGCACCTCAGGCACGCATCGGCACCATTGAACACATCATGGCCGCGCTTGCGGGTGCCGGCATTGATGATGCCATCGTTGAAGTGGATGGGCCAGAAGTTCCCATCCTGGATGGCTCCGCCGCGCCCTTCCTATTCCTGATTGATTGCGCCGGCATCGCGACCAGCGCCGCGCCGCGCCAAGTGATTGAGGTGCTGCGCCCGGTTCGCGTGGAAGATGGCCGCGGTGCTTTCGCTGAATTGCGCCCCAATGCCGAATTGGCCTTCGATGCGGCGCTAGAAATTGACTACCCCAATACGGCCATTGGCCATCAATCGCTGAATTTCCGCCTCTCGCCGGAAGCCTTCCGCGCCGCCCTGGCCAATTCGCGCACTTTCGGCCTTTCGGAAGATGTGGATCGCCTGCGCCAAGCTGGTCTGGCCCTTGGCGGCAGCCTGGAAAATGCCGTGGTCGTGGATGGCATGACCATTCTGAACCCCGGCGGGCTGCGCCATACGGATGAATTCATCCGCCACAAGATGCTGGATGTGGTGGGGGACCTTGCCCTGGCCGGCGCACCGCTGCGCGCCCGTTTCATTGGCAGCCGGTCCGGCCATGGGCTGAACAACCAGCTTTTACGCGCCCTTTTCGCTGACCCAACCGCCTGGCGCTGGGTGGGCGGTACGGCAATGCGCGGGCAGGGCGCGGCCCTGGCCAAGCAAAAGGCCCCGGCCCTCGTCTGATTTCGGTCAATCGCCGCGGGGCGATTTCACCTGCGGCCAATCTGGCCTATATCTGCGGCGTCTTTCTGTTGAACCGGGACCAATGCGCCGCTTTCTTACGATAGCTCTGCTTCTGACCCTTGCAGCTTGTGGCAGTTCGGGCCCAACGAACACCACCGGCGCGGACCCCTCGCTCACGCGGCGCGTCACCGCCAATGCGGCGGATGAGGAACCGCAGCAGCTTTATGCCCTTGGCATGCAAAACCTGCGCGCGCGCAACTATGCCCGGGCGGTCGAGTATTTCGATTCCATTGAGCGTGAGCACCCCTATTCCACCTGGTCCACCAGCGCCAAGCTAATGGCGGCCTATACGGAATATCTGCGCAATCGCTACACGGAAGCAATTGGCGCTTTGGATCGCTTCATTCAGCTTCACCCCGCGCATCGCGACATTGCCTATGCCTATTACTTGCGCGCGCTATCGCAATACGAACAGATCACGGATGCGCAGCGCGACCAGCGCCAGACTACCATTGCCATCGCGGCGCTTCAGGAAGTTATTAATCGCTTCCCCGATAGCGCCTATGCGCGCGATGCCCGGCTGAAGATTGACCTGGGCCGCGACCATCTGGCCGGCAAGGAAATGACCGTGGGGCGCTTCTATCAGCGCCAGGGCCTGCATCAGGCTGCCATTGGCCGCTATCGCCGCGTGGTGGAGGATTTCCAGACCACCAACCATGTGCCCGAAGCTTTGCATCGGCTGGTGGAAATCTACCTGAACCTTGGCCTGCCCGAAGAAGCGCGCCGTAACGCCGCCGTGCTTGGCTATAATTACCCCGGCAGCGATTGGTATGCCGATAGCTATGCGCTGCTGGTTGCCGCTGGCGCCGAACAACGCGGTGAGCGTCCTGGCTTTGTCAGCCGGATGCTGAACAAGATTTTCTGAGAGCGGGGCGGCGCGCCAATGCTCGCCTCTCTGGCCATTCGCGATGTGGTGCTGATCGAAAAGCTTGACCTGAGCTTCGATGCCGGGCTTGCGGTGCTGACTGGCGAAACCGGCGCGGGCAAATCCATTTTGTTGGATAGCCTGGGCCTTGCTCTTGGCCAGCGCGCTGAAGCAGGGTTGGTGCGCGCGGGGCAGGCGCAAGCGAGTGTGGCCGCCGCTTTCCTGCCGGCGCATGATCACCCGTGTTTTGAGATTTTGCGCGACCAGGGCATCAGTGCCGAGGATGAATTGGTGCTGCGCCGCGTGCTGCAAGCCGATGGCAAATCCCGCGCCTTCATCAATGACCAACCGGTCAGCGTGGCGCTGCTGAAGCGCCTGGGCGCCACGCTGGTGGAAGTGCAGGGCCAGCATGAACAGGTGGGCCTAGCTGATCCTGCCACCCATGCTGGCCTATTGGATGCTTTCGGTGCGCTGGATGGCGAACGCAGCGCCACTGCCAGCGCCTGGGCTGCCTGGCGCGACGCCACGCGCCGCCTGGCTGCCGCGCGCGAAGCCATCGCCAGCGTGCAGCGTGAAGAGGAATGGCTGCGCCACGCCGTGGGCGAATTGACCGACCTTGCGCCGGAAGAAGGCGAGGAAGATGCGCTGGCCGCCGAACGCCAAAAGCTGCAACAGGGCGAACGCCGGGCGGAGGCGATTGCCACCGCGCTTGGGGAGCTGACACCGCGCGACCGCCGCGCCGCTTCCCCCGCCCGCGCGCTGCGCGAAGCGGCCCGCGCGCTGGAACGCCTGCCACCACCCAATGAAGAGGCACAGCCCGCCATTCAGGCGCTTGCCGCCGCGCAGGATGCGCTGAGCGAGGCAGAAACACTGCTCACGCGCCTGATGAATGAAACCGGCCCCGATCCGCGCCGGTTGGAACAGGTGGAAGAACGTCTATTCGCGCTGCGCGCCGCGGCGCGCAAACACACCGTGCCGGTTTCAGAACTCGCCACCTTGCTTGGCAATCTCCGCGCGCGGCTGGAGGCGCTTGATGCCGGGGCTGGCGAAGTCGCAACGCTTGAAGCCGCTGAAGCCAAGGCACGCGGTGCCTACATCGCCGCTGCCGGCAAGCTTTCCGCCGCGCGCCGCAAAGCAGGCAGCGCGCTGGAAAAAGCCTTGGCCGAGGAATTGCCGCCGCTGAAGCTGGACCGCGCGCGCCTGGTGATAGACATCACCGCGCGCGACGAAAACGCCTGGGGCGCCGATGGGCAGGATCGCGTCACTTTCCTCGTTGCGACCAACCCGGGACAAACGCCAGGACCGCTTGCGAAAATCGCCTCGGGCGGGGAGTTGTCGCGGCTGATGCTGGCGCTGAAAGTGGTACTCGCGCACGGGTCGCCCGTGCCGACGCTGATTTTTGACGAAGTGGATAGCGGCATTGGTGGTGCCACCGCCGCCGCGGTGGGTGAGCGCCTGGCGCGTGTTGCGGACCGCGTGCAAGTGCTGGTGGTGACGCATAGCCCGCAAGTGGCGGCGCGCGGCGCACGGCATTTCCGCGTGGCGAAACAGGTGAAGGGCCAGCGCGCAGAAACGCGCGTTGAAATCCTTGATCAGGCCGAACGCCATGAGGAATTGGCGCGCATGCTCGCGGGCGAAAAAGTGACCGAAGCCGCGCGCGCGGCAGCGCGGAGCCTTTTGGGGGATAAGGCGTGAAGCCGATCCCCATTGATGCCTTGACCGAGCTTGATGCGGCGATTGAACTTGCGGC
>Ga0315907_10002021_pt1 | contig 26401 bp, 22 predicted proteins | sample LakEriMetagenome_3_FD_203525 | JGI IMG/M metagenome (GOLD analysis project Ga0315907, IMG submission 203525) | Freshwater fungal communities from buoy surface, Lake Erie, Ohio, United States - Buoy 12 MA123 | ecosystem: Environmental > Aquatic > Freshwater > Lake > Lake biofilm | place: USA...
TGTAACCCAATTCGATACCGGAAACCGATTCTACAACCTCAAAACCATTCACAGTAATCACAGCATCAAAAGAGGTAATTGGGCTGAAAGCATTGTTTGTAACAACAATCGTTGGAGTTACATTCCCTCCGGTTAGGTACTTTGTGAAATTGTAGCTGGTTGTTGGTATAGCAGGATTGAAAATACCTACGCCACCGTCAGACACGATTGCATCGACAATCGTCAAGTCAGGGCTGGAAATTTCCATGTTGTCCAATCCAACACCATACAACCAACCGCCACCATCATTATAACGGAAACCGAGGTTGATGGTTGTTCCACCGAAATCGGTCAGGTTAACGGCTGCAGAAGTCCAAGAACCGGCTCCAGCAACTTCTTGTAACACGTCCCAAGAAGCACCGCCATCGAAAGAAATCTCAAGTGAAAGAGATTCTGTAGCGCCTTGATATGTGCCGTTGTAGTAGAAATAATCGAAAAGAAGGTAAGCAGCTTCACCAGCGGGCAACGTGATAGACGGTGTCATGATGAAATCATTGCTTTTGTCGCAATCACATCCATCATCGTTAGTACCCAGAATGTTTCCGTCTGAGGCAGGGATGGTGAATGAAGTACTACTTAAACCGGCAGGAGTGTTTACAGACCAGCCGCCGTCAGTGGCAGCCGACTCTTGTGACCAACCTGCAGGCAGATCACTGACAGAATTAAAGTTTTCAGACCAAATCTGGGCAGACATGGCCACGCTAAGCAAAAGATTAGCAGCGAGTAAAAGTTTTTTCATGGATATGAACTAATTGATTGGTTAAATTTCTACGAAAATAATGAAAGGTTTGGGAAACGAATACCCCAATTTGGCTTTATTCTTCTTTTTTACTCAATTATTGGAATCTTGCTTTCAATCGAGGCCTTTGGAGTCCATGAGGTAAACCAGTGCCGTCATCGCAGCAGCGCCAAGCTCCAGCTCTCGTTTATTGACGTTTTCGAAACGGTCGTTGTTCGTGTGATGATAGTCGAAGTAGCGCTGTCCATCTACATTCAACCCGAACAAGGCTATACGATCATCCTTCAGAGGTCGAATGTCGACTCCGCTTCCGCCTCTCCGAAACCGGAAGAGGTTATAGGGCTCAAGCAAAGGAAGCCACGATTGCACTTTATCGTAATGCGCATCGCTCAGGTCACAATTGAACCCAACGGGTGTAAAACCTCCGCCGTCGCTCTCTAATGCGCCGATGTGAACGAGTCCCGCCTCTTTGCAAACACGGGCATAGGTTTCCCCGCCGTCGTTGCCAAACTCTTCGTTGATGAAGAGCACAGCCCGTATGGTGCGCTTGGGTTTGTAGCCAATGGCTTTGAGCGTGCGAATCATTTCGATTGATTGCACAATGCCGGTGCCGTCGTCGTGCGCGCCTTCACCAATGTCCCACGAGTCGAGGTGGCCACCTACCGTGATGTACTCGTCCGGAAATTCGGTGCCTCGAATTTCTGCAACGACATTGGCTTGCATGGTCCGCTCGAACGCCTCACAACTGAGCTGCAGGTTGAATTCAAGGCGTGGATTGTTTTTTAAATCCTGGCTTAGCTGGCGAGCAGCAACAGCACTCAATGCAGCCGCTGGAATGCGTTTAACGCCTTCCTCGTAATTGGTTGCCCCTGTGTGCGGATAATTGTCGTCGGCCAAAGTAAGCGAGCGAATGAGGCAAGCAACAGCTCCCAATTTCGCTGCTTCGCTTGGGCCCTGGCCGCGAATGGGGTAACCGCCTCCGTAGGCAGCTCCTGTATTGATGAGCGTTGCATCGAGTGGTTTGTTGAAGAATACAATTTTGCCGCGGACCTTGGCTTCACCCAACGCCTTTAACTCATCAAAGTTCTTTACCTCTACTACTTCAGCTCTAATGCGTTTCCCTTCAGTACCCACAGAACCGCCCAGTGCAGTGAGCGCAACTTCCTTCGATTGTCCGGACAGCTTATACCCGCCATATTCATAACCACCACGTGTCCAATGCGGAACCTCGACAGGCATAAGAAATACATGGTCGGCAGCTGATTGTTCGAGTGTGGCTTTTCCCCACTCAATGGCTTTTTGTGCACTTTCTGAACCCGCAAGCCGGTGACCTATACTCTTACACAGGTAGCGTAAATTCTCGTAGCATTCTCCATGCAGCATTACCTCATTGTATATGGAGGCTATCCATGAAGAATCGGAGGATGATTGTTGAACTTGAGCTTGTGAAAATGCAGAGCTGGCAAGAATGACAATAATGGTAGTTAACTTTTTCATTGCATGAAGGAGCCGTTGTTGATGTCGATACCCTGACCGGTCATCGAAGTTTGCTGATTCGAAAATAGGAATGCTACCATTGCTGCGATTTCCTTTGGCTGAGAAATACGGCCGAGGGGCACGTAGCTCATTTGTCGCTCAAATTCCACATCGTAGGAATCTCCGCCACGGTCGGCCAGCTTTTGAATCCCGGCTTTTGCCATTTCTGTTTCCACCCAGCCCGGGCAAAGTGCATTTACTAAAATGTGCTCACTCGCGAGTTGAACCGAAAGCGATCGCGTAAGCCCAAGTAGTCCTGTTTTAGCTGTGCAATAGCCGGTATAGTTGGGCACACCAAATCGTGCGAGACAAGAGGAAGTAATGACGATGTGCTTGAAGGTGTCTGTCGATTTACGGATATAAGGCAACAGCTCCATGATGGTCACGTATGTTCCTGTCAGATTTATGCTGATGATTTCCTCCCAGCGATCGTTCGGGCCATAATGATTTTCGCCGCCTACACCTGCATTAGCGAAGACTCCGCACAGGTTAGTATGGTCATGGAAATGTGATGCAATTGTTTCTTTCCAAGCTGATGCATCGCGCATATCGAAGGGCGCAATGGCATGGTTTGATGAATGATTTAGCAATGAGAGTGTTTCTTCCAACGCCGCTTTCGTGCGCCCTACAAGCAACAATTTCACATCGGGGTTTTGAGAGAGCAACTCAGCGGTGGCTCTTCCCATTCCGGAACCCGCTCCGGTTATGACATACGTTTTTTTCATAGGTAGTTTCGAATGGCCAAAGTACAGGTGAGAGAACAATCTTCAGCTCTTTCCGTTGTGTGCCTTTTCCATGATTGTCGAAACAATGTCACGCTTAGCTTTGCATACCAATCCAATTATGAAGTACAATTTGAGTGAAATAACGGAAGTCATTCGCAATCGAAGAAGCATTGCGCCAGAGAAGTTCTCGGCGAGGAAGGTTCATCGCGAGCAAATTGAGCTCATGCTCAACAACGCTATTTGGGCACCAACCCATGGCCTCACGCAGCCATGGCGCTTCCGCGTTTTTTTGAGAGATGGCATGGAATCTATCCGCCAATTCATTCCCGATCTTTATCGGAAAACAACCCCAACGGAAAAATTCAATCAGGCGAAATACGACCGCATGGCGCTTCGACTGCAGCGAGCATCGGCTGTTATTGCTCTCTGCATGCAACGTGACCCGCACGGTAAGATTGATGAATTGGAAGAGATTGAGGCAGTTGCTTGTGCCAATCAAAATTTGATGCTTACAGCAACGGCCTATGGGCTAGGAACTTTTTGGTCAACTCCGAAATTATTGAACCACCCGGACTGTCATGAGTTCCTGAATTTAAAAGAAGGAGATCGCTGTCTTGGCTTGGTCTATGTGGGCTACCCGGAAGGTGAATGGCCCGAGCAGCACCGAAGGCCACTGGAGTATGTCACTACTTGGATTGAAACTACGTCGTGAAAGGGAAAATAAAGACATATCTGGTTGCGGCAACCTTTTGTTGCATAACGGCTTCCCTCGATGCACAAGTCAACGTGACTACTCTCGGCATTCAGCTAAAGCCCATGATACCGAGTAAATATTTTGGAACAGGAACCGAGAATGCAGAAATTGAGGATTTGAAGGTGAGCTTCGAACCCAACCTGGGGCTCAATTTCGGAATGGTTGTGCGTCGAGGACTCTCTCGGAACTGGAGCTTAGAATCGGGTATCTGCATGGTGCAACGCAATTTTACCTTGTCATACAACCATCCCGAACTTCCGAAAGAAAAGCAAATACGGTTTCGCTACATCGGATACGAAATTCCCATTCAGGCAATGGTATTTGTGAAGCTCACCGATGAGATTTTCATGAATGCAAGTGGAGGTGTATCGCTCGATTTGTACCCGAGTAACGTAGAGTCTTTTTCGTTCGAGTATCGAGATACGCTGCGATTTGATTTTTACCAGAAGACCTACAAGAACGGTTGGATTCAACCTGCGCTTTTGGCCAACTATGGATTTGAGTGGCGCACTCCTTCGAAGGGGTATTTTTACCTGGGAGCGTCTTATCACAGGCCGTTTCAACACATCGGTACTACACGCGTAGAATTCAAGCTGGATGATGATCCAACAACGCTATTTGTTCGACTCGGGGGAAATTATCTCACCGCAGATTTCCGCTATTTTTTTCATGAAAAGCCAGAGAGGCGCAAGGGAAAGAAGTCAGATTCGTAACCTTTTATCGCCTTTCGGGGTATAGGGGAATAAATCTAACTTGAACAATGAAAAAACCGTTTCTTATTTTGCTTTCTGTACTAGTCACACAGTTTGCATCAGCCCAATCGAAAGTAAAAACCTTTACTTTCCAGGGCAACGTTCTTGAGCTTAATCTTTCTGATTCTTCTGAGAAAGGCATCATGGGTGTGCCCATTGAAATTTGGTCGGGTGAAGAATTGGTAGCTACCGAAATGTCGGGCCCGCGCGGTAAATACAGCATTAACCTGCCTCGATATTCTGTTTTTACGCTGAAGTTTGGTAAGGCGCCTTATGTCACTAAGGTGGTTCAGATCGATACCAAAGGTTTTGAGCGAGCTGCCGACTTGGCCATTGTTAATCTCGAGCTGGACATTAGTTTGTTCAAAGACCGAGGTTATCTCGGAATGAACTTTATGAATTATACGCCGGTTGCCATGGCCAAGTTCAACAAGCGAAGCGGAAAGCTTGAATGGAACATGGATTACGCACACGAGGTCAACACCCGAGTGAATGGTGTTCTCACAGCAAATGGAAAGTAACCGATTCGTGTTGATAACGAACTAAATAGCGCTCCAACATGGAGCGCTTTTTTTATTCCTTTATTGCATGAGAAAATATCTGTTTCTTCTACTTTGTTTGTTGGCTTATACTTCGGTGGATGCCCAACTTCGAAAGGTCAATAAATCGATCTCAACCGAGAATCATTTCTTCATTAATGGTGTCATTTATCAGTACGATATTTTAAAGGATAGCGAAGCCCCCGCATCGCATGCGCAGGTGGTGGTTTATCAAAATAACGAGTTGTATGTCGCGTTTTTTGCCGGTGAAGATGGCAGCTACTCGTTTTACCTGCCAATCGGTTTCGAATACGAAGTGGCCTTTGGTGGTTCTGCCTTCGTAAATAAAAAGCTGAAGGTCGATGCGACCCAACTGCCCGAAGAGAAGAAGCCACGTGAAGTTATTCTCGATATTTCCTTGTTTCGAAGTGTGGATGACGTTGATTTCGCCATATTGAATGAACCCTACTTGTTCATGTCTTATGATCCGGAGCTGGATGTTTTGCGCCTCAATGAAGAGTATACCCGGAAGCGTAAAACCGAATTGGATAAGTCCTTGAAGCGCGCAAAAAAACAGTTGCAGCTTGAGAAGCATTAAGCTCCCCGCATAGTCTATTTTTGCCGCACAACTAAAACGAAGGGCTGTGGCTAACGATAGTAAAACGGAAAAGAAGAAAATTTCGAAGCAATCTTTTTTGAATGCCTTGAAGGTATTCAGCTACATCAAACCTCATAGTTTTCTCTTTGGTATCGGGCTGCTATTGCTGGTCGTATCCGGACTTTTGGTAATCGTCATAACGGCGCTTTTGGGTCAGCTGGTCAGCCCCGATTCGTCAGCCGAATTTGCAAATGCTGCTTGGACTAAACTCATTCCCGGAATAGCTGATTTTGGTGGCACAGGCAAAGTGCTGGCGGTTCTTGTTGCACTGCTCATTATTCAAGGCATATTCTCCTTTTTCCGCGTTTACATTTTTTCTTACGTAACCGAGAATGCTATGCTTGCATTGCGCCATGATGCTTATGCAACCATCATTCGCATGCCGATGCAGTTTTTCAACGAGCGCAGAGTGGGTGATCTAACAAGTCGTCTCTCGAGCGATATCACAACCATTCAGGAAACACTTACAATCACACTTGCCGAGTTCATTCGCCAAACCGTCATCATTGTGGTCGGTGTGGGTTGGCTGGTTTCATACTCCTACAAACTCACGCTTGTCATGCTGTGCTCGCTTCCGGTAATCATTGTCGTAATGGTTATTTTCGGGAGATATATCAGAAACATCGGAAAAAAAACACAAGATAAAGTTGCCGAGAGCAGCGTGATTGTGAATGAATCACTCACCGGTATTGTGAACGTAAAAAGCTTTACGAATGAGAAATACGAGTCGAATCGTTTCCGTGAAAGTATCGTTGCCATCCGTGAAATTGCCATGCGCAGCGCGGTATGGCGTGGTATGTTCGGAACATTCATTATCATTTTTCTTTTTGGAGCACTGGGGCTTGTAATGGGCGTAGGAGCGCATCTTCAGGAAACAGGTGAAATTGGAAAGGACGTACTCGGGAAATTTGTTTTTATCACAGGTCTTGTTGCCGGGTCGATTGGCGGACTCGCTTCGCAAATGGGAACATTGCAACGGAGTATTGGAGTGATTGAAAGTGTCATGGAGATACTCTCTTTTCATACCGAACCGGTGGATTTGAACACTAACGCCCAGCCACAACATTTAAAAGGGGAAATTGAATTTTCGAATGTGTCATTCACCTACGCTTCGCGTCAAGATGTGGAAGTGCTGCGTGAGGTCAATTTCCGCGTGCCGTCCGGAAAACAGGTCGCGTTGGTAGGTTCTTCGGGGTCTGGTAAGTCTACTATCGCGGCATTAATCCAGCAATTTTATATGCCCAGCTCCGGGTCGATAAAGTTTGATGGTCGATTGGCTAATGAGTACTCCCTTTCCGACTTACGCAGCCACATGGCATTCGTGCCACAAGAGGTGATACTTTTCGGTGGAACCATCTACGACAACATCTTGTATGGTGCACCCGGCTCCACTTCGGAGCAAGTGCGTGAGGCGGCTAGGAAGGCCAATGCACTCGATTTTATCGAGGCATTCCCTGAAGGGTTTCAGACCGTAGTTGGGGAGCGCGGAATCCAACTCTCCGGCGGCCAGCGTCAGCGAATTGCCATTGCACGAGCAGTGCTTCGAAATCCCACAATCCTCATTCTCGATGAGGCAACAAGCTCTCTCGATAGCGAAAGTGAGCGCTTGGTGCAGGATGCCTTGGAAAAGCTTATGGTTGGGCGCACATCGGTAGTCATCGCACATCGACTTTCAACCATTCGCAAGGCCGATACCATCGTGGTGCTCGACCAGGGAAAAGTGCGTGAAACTGGCACACACGAAGAGCTAATAGCCGCGGGTGGATTGTACAATCGCTTGTGTGAACTTCAGTTTGATAAGGATGCCTGAGTCCGGGCTTCGCTCGTGAAGTGAAATTCCATCGGAACTCCGTAGATTTGGAGGTTGAATTTTGTAATATGAAGAAAAGAGCTCTTATAACCGGGATAACCGGTCAGGATGGTGCATACTTGGCCGAGTTGCTTCTAAGCAAGGGATACGAGGTGCACGGAGTGAAGCGTCGCAGCTCACTTTTTAATACCGATCGAATTGACCACTTATATAAAGATCAGCACGAGAAGGGCGTGAACATGTTCCTTCACTACGGCGACTTGACCGATAGCACCAATTTGATTCGACTCGTGCAGGAAACTATGCCCGATGAGATCTACAACCTCGCGGCACAAAGTCACGTGCATGTTTCGTTTGAAACCCCTGAGTATACAGCTAATGCGGATGGAACCGGCGCTTTGCGACTATTGGAAGCAATTCGAATTCTTGGTCTCGAAAAGAAAACAAAATTCTATCAAGCTTCAACGAGTGAGCTGTACGGCAAAGTAATGGAAGTGCCACAATCAGAAGAGACTCCCTTTTACCCGCGCAGTCCTTATGCGGTTGCGAAATTGTATGCATACTGGATAACGCGCAACTACCGCGAAGCATACGGCATGTTTGCATGCAATGGTATTCTCTTCAATCATGAATCTCCTTTGCGGGGTGAAACGTTCGTGACGCGAAAAATCACGAGGGCTGTTGCTAAGATCAGCATGGGTCTTCAGGATAAATTATACCTTGGAAATGTGGATGCGCAGCGCGACTGGGGTCACGCTCGCGATTACGTGGAAGGCATGTGGATGATGATGCAGCAAGACGAAGCCGATGATTACGTGCTGGCAACAGGTGAAACGCATAGTGTAAAACACTTCTGTAATCTTGCATTCGCCCACGTGGGAATAACATTAGAATGGAAAGGCACCGGCGTAGATGAAAAGGCACATGACTCCAAAACCGGAAAGGTGCTTATTGAAATAGATCCGAAGTATTTCCGTCCAACAGAAGTTGATTTACTGATTGGTAATCCGGAAAAGGCGCGAACCAAACTTGGCTGGCAGCATAAGCATACACTCGAGCAATTGGTGAATGACATGGTTAAGGCCGATGTAGAATTGTTCAAACGCGATCGCTATCTGTTGGAAGGTGGTCACAAGGTGTTGAACTACCACGAGTAATTTTTTCATTTAGAAATTCGGTTTTTCACGAAAGCTTTGGCTTACAAGAGATCTATTCCTTACGATATGCTTCGTCCATTTGTATGGATGGGAATTCGCTTTTTTTTTAGAAGAGTAGTCGTAGCCGGTGCACATCGAGTTCCTTCCAATAGGCCGGTTGTGATAGTGGCTAATCACCAAAATGCTTTGCTTGATCCGGTTGTGTTGTGTGTCTCGTCCACCAAGCAATTGCACTGGCTCACGCGTGCCGATGTTTTTAAAAATCCTCTGGTAGATCGATTTTTGCGAAGCATCAATATGTTGCCCGTCTATCGGGAACGCGACCGAGTTGCAGACTTGCACAACCGCAATAATGAAATTTTCCGCCAGTGCTATGAACGCATGAAGAGCAATGCCATCATTGGCATTTTTCCCGAAGGCACTCACAGAGGGAAAAAACAATTGGTACCACTGAAGAAGGGATTAGCTCGATTGGTCATTGGTGCATACGAAGAAGGAGTGCGTGGTTTGTGCATTTTGCCTGTTGGTTTAGATTACGAGAGTTTTTATGACCCGCAGAAGAATTTGATTGTAAAGTTCGGTGAGCCCATTGAGGTTGATGCGTTTTTAACTCAGCCGGATGCCACGCACGCAAAGCTGCATACTGAAATTACAGAGGCCGTCCATGAGGCATTGGTCAAGCTCATGATACACATCGATAGCGATGATGTGCACTCCGAAATTCTTTCGCTTAAGCCATTGATTGATGCCAAATGGAGTGGTGAATCACTCATGAAAAAGTATGAAGTATTTCATGCATTTGCGAAGGAGCTGGACGAGAAAACAGAGTATCATTCTTTTTTGAATCATGAAGTGAACCACTATCGAAGCGGCATGCATCAAATGAAAATTGAAGAGGCATTGTTCTCAAATGGTCCGGGTATTTTGAACGTGCTTTTCTTCATTGCTGGACTTCCTTTTGCGGTGTTTTCCGCATTACTATTCTGGCCTATGCAGCTATTCACAGAGCGATTTGTGCATACGGTGATTAAAGATGCGCTGTTTCGGAATTCAATTCGAATTTCATTCTGGACATTCATTACTCCCCTTTATCTATCGGCCTTGTATGGTCTGTTGCGCTTGGTCGGCGTAGAATCGGGAGTGGCGCTTTGCCTCTGGTTGTCGATTCCTGCGGGCCTCATTACCTTGCCGTGGTGGCGAAATGCTAAACGGATTGCTCATGCTCTGCGTGTGCGAAAGCTTCGCCATACGGATGCCTTCAAAGAATGGATGAAACACCGTGAACAAGTCATTCAATGGTTGAATAAAATCCCATATTTGAAAAGTGATGTTTAAGAGGATAAATGGACTTCAGCACATCGGCGTTGCTGTGAGCGACATGGATGTGTCGTTGCGTTTTTACCGCAAATTTTTTGGACTTGATATCCCGTTTTTTGATAGTGTGCAACCAGCTCCACTTATGGATGTGTACACGAGGAACACGACCATCACCAAACGTGCAAGTATGGTCATGAACCTGCAGGGTGGTTGCGCCATTGAAGTTATTCGACCTACATCGTTTGAACCCGTTAAGGCAAAAAGTCCAGTGCAGATGGGCGATTTGGGCATTTTCATTACGCAAGTGAAATGCAAAGACATTGTTGCCTCTCATCGTTTTTGTGAAGCGAGTGGAGCAAGAGGATTAACATCAATTCAAAAAGATCCGCTCGGACGAGAAACATTTTACATCCAAGATCCGGATGGAAATGTTTGGCAGTATTTGCAAGGTGATTCGTGGTATACCAACAGCGGTCATCACAGCGGAGGTGTAATTGGTTGTTCAACGGGTGTCTCGAACATGGAAAGAGCTTTGAAGTTGTATACTACGCTTCTAGGTTTTGATGAAGTGGTTTATGATCGCACAAAATCCTTTTCTGATTGGTCTGACTTACCCTCCGGAAAACAAGCATACCGTCGGGTACTGTTAACACAACGAAATCAGCCCGGAGGCGGTTTTGCCAAGGTTACCGGTAAGACTTACATCGAGTTGGTGCAAGCAATCGATCGCAAGCCCAATTTCATTTTTGAAGATCGAATTTGGGGTGATACAGGATTCGCTCATATTGGTTTTGATGTAAAGGGAATGAAGGCCCTAGGCGATGATCTTGCCCAAGCCGGATATGGGTTTACCTGCGACAGCAACAATGCGCTTAGCATGGGAAACACGAAGGTGCACTGCACCTACATTCATGATGATGACCGCACACTCATTGAAATGATTGAAGTGTACAAGGTTCCGATTATTGAGAAGTGGGGCGTGTTTCTAAATGTCGAAAATCGTGATGCGTTAAAGCCATTGCCCGACTTTATGTTAAAGGCACTGCGTTTTTCCCGCATCAAAGACCTCGATTAGCGAGCCGATTGTTTTCGAAGAATTTTTTCGAAAATAGCGGGTACGAAGCGATGAAGCTTAAGTCCCAGTAGTTCCTTTCCTCCAATTCCGAATTCGGTTTTTCCGGCTGCGACTCCTCGTAAGATTTCCTGAGCACATTGTTCAGTGCTCATGCCTGTGGCCTGGTTGTTATCCATCTCGCCGGTTGATTCTCCTTTGTCGTTGAGTGCGTGCTTCGAAATTTCGCTTGCAATAAATCCGGGCGTAAGCAGCGTAATGCGGATATTGAAAGGTTCTACTTCCATTCGCATGGAGTCATAGTAGCCATGCAATGCATGCTTCGCTGCTGCATAGGCCGAGCGAAGATAAAATCCCCACTTGCCCATGAGACTCGATGTGATGATGATGTGACCTCCACCATGCTCTTTCATGTGCAACGCCACTGCGCGTGATAATTCGATGTTGCTGAAGAAATCGATTTCCATCACACGTCGTACGATTTCCAAATCGGTATTAAGGGCTTCCGCTCGCTGGCTTATTCCACCATTGTTGAACAACATGTCGATGCGATCATGTCTGCTGAGACATGCACTGATTGCGCTGTTGACCGATTCATGCGATGAAAGGTCGAGGGGGACGATGTCAATCTTCTCCGGGTGAGCACAACTGGTTTTAACACGCTCCAACTCTGAAGTTCTTCGCGCCGAGAGCACAAGATTTGCGCCTGCCGCAGAAAGAGCATAGGCCAATGCTTCACCGATGCCCGAACTGGCGCCGGTGATCCATATCGTCTTGCCGTTAAAGTAACTTTTCAATGCCTTAATTTTGACCTCGAATTACAGCAGCGAATATCGGATGAGTGGGTGATTCTTTTTGCAGGGGTTAATAATCAATTAACCTTGCCGTAACTTGAATGGGCTTGCTTTGTCTCGTCAAAAGTTGCTGTAATACAACAAACATGAGCACTCAAAAAATTCTATTAGTCGATGATGAGCCGGATATTCTGGAAATGATTGGGTTCAACTTGGAACGCGAAGGATTTGAGGTTTATACTGCACCCAACGGCCGTAAGGCACTTGAGTTGGCTCGCACACATTTACCTGATTTGATTTTGCTCGACGTGATGATGCCTGAAATGGATGGCATGGAAACGTGCCGAGAATTACGTGATGATGCTCGACTCAAGAATGCAATCATCGCATTTCTTACTGCTCGCAACGAAGATTACAGTCAGATAGCAGGATTCGATGCAGGCGCAGACGATTACATCTCGAAACCGATTAAACCACGAGTATTAGTTTCACGAGTAAAAGCGCTATTGCGCCGAGGAGTTCCCGCAGTGGCCGATGTTCCTAAGCGTGATATGTCGGGTATTGTAATCGACAAGGAACGTTACGTAGTCTACAAGGATGGCGTTGAACTGTCACTTCCAAAGAAGGAGTTTGAGTTGCTGGCTTTATTAGCATCGCAGCCCGGACGTGTTTTCACAAGGGAGAATATTCTTTCCAGTGTTTGGGGAAACGATGTGATTGTGGGTGATCGCACCATTGACGTGCATATTCGCAAACTTCGCGAAAAGCTTGGCGACGATTTTTTCAAAACAATTAAGGGCGTAGGGTATAAATTTGAACCGTGAGCCTTATCACTGTTCGAACACCCCGACAAGTAGCGCTGGCTTCTGCATCGCTCATTACAGGTCTGTTGGCCGTCACCTACTTCCTCGTTGTCTATTTGTTGGAACGCGAGTTTGCATGGTTGCCATTACTGATTCTATTAGGGCTTGGTTTTTCTATTTCTTACGGAATTGTCTATTACTTCATTGAGCGTTTTCTTTATCACAAGGTCAAGATTATTTATAAAACCATTCACTCTTTGAAGAGTCAGGGTGATGCTAGGATCAAAATTCAAATGAGCACAGACGTGCTGAACGAAATAAATAAGGAGGTCGCTGATTGGGCTGACGAGAAGATTCGTGAAGTAAAAGATTTGCGCAGTGCAGAGAACTATCGCCGGGAATTTATCGGAAATCTCGCCCACGAGCTCAAGACTCCTGTTTTCAACGTGCAGGGATACATTGAAACGTTGCTTGAAACTGATTTGCATGATAGCGAGCTCAATCGCAAATTCCTGGAAAAGGCCAATGCCAGTTGCGATCGCCTGACGGATTTATTAAAGGATCTCGATCAAATTGCCAGTATTGAAAGTGGCAATATGCAGCTCGAGTTAGCACGTTTTGATGTGGTAGAGTTGGTAAAGCAAACAATTGATATGCTCGAGAATCTAGCTGCCGACAGAAATGTAACATTGCGCTTGGGTCAGGCGGCGGAGAGACCGATTTGGGTAGAAGCAGATAGAAAGCGTATTCAGCAGGTGTTCGTCAACTTGCTTATGAATAGTATCGTCTATGGAAAAGAAGGTGGAGAAACGCGCGTGCGTTTTTACGACATGGACGACAATGTGCTCATTGAAATAGCTGATGATGGGCTTGGGATAGCCATGGAGCATTTACCTCGCTTGTTTGAACGATTCTATCGTGTCGATAAAAGTCGATCGCGAAACGAAGGTGGTTCCGGATTGGGTCTTGCGATTTGCAAGCACATTGTGGATAGTCACAACCAAAGTATTTCCGTTCGAAGCACGGAAGGCGTTGGAAGCACATTTGCTTTCACGCTTAAGAAATTCGGGTCATAGTCCTGCCCAGTCGGGACGAACGAAAAAGTTTTCACTCTTTTCATCGCCAATGGTAGTTTGCGGCCCGTGGCCGGAATACACCACATAATCGTCGGGTAGTGCATACATTTTTGTTTGAATGGAATGCACCAGATGCGCTGCATTGCAACCCGGTAAATCCACGCGGCCAACACTTCCTTTAAAGAGAACATCACCGGAAAAAACAACCTTTTCTTCGTGGCACACAAATGCCAGATGCCCGGGAGCATGGCCCGGAACGAAAAGCACGTTAAAACAAATATCACCTACCGATATCACTTCGTTTTCCTCGATAGTTTGTGCCGGCATTACAGTTGGGCGGTATGGGATCCCAAACATGAGACTCGTGGAAGCCGCCCGCTCAATGACAGGAAGCTCCAACGCATGACATCGCATGGCGATATTATATCGCTCTGCAACGGCCGTATTTCCGAGTATGTGGTCGAGATGGCAATGCGTATTTAGAATAAGTTGCGGTGCCAGTTTTTCTTCTTCGATATAGTCAAACAGTATGGAATCTTCCGAAACGTCGGTCATTCCTGGGTCTATAATAATAGCATTGCCTTTCGAATCGGCAATGATGTAGGTGTTCTCTGAAAATGCATTGAAAGTGAACTGAGCAATGCGGAAGGGTGTTTTCATAGGCCTTTTGTGGTGTTCCTTACGGTTCCTGAATGACAAAGGTCGCACGTTTTGGATAACGTTTAAACGCTATTTTAGCACCTCATGGTTGGTATGAATAAACCTGCTTTGCACAAACTGCTTTTATTGGTCGTTGCGCAGCTGTGCGCAGCGCTTGGATATGCGCAGTTCTATCAGGGTACCAACATGGAGTTTGGTAAGAACCGCGTGCAATACCGTGAGTTTACCTGGTTTTATTATCCGTCGGAAAATTTTGAAGTTTATTACTATGTGGGCGGTGAAGATTTAGCCCAGTATACCTTGATGGCTTGCGAAAGAAATCTCAAGGAAATGCAGCAGTTTTTTGATTTCACGATTGACGAGAAAATTGAAGTTCTTTCTTATTTAAATCAAAGTGAGTTTCGCCAAAGTAACCTCGGTTTAACGGGTGACGATCAATACAACATTGGTGGAGCAGCAAAGATTATTGGAAGTAAAATGTTCACATATTATGAAGGTGATCACATCTTACTCGAACGTCAGATTAGGGAAAACTTGGCTCGTGTTTTATTTGCGCAACTTGTATACGGTGGCAATTGGAAGGACGTGCTGAAAAATTCGACGTTGCTATCTATTCCAAAGTGGTTCGAACAAGGAATAATAGCTTTTGCTGCTGAGGGTGTCTCTTCGGAAAGCGTAACGTTTGTGAAGGATCTTGTGCGTGCAAATCGCTTCAAGAGTTTCAATCAGTTTGAAGGTGATGACGCGCGGCTTGCTGGCCAAACGTTTTGGAATTTTATTGCTGAAGTTTATGGACAGAACGTAATACCGAATATTCTCTACATGGCACAAGCAAGCCGAAATGTTGAGAGTGGTTTTTTATACGTTTTGGGTCTGTCGCTCGACCAACTCTCACAGGAATATATCAGTTTCTATAAAGAGAAGGCTTCCTCCGGTAGGTTCGACTTGCTACCTTCCGAGCAGTCGCTGCCAGCCAATGCCACACGCGAAGAGGTAAGAGCTCATCGAAAAAACGATAGACAGCTAGGTCAATTGAAGACACGGTATAAGCGGAAATTTGAATACTCCCACTTCACGCAATCGCCAGATGGGAAATTTGTGGCCTATGTCACACATGAGCTCGGTCAGTACAGAGTTTGGATTTACGACGTCGAGAAAAAAACGAATAAGTGTATTTTGAAAATGGAACCGCGTATGGATAGAATTCCAGATAAAACCTTCCCCGTTTTGGCTTGGCATCCATCCAGTGAAATGCTCTCCTATGTTTTCGAGAAACGCGGCAACGCATGGTTAGGGAATTATTCAATGTCCGACAATAAGCATACACAAAAGGAGCTTTATCTGGTAGAGAAAATTAACTCCATGTGCTACAGTCAGGATGGAAAAAGAATGATTCTAAGCGCGGTGAATAGAGGTCAAACCGATCTCTATTTATATCAGGTTATCGGAAATAACTTCGAGAGGTTGACCAATGATACTTGGGATGATATGAATCCTTCATTCATCGAAGGTGGTCGCCGAGTCATTTTTAGTTCGAATCGCAACGACGACACATTGCGAGCAGCGTTGAATCAGATTCAACCCCCTCGTTTATACAAGGATGTTTTCATTTTTGATTTGGAGAATCGCGCCAAGTTGCTTGAGAGGGTTACGAATACACCTTCCACAGATGAATCCCTCCCCTATGAGTATAGCGCGAAGTATTATTCATATCTGTCTGATGAGAATGGATATCGCAATCGAACAGTAGCTTACATAGATAGTGTGATAAGCGCCATTGATACTGCTGTTCATTACCGTTATTTCACCGTTTCCAAACCTGTGAGTTCATTTAAACGAGATCTGCATGATTATGAATTCAATGCGAAGAGTGGAAATTATTTGGCCGGCTTCAGAAGAGCAAGTCAGCCATGGATTGTTTTCGGAAATAGAGATAGCGATGTGTTTGATGGTGCATCAAACGGCGAAGCACAGACCGATGAGGAGTTTGCAATGAGTCTAACGAATCGCTTAAAAATTTCAGCAGACACAATTGGTGCAGGGGAAATTGACATCGACAATTATGTTTTCGATGATGAGCGGTTAGATTATACGCTCGAAAAGGAGCAGGTGCGTGTTCAGGAAAGTGGAGATAGGAAAAAGACATTGACTGTCGATACACTTCAGCGGTTCGTGCTTCCACGTTCACGCAACTACAAGTTGAATTTTGCTGCAGATAAGGCAATTGCTCAAATGAGTAATAATTTTTTCAATCCGATTTATCAGAATTATGCAGGCCCCTCACCCAGTAGCATTTCGCCCGGTCTATCAGGCTTTACTCAATTTGGTATATCTGATTTGTTTGAAGATTATAAAGTCGTGGGCGGGTTTCGAACCAATTGGGGGCTCGATAATGCTGAGTACGGAGTGAGCTTTGAGCGTTTGCAAGATCGCCTCGATCGTAAGATTATTTTCTCTCGTCAATCACAGCGAATTCAGCAGGGAATAGACGTCATCAAACTGCAGAGTAATGACCTGGCATACTCCATCAAGTATCCGTTCAGTGAAGTTAGCTCGATTCGTATTCGCGGCGATATTCGTATTGATCGCGGCGTAAGACAATCAAATGACCTTCTCAGTTTGGAATCGCCCAATGTGACAGAAACGAACCTCGCATTAAAGGTTGAATACGTATTCGATAATACAATTCCGACCGGGCTCAATCTTTTTAATGGAACACGCGCAAAAGTTTGGGCAGAAAGGTATCAGCAACCTAACGCAAAGGTTGCTACCGACATTAACATAGTGGGATTTGATGCTCGCCATTATGAGCGTATTCATCGCAACTTCATTGCGGCCTTCCGCATGGCCGGAACGACCTCATTCGGTGCTCAAAAGGTTCTTAATTATTTCGGTGGGGTAGACAACTGGCTTTTCCAACGTGTCGATAATGCAACACCCATTAGCCCCAATGAGCCGTATCGATTCCAGTCATTTGTGGGGCCGGTTCGCGGATTTTATGTGAATGCCCGAAATGGAAATTCGGCGGTCGTTGCCAACGCAGAATTGAGAATGCCGGTGTTTAAATACTTCGCGAAGAAACCAATCAAGAGCGACTTTATCGAGAACTTCCAGGTGGTTACCTTTCTTGATGCAGGAAGCGCATGGACCGGTTGGAATCCTTACTCAGACAAAAACTTGTTCAATCGAACTGACGCCATTCAAAACCCTGTGACGGTGACCATTGCAAACAACCGTGAGCCCATTGTATATGGATACGGCTTTGGGTTGCATAGTCGGTTATTGGGTTATTTCATACGCGCCGATTGGGCGTGGGGTGTCGACGATGGAAGGGTGCTCGATAGAGTGTTTTACCTTTCCCTTAACATGGACTTCTAATTATTGCTGGTTGTAAATCACCTGCATTACCGTTTGACCTACTGCAGTAAGTGTATTCTTGTCAATGATGCTCATGTTATCGTTGTGTGTGTGGTGATAGGAACCAAAAACATATCCTCCTAATCCCATAGCCATAATTTGTGGTTTTGTATCAATAATGTCGACACAACGAATTCCGCCTTTTGTCACAAAAACATGATCGTCTACTACTCCTTCGATTTCTTCTGTAGTAAAGGAAGAAGCATATCCCAATTTGTTGGCTGTATTCCAGATCAGATTTACAACGTCGGGAGCACTTTGAGTAGAGAATTTTTCTTTGTTGAATGTCGCATTTTCTGCTCCAACCATATCGAGTAAAATTCCGAATCTCGCATTATAATTTTCTACATGTTTTTGTTTTGCCCAATACTGTGATCCAAGGCACCAGCTTGAGGTGAACCCATCGTTGAGAATTTCTTTCGCACCTTCTGCAAACTCAGCCGTGCCTAAATCTTCTGCATCGAAAAAGACCAAGTCGATTCCGGCTTCTGTAGGTGAAAGACCAAGCTGTCGCGCTATTTCCATCAATACACCAACTCCGCTGCCACCATCGTTGGCGCCATCGATTGGTTTTTTCCAAAGCGATTTGTCCTTGTCTTTATCGCCATACGGCCTGCTGTCCCAATGCGCACAAAGGAGGATTCGGTTTTTCTTTTCAAGATTATAAGACGCAATGATGTTGCGCACCGGAATGGTTTTGCCTTCGAATGTTTTAAGCGAGGTAGTTTGTTCGGTGATGGTTGCGCCAAACGACTTCAGTTTACTCACCATCCAATCGCCACATGCCTTATGATTCGGCGTTCCGGGCACTCGCGGTCCAAAGGCAACTTGCTTTTCAATCATGGCATAAGCTGAATCTGCTTGAAAAATAGGCGCGTTCAGTTCCTTCTTTTCCGGTTGTGGTTTCGGTTGCTGTGTGTTCTGTTTTGTATCGCTTTTGCATCCGACGTAAACAGTGCTTCCCACGAAGATGGCTATCAATACAATAGCGCCGATTTGTTTTGCTTTCATAGGTTTGGTTTAGCTCAGCCTTCGTAAGTCCAGCTTGTTCCTTCTTTTGAGTCTTTGATTTTAACTTGAATCGCAGCAAGGGCATCGCGTAATTTGTCGGACGTAGCATAGTCTTTATTGGCTTTTGCTTCGTTGCGTATAGAGATAATTACCTCCATGAGTGAGCTGCTTAGTTTTGAATTGTCGGCTCCTCCGTCTTCATTCTGCAAACCGAGTATGTCATAAAAGAATGATTGGAAAGTTGATTTCAGTAGTTCGATATCGCTCGCGGTAAGCGACATGCTTCCTTCTTTCACGGAGTTGACTACACGCACCCCTTCGAACAAATGTGAAAGAACGATGGGAGTGTTGAAGTCATCATTCATGGCGGTGATGCAGGCCTCCCGCCATTCTGTAACTGAAAAATTGGATGTTGTTGACGCAGCTAAATGATTGAGTTGGTTAAGCGCCGCGCACATGCGCTTGTATCCTTTTTCGGCTGCTTGCAATGCCTCGTTGCTAAAGTCGAGTGTGCTGGCATAATGCCCCATCAAAAAGAAGAAGCGCACCGTCATAGGGCTGTATCCTTTGTCGAGCAATTTGTGGTTGCCGGTGATCAGTTCTTCTGGCGTGAATCCGTTCCCTTCACTTTTGGCCATCTTGCGGCCATTCACGGTGAGCATATTACCGTGCATCCAGTATCGCACGGGCTCGTGTCCGGTGGCGCCAAGGTTTTGAGCTATTTCGCATTCGTGATGAGGAAACTTCAAATCCATGCCTCCTCCGTGAATGTCGAAGGACTTGCCCAGGTATTTTGTGCTCATCACTGAGCATTCGATATGCCAGCCCGGGAAGCCGATTCCCCAAGGCGAATTCCATTTCATGATGTGCGTGTTATCCGCTTTTTTCCAAAGGGCAAAGTCGAGCGAATCGCGCTTTTCATCCTGTCCATCGAGTTCGCGCGTGTTGGTGTATAGCTCGTCGATGATGCGCCCTGATAATTTTCCGTATGGATATTTTTCATTGAATTTTCTCACGTCGAAGTACACGGAGCCATTACTCTCATAGGCATAACCATTCGATATGATATCCTGAATCATTTCAATCTGCTCCACAATGTGACCTGTAGCCGTAGGTTCGATGGAAGGATTCAGGATATTGAAAACGCGCATTACATCGTGAAAACCATTGGTGTATTTCTGCACCACTTCCATCGGTTCCAGGTTTTCAAGCTTGGCCTTCTTGGCAATTTTATCTTCACCATCGTCCGAATCGCCCGTGAGGTGGCCCACGTCTGTGATGTTGCGAACGTAGCGGACTTTGTATCCTAGAAACAAGAGATAACGATAGACTACGTCGAAGGTCATGAACGTGCGAACATTACCCAAGTGCACATCGCTATAAACAGTCGGTCCGCATACGTATAGGCCCACGTGCCCCGGTGTTATAGGCACAAAGCGTTCTTTTTCCCGATTGATACTATTGTAGATTGACAGATTTTGATCCATGGCACAAAGTAAAGTGCTAATGGCACGTATGACCATAAAAAAACCACCGCATTTTCAGCGGTGGTTTCCCGAAAAATTTCAGTAGTATTTCGAATTATTGATTGTTTGAGTCTGTTGTTTGTTTGCCGTTGCTTTTTCCACGGGTATAAATTTCAGTTCCTGTTTTTAAACCATCGGCATTGTAGTGATGAACTTTACCATTGAACAGCTTGCCGTTCAGGAAATCACCGCTTACGCAGACATTGCCATTTGCGTCGTATAGCACGTTGTAACCATTCGGGTCAAAATCCTGTGCTCCGTTCGTTTTCTGGTTTTCACCCATGCCCACCGAAGCTGCGCCCATTTGAGATGCTTTCGCCTGCTGTGGTGTCATGTATGACCGCACTCCTCCGGCTTTCGACTTTCCATTGTCGAAGTTTCTTTCTTCCATGAGTTGGCCGCGGTCGTCGTACCTTTTTTGAAGGCCGTGTTCTTCACCGTCGTTCATATCAACCTCCATGGCAAGCGTTCCATTTTCATGATAGTAGTGTTGCTTGCCTTGTCTGTTGCCTTCCGAATCGTAGGTGAAATCTTCTTTCATGATACCATTGGAATGATAGCGTTGGAAGCGTTCGCATAGTTTGCCATCTTTCCATCGGCCCGACTCTTCCAGCTTTCCCGAAGCATAATAGAGTTTGTAAGGGCCTTCGGGCCTTCCTTTGATGTAGTTAATTTCTGATCGAACTGTTCCATTAGGCCAGTAGCGCCTCCAAACTCCGTCCTTTTCATTGTCGACATATAGACCTTCTTCTACTTTCGAATCGGGTTTATAGGACGGATCTTGAAGCATGGAGCCTTGTACAATCCATGGTCCTTGCTTAAGTCCCTTTGCATCGATAGTGTTGTATTGTTGAGCTTGAGTAGATTGAATGGTGATCCATACAAACGCCAAGAGTGCACAGCATCTCCAAATAATTTCTGATGATAATCGCATATAGAATTACAGTTAGGTTAGGGTGTTCGCTCATGTGCGACACCCTTGCCTATACGTTCATTCTATCGATGGGTTTCAAGTATGCTAGCTTTTTTTTTACGAATTTCCGAGAGCATTGTCGCGCAGAGTTTCTCGGTGTCGTATTCGCTTTTCCAGCCCCAGTCGGCATTTGCTGAGCTGTCATCGATGCTTGCAGGCCAAGAGTCGGCTATCGCTTGACGAAAATCAGGAGCATAGTTAATTGCAAACGTCGGCATGCTTCGTTGAATGATGGCGGCAATTTGTGCGGGTGTGAAACTGCAACCGGCTATGTTGTAGCCACCTCTCTCTTTTATGGACGAGGCGGGTGCTTCCATGATACTGATGGTGGCCCGAATGGCATCTTCCATCATCATCATGGGTAATTCGGTGTCTTCTTTTAGAAAGCAGGTGTAACTGCCGTGCTCGATGGCTTTATGAAAAATATCTACGGCATAATCGGTAGTGCCTCCGCCGGGATCCGAGCGAAAACCTATGAGGCCTGGGTATCGGATGCTACGCACATCAACACCAAATCGTTCATGGTAATAAGCACACCAGCGCTCACCGGCTAGTTTGGAAATACCATAAACCGTTGTTGGTTCCATCACCGTATGCTGCGGAGTAGCATGGCGTGGCGTGCTTGGTCCAAAAACAGCAATCGAGCTTGGCCAGAAAATTTTGGATATCTTCTTCGCCTTGGCCAATTCCAGCACGTTGAATAGGCCTTCCATGTTTAATCGCCATGCAAATTCGGGATTTTTCTCCGCTGTTGCCGACAATAATGCAGCGAGCAGATACACTTCTCCGATGTTGTGCTTGGCTAGTATACTTTCCAGTGAAGCTTTGTCCAGAACGTCGAGAACTTCGAATGGTCCACTGAGTAATTCAGGGTCTTCAGTAGATCGGATATCGGATGCAATCACCCGGTTGTGACCTAGTTTTTTTCGAAGAGCCATCGTTAGTTCAATTCCGATTTGACCCGATGCTCCTATTATCAGCGTATTCGATTCCATACAAATCACAGTGTCATTAACTGTTAGTGAGCAAATGTATTAAACCCAAATCATTGCTTGCTTATGCAACCCGGTTTTTCTATGTTGAGTCTATACACTATCATTGCCTCCGTCGAAACCTGCAACCATCGACCACTTGTATGACACCAAACGGCTCTGCCAACTCTTTGACCCATGCTGAGTTTCAGCGTGCTTTCAGTGATTGGTATAAGCCAGTGCGAAATTTCATATACTATCGTTGCGGTGACATGGAGCTAGCCGAAGACTTGGCGCAAGATTCATTCATTAAATTATGGGAAAGTCGCAATCGGGTGGAACGCGCCACACTTAAGGCGTATGTCTACAAAATCGCACAAAACCAAACCATTAATTATCAGAAAAGGCAGCAGCTTTTATATCGCTTTCAAAAGCTGGGAGCTCAGGATCGCGATTTTGATACTCCCGAGAAACTCATTGAGATGAACGAATATGAGGCACGATTGCAAGAAGTAATTGCATCTTTACCGGATGGCGGAAGGGAAGTTTTTCTCATGAACCGTCTCGAGGATCTTACTTATCAAGAAATAGCCGATCGTCTTGGTTTATCCGTTAAAGCCATTGAGAAGCGAATGAGCAAAGTCCTTCAGATTTTTCGCGATCAATTGGGTACCGAATTGTAGATGAGCATGAGATGAGAGTAACACTCTTCCTAATTGCCTTTTTGTTATTCGAATTCACTTCGCATGCGCAGTCGCGCGTGAGTGATCGAATCGATGATGAATCGATTTCTTCTGTTTTAAGATCATGGTCGGATCGGTACGGTTTTGACTTCGCGTTCGATAGTTATGAGCTTTCCCGATATTCATTCACGGGTGAGTTTGTGGAAGAAACCATCGATGAAGCAATGGGAAAGCTTCTTGTTTCAACTCCCTTTCGTTATAGGTGGCTTGGCAATACATGTATCGTTTATCCGGTTTCTGCAATCTCTCCATCAACGATTGTTAATGAAGGCCCGGAGCCAAGGTCTTTGTTTGGTGAAGTGCGCGAGAGACTCTCCGGTGAGAGCTTGCCTTTCGCAACAGTGAATGCGGTCAATTCAGGAGTGACGTCCTATACTGACTCGGATGGCCGATTTTCAATGCTGTATAACGGAAACGTTGATCAAGATACCCTGGTAGTTTTTTTCCTCGGGTATCAACCATTCAGAATGCCCTTCTATTGGTCTGAAGCACGCGGTAATGCTATGATAAGGCTCGCTGCTGCCAATGCACTCTTGCCAGATGTTGAGATTCGTGCAACTTCTATCAAGCCTATTCGCTTTGAAAAAGGTGTTTCTGTGGTTCATTTCAATCCCAATCTTTCAGCTACACTGCATGGCGTTGGTGAAGCCGACTTGACTCGAATCGTGCAGTTCACACCAAGCGTGAGCGGTGTTCAGGAAAACAACAACGGACTTTTTATTCGTGGAAGTTCATCCGATCAAAGCCAGTTGTTGATGGATGGGTTTGCCATTTATCATCAGGATCATTTTTTTGGAATGTTCTCTGCGCTAAATGCATATGCAGTGAAATCGATGCGTATGCATGCTTGTGTAATTGATCCTGCCCAGGGTGGAAGAGCCGCAGGAATGCTCGAGCTGGTTGGAAGGGAAGGAGATTTACGAAGACCATCGGGCCGAATCGAAATTGGCACCATGAGTATTTCCGGCGCGATCGAGACACCTCTCGATTCCACAAGAAAAGCAAGTCTTTTCATATGTGGTCGCCGATCATTTACAGAATGGTTGAAGGGCCCGGCATACAATGAACTCTATAGAACCTTGTACTCATCTTCCGTTGTTGCAGGGCGAACCAATGTTGATCGAGACGAGTCTGCTAAGTTCGATCCCGAGCTGTTGTTTCAGGACCTGAACGCGAAGTTGACCTTTCGACCTTCTCAGGGAAATCAGTTCAATGTCAGTTTTTATGCCTCGCGCGACGATGTGGCTTTTACTTATGCGGACACAGCCAGTTCTGAATTGGTCGATGTTGCGGACATTCGGTACAGCGATGATGCGAGCAAGTCGAACCGAGGGGCTTCTTTACGCTGGAGTTATCGGGCTTCACCCACAATCGACGTATTAACCAGCGTTGGTTTTTCTTCTTTTGAGGGAAGGTACTTCTCTGCCGATTCGATACAAATCAATTTGTTTGATACCGATAGCGTCCAATTTACCGATCGCAACGTGCTGCTTCGCGATTGGTCGGTGTTGCATCAATGGCAGCTCCGACGAGCGCGCCATGTGTTTAAATATGGGTTCACATTGAATCATCTTGAAACGCGCAATAAGACGCGCAACGGGCCAGATTCATTCGAAAGCGAGAATGATCGCGGGTATGTCACGTCTCTTTTTATCGGTGACGAGTGGAACTACGCTCGTTGGAATGTGAGGCCCGGCATAAGGATGAATCGCTTTTTCAGCAATGGTGCATCTTTTCAATGGGAGCCTAAAATATCGATTAGATATAGACTGAAAGGGGAACAACTGTATGTGAAGGCAGCTGTTGTCAGAACCGCGCAGTATATCCAACGCATCTCGAATCAAAGTTTGTATCAGAACGTTCCCGATCAATGGCAATTGGCCGGCAGCGACTTTCCTGTGTTGACCTCGAATCAAGCTGTTGTGGGTCTTAATTGGACGGGAGAACGTTGGAATGTCGACTTGGAGGGTTACGTAAAACGAACGCGCGGACAAGTATTGAATGCCGCCGCCGGACAATATGCAAACCGAGATTTTAATCGCTTTTACGTTGGTGAAGCGGATATTGCGGGAGTTGACTTAGCGGCTCAATGGGAGCGTGCACCTCACCGCGTTAGTTGGGCTGTATCACGCATATTTTCTTCTTCAGAATATTTGGGCATGGAAGAGCGTGATATTGCAGAGAGTTACATACGCAACTGGGAAGGCAAAATGATTTATGAATGGAGAAGGCGTTCTTGGAGTGCTTCCTTAGTCTATTTAGCCGCATCAGGAGCACCATTCACAAGCTTTGCAGGTCTCCATTCCTTCAGTTTACCTGATGGTTCATCCAGAATATTTCCACTTTTTGGCGGATACAACCGTGATAGCACAGCTCCCTATCAACGTGCCGATGTTGCAGTGAGTTATCAATGGCAATGGTTATCTGCGAAATGGCAGGTAGCACTTTCGGTCTACAATGTATTCGACACACCCAACTTCAAGGCGATTCAGTATAGCGTTGGTCAAAATGAGCCGGGAAACGTTTCAATACATCAACGCGAAATACGAATGCTGGGAAGAATACCTTCAATAAACGTCATATGTCAGTTTTGATGAAGAGATGGATATATCTGTTTTTGGCTCTCTGTTCCTGTCGGGCTGAGAATCTCGTCAAGGAAGACAATACATTCATTTTTGCAACGTGGGAAGTGGGCCGTAAACCTACCATTCAAGCGTTGGTCTTCGAGAATTCAAGTTCAATCGTAGCCGACAATGAGCAATTTCAATTGCTTTTTCCCGATGGTGAAATAGCGTCATTCATATTGAATGGTGAGGTCTACGAACTTCAGTCTTCAAGGAATCCTGTGGCAGGCGAGCAACTGGAGTTGAAGTGGTTTCGTGAAGGGATAACCGCTACTGCTCGGGTAGAAATGCCTCCAGTGCTCGAAAATGTAATTGTTCAACGCGACACCTTGAACAGCGCTCTCAATGAGACCTCATACATTCAATGGGATATTGCTGCGGATGGATACGAGTTCGCATCCCAACTTAATTGCCTCGAAGAACAACCCGTCACGTTGTCCGGAACGCCCGTCGATTTTAGCGCGAATCACAGTAGTCCGCAGGTGAGCCCAAACATCGAACTTTCGGTGGATGACTTTTCTTATTTCGGTACTCATGAACTTATGATTACTGTGTTAAATGAAGCCATGGTCGATGTTTTTTTCTTTGATCCAAGCGATATTCGCGGCCTTGTAAAAAATGGACCTGACAATGTTGAAGGAGGAAACGGCCTGATTTCAACGATTTCATCGCATCGCATTATGCTGGAAGTAGAATAATTTTCAT
>Ga0315907_10002026_pt1 | contig 26387 bp, 28 predicted proteins | sample LakEriMetagenome_3_FD_203525 | JGI IMG/M metagenome (GOLD analysis project Ga0315907, IMG submission 203525) | Freshwater fungal communities from buoy surface, Lake Erie, Ohio, United States - Buoy 12 MA123 | ecosystem: Environmental > Aquatic > Freshwater > Lake > Lake biofilm | place: USA...
GCTAAATGAGTATGCACTTTTTAAATTTTTCCTCTAAATTATATTTTTTTCTTAAATCATTACCAAGTTTTAAGCAATAGTTTATTTTTGCGCAATGGGAAGAAAACAAACCAACAAAGTAATCTTTGAAAAAATAACTGTTCTTGATGCTGGAGCCAAAGGCGTATCTGTAGCCAAAGCACCCGAAGGACAAGTCATCTTTATACCTAATGTGGTTCCTGGTGATGTGGTAGATGTACAAACTTTAAAAAAGAGAAAGTCTTATTTTGAAGGCAGAGCTATAAAATTCCATTCCTATTCCGAGAACCGAATTGAGCCTTTATGCCAACATTTTGGTGCTTGTGGTGGTTGCAAATGGCAGAATATGAAATATGAGCAACAGTTGTTTTACAAAAATCAAGAAGTTTATAATAATCTGAAACGTATTGGTAAAATTGAATTGCCAGACTTTGAACCAATACTAGGTTCTGAGAAACAATTCTTTTACAGAAATAAAATGGAGTTTGGGTTTTCGGATACGCGTTGGTTAAACGAAACCGAAATCAAATCGGAAGATCAATCATTAAGTAAAAAACCCGCGCTTGGTTTTCATATTCCTAGAATGTGGGACAAAATTTTAGACATTGAAAAATGCCACTTGCAGGAAGATCCATCTAATGCTATTAGAAACGAAATTAAACGTTTTGCGATTGAAAATAACATGACGTTCTTCAATGCGCGTAACCACGAAGGTTTATTACGAACACTAATGATTAGAACAGCCTCTACAGGAGAAATTATGGTATTGCTACAGTTTTTTAAAGAAGATAAAAAACAGCGTGAATTACTATTGAATCATATAGCCGAACAATTTCCTAAGATTACCTCTCTACAATATGTAATAAACGGGAAAGCTAACGATACTTTATACGATCAGGACATCAAACTCTTTAAAGGCAGAGATTATATTTTAGAAGAAATGGAAGGTCTGCATTTTAGTATCAATGCTAAATCGTTTTACCAAACGAACTCTGACCAAGCCTACGAATTATATAAAATCACACGTGAATTTGCAGGTCTAACAGGTAATGAAGTCGTTTACGATTTATATACCGGAACCGGAACTATAGCACAATTTGTTTCTAAAAAAGCTAAAAAAGTAATTGGTGTCGAAGCGGTTCCTGAAGCCATTGCTGATGCCAAAGAAAATGCAAAACGTAACAGTATTACCAATTGTGAATTTTATGTAGGTGATATGAAAAACGTATTTAACAATGATTTCATTTCACTGCACGGTCAACCCGATGTTATCATTACTGATCCGCCGCGAGACGGAATGCACAAAGATGTAGTAGAACAATTGATTAAAATTGGTGCCGATAAGATTGTATATGTTAGTTGCAACTCGGCAACACAGGCTAGAGATTTAGCTTTAATGGATGAATATTATAAAGTTACACGTGTGCGTCCGGTAGATATGTTTCCGCAAACGCATCATGTAGAAAATGTTGTACTTTTGGAGCGAAGATAGTATACAGTCGGAGTTGCAATAATAAAATGAGACTGAAAACTGAGACTGAAGACTTAACTCAATATAAACATGAAAAAAATAGTATTGCTGCTTTTACTGACAATTACTTTCTCCAGTTGCGAGAAGGACGATATCTGTGCTGAAGAAACTACACCTCATTTAATACTAGAATTTTATGATATTTCTAATCCTTCGAGTTTGAAAAACGTTGTAAACTTAAAAGTCAAAGCCATTGGTGAAGAAGATTTTATAGTTTTTAATAGTTCGCTTCTAGAGACAGATTCTAACCGCTATCTGTTCAATGGAAACAAACTCGAATTACCACTTGACATTACACAAGACATAACCAATTATAGCCTAACATTAAATAGCAACAATTTGACTTTTATTAATCAAGATTTGCTTCAATTTAATTATACCCGCCAAAACGTTTTTGTTTCCAGAGCTTGTGGTTATAAGACCATTTTTGAATTGAATGCTACTCCAAATGGCGTTATCAAAACAGATTCCACAACACCAGATGGTTTTTGGATACAAGACATCAACATAGTAACTACAAACATTGAAACCGAAAATGAAACACATATCAAAATTTACTTTTAGTATTGCTTTGGTATTGCTTTCATTTTTAGGCAATGCTCAAGAAAAAACAACCCCTAAGAATGATAGCATTCCACCCAAAAAAGAGCGCTATGGTTTACGTGTTGGAGTAGATTTATTCAAACTAACGCGTTCGTTTTATGAAACCGATTATCGTGGATTAGAACTTGTTGGTGATTATCGTTTAACACGCAGACATTATTTAGCCGCAGAAATTGGTAACGAAAACAAAACGGTTGATGACGATCAAGTCAACTTTACTACCAAAGGAACATATCTTAAAGCTGGATTTGACTACAATTCTTTTCAGAATTGGGGAAATATGGAAAATATAATTTCTGTTGGATTGCGATACTGTGTTAGTAGCTTTAGTCAAAAGTTGAATAGCTATCAAGTTTATAATACAAACCCTTATTTTGGAGAATCACCAGTAATTTTTCCGACAGAAAACAATCAATTTGATGGATTATCAGCACATTGGATAGAATTCGTAGCAGGTATGAAAGCCAAAGTATTTAATAATGTCTTCATCGGTTTCAGTGTTAGATTAAATCGATTGGTATCTCAAAAACGTCCGGACAATTTCGATAATCTTTATATTCCAGGCTTTAACAGAACCTATAACGGAGACTTTGGAGTGGGTTTCAATTATACTGTTTCTTACTTTATACCTTTGTATAAAGCAACAGTAAAAGCTAAAGAAAAAACCAACGATAAGAATCCTAAAAAGGAAAAGAAAAAATAATTCCTAAATCCAAATTTATATTATTTATGTCTAAAAAAGTAAAAGCGTTCCTATATAATCTTATTTGCTTTGCAATACTATTCATTTTGTTTCGTTTCTTAATAGAAAAATATACTAACCTAACAGGTTTGCTTATTCCAATCACAGCCTTTGTTGTTGGTACACTTACTGCACCTAAATTCCAAGCGGTGCAAACTCCAGATGGTGAAAAAATATTTATGCGTTGGTTGCTGCTAAAAGGCGTACGCGAAGTAAGATAAGTTAAAAAGACTATCTTTATTTCCTGAAAACAAACCAAATAATGGAAAATACAAGATTCAACATAGCCGTTTTAATCGATGGCGATAATGCACAACCTAAACTAATTAAAGAAATTCTGGAAGAAGTTTCCAAATATGGCAAAGCTACCATCAGAAGGATTTATGGTGATTGGACACATCCACAAATGAAAGGTTGGAAAGAAATAATCAATCAATATTCTATAAGCCCAATTCAAAAGTTTGCTTATACCACGGGGAAAAACTCTACTGATAGCTCACTAATTATAGAAGCTATGGATATACTGCACAGCAAAAATGCTGAAGGATTTTGTATCGTTTCTAGTGATAGCGATTATACCGGTTTAGCTAAAAGGATTCGGGAAGAAGGTCTATTTGTTATGGGAATTGGACAAAAGAAAACACCAAGTGCCTTTGTGCAATCGTGTGAAATCTTTACGTTTACCGAAAATCTTATTGCTGAACCGAAAGCTATTTCTGTTCCTAAAAAGAAAGCCAATACAAAAGAAGTAGTCATAAAAGAAACGGATACAACTTCTAAAATAAACCTATCAATCATAGACAAAGCTTTTGAAATTTCGGCTAATGAAAATGATGAAGCTTATATTGCAAATATTGGAACCAACTTGCGTAAAATATCCCCAAGTTTTGACTCCAGAACATATGGATACAGAAACCTAACCAAGCTTTTCGAAAGCATTGATAAATATCAAGTGGTCAAAAATATTGTCAACGGATTAAACCATCCTTTAGTCAGATTGAAATAACTAAAGTAATTTTAAGTAAAATTTAAAAATTCAAATTTTCATTGTTTTACTAAATGCATTATTTTTGACCATCAAAAATCATTTTAAAGAAAAATACAGTTTGTTATGAAGAAAGTACTACTAGCTGCAATCTTTTGTTTCTCTTCACTATCTGCCATTGCCCAATCGGGTTATGAAATTACCATCAACTTAAAAAATGCTCCCGACTCTATTGCATATCTTACATTTTATCAATTTGATAAGACTTTAATTAAGGATACTTGTACCAATATCAAAAATGGGAAGATTGTTTTTAAAGGAAAAGGAAAACTCGACAAAGGAATTTACTCTTTGGTAAGCCAGGGAAAATCAATCTACTTTGATTTCTTCATAGATGATAACACCCAAAAACTAGAACTCAAAACAGAAGCAAGTCCTAATATTGGCAAAGAACTAACGGCAGTAAACTCACCGTTGGAAAATGAATTTTTTAAGTATATTCAATACATAAACGAACAAAACAAAGATTTTCTAGCATTCAAACAATCGACAAAGTTAGAAACCAAAAAAGATTCATTAGGACTAAACATCAAACAAAAAGAAATTGAAAAAAACATAAACGATTTTGAAGAAAAATTTATTGCGGAACACAAAGGAAGTTATATTGCTGATGTGATGAATTTAAAATCAGAAAAACTACTCAAAGACATTCCAAAAGCAACAAACGGAAGACCAGATAGCACTCAGGTATACAATTATTACAAAAAACACTATTGGGATAATGTCGATTTCAAAGATGATGGTGTTATTAGAAATCCATTTTTTAACAATAAAATTACAAGGTATTTCGAATCGGTTGTAGTAACACATCCTGATTCTGTTATAGTTGAATTTGACAGAATCATGAAAAAGACAAAACAAGGAAGTCTAACCTACAAACTTTTATTGGCACATTTCACTTACAAATATGAAACTTCAAAAATCATGGGGTTTGACAAAGTTTTTGTATACATATCAGACAACTATTTCAAAACTGGAAAAGCCAATGGAATTTATGATGATGATGATGTTGTACAAAAAATTATCAAACGTGCTGATAAACTTAAACCCTTATTAATTGGTGCTTCCGCTCAGGATTTATTTATGATAAAAGCAGAAGACTTTCCAAAGATGAAAGCTATGGGATTTGAAGATGCCAAAAACAGTGAAGAAATGACCAATGTTTATTATAAAAACGTTAATCAGGTTTCTAAAATGTATGTCAAGTTAAGTGATATCAAAGCAGATTATACTGTGCTTATTTTTTGGGATGTTGATTGTGGTCATTGCCAAAAAGAAATTCCGATACTATTGGATCAATATAATGAGTTAATAAAAGAAAAGAAAGATATAAAAGTGTTTAGCGTTTATATGCAACACGAAGGCGATAAGTATTTAAAATATATTGATGAACAAAAACTACCATGGATAAATGTTTATGATGGTGCACACTACAACAATGCTGTTGAGAAGTATGATGTTTACTCTACTCCTGTTATTTATATCTTGGATAAAAACAAAGTCATCAAAGCCAAACGCATTGAAGCAAGTCAGTTAAAAAATATGATTAAGGCGATAGATAATGATTCTATAAAAGGAAAATAAACTAATCTTCTAAGTTCATATATTTTCCTTTCTTACTGCCTTCATACATTTCGTATTTTACTAGTCGAGCTTCCAAACTACCGTTGAAAAGTTTAATTTTTCGAGATGGTCGTAAGCCTACAAATTTTAAAGCTTCTAAATTGGCTGTTATAAACCAGGCATTAGTATTTGGATAATTATTCTTTAAAGTATCGCCAATTTCTCTGTAAAAACGTTCCAATTCAATATTCAAACGCTCTCCATATGGTGGATTAAAAACCATGTGCAACGGTCCAGCATTTTCCTTTTTACTATCAAAAAAATCTCCTTGAATGATGTTTACATAGTCATCAAGATTAGCATTCTTAATGTTATCTTTTGCTTTTTGAACCGCACTTGGCGCTTTATCGTAACCAATAATTGTATAGTGAAACTCGCGCGTTTTCTTCATCAACGCATCAATGATTTGGTCAAATAAATCGTTGTCCCAATCGTTCCATTTTTCGAAAGCAAATTCTTTTCTGTTGATGTTTGCCGGAATATTACAAGCAATCATAGCGGCTTCGGCCAATAATGTTCCCGAACCACACATAGGGTCTAAAAAATCAGAACTTCCATCCCAACCCGAAAGTAAAAGCATTCCTGCTGCTAAAACTTCATTTATCGGAGCAATATTTGTTGCTGTTCTATAACCACGATGATGTAAAGATGCTCCAGAAGTATCAAGTGCAACCGAAACTTGGTCTCGGTCTATATGGATGTTAATTCTTAAATCGGGAAAATCTTTATCAACACTTGGACGCTGTCCTGTTTTTTCTCTGAATTGATCAACAATAGCATCTTTCGCTTTCTGGGAAACAAACTGTGAATGTTTGAAATTATCAGAATGAATCGTAGTATCAATAACAAATGTTTGATTTTCTCCCAAAAATTTTGACCAATCAATACCTTGTATACCTTTGTATAAATTTTGGTCATTTGTGGCTTTGAAGTAATAAATAGGCTTTAATATCTTCAAAGCTGTTCTTAGTGACAAGTTTGCTTTATACATAAATCCCTTATCGCCTTTAAAACTCACAGCACGCGTGCCAATTTCAACATCTTGTGCTCCTAATTGTTGTAATTCTTTGGCTAATATTTCTTCAAAACCAAAAAAGGTTTTGGCAATCATTTTAAAATTCTCCATGGTCATTTTTAATTCAAACTTTAAATTTGAAATTCATCGGCAAAAATACATTAAATTTGCACGTTCAGAATTCATTTGAAAAGAATAAATGTCAGAATCGATTAAACCAAAAACAACAAACGCCAAACCACAAACAAATACTTGGTATTCCTCCTGGTTTGATACGCCTTATTATCACATACTCTACAAAGACAGAAATTACCGTGAAGCACAGATTTTCATGGATAATCTTACTCATTATTTAAACTTACCAGAAAAAGCAAAAGTATTGGATTTGGCATGTGGCAAAGGACGACATGCAATTTATTTAAACCAATTAGGTTTTGATGTGGTTGGCGCAGACTTATCCGAAAACAGCATTACTGAAGCCAATAAAAACACTAATGACACTTTGCATTTTGTAGTACATGACAAACGTGATCCATTTGATGAAAAGTTTGATGCTATCTTTAATTTGTTTACCAGTTTTGGTTATTTTGAAAACAGAGAAGACGATATAAAAACCTTGAAGTCAATCAAAGAAAGCCTTACAGAATATGGGTTTGCTGTGATTGATTTTATGAATTCACAAGTAGTAATTGATAATTTGATTCCAGAAGAAACTAAAGAAGTAGATGGTATCACTTTTCATATCAAACGCTTTGAAATAGACGGATATATTATTAAGGAAATTGATTTTGAAGACAACGGAGAAGCTTTTCATTTTACTGAAAAAGTTAGAGCCTATACTCTGGAAAATTTTCAGACTATGATGAATGAAACAGGTATTTATTTATTGGATACTTTTGGTGATTATAAATTGAAGAAATTCCATAAAAATACTAGCGAACGTTTAATAATGATTTTTAAATAAAATGGATTTGGTTAGTTGTGGATTTGGTTATTCGATAGCCAAATAACCAAATTACCGAATTACCGAATAACCAACTAAATGAATTACTTATTACCCTTACTTTCAGTACTTATAGGTTATTTAATTGCCTTGTTGATCAAACCAAAAGCAAAACAAAATCTAAAATTATTATTGGCATTTAGCGGTTCATTTTTATTATCATTAACCGTTATGCATTTGTTACCAAATGTATATGAAAATGGTAACAAAAGTGTTGGGATTTTTATAATGTGTGGAATTTTATTCCAAATTATTTTAGAGTTTTTCTCCAAAGGTGCGGAACATGGACATGTTCATGGTCATCATAAAATCACACAAATGCCTTGGTTATTGTTTGTCAGTTTGTGCATTCATGCATTATTGGAAGGTTTTCCTGTTGGTCGTCATCATAATTTAGCATACGGAATTGCAATTCACCACTTGCCTATTGCAATTATTTTAACAACATTTTTTCTGAATGCGCAGTTGAATAAAGTAGCGCTATTTATTTTCATGATAACTTTTGCTATAATGACACCATTAGGTACATTAGTTTCCGACAACTTTCCAATACTAAACCAATACTACACTCAAATAACTGCTGTAGTCATTGGAATCTTGTTTCATATCTCTTCTACAATTATCTTTGAAAGCGGCGAAGGACATAAGTTCAATATTGCCAAAGTTTCGATGATTATTTTGGGGATTGTATTGGCGAGTTTTTTGTAAATTTGAAAATCACTTAAAATAAAAAATATGGGATTATTTTCTGCCTTACTAGGAAATGCAGGAGCAGTTGATCAGGAAAAATTGATAAAAGAATATCAAAAACTGCTTATTGATGGAGAACAAATTGAATTAGGATTCAAACTTATCCGTGATACTTTTATATTTACAACCAAAAGATTGATTCTTGTTGAGAAGCAAGGAATTACCGGAAGTAAAATCGAATATAAGTCTATTATCTATAAAAGCATTTCAAGATTTAGCGTTGAAACAGCCGGAACATTTGACCTGGAAGCCGAATTAAAAATATGGGTATCCAGTGAAACAAATCCAAGTATAGTAAAACAATTCAATAAATCGGTAAACGTTTATGATGTCCAAAATGTATTAGCGCATCACGTTTTAAAATAGTAAAATGAACTTCACCAAAACCACCGAACAATCCTCTCACTACGAACATTTAGAAAAAATGTCGGTTGCCGATTTGATAGCCAATATAAATAATGAAGATAAAACCGTTCCACTTGCTGTAGAAAAAGTGTTACCGCAAATTGAGGCTTTGGTTAGTATAATTGTCGAGAAAATGAAACTCGGCGGAAGACTTTTTTATATTGGCGCCGGAACTTCAGGAAGATTAGGAATTGTAGATGCTTCTGAATGCCCACCAACCTTTGGTGTTCCGTTTGATTTAGTAAACGGAATTATTGCCGGCGGTGACAAAGCTATTCGACGTGCGGTAGAAAATGCCGAAGACGATAAGCTACAGGCCTGGATAGATTTACAAGAACACGACATAACAGAAAATGATGTGGTTATCGGAATAGCTGCTTCAGGGACAACACCTTATGTTATTGGCGGATTAGAAAATTGCAATTCAAAAAATATCATTACAGGTTGCATAACCTGCAACGAAGGAAGTCCAATAGCTTTAATCGCAAAGTTTCCGATTGTTGTTGTGGTTGGACCGGAATTCGTAACAGGAAGTTCTCGAATGAAAGCAGGAACAGCTCAGAAATTAGTGCTTAATATGATTTCTACAACAACTATGATTCAACTTGGTAAAGTGAAAGGCAACAAAATGGTTGATATGCAACTGAGCAACGACAAACTTGTAGATCGTGGCGTAAAAATGATAATGAGTGAAATTCCGGTCGACTATGAAAAAGCAGCTGAATTGTTAAAAGAATTTGGCAGTGTTAGAAAAGCGGTAGATAATTGGAAACAATAATAAATTAACCTATGAAAAATTTACTATTAACATTCATACTATTACTTGGCTTTACATCCTTTTCACAAGGACTTACTTTAAAAAAAGAACCTTCTAAAGAAATCAAGTTAGAAAAAGGAAGATTCTATATTGATGGAAATCAAATCCCTAGCTATCAAATGAAAAAGGTATTTGCCTCTAATATACATTCTCTAAATCTTTATAAAAAAGCAAAAACAAAAGAAACTCTTGGCGGAGCACTTCTCGGATTGGGATCTACCGTTTGTATTATAGATTTAGCAGTTGGTTTGTTCTCAGATGTAAAATACCCAACGGTATTAACTTACGCCGGATTAGCTGCAGTGGCTATTTCTGTTCCGATACTTTCCGGAAAAGGAAAAAAAATGGAAGAAGCGGTAAAAACCTATAACGACGGACTTAAAAACACAAGTTCGACTGATTTTGACTTAAATGCTTTGGCAAATCAAAACGGAATCGGAATTCAAATAAAATTTTAAAATGCCAATTAACAAACCACTTTTAGACAAAGGAATTAAATATTTGTTATATGCATTACCGCTAATGTTTATTGGACCGAGCGTGATTTATAATGCGTTTATCAATAAACAAAATGTGTGGCATTATTTGGTATTGGCTTTTGGAATTATGTTCTGTTTTTTAGCAGTTTATTTTATGTATAAAGGAATAAAAACATTAACCGATGCACTTTTTCATAATGATAAATAACAACTACCTCGAAAGCGTAAGAAAGCAAATTCTTTACTATAAATCCATTGCTGATAAATTTTCTAAAGAAAAAAGCATTAAAAATTTTACGGATGATGAATTAAAAAAATTAAAATAGCAATGTCAATATCAAAAATCAAAACTGCCGGAATTTTTCTGCTATTAATTTTAGCTTCCTGCACCAACCATGAACGCAATTGTTCTGATTTTAGAACTGGAAAATTTGAATTTTCGCAAGTTATTAATGGCAAAAAACAAACATCTACGTTTATCCGAACCGAAAAACTTCAAATCGAAACCTATAACGGAAAAACCGATACCGCTTCGGTACGTTGGGTAAACGACTGCGAATTTATTCTACAGAAACTGCATCCAAAATCAATGAAGGAAGAAAAAGCCATCAGCATGAAAATTTTGTTTACTGAAAAGAATAGCTATACTTTTGAATACGCTTTTGTCGGAAGCAATCAAAAACAACGTGGCACTGTAACAAAAATAGATTAAGCACAATTAATCGCTAAACTCAAACATATAAAAAATGGAAATTTTATTTACGCCAAATGCGCTAATCGCATTACTTACGTTAACCTTTTTGGAAATCATACTTGGAATTGACAACATCGTTTTTCTTTCAATCGTTTCAGGAAAATTAAAAGCCGAAGATCAACCCAAAGCACGACGCATTGGTCTTTTATTAGCTATGGTTTTTAGAATTGTTTTGTTGTTCGGAATTACATGGGTTTTGAGTTTGCAAGACACTATTTTAAGTATTGATTGGGGCTTTTTTGAAGCGCATATCACAGGGCAAAGTTTGATTATTTTTGGTGGAGGTTTATTTCTACTCTATAAATCGGTTTCTGAAATTCACCATAAACTTGAAGGAGAAGAAGAAGGAACAACCGGAAAAGCAAGCAATAGTTTGTCTAAAGCCATTGTACAAATAGCATTGTTAAACATAGTTTTTTCGTTTGACAGTATCTTAACTGCGGTTGGAATGGTGAGCATGAAAGAACCTATTCAAGGTGGATTTGGTTATGATGGCGCGTTGATTATTATGATTTTATCAGTTGTAATTTCAATAATCATTATGATGATTTTTGCTGGTCCGGTTTCTAAATTCGTGAACGAGCATCCAACGATACAAATTTTGGGATTATCATTTTTAATTCTTATTGGTGTAATGCTTTTAGCAGAAGGTTCGCATTTGGCACATTTCCGATTTGGCAATGATGTCGAAGTGACTAGTATTCCGAAAGGCTATTTATACTTCTCTATTTTCTTCTCGCTTTTTGTGGAGTTCTTGAACTTGAAAATGAAGAAGAGTAGAAAATCCGTTAAATTGCATAATAATGAAATTATAGATAATAAGTTAAAAGACACTGATGTTACGAACTAAAATCTTAATCTCTTTTTTATTCTGCCTAACATTAATTTCTTGCAGCTATATTCCTGTTGTAAATAAAGAACCTGTTTTTAATAATTTTAAACCCGAAAGCAAAGAATATAGAAATAAATTAGCCCAAATTATACGTTCCAATCCTGATGATTTGACCTATGTTTTTGAAAAATATATACAAAAAAATGGCTCCGATTATCTTGAAATTAAGGTATACGGAGATGAAATTGCGGCCACTGCTATGGTTTTGGTAGAACAAAAACGAAGTAGCGTTAACGGAATTATTGAAAAAAAAGGTATGGCTTATGGAGGCGCTGAATTATATGGTTTAGAACTCGATATAATTGATACTTCTAATGGAGCTACATTTGTTTTTAATGATTTAGATTTTATTATAGATTAGCAAAAAACTCCCAAGAAATTGGGAGTTTTTTGCTATTCCAACGATAATGTTATCTGTCCATCATCACCTGTTTCTGTTTGGATATCTTCAGTAACATCTGTATCTTCATTAACTTCTGTTGCTTCTGGTTGCTCAGGTTCAGGTTCTTCATAAGACAATGGTTCCAAAAGATTTACCTGTTTCAATTTATCAGTTGTCAATTGATTTCCTAATGCTTTGATTCCTTTTACTGCAATAAATTCTTCTAAATTTATCGTTTGATTATCTTTCTGAACACCTTTCACTTTAGCAAAAACAATCTCCGCCATCGGACGCCAATCAGTGGAAACAATTTCCAGTTGTGACTTTTCGTGCTCGGTAATGAAAATTTCTTCTTTGTTTTCGTTTTCGACTAAGAAACGTTTAATGAAATAACGTTCTTTTTCACCATCGTAATAAATCGCTGAAATCGGTTTGTTCGGATTCCATTTTTCCATCACAACAATATCTTCATCAAAATGCGTTGTCAATTCAGGAATAATAGTTTTCAATTTCCCTGACTGATTAATAAGTAACAAGCGGTCGTTTGGTCTGAATTCGCCAAGCAACTCACCTCTTCCATCTACATTCAAACGTTGCACAGTATCATCAAACCATACTTTTCTCGGACGCAAAGTAGAAATTCCTTTTTCCTTTAATTCGATTTTCTTAATTGGATATTTGGTAACCGTATTGCCTCGCGATGCTCTTCCTTTGATAGCAATATCAGCAAAATCTAAATCCCATTTCAGTTTCTTAATGCTTCCAACCTGACGTAATAATACCGTAATTACTTCGGCTTCACCATTTGGATTATGAGAGAAATACAAAACTTGTGATCCTGCTTTTTCCTGAGTCAAATCGTAAAACTTATCACGTGTAACTCCGGAAACGTTAAAACGCTTGATGAAAGTCGAGCCATTTTTTCCGTCACGGTAAATCATATTGTAAATCGTACGCTTATCGTTCTTATCGAAAACCGCAATGTGAATAATATCTTTGCCAACAAACTTCTTGTCATCTACTTTGGCAATCATCATTTTTCCATCACGCAGAAAAACAATCACATCATCAATATCGGAACAATCGGCAACGTATTCGTCTTTCTTTAAACCAGTTCCAAAGAAACCTTCTTCTTTGTTTACGTAAAGTTTAGTGTTTCTTAAAACTACTTTAGTTGCTTCAATATTATCGAAACTTCTCAACTCCGTTTGACGTTCTCTTCCTTTACCGTATTTATCTTTTAGTTTTTGAAAAAAATCGATAGCAAAATCAATAATATGAGCCAAATGATGTTTTACTTCTTCCATTTCGGCTTCCAATTTGGAAATTGCATCATCAGCCTTATCCGAGTCAAAACGCGTAATTCGAATCATCGGAATTTGAGTCAGCTTTTGTAAATCGTCATCATTAATTTCACGTACAAACGATTTTAAAAATGGCTTGAAACGGTCATACATATAGACGTAAAGCGATTCTCTATCAGAATACAATTTGAAATCGATGTACATTTCTTCACGAATGAAAATCTTTTCGAGTGTAGAAAAATGCCATTTGTTTTCGAGTTCATCCAATTGTATTTCCAACTCACGTTTCAATAAATCAACCGTTCTGTTGGTTGAAATTTTTAACATATCAGAAACGCCAATAAACAAAGGCTTATGATTTTCGATTACACAACCCAATGGTGCTACTGAAGTTTCGCAAGCAGTAAACGCATACAATGCATCAATAGTTTTATCAGGAGAAACGCCTGGTGGAAGATGGATTAGAATCTCTACTTCGGCTGCCGTGTTGTCTTCTATTTTTTTGACTTTTATTTTTCCTTTTTCATTGGCTTTCAATATACTATCAATCAAAGTTGAAGTATTGGTTGAAAAAGGAATTTGGGTAATTACCAATGTTTGCTTGTCTAACTGACCAATCTTTGCACGTACACGAACACGACCGCCACGTAACCCATCGTTATAATTAGAAACGTCTGCAATTCCAGCCGTTGGAAAATCAGGAAATAAAGTAAACGGTTTGTTTTTTAAAACTTTGATCGAACAATCTATCAGCTCGTTGAAATTGTGTGGCAACACTTTCGTGGATAAACCAACGGCAATTCCTTCGGCACCTTGTGCTAATAGTAACGGAAACTTTACTGGAAGATTAATTGGTTCAGCACGTCGACCGTCATAGGACATTCCCCATTGGGTAATCTTTGGAGAGAATAAAATATCATGGCCCAACTTAGAAATACGCGCTTCAATATAACGCGAAGCAGCAGCACTGTCACCTGTAAGGATATTTCCCCAGTTTCCCTGCATGTCAATAATCAAATCCTTCTGCCCTATTTGCACCATGGCATCACCAATACTCGCATCACCGTGAGGATGATACTGCATCGTATGTCCAACGATGTTCGCTACCTTATTGTAACGCCCATCATCCAGCTCTTTCATTGAGTGCATGATACGACGTTGCACCGGTTTAAAACCGTCTTCAATGGCAGGAACGGCACGTTCTAGAATTACATAGGAAGCATAATCGAGAAACCAATCCTTGTACATTCCTGTAACTTTGGTAATGGTATCTTCCGGATTGTTTTCGTCTTGGTCGTAAAAATGATCTCCCGAAGATTTGAGGTCTTCAAATCCTTCTTCGGTAGTATCATCAGACGGTTCGTTGATCTCGTTCTCGTCTTCGTTTGGAATTATATCGTCTTCTTCGTCTTTCATTTATGCTGAACTTCTTTCAGTATCTTTTAATTAATTTTTTTCCACTACGTCTAACTCGACTTTCAAATTATTGATAATGAAAACCTGTCTATCTGGTGTATTTTTGCCCATATAGAATTCCAATAAGGTTTCTATTGATGTTGCTTTGTCTAACATTACCGGATCTAATCGTATGCTTTCGCCAATGAAATGCTTAAACTCGTCTGGAGAAATTTCTCCTAATCCTTTGAATCGTGTGATTTCAGGTTTTGGTTTTAATTTTTCGATGGCGTCAACACGTTCCTGGTCGCTATAACAATAGATGGTTTCTTTTTTATTTCGCACACGGAATAATGGCGTTTGCAAAATATATAAATGGCCGTCCTTAATCAACTCGGGGAAAAACTGCAGGAAGAACGTAATTAACAATAATCGAATGTGCATTCCATCAACATCGGCATCGGTAGCAATTACGATATTGTTATAACGCAAATCGCCCATGTCTTCTTCAATATCCAAAGCAGCCTGAAGCAAATTGAATTCTTCGTTTTCGTATACAATTTTCTTCGACATTCCATAGGAGTTCAAAGGTTTTCCACGCAAACTAAACACCGCTTGAGTATTCACATCACGGCTTTTGGTAATTGAACCTGAAGCCGAATCACCTTCAGTAATGAAAAGTGTACTTTCAAGACTTCTCGGATTTTTAGCATCGGTTAAATGCACACGACAGTCACGTAGTTTTTTATTGTGTAAGCTTGATTTCTTAGCTCTGTCTTTTGCCAGTTTACGAATTCCGGAAAGCTCTTTACGTTCGCGTTCTGCTTGGAGAATCTTACGTAGTAACAAATCGGCAACTTCTGGGTTTTTATGTAAATAATTGTCGAGTTTAGTTTTGATAAAATCATTTACAAAAGTACGCACTGATGGGCCTTTCGGGCCAATATCGGTAGAGCCCAATTTGGTTTTGGTCTGCGATTCAAAAACAGGTTCTTCCACTTTTACTGCAACAGCCGAAACAATTGATTTACGAATATCAGAAGCTTCAAAAGGTTTGTTGTAAAACTCTTTGATGGTTTTCACTATAGCTTCACGGAATGCACCTAAATGCGTACCTCCTTGCGTGGTGTTTTGACCGTTAACAAATGAATGATATTCTTCAGAATATTGCGATTTACTATGGGTTAAAGCAATTTCGATATCATCACCTTCAAGGTGAATCACTGGATATTGCATGTCCTCTTCTGTAATAGTTTCTTCCAGTAAATCTTTTAATCCAAATTCAGAAAGGTATTTTTCTCCGTTATAATAAATCGTTAAGCCACGATTTAAGTAACAGTAGTTTTTGAGCATCTTAATGATGTACTCATTACGGTATTTATAATTTTTGAAAATGGTTTCATCGGCAACGAAAGAAACTTTGGTTCCTCTTCGTTTTGTTGATTCGATTACCTCTTCCTCAATGGTTAGATTTCCGGCAGAGAATTCAGCTGCTTTTTGTTGGTTATCACGAACGGATTCTACACGAAAATAATTTGATAACGCATTCACCGCTTTCGTTCCTACTCCATTCAAACCAACCGATTTCTTAAACGCTTTCGAATCGTATTTTCCACCCGTATTCATTTTTGAAACCACATCAACAACTTTTCCTAGAGGAATTCCACGACCGTAATCGCGAACGGTAACCATTTTGTCTTTGATGGTCACTTCTATAACTTTTCCGGCTCCCATAACAAACTCATCGATACAGTTATCAATAGTTTCCTTAAGAAGGATGTAAATTCCATCATCGGGAGAAGAACCATCACCGAGTTTTCCGATGTACATTCCGGGACGCATACGAATGTGTTCCTTCCAGTCTAACGAACGGATATTATCTTCAGTATATTGATTTTGCTCTTGCATTTTGGATTTGTCGAATTTAAATACGTTCAATTTAGTCTTTTCAAAGTGTAAAGACCACGAGTGCTAATATATGCAAATCAAAGTATTTTTGAAATGATAACTATCAAAGTTATTAAGAATGATATTAACGATGTAGTATTAACAAAAGAACTATAAAAACAAATAAGTAGTTTTTAAATTAATCTAAATTATTCTTAAAGTGTTTTCTTAATTTAAGATTTAATTCTTTTGGATTAAAAGGTTTAATTATATATTCATTAATACCCAAAAGCATTGCTTTTTCTAAATAGCCATAAGAAGCGGAAGCTGTTAAGGCAATAATAGGAACTGAAATATCTCTGAATCGAATGTTTATTGTTGCCTCATAACCATCCATTACAGGCATGGCTAAATCCATTAAAATGATGTCGTATTTTCCAGATTCAAATTTTTCAGTTGCTATTAGTCCGTTTATAGCAACATCAACAGTTACATTCCATTGCGAAAGAATCTTTTCAGCAACTTTTACATTGATTAAATTATCTTCAACTAAAAGTACGCGCAATCCTTCAAGATTTTCTTCAATATAGTCATGATATAAAATATCGTTTTTTAAATCAGTAGTATTCGTAAAATAAGGCACATTTAAAACAAAACTAAAGTTAGACCCTTTGCCAATTTCACTTTGCAATTCAACGTCGGAATCAAGTAATTGCAGTAGTTTTTTTGAAATTACCAATCCCAAACCCGTTCCACCAAATTTTCTGGTTGTAGTTTGTTCGGCTTGTTCAAATTTTTGAAAAATCTGATGAAATTTATCTAGCTCTATTCCGATTCCATTATCAATAACTTGGACTCTAAATTTTGAGTTGTTATTATTTACTTCAAGTTGATCTACTTTAATTTTAATTACACCCTCTCTAGTAAATTTTATGGCATTTGAAATTAAATTGGTCAATATCTGACCTATACGTAACGGGTCGCTGATAATATTTGGGGTGAAGTTTTTATCAAATTCAATTTCAATTGTATTCGAATTTTCATCTGCTTTGACTAACAATGATTTTGCAATTTGTTGAATCAATCCTTTTAAGTCGAAAGGAATGTTTTCTAACTCAATTTTACCAGCTTCAATTTTATTAAAATCGAGAATATCATTAATAAGTAAGTATAAATTTTGAGAGGAATGCTTTAAAACTTCAATGTTTTCTTGAAAACTTTGTAAAGAGTTTTCTTTTTCCATGATGTAAATCAAACCAATAATCGCATTTAAAGGAGTTCGAATTTCATGACTCATAATAGAAAGAAAATCGGATTTTGCTTCATTTGCTTTTTCGGCATTTGATTTAGCAGCATACAATTGTTTTTGAAACTGTTTTTTAAAATCGATTTCTTTGTTTAAAATATTTAATAATTCAATTAAATTATCCTCTTCACCTATCTTAACTTTTTTATCGTTTAATTGATTTATGGCGTCAATTAATTTACCATGAATTTCTTCCTTTTTGGCTAACTCATCTTTTAGTTTTTGATTTATTTGAAAGTATTCTGTATCATTCAATCGTGAGGATTGTTCAAATAATTCAGCATCTCGTTCATAACTCATGTACGATAAATTAACCACATCAATAAACTTACTAATAGCTTCATTTTCAGCAATAAGTTCAGGTGACAGAAATTTATTTATTTGTCTTTGAAGTTGTCTATGAATGTTTTGGTTATCCATTTTAGTTACGATTCATATAACGTTGTAATTGTCATTGTTTGATTGTGTAATTCACAAGCAACTTTGTTTAATGTTGGAGATATTTCACCATAGGAATAAAAGCCACAAACGAGCATTTTATTACCAAAAACTTCTTTTACAACTTCGATTTCTTCTTCTATTCTATTTCCTAAAACAATTTTTCTACCAACACAGCTTACAAGCAAAGCTAATTCTGGTTCATCGTCTTGTTTTTTATGAATAAGTGCAGAGGCATTATAGGAAGCATCAATAAGTTTATCAAAGTTACCTTTCATCAAACGAACAGTAGAACCAATTGGAATATTTCCGGCAAATGTCATTGATTTTTTCTCCTCATCGATAGATAAAATTGTTCTAACTACAGGTTCTGATTTACTGTTTTCTTTCATAGAAAGTGGAAAATATAAAGAAGAACCTGGTAATTCATCTGCATATTTCCCTAAGTATTCTTTGTATAAATCGAGTGCAAATCGGTCTCCAATTTTATACAAAACATTTTTTTCGGAATGAGTTACTTCACGTTCTGGACCAAAATCGCTCCAACCTCCTTCTGAGCCAAATCCGAAATGTATGGCATCACCATAAAAACCAACAGCTACAATTTTTCCAGGAGTAGCATCATTGTTTAAACCTACAATCGTTTTTTCAAAATTATATTCGTCACCGGCTAAACCACCAAATATAGGCACTGCTTCTCTTGTTTGTAGAATTAATTCATTTATAAGTTCGGTACCGTTTATAAAACTACCTTCTGAAAGAATTAGTATTGATTTTAAATCATCAGATAAGAGATCGTTTTTTATTGTATTTCCAAGTACTTGAATATCAGAATTTAAAAGAATATCTATTTCTGTTACTTTAATTTTTGTTTTTTCTAAAGCAATTGCAGTTACTATCAAATTGTTTTCAACCAAATTAGTATTTGAAATCTGTCCAGAAGTAGAACAAATAACAATATCCGCATTTGGATAAAGACTTTTTAACTTTTGAAATGGGTTAGTTTTTTCTAAAAATGTGCGTTCGCCAAAGGCAAGTACGAGGTTTGCATCAATTGCATTAAATTTATCTGTTGTAAAAAGAACTGACTCACTGTTGTTCTCATCAACTTTTAATTGTTGTAGTTTCATATATAATCGATTTAGGGTTTATAAAGAAATAAATTTTTTTCAGAATAACAAAAAAAAACTGCAAAATTTCTTTTGCAGTTTTTTTTTATTTGATGAGATTATATTTATACGTTAAATCTAAAATGCATCACATCACCATCTTTTACTATATATTCTTTACCTTCAACTCTTAGCTTTCCTGCTTCTTTTACTTTGGCTTCAGAACCATAATTAGAGAAATCATCATAAGCAATAACTTCCGCACGAATGAAACCTTTTTCAAAATCAGTATGAATTACTCCGGCTGCTTTAGGTGCAGTATCTCCTATATTTATTGTCCAAGCACGAACTTCTTTAACTCCTGCAGTGAAGTAGGTTTGCTGCTTTAATAGTTTATAGGCAGCACGAATTAAAACTGCAGAACCTGGTTCTTTTAATCCTAAATCTTCCAAAAACATTTGACGCTCTTCGTAGGTTTCTAATTCGGTAATATCCGCTTCTGTTCCAACAGCCAAAACAATAACTTCGGCGTTTTCGTCTTTAACTAATTCACGAACTTGGTCTACGTATTTATTTCCGGTTGCAGCAGAATCTTCATCAACATTACAAACGTATAAAACGGGTTTATTAGTGATTAATTGGAAATCTTCTAATAAAACTTCTTCGTCATTATTTTGAGCAACAACTGTTCTTGCTGATTTTGCTTGCAATAAATTTTCACGGATCCTATCTAATAATGCTTTTTCGTTTTGGGCTTCTTTGTTTCCTGTTTTGGCAGCACGATTAACTTTTTCCAAACGTTTTTCAACAGTTTCCAAGTCTTTCAATTGAAGTTCAATATCGATGGTTTCTTTATCGCGAATTGGATTTACATTACCATCAACATGAATGATATTATCGTTATCAAAACAACGTAGCACATGAATAATGGCATTACATTCTCTAATATTTGCCAAAAATTGATTTCCTAATCCTTCCCCTTTGCTTGCTCCTTTAACCAAACCTGCAATATCAACGATATCAACGGTTGCCATTTGAACACGTTCTGGTTTTACCAATTCTTCTAATCTGTTAATTCTTGGATCAGGAACATTTACTACACCAATATTTGGTTCTATAGTACAAAACGGAAAGTTGGCACTTTGAGCCTTTGCGTTTGACAAACAATTAAATAAAGTTGATTTTCCAACATTTGGCAATCCTACAATTCCTGCTTTCATATTTCTTTAATATTTACTTTTAATCAGTAATATGTAATGCCAAAGCATTTCATTGAGATAAAAAGTTATATTGTTAATAATAATTCTTAAAAAGTTTGCAAATATAAGGTTTATATTGTTTTTAAATTCGTTGATAGAATTATTTATACAAAGTTAAATTATGTTAAAATATTATATGTCTTTTATTTATTTTTTGGCAGCTTCAATTACTGTAATATTTGCTCAAAAAGATCCCAACGAAACAAAATCGGAAACGACAAAAGTGAAAGCACTGCAAGACGTACAAATAGTAGGTTCTAGAAATTCAAAACAAACTAATGTAAATTCTGTTGTCCCAACTGACATTATAGATATAAAAAGTGTTACAATACAAAGTGGTAAACTTGAAATTTATGAACTACTTCAGTATGCTGCTACGTCTTTTAATGCCAATAAACAATATGGTTCTGATGGCGCAGACCACGTTGACCCAGCTAGTTCTATCCTAAGTAAAAAAACCTGATTTATCGCTCAGGTTTTTTTATTCATTATGTAAAAAAGATTGTCTGTTCAAAAGCGTTTCTTCGCTTTCGACATGATTCTCATCAGGCACACAACAATCTACAGGGCAAACTGCAGCACATTGAGGCTCGTCATGAAAACCTTTACACTCAGTACATTTTCCCGGAACGATATAGTAAATATCATCAGAGATTGGTGTTTGTGCTTCATCTGAATCTACTTGGGTACCATCGGGTAAAATCACTTTACCTCTAAGTTTGGTTCCATCTTTATATCTCCAATCGTCTGCACCTTCATAAATAGCTGTGTTTGGACACTCAGGTTCACAAGCGCCACAGTTAATACATTCATCAGTTATTATAATTGCCATTTTTGTTGTTTTAGATAAAAGAACAGAGAGAATAGAATGTAGACTTTAATAATGAAAATTTATCTTTTCTCTTTATTCTATTTTCTATTATCTTACTTTTGTGCAAAATTACAATCAAAACATATCATAACCAAATCTAAATGAATACTATTAACGCAAAATTATCCTTTGTTGAATTAGGAAAGTTTTTAAGTCAATTTACTTTAGCCGAACAGCTTGAACGTAATGATGTGCTTCATAATGATTTGTATTTTGAAAAGTTCAAAGACTTACTATCACTTTCACAATCACATAATGGATGGTTCACACCCGAACAGGTTTACTTTGCAGTTCATTCTTGGGCGGATGCTTTGACAGAAGACAACTTGAATGAATGGTTGTCATCGTATAATTTATCTGAGGTGAAGCAAAAAACGGTTGCTTTAATTCTTGCCGGAAATATTCCTTTAGTTGGATTTCACGATTTTCTTTCAGTATTGATTACAGGGCATAAAGTATTGGTAAAAGCGTCTTCAAATGACCAACATTTAATACAGTTTTTATCGAATTATTTGATTAGTGTTGAACCAAAATTGTCTTATTACATTTCATTTACCGATGGAAAATTGGAAAACTTTGATGCTATCATTGCCACCGGAAGCAATAATACAGCACGCTATTTCGAATTCTATTTTAAAGACAAACCTTCAATTATTCGCAAAAACAGAAATTCGGTGGCTGTATTAAATGGAAAAGAATCGCATGACGATTTAGTGAATTTGGGTGAAGATATTTTCAGGTATTTTGGATTGGGATGTCGTAATGTTTCTAAACTTTATGTGCCAAAAGATTACAATTTTGATGCTTTCTTTAAAGCGATGTATTCTTATAAAGATGTTATTTTCTACGAAAAATATTCAAACAACTACGATTATAATAAAGCAGTTTTTCTGATGAGTAATTTTAAATTACTTGATAACGAATTCCTTACGCTGAAAGAAGACAAAAGCTACGCCTCGCCTATTTCATCTGTATTTTATGAATATTATGAAGACCTTACTGAATTGCAAACACGTTTAACAAACGAAGCCGAGCAAATTCAATGTATTGTTTCCGATAACTTAATTGAAAAAGCTATCCCTTTTGGACAAACCCAACAGCCAAAACTTTGGGATTATGCTGATAATGTGGATACTTTGCTATTTTTATCGTCATTGTAAAAATTCGCTTTAATTATTATAAACTATATCGTTTTCGTTAATAACATCGTTATAATATTGCTTATTTCAAAAAGTTTATTAAAAAGCTGTTTACGAAATTTGCAACTCAATTTATTAGAAATCTGTCACCATGAAAAAACATAATTACAGCGCTGGTCCTTGTATCTTGCCGCAAGAAGTATTTGAAAAATCTGCGCAAGCCGTTTTAAATTTTAATAATTCAGGTTTATCACTTATTGAAATTTCACATCGTAGTAAAGATTTTGTTTCCGTAATGGATGAAGCAAGAGCCTTGGCTTTAGAACTTTTAGGACTGGAAGGAAAAGGATATCAAGCTTTGTTTCTTCAAGGTGGAGCTAGTTTAGAGTTTTTGATGGTTCCGTATAACTTGATGAAAGTTGACGGAAAAGCAGCTTACTTAGACACGGGAACTTGGGCAAACAATGCTATTAAGGAAGCCAAATTATTTGGTGAAACGGTTGTGGTTGCTTCTTCAAAAGAACAAAACTACAATCATATTCCAACCGATTATACTATTCCGGCTGATGCGAATTATTTTCACTGCACCAGCAACAATACCATTTTTGGAACACAAATGAAATCATTTCCAAAAACGAATATTCCTGTGGTTTGCGATATGAGTTCGGATATATTTTCGAGAAGTTTAGATTTCACCCAATTTGATTTAATTTATGCAGGTGCTCAAAAAAATATGGGCGCAGCTGGAGCAACTTTAGTTGTGGTTAAAGAGGAAATTTTAGGAAAATCAGGTAGAACTATTCCAAGTATATTGGATTATGAAAAACATATCAAAGCGGAAAGTATGTACAATACGCCAGCAGTGTTTGCAGTTTATACTTGTTTGTTAACGTTACAATGGTTGAAATCTCAAGGTGGCATTGCAGCTATTGAAAAAGTAAACGAAGCTAAAGCAAACTTGCTTTACAACGAAATAGATAGAAATCCTTTGTTTATTGGAACTGCTGATAAAAAAGACAGAAGTAATATGAACGCTACGTTCTTATTAGTTGATGAGAAAAACCAAGAGACTTTTGACAAAATGTGGAAAGAAGCTGGAATTTCAGGAATTCCAGGACATCGTTCTGTTGGTGGTTACAGAGCTTCAATGTATAACGCATTACCATTAGAAAGCGTACAGGTTTTGGTAGACGTTATGAAGAAATTAGAAGATGTTGTAAAACAAAACGAAGTTACAGTTTAGTAGATAGCCCTAGCCCAGATTGGAGCAAGCTACCGTGTAGCGCGGAAAGCTGGAAATAGCTCCTAAAAATAATTGACAATTTATAATTCATAATTCACAATTTACATGAAAGTATTAGCCAACGACGGAATTTCTAAAAGCGGAATAATAGCCTTAGAAAAAGGTGGTTTTGAAGTTATAACAACTAAGGTTGCACAAGAGCAAGTAGCCAATTATATCAATGAACATAAGGTTTCAGTTATCCTTGTGAGAAGTGCTACCAAAGTGCGTAAAGATATTATTGACAATTGTCCGAGTCTGAAAATCATCGGTCGCGGTGGCGTTGGAATGGATAATATTGATGTTGAGTATGCTCGCAGTAAAGGATTGCATGTTATCAATACGCCCGCATCTTCATCGGAAAGTGTGGCTGAGTTGGTATTTGCGCATTTATTTACAGGCGTTCGTTTCTTGCATGATTCTAACAGAAATATGCCATTGGAAGGTGATTCCAACTTTGATGGTTTAAAAAAAGCATACGCAAACGGAATTGAATTACGCGGAAAAACCTTAGGTATTATTGGTTTTGGACGTATTGGTCAAGCTGTGGCAAAAATGGCGCTTGGTCTAGGAATGAAAGTAATTGCTGCTGATAAATTTGTTGACAATGCTGAAGTAAAAGTAGATTTCTACAACGGGCAATTCATCAATGTTGAGTTTGAAACAGAGCCAATGGAAGATGTTTTCAAACACTCTGATTTTATTACACTTCACGTTCCTGCACAAGAGGGTTACGTAATTGGAGAAACCCAATTTACACAGATGAAAGACAATGTTGGTATTGTGAATTGCGCTCGTGGCGGTGTAATTGATGAAGTGGCGTTGATTGCTGCTTTAGATTCGAACAAAGTATTATTTGCCGGATTAGATGTTTTTGAAAATGAACCTACTCCGGAAATTCAAATATTAATGCATCCAAAAATTTCGTTAACACCACATATTGGTGCGGCTACTTTGGAAGCACAAGATAGAATTGGAACTGAATTAGCAGAACAGGTTATCAGTTTATTAAAAGCAGAAAAAGCATAACATTTATATGTCATATTATAGAAACCACGCCTTTTGCGTGGTTTTTTTATATGTTAAAATTAGAGCAAACAGTTTTTGTTTTTAGTAATTTTATGCAAATTAATTAGCCATGAGAAAGATAATTATACCGCTGATTTTAATTTTTATAATGGCTTCTTGTCATTTTGATAAAAATATTGTTTCTAAAGCAAAAACATCTGCACCAAAAGCTTCCGATATTGTTCGGATTGCAAATGATTCTTTAGAATATGAAGTCATTATTATCGACGGTGGATTTAATTCCTGGCTTTACGGAAATGCTAAACCAAGAGGCTTTTATTCTGAAAGTTATTTGGAAAATCGGAATCAGATTTACGTAACTGAATGGAACAGCAGAGTGATGCAACCTCAGCGTTATAATAATTTATACGAAATGCAAATTAATTATGATCGTAATATTCATTACGGTTATGAGGTAAACTATTTAATTTATAACTATATGATTTATTTTCAAATTACTAATAAACAGATATTAGGTGGATTTGTTCCAAGACCATAAATTGAGTAGTTTTGTATAAGTTTTAAAATAAATGGCAAACTTCAAAGAACGTTGGAATATTAAATCTAATTGGCATCTATTTGTCATCATTTTGGTATTTGCAGTTACTGGTTCAAGTGCTGCCTATCTTTCAAAACCTATTTTAGGAACCTTTGGAATAAGTAAAGACAGTTTTTCTGTTTGGGTATATTATCCTCTATACATTCTACTTATCTTTCCAATTTATCAGGTTTTGCTAGTTAGTTATGGATTTTTATTTGGCCAATTCTCTTTTTTTTGGGCCTTCGAAAAGAAAATGCTTAGAAGTTGTGGTTTGGGATTTTTATTTAAGAAAAAAGAAAATCCCGAATAAATTCGGGACTCTCCACTGATAAAAATTCTCTAACCAATAAAAAACTTTTATTTTTCTTGTTGTATTAAATTAAAGAAATCGTTTCTATTTTCTTTTTCATTAAAAATTCCCCCATATTGTATAGTTGAAGTAAAACTACTTTCATCTTTTATACCTCTACTTGAAACGCATAAGTGTTTAGCCTCCATAACTACAATAACATCATCTGTATCTAAAACTGATTTCAATTCATTGAAAATTTGCATTATCAATCGTTCTTGTACTTGTGGTCTCCGTGAATAGTAATCAACAATTCTATTCAATTTAGACAAGCCAATCACTTTTCCGCTCGAAACATATCCAATATGAGCCTTACCAATAATGGGTAAAAAATGATGCTCACAAGTAGAATTGAAACTAATATTGGCCTCTACCAACAT
>Ga0315907_10002028_pt1 | contig 26372 bp, 52 predicted proteins | sample LakEriMetagenome_3_FD_203525 | JGI IMG/M metagenome (GOLD analysis project Ga0315907, IMG submission 203525) | Freshwater fungal communities from buoy surface, Lake Erie, Ohio, United States - Buoy 12 MA123 | ecosystem: Environmental > Aquatic > Freshwater > Lake > Lake biofilm | place: USA...
TGTCAACCTACGAAGTGCCCGGGCGTGTTGCAGGGTCTAGTGATAGGCTGACACATTGGCAAACTGTTAGCACCAGCTGTCTACCATCATAACAGGCTTCTTCATAACCCGCTTGACAAAGTCCTCTGGCTCGTCATCGCAACGTACCATCATAAAGCCCATGCTCTCTACCAAGTCTACCTCGCAGATCTGCAAGTCTACAGCAGCCGCTTCAAAAGCAATGTTCATCTTGGTCAGTGCATACTTAACACCTGCCTCAAAGGCCGCATACTCGCCATTGCCTACATCTTCAAAGTCAAACTCTGTTTCCATAATATGGGCATAGTCCTGTCCATCTGCTACGATGAACTTGCCAATCTTCTTCCAGTTGCTCTGCTTCTCACTGTCAAAGTGATCACAGCACTCGTTAATGTCAAACGAGGCAAACTTGTCATAATTTACTTTAGCCATTTGGGTCGCTCCCTTTTGTGTTAATATGTATGTATTATACTGCCAAAACGATAACCTGTCAACCACTAGGGTTATTTGTACTTCTTCTCAATGTCGTTCAAACGATCCTGGCTCTCCAGCTGACCCACACGGATCAAGTAGAGTTGATAGACACAGTAACCCATGGCCACCAAACTGATCGCGCCGGCTACATCACCTGCTGACATGCCCAGCATGATCACGGCGTTAATTGCGGCAATACCTGCTACAACTGCCAGGGCGACCTTGCCCATATCTACCAATGCTTGTTTCTGATATTTGTTCATCTTAGTTCCTTGTTGCTATGTGTTAATTATAACGTCTTTTGGTAACCCTGTCAACCAAAGGGTTATTAATACTCTTTGAAGTTGCCTTCATCTTCGTTGTCGCGATAGCCTGCGGTGTAGGCCACGATCTCGTCGGGTGTCATGTCTTTGAGCGTTACACGAGGTGAGTTACCAGTGTCGCCCTTGTAATAGTGAGGGTTATAGCTTCTGCGGTAGTAGCTGTCGGCTGTACCGCGATCGTATGGACCACCATGTCGTGTATCCATCTCAATGTGCTCTCTAATCATCTTCGCTCCTTGCTTGTCTATGTATGTATTATATACTCAATTGAATAACCAGTCAACCAGTAGGGCTATTCCCATGATCCAGATCGGCGCCAGCACGATCAGCAGATTGATGATTGCTTGATTGATTACCATGCCAACTCCTTTGCGGGATAAGTGATTTTGCCTTCGTATTCCCACTGATCCTTCTCAAAGTCTGTCATGTAGTCGTTGGCCACAACTTCGAAGTTGATGATGTGCTCGCGGTAGTATTCGTTGTCCTGCTCGATCTGTGAGCGCAGGGCCATCACAGTTTCAGTGACCTTGTTGAAGTCTTTGAACTTCTTGACCACGTAGTCTGCACCGCCTTTGGGTTTCCAGTAAGGCTCATCAGCCGTACCGTAGTTCTCGTACACTTGGGTTTGGATCAATAGTTTAGCCATTTGGTTCGCTCCTTGTTGCTGTCTATGTATCTATTATAACGCCAAACAGTCAGGCTGTCAAGCGAACTGTGTCAAAAACCCTTCACGGATCATGGACATTTCGTCTTCCTCTACGTAGAAGTCTGTAGTAGGATCGTAGTACTGACCCTCTTTGTTGTCATAATACAACACTCTGCCGGAGAAGTTGAAGGGGCCTTCTAAGCCCTTGCGTGGACCGTATTTGACACGCATCATGTCCATCTGCTCTCGATCTGCTACAACCTTGTATCCCATATCAGCTCCTTGCTTGTCTATGTATGTATTATAGCACCAAACAAAGACCCTGTCAACCAAAGGGTTAATAGGTTTCTTTTACAATGTCGAACTCTTCTTTGGGCCATTTGGCTTTGAATTCGTCGGTCTTGACGTATTCGTTATAGGATTTGGCTTCGAAGAATACCTTCTTAAAAACGCTCATATGCTTGCCTTTGGGCAAGATTGTAAGGTATATTGATTTCGCTTTGCCTGCCATAATGTGCTCCTTTAGATGAATGGTGGGCCCCCGGAGAGTCGAACTCCGCACCAATGGATTATGAGTCCACTGCTCTAACCAACATGAGCTAGAGGCCCTAAACTGGCCTGACTGGAGGGACTCGAACCCCCGACCTACAGCTTAGAAGGCTGTTGCTCTATCCAGTTGAGCTACAGTCAGATAAATTTACTTTGGTATTCCCTGTAAATTTACTTTGGTATTCTTGGTGCTCGGAGCCGGAATCGAACCGGCACGCCTTTCAGCGAGAGATTTTAAGTCTCTTGTGTCTACCTATTTCACCATCCGAGCATTGATCAATCCCTAACTACCACAGCGACTTCTTCAAGCTCGCCTTCTGTCTCTTTGTATATTATACACTCTACAATGCCGTTGTCAACATCATTTAGCGTTACATCCGCCAATTGATTTGCTTCTTTTAGACTGTTAGTTGTGTCAATGATTTCTTCGTGTCCAAGTTCGTCGACACTCCAAACTTCATACTGAACCCAGGGCATGTTTTTCTTCTTTGTTTAATAAATCGCAGAGGTATTGTGCTGTCTGCTCTGCTTCGTAGAGGTTGTCGCGAGCGATCACGCAAAGGACTCGGCCCTTAGGTTCACTAAGGAAGTCTCTGATGACCACTGCGCCAACTTGTTGATAATCGTTTGATTGGGAAACACCGTATCGCATAGAGTGTATTTATGATGCTCAGCGATACGGTGCTGTAGATTAGAATGGAGCGTCTTCCATCTCGCTAGTGTCAATCTTAGATGCTTTGATAGCAGCTTTGACTTTGGGAGCCTTGACCGTTGCAGTCTTAGCAGGTGCCACAGCCTTTGTAGCTTTGGCGGGTGTCTCGTCCTTGCGATCGAGATAGTCAGCGATTGCGCTTTGCTCTGCGGCGCCTTGGAACTCGTCCGCAGTCTTGAGAACTTTTACAGCCTCAAGCTTGGTCATTGGAGTATCCAACTCAATAAGGTTAATGTCAGTGTGTCCGTGCTTTGCCAGCACCTTAACACGCATCACATCGTTCGCAAAGCGAACCTTCATCTCACCATTGAGCTTAGAAGTACCAACTACCGTAAACAGTTTATCTGTTGCCATTTTATTTTGCCTTTTCAAGTTAATTTAAGTTAATTGCCTTATGTCCTTTTGGACATGTTTCTATTGTAACACCAATCGGGGTTGCGGTCAACCCCTTTTGGCAAAATCAATCCATACGCGAACCTGCGTAGACCTTCTCCAAACCCAACTTCTCTTTCAAAACCTCTGCGTAAGCATAGGCACCTGCTTCCAGAATGTCAATGCTTTGAGCAGCCGCTTTGCCTGGATTCCACAGACTCAATGCACCCGTGTAGTCCTTGCGGAAGCCTGCGGCCTTGAGTGCGTTGCCGAGCTTGCTGTTAGAGCGGACGCCCCAAACGTTAACCCAAGCAAAGCCACAAGGGCCACGATCGCCACCTAGTGCGGCATAGGCTTGTTTCACTGCGGTACGAGCGGCCATTGCGGCTTCGTTAGTTGCGTTCTGAACTGCCTCTACGTCAAATGCTACTGCTGTCATTTAGTGCTCCTTAGTGCGTTGTTGATGTATCAATTATAACGCCTTTTGGCGCCAGTGTCAACCAAAAACTAGGCTTTTTTGCCGTTGTTTTTTTGCAACAGTACTGGGTTTAGAGAACTCTTTGTCCACGTAATATTGGATCAATTCGCGCTGGATCATAGTGATCAAATCGCCGTGATCGTCGTTGACTACGAATCGAACTGGACACGAACCCCATGCACCTGTCTTATTAAAGTTGGCAAACCATTTCCTATGATCTTGATTAGCAGGATTAAAGATCACATAGGGCCTGCCGTACATTGCAAGGCGGCTCACCGTGCCCAAACCTTCATAACGGCTAAGAGTGCAATAAAGTCATAGACCAGTTTGCTCTTAGTAACTTCGGGCAGAGTATCTGTAGTGAAGTTTCGTTTGCTGTAATAGATAGTTGATTTCATTTTAGGACCTTATCGATCAGTTGTTGTGCTTCGGGCATATCGCCTATGCCATCGTAGCATTGTTCTACAGTTGCCATAATCATAAGGCTTACGATGGTCTTTGCTTCGTCTTGCAGTCGAATCGTAGGCAGGCTGCGAATAAACTCGTTGACCTGCTTTTGATTGTCACATGCCCAGATGATGTCAGCCAGGGCACGTTGACGTGCATTCAGTCCTTCGATTGTAATCTCAATCATGTGTGCGTCCTTTATGCTTTGGCTTGCGTTGATAACGAGTTGCTATCTTGTGCGCCTGTTTGGGTTTAATAGGAGTGCGACACACTGGGCGACGCACGGGTATTGTCAGTTGCATTGCTTTTCTCCTTTTCATGTATCAATTATAACACCAAAGGAGAAACCCGTCAACCTGTAGGGTTTATGCTCCGTTGTAGGGACTATAAGGTTCGTCTGCAACAATATCCTCGTCACTAACCCCAAAGCTATTCAACACCTTCTGAACTTCATCCAACGGAACCTTCAACATGAATGCGATATGTGTAGCATCCGCACCGTCAATGAACATCTCTTGGATATCATAACTCAAATCTTTAATCGCGCTCATTCTTCTGTCTCCTCTTGTGCAATACGATCTTGCTCGTCGATAAACGCCTCTTCCAACGGCATCCAAGTGTTCTCTGACTCGTAATAACGAACGAACCAAACGGCTTTGCCGTTGACATTGCGCAGGATGTAGTCGTACTCTTCTTGCTGTGAGCAGTCAAAGTATTCGTCTGCGTTCTTGTATTTGTTGATTACAATCTCTTCACCGCGCCAGTGATGATAAGCGCCTGTCTTAGTTCCCTCAACAGTATCCTCTAAGCTAGAGAACGCTCCCAGCGCCAGCAGTTCTTTGACTTTGAACGGGTCCATGTAGTAACGAGCAAGGATCTGTCCATTGTTGCTCAAGTAACCGTCCCAGTGACAGTAGACTTGCTCTACTGTGCCGTCTGCAAATTCAAGTGCGATAGTGCTTCGTGTTCCCATTTCAAGCTCCTTTGTGTTTCAGTATGTATGTATTATAAGGCCTTTTGGCGCTTATGTCAACCAAAGACCCTACAGCTTACAGGGTGAATAACACTTCCTCTACAGTGTACTCTTGCGGGCCGCTGTCGTTAGATTCGTCCTCTGCTTGCAAAACAGCAATGTGGCTCAGTGCGGCTGCTTTAGTAGCAAATGCTTGCAAGTTGTAAAAACAGTTCTCGTAGTCTCCGAAGCCCAGACCTTGTACAATGTACACGTTATTCATTTTGTTCCTTTGTTGTTAAGTGTTAATTATAACGCATTTTGGCTAATGCGTCAACCAAAAACCCTTTAGCACTCCGGATCAAAGTCTGCCCACTCTTGCGCTTCGTCGGGCTGGCCATCACGCTCTTCTTGCTCGTACTCTGCTTGCAGTTCCTCGCTCAGCGACATAAAGTCTTCGCACATGTTAAACAGTGCCTCAAAGCTACGGCGCTCATCACGCGACAGCTCACGCAGGAACTGCGGGCCTTCCTCTTGCATAGCGTCCAGCACCTGCTTCAGCGCCAGCAGTGTGTTCTCGTTCATGCAGTAACTCATGTTAGGATAGTTGCTCATCTTTGCTCCTTAGTGCGTTGTTGATGTATGTATTATAGCGTCTTTTGGTAACCCTGTCAACCGAAGGGTTATTAAAAAGGAGCAGTTGTAGCGTCTTCTAAAACGCACTTAACAATAATGCCCGGCCCGCCGCTGTAGTAACTGTCTCCACCTTCTGTAAGTGTAACGTTTTGTTTGCCGGCTGCTTTTTGCAGTGCGATTAGCAGTTTAGTATTACCCCGGAAATAACACTTGACACGACGAATATTTGAAGCGTCGGATTTAGTTTTGTTTGTGTACACTCCGTAGGTGCTGGTGGAATGTTGTGCGATAATAGCACGGACTTGTTTAGTTGTTAGCATAGTTTCGCTCCTAATTGCGTTGTCGATGTATGTATTATAAGGCCTTTTGGCTCAGTAGTCAACCGAAACCCTATCCGCTGTAGGGTCATACTTGACAAAGACTTTGCACTCCTGCTCTGCATTGTCTTCAATGTAGGTAGCAGTGTAGCAGAACAGGCCGGCATTGGTTATGCCCAGGAACTTGCTCTTTGTGAACTTGTCCTTCTTGTAGCCTGCAGCCTGTATGCCTGTTGTCAACATCACCGCAGGCATGTTAGTCAGTAGGGCTAGCTTGTCTGCTGTAATCATTACATTGCCTCCAGTACTGTGTTAAACTTAGCTTCCCACAGTGCAATAAACTCGTCTTCAACGTCTAGCGACACATAGTTGTCGCCCTGCATACCCTGCTCGCTATATGTTACAGCACACAAGCCCTGCTCAACTAAAAATGCGTTCAGCTCGTGTAAAAACTCACTGTCTGTATAAATGAGACCGTCTACATTAACGTCCCAATCTGCTGTGTTAAAATACACGCACAGCTCTCCAAACTCTTTGTCGTCGCTAACATAGCCCATCCGCATGTCAACTATCTCTACTGCTTTTGCAGTGCGGCTCCAGTAGCCGTCCCCTGCTGTGTTAAAAATGACTGCTTGCATGTTTGCTCCTATTGCGTTGTGTAAGCATGTATTATAGCACAAATGAGAAACCCGCACAATCGGCGGGTTTTTGTAAGCAAAAAGTATTAGTCTTCCTTGTTCTCTTCTTCCCACTGTGCTACATCTTCTGAGATACCAAATGCTTCGTCTAACTCTGGAGGCAACGCCTCGGCAATCTGAGTAGAGTCCATGCCACCATACTCGTAGTAGTCATCGAAACCGTCTTCCCAAATGCCTGCAAATGCCATACCTGGCTCAAAATACATAGCCTTAATACGGAAACCCATAGCTGTCAGCTTCTCATAGGCTGCACAAGGAGGAGCCCAAGCTGATTCAAAGCCCAATAGCAATCCGCCTGGGATGTCCTGTGCAGGGTTACCATCAGCACCAATCTCCCACTTAGTGCCCCACTCGTTGACACAGAAGTCATACCAGTTAGTGTAACCATATGTGATACGGTTGAACTCTTCTTTGAGTTTGTGTTCTGCTTCTTCTGCAACAGGAACTGATCCTGCTACGATATTACGCAGGTCTTCTGGTACAGGAATGAACTCTTGTAGCAGGCCTTCACCATTGAACGCAGTTCGCACCCGCTCAATCATCTTAGGGTCATCGTGGTAGATCTCTACGCTGTTGTTACACCAGTTTGGCATATTAGTATGGTCCTTCTGACAAGTATGATTTAAGGTTAGACTCTGGCACAAAGTGTAACAGCTCTTCAATAGCTGTAAAGTCTGCGTTCTTTACGTCTTGAGCAATCTGCTCCAAGACAAGATCAACAAGCTCTTGTCTAGACATCGAAGCTCTCCTCTCCAAGTTCTGTTACTTCTTCCTCTAAGACCATCAAGTCAACAATGGTAATACCATTGCCGCTAACACCTTGGAACGCAGTTCTAAACGATTGGAACTCGCCAAAGAAGTCATAGATCTCTTCTCGTGTAGTGCCTTCGGGCACCTCCAACTCCTGACGGAGGATAGTTGTTACATAGGCTTTCATCTTAGATCTCCGTTTCGTATTCGTAGAATGTAACGGCAGGGTCCAGCTTCTTCAACTGCTTGGCCGCAGTCATCAGCTCCTTATATCTCCGATTGACCTCTGCGCGAGGAAGTTCCCCATCGCAGGTCAAGTTCTCAGGACTAAGGGCCGCATCAATCATGTCTGCGACACGCTGACGACCTTTGGCAGTGCGAATCTCATACTGCTCGCCGTTGAAGAAGCTGTTCCAGTGATTCTTCTGTGCAATGAACTCTTGTAGTGCTTTCATCTATCGCTCCTTGTTACTGTTTAAGCCTTAATTATAGCAGGTTTTGATAACCTTGTCAACCATAGGGTCTTTACGAGCCACAGCCCGCCAGGCCCGATTGGCTTTGGCGTATTGCTTAGAATCTGTAGTAAAGCCCGGGAAACGATCCTTAGCCCAGATGACAAAGTTCAATCTTTCAATCTCGTTCTTCATCACATGGTCCAATAGAGTTCGCTTGAAGGATCGCATGAACGAGGTGTGTCATGCGGGATCTGGATCTCTTTGCCCGACATTAAGTTGCGAACAGTCTTCATGCTGGGAGTCCAATCAAAGCGCCAACCCTTGCTGGGCGGATAGAGATCAAACAGCTCTGCCACAGTTCGGCGCATACCGTTGTCGTCAGTGCCAGTCCAAACAGTTGTAGAGAACAGGCGCTCACCTGCCTTACACCGCTTGTCTGCCTTGTAGATATACAGTGTGTAGTCTTGTTTCATAGTCGCTCCTTAATAGTGATGGCGTGAACCTGGATCGTTGAAGTCCGCATTGTCCGGAGTCCACTCTTCCTCTTCGTCTTCATCCTCTTCGTCGTTTTCCATCCAAGGCATAAGATCGTTGCTTCGCACCATGTCTTTGACGTCATCTTCGCTCATGTAGGCCAAAGCCATCTCTGCCACAGCTTCTGCAGAGATCAAGCCCTCGTCCATCATTTCCAACAGCTTCACAGTGTAATCGCGCATATCAGCTCCTTTGTTGTCTATGTATGTATTATACGACCTTTTGGCTAGGGTGTCAACCAAGTGCTTTATATAACCCTATGAGCGTAATGGTTACTCCGGTAACGTTAACAATGGTCTGTTGTTTATTTGCAACACGCAACGACCACACCAAAAACAGTGCTCCGCCCATGCATCCGGCAATTAATTGCAGTGTATGCAGTTCTTTGAAGAAGCTCATAGTTGTATACATAACCATGAAGCAGGCAGTGCCTGCCCACTGTAGTACTTCATTAAAGGGCAATCGCATCAAACTTCTCCCGTAATCGTTTAACTTCTTGGCGAGCTTCGAACAACACTTCGATCAGCTGATCTTCAACAGTGCCATCTGTCAGCACTTCGCGAGCGTCTTCGTACAAGCAACCGCCCAAGTAAGAGCAGCCCAGCTCGTGCCCGTCTAGCATAGCACGAACACGCAACATGAACCAATCGTACTTGCCACGCTCAATGTCTGCGTACAGTTGCTTTCTGTCATCAAAACACTCTGAAAGCTGGTCCCAGGGATCAATGTCCTCATAGCTCTTGTCTACGATGATAAAGAACCCGTCCCGCTCAAAAGAGCCAATCTCGTCATAGTATCGCATACAGTCTCCTTAAAAAGTAAAGCCAACACGTTCTGCTTCGTTGAACACTACATCCAACAGATCGATACGCTCGTTGTCTTCAACAAAGTCCATCAGTGCAGACATTGCTTCTTCAACATGTTCTGCTCGCTCAAGCTCGATAAACTCAATGTCAGTGTGACCATTGCGAGCCAGCACACGCACACGACCTGCATCGTTAGCGTAACGAACCGCCACTTCACCATTGGGATGACGCGACACACCGATGAATTGAAAAAGTCCTTTTGCCATGATCAGCTCCTTGTTACTGTTTAAGCTTCTATTATAGCGCCTTTTGGCTAGCTTGTCAACTAAAGACCCTACACATCGCAGGGTCTTTGTTATTATATAATATTATTCTTCATCTATATAATAATCAAAAGCACTTGCTAATGCATTAAATGCATCTTGTATATCCACATTATCCTCATAATCTTGCATAATAATGTCTTGCATTTGCAACATTAAACTAGTTAGTTTATCTTTTGTGCTAATAGCGTCTTGCATACTGTGCTCCTTGTTAAAAACTTATTATAACGCATTTTGGCTACAGTGTCAAATGCGCTATAAAAAGCCCTTACAGGCTGTAGGGTTAAATTAAACAAATTCTATTAAATCTGTACGCAGTTGCTTGTGTGCAACTGAAAGTATACGTTCTTTGTCTGCTTGCAAACTTTCGTATACAAATTCTCCGCTAACAAAGTCGCATTTAGCACGAGGCGGAAACTTTAGTTTGCCGTTTGCGTTAGTTTCTGTAACGTTAAAAGCTATAACAATAGTATACGTTTCTTTTTGTTTGTTAAACACAAGTTTAGCTTTTGCAGTGTTTGCAGTGTATACGTTTTGCATTGTGTTCCTTTTTGCTGTTTAAGTGTATATTGTACTGTCTTTTGGCTCACAGCGCAATCAAAGACCCAAAGCCCTTAAGGGTTATAGGGTTACCGGTTGACGGTTGAGCCAAACGGTGCTATAATTAATGCATAATAAGAAAACAGCACAGCTGAACAAGAAAGGTTCGAAGCACTATAAAGCGGGATGGACGGCGAGGGTGCGCGAAAGGTTTTACCTTAACACAAAAGTATTACCACAATGGCTGGCTGACCCCTGCTGAAATCTCAGAAAGTTATCCACAGGTTATCAACAGCTATTGTGTATAACTTTGTGAATAACTTTTTATTCTGAATCAGGAGTAAATCCCCAAACTCCCTGGGGTAATGCCTCGATCATATATTCTTTACATTGATCCCACTGCTCATATGCATAGTAGGTCCAGTCTATTGATCGCTGATTGTATTTTAAACAGTGTATTTGACCTGATAGTTCATGCTGAAATACATAGGCAAAGTGTGTAGGATATCGAAAGTGTGCTAGTAGATTAAAGTCATGCATAGTGATCTCCCGGTAGTGCAGTGTATATACAAGAGTCTAACACACTCTGACACCGTACTGCTAGTGTATAGAGCTAAGACGTACACAGTGTATATACAGTATATATCAGACCAGTAGAGTCACACAGTATATACAGTAAGGTCACAGTGTGATAAAGTGCAAAAAAGTGCAACAGAATCAGGATTATGCGCCATTTTCAGGCAGGTCTGCGGCCGCTATACAGTAGAAAATTTTTTTTACAGTGAGGGGCAGACAGGCATAGTTAAAATACTCTGAATAAAAATCAATAATTTTCAAAGTTATCCACAGTCTATACACAGTTTTTCTACAGTTATCAACAGTCTTTACACAGGCCTCGACAATTATTCTACAGTTATCCACAGGCCTCTCAGGGGTTATCCACACAGCCTCTTCACTGTGCCTCACCCTAGTACATCTATCTATATACAGTCAATACACGTACACATGACCGCAGCGGGGCCTTTACTACTTGAGTCTATGCTAGTATATACACTATATACACTCTACCGCAGCGGGGCCTATACGTTAACACAGCCAAAATTGATATATACGTGCATGTATATACGCTGTTATGAATCTACTGCTGACTCTATTACACAAGAGCAGTTATGGACTGCTGTTGCTCCTTTAGGTTGGATGAGCTCTTCTGCTGTTCCAGGAGTCATTAGGTTCTATATACACGAGTCAATGGAGTTTTGGGCTTTGATGATTGATCCTACACTACGTAGAATACCTGAGCAAGATCATATAGTATAGCGCAGCGGGGCCTTTACTGTTCTGTTGCTTTCTTTTTGATCCGTCTGCGTAAGTTTGGATCGTGTGTTGATAAACTTATAATTACGCCCAACAACCAACCAAACAAATAGGGTTTGCCCTGTGTTTTTAATATCGTCATTAGATCGTTATAAGTTTCTTGTTGTTGTTTGCTCAATTGCATACAGATATTTATAGGTTGACAGACTGTTTATTCTCTGCTATAATTGGCTATCGTTATCGTTATTACAAAGAGGATCTTATGCAGATTGTTGTTCGTAATCCCCAATGGGCACGTAAAGAGTTATGGCAGTTTGCCGTTCCCGAAACTGTTGAATATCAGGGCGAGGTTGTGCATTTAAAGCATGTTGGCGAGGATGCTATTGCACTCAGCACGGGCATTGCAGACTGGCCCGTGCGGGTCATACCTCGTGCATGGATCATTTCAATCAATGGGCAAGCATACACGCACACTGACACCAATCAAACTAAGACCGTCAAGGGATCAAAGGGTGAGGTTTATACTGTTACTCTGGGCGCTAGACCCAGCTGTACCTGTACTGGTTTTCAGTTTAGAAAGAGCTGTAAGCACATACTGTGATGCTCAAAAGAGCCAAAACGCACTGTTTGTAACACAACTGTAATCATATTGAGTTTAAATATTGTGTAAGAACAAACACACAAGGAGACTTACATGAAACGATTACTGTCAATGTTACTGGCCTCTGTGGCCATCACAGCTGGTGCTACGGACATGGTGGGTGCGGGTGCTACCTTTCCATTCCCCGTTTATTCTAAATGGGCCGAAGGATACAAGAACGCTACTGGCCGAACACTAAACTATCAATCAATTGGATCATCGGGCGGCATACGTCAAATCAATGCTCGCACAGTGGACTTTGGCGCTACAGATGCACCCGTAAGTGGCGAGAACTTAGATAAGCAAGGCCAAGTGCAGTTCCCCGCAATCATAGGCGGCACAGTGCCCGTGATCAATCTAGACGGCATCAAGCCCGGAGAACTACGCATCACAGGGCCTGTAATGGCTGAAGTGTTTATGGGCACGATTTCCCGTTGGAATGACCCAAAATTAACAGCATTAAACCCGGGCAAGGCCTTGCCCAACACTGAAATCACCATTGTGCATCGTGCTGATGGAAGTGGCACTACATTCAACTGGACAGACTATCTAAGCACAGTAAGCCCTGAATGGTTGGCCCGTGTGGGTCGCGGTGCCGCAGTCAAATGGCCAGCTGCCAATTCAGTAGGTGGCAAGGGCAATGAGGGTGTTGCAGCCAACGTGAACCGTATCAAAGGATCAATTGGCTATGTAGAGTATGCCTATGTTAAAAAGAACAACATGGTGTTTCTACAGCTACAAAACAAAGCAGGCAAGTATGTAAGTCCAGATGATTTAACATTTGCTGCCGCAGCCGATGGTGCTGATTGGTTCAGTATTCCGGGTATGGGATTGAGTATTGTGGATCAAAAGAATCCTAATGCCTGGCCTGTCAGTTCAGCAAGTTTTATCATTATGTACAAAGAGCCAAAAAACAAAGCCACTAGCGATGAAGTATTAAAGTTCTTTGATTGGGCATTTAAGAATGGTAAAAAGGATGCCATAGATTTAGACTATGTTCCATTACCGGATGCACTAACAAAGCAAATACGTGAACGTGTTTGGACACAAATTAAATAATATTGTGTAAACGATTAAAGGGGCTACCGCGTTATATATATGTAGGATATAAATTTCTACATTAACCAAAAAGGAAACTTATCATGAAATTGATCGCAACTTTAATCGCTACTATGTTTGCCGCTACTGCTTTTGCTCAAGCACCAGCTAAGAAAGAAGAAAAGAAAGTGGAAGCTAAGCCTGCTGTTACTGCACCGGCTCCAGCTGCTAGTACTCCTGCACCCAGCGCACCTGCTGCCAAAGCAGACACTAAAAGCGAAGCCAAAGCCGCTCCCGCTAAAAAGGACGACAAAAAGCCTGCTGACGCAGCTCCAGCTAAGAAGTGATCTTGAAGACGGCGAAGATTGTTTCTGTGAAGAATTAGCCCTTCACGTTTCATATCGCCGTCCAGAATTAGTTCAGGATAGTAAAATCGTTGATAACGATGAAGAACTGCCCGAACATATTCGTTGGAAACTATTTTTAGCTAGGCAATTAGCATTAGTAAAATACAGAGAAGCCCATGGTTAAGCCCTGGGCTTTTTTGTGTAAATAAAATATCAAAAGGATCCTATTACCGACCCAGGTAAGAAATCCAAAGCAGGTTGCGTTACTCTTTGGAAGAGTGGAGGCGAATGGGTCAGTGCAGTTGATCAACCAAAAGGTTGGAGTGATCGTGGCTTTGGTCCTTACACCAACATGTTGGAAACTGTCTACTGCGATGGTAAACTTGTCAAAGAAATAACCTTTGATGAAGTTCGAGCTAACTCTCGCAAATAAGATGTAACAAGGGTCTATACAGGCCCTTGTTTTTATTGTATAATACTCGCATAGCAACAAACATTTAGGCTTAGTTAAATGACTTACTTTTTGAAATCTGGCACACGATTCAACGTCTCTACCAAAGAGGCTATGGACCTACACGAATCCTTGCCAGCAGGAACTTACACTGTCAAGTTCGACAAGATGGCAGGTTGCTTCTATTTGGAAGCAATTGAAAATTTTGAAGTGCGAGGCAAAATCTACGGTGACACAGTTCGCAACACTGACCGTATCCTCAACACATTCAATGACCGCACTGCATCTACTGGTGTACTGCTTACAGGTGAAAAAGGTTCTGGCAAGACTCTGTTGGCTAAGATGCTGGCAGTCAGAGCTGCCGATGCAGGAGTGCCAACTATCGTTATCAACGAGCCATGGTGCGGTGAAGGCTTCAATGCTTTCATGCAGATGATTGAACAACCTACTGTGATCTTGTTTGACGAATTCGAAAAAGTCTATGACAAGGATGATCAGGAAAAGATGCTGACGCTGTTGGACGGTGTCTACCCAAGCAAGAAATTGTTTATTCTGACCTGTAATGACAAGTGGCGCATTGATAGCCATATGCGTAACCGTCCTGGTCGTATCTTCTACTCGTTGGACTTCAAAGGTTTGGAGCAGGATTTCATTATTGAATACTGCCAAGACAATTTGAAGAACCTTTCTCAAACTGAAAGCGTATGCCGTGTGGCTGCTATGTTTGATCAGTTCAACTTTGACATGCTGAAAGCATTGGTTGAAGAAATGAATCGATACAATGAAACTGCTAGCCAAGCAATGCGTATGCTGAATGCCAAGCCGGAGTTCAGCGGCGAAAGCAGATACAAGGTTGGACTGCAAGTCAAAGGATTGGATATTCCAAATGACTTGATTGAATCGGATGTTTGGGTAGGTAACCCTCTGACCAATCGCATCAACATTGACTATAAAGTCTATGAAGATGTAAAGTCTAACAACACTGTTACTGATGCAGACGATCCGTTTGAAGCAGACTGGAATTGGGAAGGTGCAAGGTTTACTCAAGAGGATCTAAAACAAATTGATCCGCAAGCTGGTAAGTTTGTATTTGTCAATGCCGATGGTGATCGTGTGGTACTTGATCGAGTCAAAGAAAAGACTTTTCACTACTACGATGCATTTTGAACAAAGCCCGGATTAGTCCGGGCTTTCTTTTGACCTAAATAAATATTTTTATGAATTACGATAGAATCTTTATTTTTGGTTGCAGTTTTACAAAATACAAATGGCCTACATGGGCTGACATAGTAGGTTACTGTAAGAATGCTCCTCCTGTTTACAACTGGGGCAAAGAAGGCATTGGCAATGTTGCTATAATGCACAAAATGCTAGAGTGCGATTTAAAGAACAAATTTACGGATCGAGATTTGATTCTAGTGCAATGGAGCACTTGGACTAGAGAAGATAGATTCACTACAGCATGGGGCGATGGAGGCAGTGTTTTTAATAATCCTAGATTCGATAAATCTTTTATTAACAAACACTGGCACTGGAATAACGACATTGTTAAAAATTCTACAGCTATTATATCAGCTAATAGAATGTTTAATATTGGTTATCAGTTTACATTCTATGACTACCAAGCTAGTCCAGACTTTGGTTATGAAGCATCAGACCAACTACCAGAATTTGAAAACCTTTACAGGAACAATCTTCCAGTAATTGGAAAATTTCCATTTAACGTCAACACAAACTTTAATCATACATGTCATGATGGACATGGAGATATTAAAGCACATCTGCATTTATTCAACTCCGATCTTAAATCTAAGTTTGGCTTTGAACTAGGCGATATGGAGCAGAGGTTGCTAGGGCTCAACGATAAGATCGCCCAAAACTTAAATCAAAAACAAAATCCTGGAGAACAATACGATATAATAAAACGTATTGTTAAAGATTTTGATCCAAACATAAACGAAAAAGTGCATTTGGGTTTCTAACATCAATACTTGACATATATTGTTTTTTCTTGTATAATAGCATATACACAGAAAAGGACACTGTATGGATGAGCTTAAAATTCGAGAAGACAACGGCAAGTATTACGTTTACTTCAATGATCCGTTTGGAAATTGTGCTTATCAATCGGATCCTTTTGACACAATAACTGAAGCTGAATGCTTTAAACTTGAACAAGAAGAGTCAGGAGAATAAAATGGATCGCATGTACTGCTACCTTTGGTATGAAAAAGACAAGCCTGACGAGTGCAAGTTTGGAGAGCGTTGGGTCTTTAGCGACCAAGATCCTGAGAAAGAAGTTTGGAAACGCATTAAAAGTTCTTTAGGCGTTAGGAAAGATTTGATCTCAGACGGTACTATCCAATTAGTAACTATTTGGGATGTAACAGAACTAGCTAAGAAGGTAAATCGATATTACCAACGTAGTCGTATGGATGACTACATTAGACCCTACATTGGTTTTAGAAAAGGCAGCACTGGAGAAATCCATGAACTGTCGGCTAGTGAAGTTAAGCTACGAGTTGACAGTTTTCTAAAGAAGTCTGATCAACCTTTGCCTCTTGTTGGCTTGACACGGAATCAAGCATCGGCAGCTGAAGAAACCTTAGATAAAATTAAATTAGGAGACCGCATATTCTTAGCTGAACTGTGCGCTCGTTTTGGAAAGACAATCTTTTCAGGGGTCTTGATCAAAGAAACTGAAATCAAACTCACAGTGGTTGTCAGCTATGTGCTAACTAGCTTTACAAGCTTTGAAAAAGACCTAAGTGGATTTGAACAGTTTAAAGACTACGTGCTTATCGATACTGCTGATCCAGACTATCAAGAAGTAGTGTCTTCGGCACTTGCTCAAAACAAACAAGTGGTTGCCTTTTTAAGTATGTGTGCCGGCGGCCGCCGCCAGGAAAAGATCGACTTTTTGTTTGCACAGACACAACAACGATTGATCATTGTTGATGAAGCAGACTATGGAGTTCATCAACAAGGACAAGTATTGCCTTTGCAAAATGCAATAGATCTGGACGATGTACTGTTTCTTATGACTGGCACTAACAGTGACAAGGCAGTCAGCACTTGGGTGCCTGATCACTTCTTGAGCGTAACGTATCCAGAACTAGTTATTGAAAAGAAACTTAAAAGCAAAGACACTGCTACTAGACTAAAGCATTTTAAAGTAGACCCTAAGCGACATAACTTAGTTGTTGATATTGAATTGTATCAGATGGATTTGAAATCCGCTGTTGATCTAACACTAGAACAAAATCCAAACCTCAACAGAGAAGAGCTGGCCAGCTGGAGTAAATTTGCAGCCAAGCCTATTAAAGCTAAAGGTCTTTGGGTTAACATCTTACAGTCAGTCTTTGAAGGGAAGCACGGACTAGACAATTTGAATATTGATCTACAGACTAATGAAGTACCTGATCAACGTGTTGCTATGATGTTCCTTCCTGGAAGCATGGGCATTGCCAACGGTGATCTTGCTACAGTTAGTAAAATGGCTAAAGATGCGCTAAAAGGTTACAGCATTGTCACAGTGTCTGGCGATGAAATGGAAAATCGTACAGCAGAATCTAAAGTCAAAGAAGAAATTGATAAAGCCAAACGCAACAATCAAAATGTTCTTATTCTAAGTGCAGGTATGGCACAACGTAGTTTCTCAGTTGGAGAGATTACAGAATTGTATTTGGCTTATGATGCAGGTGATGCAGGAGCTACTATCCAAAAGATCAGCAGAGCACTTACTCCGCATACCGAAAGCAAAATTGGACGCATTGTTAGTCTTAGCTTTGACCCTAACAGGGATGACAAGTTTGACGACCTAGTATTAATCACAGCTGAGAACTATCAAAAGCGACATGACAAAGATATTAGGCAAGCTCTTGCAGAAGTTCTTAAAACTTTGGACATCTTCCGATGCACTGCGGATGGCTCTGTCAAAATCTTTAGAGATGAGTATCTTGAACAACTAATCGAAAACGGACGGTTAAGTCGTGTAATTGGTAAGATCAGTGACCTATCCAAATTGACAGCAGCCGAAATCCAAGCACTGGCTGCTGGCAATGCTGATGTCTACAAAGCTGCCAAAACAGCCGCGGCCGCAGTTGGTAAAACTAGAAATGGACAAGCTTCCTCTAATGGATCAACATCAAAGGCAACTGCACCTATCAAAACGCTAGCCGAAGCCAAAAAGATGATTACCACTTTGGTTGAGAATCTTGACATCTTGACATACGGCTCGAATTCTGTTACAATACAAGAAGCAATTGAGAAGATCAGCAAAGACAAAATCAAACAACAAGAAGTGAGAAAGCACTTTGGAATTGACTTTGAGATTATCAATGATCTTTTTGAGCGCAACATTATCAACACAAATATGGTACGTCTCTTAGAGAAAGACAAGTCATGAGAGATCGATTGAAGTTTGGTATGCACTTTATTACAGAACTAATAACCAATGAGATTCCAGTTAACATGCTAATAGATCCAACAGTTACTATTCATGATCCTGCTATTGCTGGAGGTCAAATTGTCAGTGCAATTGAACAACGTATGTCTAAACTTGGTGTGAAGGACAAAGACATTGCCAAACGAGTAAGAGGATTTGAAGAAGATTCTATAGCAGTAGATTATGCAATAAATAAAAGAAAATTAAAAGGCAAGTATCAAGTACAAGCCTTGGCAGATCAACTTACTATGAATGTAAACATTGCAGTTGGTAACCCTCCTTACAATGATGGGTCAGCCGGCCGAAATCCAATCTATCAATTATTCTTAGAGCAGTTTGCAACGAATCCTCCCGAATTTACATTCTTTGTTATTCAAGCAAATTGGTTTACACAACCTGACAACAAGTTAGGTAAGAGTGTGCGAGCCAGTTTAAAGAAACTAGGTGTTTACAAAATTGTAATTAATCCCTATGATACATTTGAAACTGCCAAAGTTAAAACCTGCACAGTTTTTTGTAGAAAAGGTCATGTCGGTAAAATTGAACTAATTGACAGCGACACAGGCTATAAAACTGATATTTTAGATTTTGACAAAACAATTTTGTATACTGTCAATCCTGACGAGTTGAGTATTCTGCACAAGCTCAAGCCAACTACTCCTTGGAAAACTCACGGAGGCGGCAAAGGCAATACAAATGCTTGGCGAATTATGACTTCGTATCGTAAAGAAAACTTTGAAATCATTCCTTTGAATCAACTCAAAGTTATGGAGCCTAACTATAAAAGTCAAACAGGTTATAGAGTCTTTGCTGAGTTTGCTACACAAGCAGAAGCAGAGCAAGCACTAATTTGGTATAAAAGCTTTTGGCATAGTAAACTAGTCTCTTGGATTTTACAGAGAACTAGAACTAGCACAACTCTTGACAATCCGCAAATTACTTGGGTTCCAAAGATTGTTATTGACAAGACTTTTACAGATCAGGATCTTTACAAAATCTTTAACTTGACAAAGAAACAAATCAAAACAATTGAGGACTCATTCAAATGACTTTAGAACAAGTAATTGCACACTGTCGTAACCGTGAGTATATGAGCGGAGTAGATCGTAACAAACTTCGAGTGAAAGCTACTCAAGAAGTGTTTACTCCTACTAAATTGGTTATGGTTATATTGGACGAGTTCCCGCAAGAAGTGTTTACAGATCCAAATAAATCTTTTATAGATAACAGTTGCGGTGACGGACAGTTTCTTAGCGAAGTATTGATTAGAAAGATTGAAAATGGTTCAACATTTGAGCAAGCCCTGAGCTCCATCTTTGGTGTTGATATGATGCAGGATAACGTGGATCTATGCCGTGAAAGATTGTTGTGCGGACAAGAGCATCTTAGGCCAATTGTTGAAAAAAACATTGTACAACATAATGCATTAACATATGATTATACATTTAAAGAAGTGGAAACATTTGGCAACGGAATGTTCAGTTTTGGTTAATCTTTAGTTGACTATTTCTGTGAATGACGCTATAATAGATACATAGCGTAACAAACACACACAGAAAGGTTCCAAATGATCCTCAACAATGCTCCTGCTAACGAAGCTATTGTTTCTAACGTCGGCAAGATTGGCGAGTTCCGTATTCGCAACTCAGCCAAAGCATTTTCCATTCTTTCATCGGGCTTGTATGCCAACAAGATCCGAGCAGTGATCCGAGAACTCAGTTGCAACGCTGTGGACAGTCATGCGGCAGCTGGCAATGCCACTACACCGTTTGATGTGCATTTGCCTAACACATTGGAACCGCACTTCAGTATTCGTGACTATGGCACTGGACTTTCACATGAACAAGTTACCAACATTTATACAACCTACTTTGAAAGTACTAAGACTAATAGCAACGCCTTCATCGGCGCTCTTGGTCTTGGTTCTAAGTCTCCTTTTAGCTACACTGATAACTTCACTGTAACTGCTATCCAAAACGGCCGCAAAGGTATCTACACTGCTTTCATTAACGAAGCCGGTGTGCCCAGCATTGCACAGATGATGGAAGAAGCTACTGACGAACCAGCAGGTGTTGAAGTTAAGTTTGCAGTTACCAGTCGCTACGACTTTGACAAGTTCCGTCAAGAGGCCCGCATTGTGTACAAACACTTTGCACTCCGTCCAGTTGTTTCGGGCAACGGAGACTTTAGTTTTGTTGATGCTGAATATGAAAGCCGAGACATTGTTCCCGGTGTGCATAGTTTCAAGACTAGCAGTAGTAGTGCAGCCGTTATGGGCAATATTGCTTACCCGATTGATGTACCAGCCGCTGATCAATCTATCAATCCTGAGTTGAGAGCATTGTTGAGTTGTGGTTTGGAAATGCACTTTGATATTGGCGAATTGGACTTCCAAGCAAGCCGCGAAGGTCTTAGCTACATTCCGTCAACCGTTGCAGCCATTAACCGAAAGTTGGAGCAGGTCAATGCCGCACTGACATTGGTCCTTGCTAAGGAAGCAGATGCTATTGAGAACCTTTGGGATCGTGCTGTGTTCTTGTACAAGAAGAAAGAGCATCGCCTTTGGACTGCGGCTGTGGCCAAGTATGCTACAGACACTGCCCTGCCTACTTACAATGACAAACAGTACAACCGTTTGGCTCGCTTTGATTTCAAAGTTGAAGACTTGGCCTCTACTTACAACATTGTAATCAAACAACTGCGACAGAGCCGTGGTAGTAAAGTTGTCAGTAACAACAAGAGTCATACTGAGTATGCTCCGAATCATGCTAAAGATGCCAACGGACATTATATCACTTGGCAAGAATGGCATGTAGGCGTCGATGCCGACAGTCATTTTGTTATTAACGACTTGAAGACCGGTGCAAGTGAACGTGCTCGTTATCACTACAAGGAAACTGGTTGCGATGTTTACAGTCGTGTTATTTGGATTCTGGAAAAGGCTGACAAGACCAAAGACATGGATACTAAGGCATTCTTTGCCGGTATCCAAGAACCTCCTACTGCTCGACGCTTTGCCGCAAGTACATTGAAACAACGTGAACGTGAAACTTTGGGTCGCAACGTGAGTATTCTCAAGTTGGAGAAGCGTAGTCAAGGTGGTTACAACTATCGTCGCACAGATGAAGATATGGTTTGGCGTGATGCCGGTAAAGCAGGTGCTTTTGATCCTGCCGTAACCCATTACTATGTGCCATTGAGCGGATTCCAAATGCTCAGTGCCAAAGGTTATACTAGCGGCAAAGAACTCTACGATGATGTAAACAGCATGCCGGGCCTGTTCAATGGCACTATCTACGGTGTTCGTAAAGCTGACATTGAAGAAGTTAAGAAGATGAAGAATTGGATTAACTTTGAGGATCACATTGCAGCCAAGCTGAATGGCAAGGACGTAAGTAAACTGTTGATGAGTTTGGTTAAAGCTAATTTGGACAATAGAGATATCTTTGACTTGCCAAAAGGTGTAGTGGATAAAATTGATGCCAACAGCCCATACACTAAGATGATTTTGGAGTTTAAAGGTGTTGACAAGTTTACTGGTAACCAGTATAATATGAAAAACTTATTCCGCAAGTTTGCACCAAACGCTAACCTTAGCCCAGATGCGCTGACTGTAAAATATCAACAACAACTTAACGAAGTGGTCCGTAGGTATCCTTTGTTGAACAACCTGAGCACTTACCGCGTTGAAGCGAGCGATATCGCTGAGTATGTAAATCTTATCGATTCAAAAAAGGGAATCTAAAATGAGTTATCCGTATATTATTCAAGGCAGCAATGTCACAGTGGTCATTGACAGCAAACCGCACACTGTGGCCAAAACACATGTCAGTTATCAAAAGGTAGTTGACGCCATTATAGACAACGATTGGGATACTGTTAAAAACATTATCGATCCAGTTAAGGTTGTTCTAAACTACGGTCAGGGCAATATCAGTATCAAAGGTGATACGCTCTACTGGAAAGGTGAACCCTTTGCAGGCGTTATGGCTACACGTATGATCTCCATGTTGGAAGAAGGCTTCAGCATTGAGCCAATGGCGTTGTTCATGCACAACCTGTTGAAGAACCCTAGTAAGCGTTCAGTGGACGAACTCTATGGCTTCTTGGAAAAGAACAACTTACCAATCACTCCAGATGGTCACTTCTTGGCCTACAAGAAAGTCCGCAAAGACTTTTTGGATATCCATTCAGGTACTATGAACAATGCTCCAGGTACTGTTGTGGAAATGGAACGCTACAAAGTTGATGACAACAAGGATCAAACTTGCTCAACTGGTCTGCACTTCTGCGGTATGAGCTATTTGGATCACTTTGGTAGCAGTGACAGTCGAACTGTTATTGTCAAGATTGATCCGGCCGATGTTGTTTCAATCCCAAGTGACTACAGTGGTGCTAAAGGCCGTGCTTGCCGCTATGAAGTTATCGGTGAGTTGGGTGTAGAACCGAGTAAGGCTTTTGATCGTTCAGTTCAGGGCAACGCCAATGGTACTGAAACTGTTCGAGCACCTGCTCCAGAACCCAAGGTTAATCACGGTCCGTTCAGCAAAGGCTACAGTGATGGCTTCTATGACAAAGGATTTAACGACAGCGAATATTTTGGCTACCGTGAAACTACTGCGTATGAAGATGGATTTGATGCTGGTACACAAGATCGAGAAGACGGTACTCCAGAACGCTATCGTTATGAGCCAAAGCCCGTTAGACCAACCTTTGTAGCATCGGCTCACTCAGCGGCATGGCCCTTTCCAACTAAAGGCTAAACAATGATTAGAGTTATTTTTCTGTTTTTGATGCTAACAGGATTGACATGGTTGGCAATCCTAGCAGTTCAAAAGATGTCAGGAAAACAGGCGTTGGACTTTACAAAAGCCGGTTTGTATGCTATAATTAGTTCAACAGTAGCAATTGTGCTAATGTTTATTTTGGTAATGTTATTTTGAGGTTACACATGAATCGTATTGTTAAATTGAGTTTGATTATTGGCGCAGTTGCATTGACTTCTGCTTGTACTCGAATTGAGACTGGTGAGGTTGGAGTTCGAGTTGGCTTTGACAAACAAGTTCAATCAGGTGAGTTGCTGCCTGGCTCGTTCAATCAAGTATTGATCGGCGATGTATTGACTTTTCCGATCAAGGATGTCAATGTAACATTGGAGAATATGACTCCGGTTGCCAAAGATAACAGCACAATGAAGGACTTTGATGCTGTAGTTGTTTATAACATTAATCCACAACAAGTGTCCGAATTGTATTCAACTAAGAACAAGAGTTTCCACGCTGAGTTCAAAGGCGATACCTACGTAATGTATAACTACATTGTTCAAAATTCTCGTAACGCTATCTACAAGGCAGCTCGTAAGTACGAGGCATTGGATATGGCTGACAATCGTAGCGATATGGAGAACTTTATCAAAGAAGAAGTTATTCGAAATCTTGCTGAAGAAAAGTTGGACGGTAGTATCACTATCAGCCAAGTGTTGATTCGTAACGTAGTCCCTGCTGATTCAGTTGTAGCAAGTGCTAACGAATTGGTTCGTTCAAAGAATGAACTCAAGCAGAAAGAAATTGAAGTTAAGACTGCCGAAGCAGAAGCCCGACGAATTGCGGCTCTTGCACAAAACGCAGGCGCTATTCAGTACATGGATGCACAGGCTCGTATGAAGCAAGCCGATGCGGCTCTTGAGACAGCTAAGGCTATTGCAACATTCAAGGGTAACACTTTGGTGATTGGTGCAGGCACTAATGTAAACGTTGGTAAGTAAACTAAAAAGAAGAACAAGGGCCTTGACGGCCCTTTTCTTTTGTGTTATAATTGTGTATGACAACAATGCAAGAACTGTTAGATAAAGAAGCCCGAATGAGCAACGAAGGACTTGCAAAGCACGAGTTTCGTGTTATAATACTTGAAGAGATTAAAGCCCGCCGTGGCAATGAAGCTCCGGCATGTTGGGGCGAAGATGATTGTTCAACAATGATGTTAGTCCGATGCCCATGGCGCATAGACTGCGGAGATTAAAATGTTAGTTCTAAACTTTGTAATCAACAATCCATGGAGTGATCGATTTGAACCTCTTCGATCATGGGGCGGAAAGTTATTCAAACACAAAGCATGGGAAATTGAAGTCTATCGTTGTGAAACTATTGTTGAACTAGAAACTAGATTTTCAGTACGCACAGATCACGCAGGACTAACAGTAGGACTAGGTCTGTTTAGTTATGCCCTTAGAGCACAGTTCTATGATACTAGACATTGGAACTATGCAGAACATAGATATGAAATTTACAACGAAAAAGGAGATAGTGAATGAGCTATATTAAAAATTGGTATGTTAGCAACCAGGATGCTATCACATGGTTCGTTATTGGATTCTTAGTACAGACGCTACTAATTAATCTTGCCTCAGGAGATTGGTTCTGGGCCATAATCACTGCCGCATTGATCTGGCTTAACTACACATTAAGAAAAGTACGACTGTGACAGACGTTATAAACTGGATTGGCCCGTTTGCCTATGGGTTTGCTTTAGGTTTCTTTTGGAATCCTGTTTGGCAAATACTTAAAAAGATCTGGCATGAAGCCAAGTTAGCTAAAGAAGAATGGAGAAACCCTAAATGAAGTACACTGGCATTTTATTATCTGTTCTGCTGTTAGCAGGATGCGGCGGAGGAGGCGGAGGTGCGCCAGTTGCAGAAAGTGCGCCAGTAGTCGTATTGCCTGAAGTAGTTAGCGGATGTGCAACAAAAAACGTTCCTAATCCATGGAGCGGTAACGACTACACTAAAACTCTAGGTAACTATACTGCTTCAACTAATACTTGGAATAAACAATCTTTGTTAGATTGGACTACGTGCATTAAGTCTGCCAGTCTAACAACTACAGGTATTAAAGCTGTCTTTGATATTGAATGGCCTACTACTCCAGGTAGCGATGCTGTAAGATCCTACACCAATGTTACCTATACTCCAGATGCAGGATTTAGCAATCCCCATTCCTGGATGGGCACTAAATCCCTTGATCCTATTAACATTGCACAGATTGGTAATGCCACAGTCCATCATGATGTAGAAGTTAACTATTCTGGATACACTCAAACATTCTATAGCTTTGCAGTAGATCCTAGTTCAACTAAGTTTATGGATCGTGCTCCGTTAGTTGAAATGGGTATTAACTTGCATCCGTTGAGCAACAGCCCACAAAACTTATACGATACAATCGTAGTTAACGGTAATACCTATTGGGTAGAGTTTTGGGAATCAAGTGTAAACGGACAACGACTGGTTAGTTTGGCTTTTGTATCTCAAAATAGATATTTCAAAGGATCTATTCCTTTAAAGCCGTTTTTTGATTATATCATTGCAAGAAACTTACTTCCTTCGACTTATTATCTGCACTCCATGCAACTTGGTATGGAGGCATTTTCTGGCAAGGGAACATTTACTGTAAATGAGTTCAACGTTACTAAATAATATTATGCCTTCATTAGCAGATTATTTTAATAATAATAGACATAAACCTGTTTGGGATATGGGTGATCGAGTGTTTGGTTACTACAAGAAAATACCTTTTGTAGGTACTGTAGGTAATGACCGTAAGATCAACGATATCGACGGTCCTGAAGTAACAATTCATTTGGACTTGCCTATGCAAGTGGACGGTAAAGTATTGTTGTTTATCATAGTTAAACACAAAGACATTAAATTTAAATTAAAAGAAACATAATATGAAAACATTGTTATTAGCATCTGTGTTGATTTTAGCAGGTTGCGCTACAAATCCAGAAGTAGAAAAAAGCATTAGCCGTGATCAAACTATGAGCAACATGGCTAAGACTGCATTGATAAACGAAATGCTCAACAGTCCGGATCCCCATGTAAGAGCCAAAGGCGCAGAAGCTGCCGCTACATTTATAAATCCAAAAAAGAGTTTACTTCCTTTCTAATATTTAGAAACGCTATACTATAATTCAAGCCTCCATTAAGGAGGCTTTCTTTTGTTCACAATTAATGATCCATATAAAAATTTTTGATAATTAACGTAAAGGAGAGTTTAAATTGAAAAAACTTTTAAGTATTTTTATGATGCTATTTGCATCAACAGCATTTG
>Ga0315907_10002029_pt1 | contig 26356 bp, 22 predicted proteins | sample LakEriMetagenome_3_FD_203525 | JGI IMG/M metagenome (GOLD analysis project Ga0315907, IMG submission 203525) | Freshwater fungal communities from buoy surface, Lake Erie, Ohio, United States - Buoy 12 MA123 | ecosystem: Environmental > Aquatic > Freshwater > Lake > Lake biofilm | place: USA...
CCCCAACCCCAGTCATCACCAGGAGCCCCAGATGCCGAACCGCAACACCGCCACCAGCGAGGGTTGGTATGCGCACAGCGAGAAGACCAGCCAGACCGATGACCAGCGCATCAAGGACGTGACGCCCTTGCCGCCGCCGGAACACCTCATCAAGTTCTTCCCCATCGCGGGCACCGCGGTGGAGAAGCTCGTGGGCGACACGCGCCAGGCCGTGCGCCGCATCCTGCACGGCGAGGACGACCGCCTGCTCGTGATCATCGGGCCGTGCTCGATCCACGACCCGGCCGCCGCACTCGAATATGCGCGGCGCCTCAAGGCCGAACGCGCGAAGTACGCCGACACCCTGGAGGTGGTGATGCGCGTGTACTTCGAAAAGCCGCGCACCACGGTGGGCTGGAAGGGTCTGATCAACGACCCTTACCTGGACGAGAGCTACCGCATCCACGAGGGCCTGCGCATTGCGCGCCAGCTGCTGCTGGAGATCAACCGCTGCGGCGTCCCCGCGGCCAGCGAGTTCCTCGACGTCATCAGCCCGCAGTACATCGCAGACCTGGTGAGCTGGGGCGCCATCGGCGCGCGTACCACGGAAAGCCAGGTGCACCGTGAGCTGGCCTCGGGCCTGAGCGCGCCCATCGGCTTCAAGAACGGCACCGACGGCAACATCAAGATCGCCACCGACGCCATCCAGGCCGCGGCGCGGGCGCACCACTTCCTGTCGGTGCACAAGAACGGGCAGGTGGCCATCGTCGAGACCAAGGGCAACAAGGACTGCCACGTCATCCTGCGCGGTGGCAAGGCCCCCAACTACGACGCCGCCAGCGTGGCCGCAGCCTGCAAGGAGCTGGACGGCGCCAAGCTGGGGCCGCGCCTGATGATCGACTGCAGCCACGCCAACTCCAGCAAGCAGCACCAGCGCCAGATCGAGGTGGCTGGCGACGTGGCCGCGCAGGTGAGCGCCGGCAGCCGGCAGGTCTTCGGCGTGATGGTGGAAAGCCATCTGCTGGACGGCGCGCAGAAGTTCACCCCGGGCAAGGACGATCCGGCGCAGCTGCACTACGGCCAGAGCATCACGGACGCCTGCATTGGCTGGGACGACTCACTGGGTGTGCTGCAGACGCTGAGCGACGCGGTACAGGCGCGGCGCCGGGGGTGACAGGTGCGCGGCAGGGCGCCCGCAAGGGCTGCCTCCCTGGCTTCGCCCGGGTTCAGGGCCGGGCGACTCAGCCGCCTTCGCGCGCCAGCCGCTCGCTCTTCCAGTACACGTCGTCGCCGCCCAGTCCGTCGAGGTTGGCGCGGTTGAGCACCCGTGCCAGCACGAACATCAGGTCCGACAGGCGGTTGAGGTACTGGCGCGGCGCCTCGTTGATGACTTCGGCCAGACCCAGGTGGACCACGGCGCGCTCCGCGCGGCGGGCGATGGTGCGGCTGACATGCGCCAGGGCGGCGCTGCGCGTGCCCGCCGGCAGGATGAACTCCTTCAGCCGGGGCAGGGCTTCGTTGTGACGCGCCAGGGCCGCGTCCAGGCCCGCCACGGCCTCGGGCTTCAGCAGGGTGTAGCCGGGGATGGACAGCTCGCCTCCCAGGTTGAAGAGCTCGTGCTGCACGGTCACCAGCAGTTCGCGCACGTCGCCGGGCAGGGGCTCGGCCAGCAGCACGCCGATGGAGGAGTTGAGTTCGTCCACGTCACCCATGGCCTGCACGCGCAGGTGGTCCTTGGGCACGCGGGTGCCGTCGCCGAGGCCGGTGGTGCCGTCGTCTCCGGTGCGGGTGGCGATCTGGGTGAGGCGGTTGCTCATGGTGCGGGCGATGCTATCAGTGGATGCCAGCCGCAGGCGGGCTGTCCGCCACACAGGGGGGCAGGGTCATTCCGCCCTCCCTGCGGCGCTGGATCGGCGAAGATTCGGGTTTGCGCAGCCGCCCCACTGGAGACGAGACCATGAACGCCCCCCACGACTTCACGCCCCGCGTCGAGCCCCGGCCCGTACCCGCCCCGATGCTGGCCGCCCTGCGCGCCCACTTCGGCGAGCGTTGTTCCACCGCACCGGCGGTGCGCGAACAGCACGGGCGCGACGAGTCGCCGTTCCCGGTGACGCCGCCGGAGGTGGTGGTGTTCTGCGAGAGCACCGACGACGTGGTGGCGGTGGTGCAGCTGGCCGACGCGCACGCCGTGCCCGTCATCCCCTACGGCACGGGCTCCTCGCTGGAAGGGCACCTGCTGGCAGTGCAGGGCGGGGTCAGCGTGGACGTCAGCCGCATGACGCAGATCATGCGCGTGAACCCCGAGGACCTGACCGTCACCGTGCAGGCCGGCGTCACGCGCGAACAGCTCAACCGCGAGATCCGCGACACCGGCCTGTTCTTCCCCATCGACCCCGGCGCCAACGCCAGCCTGGGCGGGATGGCCGCCACGCGCGCCAGCGGCACGAACGCCGTGCGCTACGGCACCATGCGCGAGAACGTGCTGGGCCTGACGGTGGTGACGGCCAGCGGCGAGGTGATCCGCACCGGCACACGCGCCAAGAAGTCCAGCGCCGGCTACGACCTCACGCGCCTGATGGTGGGCAGCGAGGGCACGCTGGGCGTCATCACGGAGGTCACGCTCAAGCTCTACCCGCTGCCCGAGGCCGTGAGCGCCGCCATCTGCCACTTCCCCAGCGTGCAGGCGGCCGTGGCCACCACCATCCAGGTGATCCAGATGGGCGTGCCGATCGCGCGCTGCGAGCTGCTGGACGCCAACGCGGTGCGGGCCGTCAACGCCCAGAGCGGCCTGAGCATGCGCGAGTCACCGCTGCTGCTGATGGAGTTCCACGGCACCGACGCGGGCGTGAAGGAGCAGGCCGAGACGGTGCAGGACATCGCCGGCGAGCAGGGCGGCGAGGGCTTCGAGTGGGCCAGCACCCCCGAGGAGCGCACGCGGCTGTGGACGGCGCGCCACAAGGCCTACTTTGCCGGGATGAGCAGCAACCCCGGCTGCCGCACCGTCACCACCGACACCTGCGTGCCGATTTCGCGTTTGGCCGAGATCATCGACATCTCGGTGCAGGAGGCGGCAGAGTCCGGCCTGCCGCACTACATCGTGGGGCACGTGGGCGACGGCAACTTCCACCTCGCCTACCTGGTCAAGGACGGTGACCTCGGCCAACGCGCCACGGCCGAGCGCCTGAGCCTGCAGATGGTGCAGCGCGCCATTGCCATGGAAGGCACCTGCACGGGCGAGCATGGCATCGGCCTGCACAAGATGGGCTTCCTGGTGGACGAGGCCGGTGTCGGCGCGGTGGACCTGATGCGCCAGATCAAGCGTGCGCTGGACCCGAAGAACATCATGAACCCGGGGAAGATCTTCGCGTTGTGACGCGTCTGCCCGCCGCCTCCCTGCGGCGGTGAGAGCCTTTCAGCGGCCCTGCAGAAGACAGGCTCAAGGGCAGGTCGGCGCTGGCAGGGTGCCGCTCTGGCGCTGCACAGTGACGGACGGGAGCAACAGGCGTTCGTCCAACCCTCCAAGTTCCAGCACCAGGCTGCCGCCTTCGCCAGTGCGCACGCCCAACGAGGCTGCAACCCCCGGCACTGCCTCGGCGCCAAACACGCCAAAGTAGCGGGCGCCCAGAGCCGGGCTGCTTCCCCACAGGCCCTTGAAGCGTTCCTGCGTGCAGCGCCGCTCCAGCGTGACGGTGTCCCCCTGCACCTCCAGGCGCCACCGCGCACCCGGGGCGGTGTCGAGCCAAAGCTCTGCCGGGGGGTTGTCGCCCGTCGAACCCAGCCCCGAGGCGGCAGGGCAAGCGGGCGACACCGCAGCGCCGGGCGCGCAGGCGGCGGCTTGAGCCCCAAAGGCCTGCAGGCCGTCAGCCGCAGAGGTGAGCCCCGTGCCCGTGCCGCCAACGCCTGGGCCGCATGCGGCCAGCAGCAGTGCCTGGAGGCACAGCCAGGCTGCCGCAGTGATCACCATCCAGCGAGGACGGGGCCGGACTGCCCGGCAGGTGGAAGGTTCGGCATTCATGACGGATCGTCCTCGGTGTCGTAGAAATACACGCCCAGGCGCACGCGGCGCCGAGGCATGGGGTCGGGCGTGTTGTTGGGTGTGAGGGTCGGGCCCGCGGAGGGTGTGCCCTCCTGGCAGCCTGGGGGCGCCACGGCCGCCGCGTCGGGTGCGTCCTCCTGATCCGACTCGAAGCGTTCCCGCGCTTCGCGCAGCAGACCGGGCAGAACCTGCTGCCATGCCGCTGTGGCCGCCTGGTGCAGGTGTGCGGCCGATGCGGGCTTGAGCCGGTCCACGTACAGGGCCTGCTCCAGGAAGTTCGCGCCGTCCTGCAGGTTGGCAGTGGCGGCGTGGGCGTGGTCGGCCAGATTGGCGGCCATCAACCCTGCCATCTCTGCAAAGCCCTGACGCGGCGCGAAGCCCCTGGCACACAAGGCGACGCAGCCGTCCTCGGCGCAAGTCACCACGCCCAGCCTCACCAGTTCTTCCCGAAGGGCTCTCGGGCGCACGTCCTGGCTGACAGCGCTCACCAGTTCATCGAACGACGCACGGGAGAGTTCTCGGGGTCGGCCTTGAGCGTCATGCCAGGCGGGGTCCGACATCCACCGGCCCACCACCTCGCCTGCCAGGGAGACCGGTGGAGTCATATCAGCTTGAGATTCCGCAACCGCTTCGCCGCGAGTGAGCGCTCGCACGTCGCGTCTGTGGACACCGCTCAGCAGGGTCAGGGCGCTGTCGCTGACCGGCATGCCCTGGGTCTGCAACTCCTGCCGCGCAGCCTCCAGGAACGCTGGCTTGAGCGCCGCGGCAAATGCTGTGTAGGTGACCCCATGCCGCAGCAGCAGGAGCAGCAAGGGGCGCAAGGCCCGAAGCACGGTACGCAAAACGATCTGGTGACGGGTGCTCACGAGGGCTGGCCGAAAGGTGCTTGACAGGACTTCAGGTTTTGTGGGAAATTATCCCACGTCACCGATCCAGCTGCAAGAACCCGCAAACGCGGGCCCAGGGAAGGGCGGTCGGATCGGTGGCACTTTCGACGCCGTAAGGAGGAATCACCATCCGCAGGACCTGCCCAACACCCAACCCGCCCACCTGGGGGCCGACTGACCCCACGCCCGTACCCGGCCGCAGCACTGCCCGGTCGTCCCGGCAGAGGCTGGCGGTCTCGATGGGCCTCGTTGGAGGCCTCGCTGGCGCAGTGATCGCCCTGAGCGCTTGCGGAGGCGGCGGCGCATCGCCTGTCACGCCCAGCGTACGCCCGCTGGCGGCGCTGGAACCGGTGACGGAAGGGGGGCTGGTGCCCAAGGTGCGGGAGGTGCTGCGAGGCCGCCACTCGGCCCTGGCGGCAAACCCCAACGTCAGCTTCGACCGTCTTGCCGCCACGACCTCCACGGGCCTCACTGCCCTGACAGGGGCGTCGGCACAGGCTTCGGCTGGAACAGCACCGGTCTTCTCCGGCACCAACGTGCAAGAGGCCGGCGTCGACGAAGCTGACCTGCTCAAGACCGACGGCCGCCTGCTGTTCGCGTTGGACGGCTACACCCTGCCCGACGCCCAGGACAGGCTGCGACCCCAGGTGCGCGTGGCCCGCGCCGGCGCCGACGGCAGCGTGGAGCCCGTGGCCACGCTGCCCCTGGACGTGGGCGGCGAAGCAGCCAGCCCCAAGGGCCTGCTGCTGTCCGACAAGGCCACCAGGCTGGTGGCCCTGGCGGCCACGCCCTCCTGGGGAGGTGCACCCTGCCCACCCGGGCTGCTATGCGCGCTGCCCGTGATCTCCAACACCGAACCGGTGCTGCACCTGCAGGTGGCAGACATCTCGAGCACCGGCTCCCTGACCACGGCACGGCGCCTGGCCGTGGACGGCCAGCTCGTGGCCAGCCGCCGCGTGGGTGACGTGGTGCATCTCGTCACCACCTGGAGCCCGCGTCTGGCCTACGAGGCCCTGCCTGCCAGCGCCACGGAGCCCGACCGCGAGGCCGCGCTGGCTGCGCTCAAGGCCGGCGACATTCTGCCGGGCGTGCGCATCGATGGTGGTGCCCGCCAGCCGCTGGTGAGCGAAAACGACTGCATGGTCCAGCCCAAGGCCACTTCCCTCGCACTGACCGTGACCACGCTGGTGGCCATCGACCTGGCATCGCCCACGCTGAGTACCCGCTCGCGCTGCTTGTTCGGTGGCACAGAAGGCCTGTACATGTCTCCCAAGCACCTGTATCTGGCCACCACGCGCTCGCCGCAGCCGGTCACGAGCGCCGATGGCCGCTCGGTCTTTCCCACCGGGTTCACTACCGACCTGCACAAGTTCGCCTTCGACGGCCTGAACCTCAACTACAAGGCATCGGGCGAGGTCAAGGGGCATCTGGGGTGGGAGCCGGAGCGCATCTCGCTGCGCATGAGCGAGCTCGCGGGCGACCTGCGGGTGATCAGCTACACCGGCACAGATGGCTGGGTGCTGGGGCTGGATGCTGTCGGCACCACGAGCACGGGTACAGACACCAAGCCGGCTGCCACGCCTTCGCCTGCTACGCTCACCATTCTGCGCGAGAGTGCCTCGGAAGCCACGCTCAAGCCCGTGGGCGTCCTGCCCAACCCGCAACGCCCCGCACCTCTGGGCAAGCCAGGTGAGCAGATCTACGGCGTGCGCTTCACAGGTGACACGGGCTACGTGGTCACCTTCCGCCGCACCGACCCGTTGTACGTCCTCGACCTCAAGGACCCCACTGACCCGAAGATCGCAGGCGAACTAGAGCTGCCCGGGTTCTCCGACGTGCTGTTGCCGCTGCCCCAAGGCCTGCTGCTTGGTGTAGGTCGCGACGCGGATGCAACCGGCGCCGCCCTCGGCCCCAAGGTGGCACTGTTCGATGTGCGGGACCCGGCCAAGCCTGCCCTCATCAGTTCGAAGACTCTGGGCGCCAAAGGAAGCGCCAGCGCCATAGACCACAGCAGCCACGGGATCAACATCCTGCAGGTGGGCCCCGTGGCCCGGGTGGCGCTGCCCGCATCGCTGCGCACCACGGACTGGGGCCCCGAGGCGCGACATGTGCTGCAGCGCCTTGAGGTCGATACGGCGACCAGAACGCTCGGGTGGCGGCCTGAACTGTCTGCGCCGCAGGGCACCGACTCGTTCGATGTCAGCGCCGACCGCAGCGTGCAGATCGGTGACGCCGTCTTCTTCCTCACACAGGGCCGGTGGGCAAGCAGCCGCTGGTGACCCGAGTACCCGGCAAGGCCGGGCCTTGAGCATCTGCACGCCGCCTGACCTTCAGGCGCAAGCAAGGGGTCGGGCACTTGAAGGTGCCCGTCAGCCTGCGAGCAGCTGCAGGGCCTGCATAGGAGCCGCTTCGCGCTGGGCCAGGACTGATGACCCTGCCCACATCAGGGCACCGGTGCGATGATGAGGCATGAACCGCCATCTGCTGTTGCTCGCCTTCTGTCAGGGCATGTTCCTGACGAACACCGTCATCTTCATCGCGGTCAATGGCCTGGCGGGACTGGCGCTGGCGCCAGTGGGGTGGATGGCTACGCTGCCGGTCACGAGTTATGTGATTGGCGGCGCGCTGAGCGCGCCCTTGGTGGCGCGTCTGCAGTCGCAGTGGGGCCGCAAGCGCAGCTTCCAGCTGGGTTTGGTGATGGCCGCGGTGAGCGCAGCAGCCTGCGCCTACGCCATGAGCCAGAAGAGTTTCGGGCTGCTGATGCTGGCCACCTTGCTGGCCGGCTTCTACCAGGCCAATGCCGCCCTGTACCGCTTTGCCGGCACCGAGGTGGTGGAGCCCTCGTACAAGGAAAAGGCCATCTCCTGGGTGCTGGCAGGCGGTATCGTGGGGGCCCTGATCGGCCCCAACCTCGCAGATGCCTCGGTGGACCTGCTGCCCGTGCGTTATGCGGGCGCCTACCTGGTGCTGATCGGCGTGGCCGCGGTGGCCTTCGTGGCCCTGTCGTTCATCCAGTTCCCGCCGCACAAGGCGCCGGCACCGGGCGCATCGTCCGGCCGGCCGCTGGCGGAGATTGCGCGCCAGCCCACGTTCATCGTGGCGGTCGCCGCCGGGTCCCTGGGCTACGGCGTGATGAACCTGCTGATGGCCGCCACGCCGCTGGCCATGCAGCAGTGCAAGCACCCGTTCGAGAGTGCCACGCTGGTGCTGGAGTGGCACGTGCTGGGCATGTTCGCGCCCAGCTTCTTCACCGGACACCTCATCAAGCGCTTCGGTGCCCTGCCCGTGATGGGCGTGGGCGTGGTGCTGAATCTGGTGTGCGTGGCGGTGGCCCTGAGCGGCGTGGACCTGATGCAGTTCCTGGTGGCGCTGTTCGTGCTGGGTGTGGGCTGGAACTTCCTCTACACCGGCGGCAGCACGCTACTGACCACCACCTACCGCCCCGAGGAGAAGAACAAGGCCCAGGGTGCGATGGACACCTGCGTGTTCGCCACCATGGCGTTGAGCTCGTTCTCTTCCGGCGCGCTGGTCACCACCCAGGGCTGGACGCTGCTGAACCTGGGCTCGCTGGTGCCCATCGCGCTGGTGGGCGGGGCGCTGCTGTGGCTGGCGGCCAAGCAGCGGGTGGCGGGCCGGGCGGCGCAGTGAGCCGTGCGCGGCGCGCCGAGTTCAAAGCGCCTGCACCATTCTGAGCACCGCGACCATGCCGGGATCGTCGTAGGTGGCAACGCGGCCAGCGTGCAGCCTTGCCCGGCCGATGCGGCCCGGCTGTGGGTGCAGCGCCTGCAGGGCCGCGTGCAGCGCCTGTTCCGCGTGGAGCACGGTCCAGGGCGTGCCGTCCAGCGGCCTGGACCGCTGAACGGCCAGCAGGGCGTCAAGCAGGGTCTTGTCGCCTTCCTGAGCCTCGCCGAGGCGGGCCACCGCCGCCGCGGCGTGGCCCAGCAGTTCGGCCATGTCGCCGTCGCCCAAGGCGTGCGGCATCGCCGCCTGCCGGCAGGCCAGAACGGCGGCGCGCAAGGCGGCCCCCAGCAGGGTGGCAAAGCTCGAACCTGAGGCGGCAGCGCAGCGGGCCCCGGCTTCCTGCAACAGGTCCGCCACCGTGCCGTCGGCAAACGGCGTGCCGTCCAGCGCGCTGGCGCACCGGGCCAGCGTGGTGCCCAGATCGCCGTCACCCACCACCGCATCCAGGGCGTTGAGCTCGTCGGCGGCCTGACGCAAGCCCTGGCTTACCCGCAACAGAGCGCGCTCGACCGCCGTGCAGTCGACGCTCATGCCGGCCGCCAGAACGGCGAGCTGGCCGGTGCCATCAGCAGCGGCTCCAACCGGCCATCCAGGCGCAGCACCGTGAGCGAGGCTCCGGCCATCTCCATCGACGTGGCGTACTGCCCGATCAAGGGGGCGACGACCGTCTGCCCCTGGCTTCGGAGGGTGCGCTCGACCGCGCGGTACAGGATGTAGAGCTCCTCCAGCGGGGTGGCGCCCAGGCTGTTGACCATGACCGACACACGGTCGCCGTGCGAGAGGCCGAGTTCGGGCAGGACGGCTTCGAGCATGGCCTGGGCCACCTGATCGGCCGTCTGCAGCGGGCCGGTCCACAGGCCCGGCTCACCGTGGATGCCCATGCCGAAGGCCATGTCGTCAGCCCCGATGTCGAAGCCCGGCCGGCCCGCCTCAGGAATGGTGCAGGGTGACAGCGCCACGCCCACGCTGCGCAGGTTGTCGCAGGCCTGCTGCGCCACCGCGGCGACCTCCTCCAGATCGCCACCGGCCTCGGCGCAGGCGCCGGCCAGCTTGAACGCGTAGGCCATGCCCGCCACCCCGCGGCGCAGGTGGCGTTGCGACGCCACAGCACTGGCCACGTCGTCGGCCACCCGCACGGCCCGCACCTCCACGCCCTCGTCCTGCAGCGCCTCGGCCGCGAGGTTGAAGTTCATCTTGTCGCCGCCGTAGTTGCCATACAGCTGCAACACCCCGGCGCCCGCGCTCACGGCACGCATCGCGGCCTCGGCGTCTGCCACCGTCTGCCCGGCGAAGACGTTGCCCACAGCGCAGGCGTCCAGCAGGCCGGGCCCGACATAGCCGACGAACATCGGCAAGTGCCCGGAGCCGCCGCCCGTGACGATGCCCACCTTGCCGGGCCGGGGCGGGGCCGCGCGCAGAACGACGCGCGGGTGCCCGGGCAGTTGTCGGTACTGCCCCGGATGGGCCGCGCACAGGCCTTCGAGCATCTCGTTGACGTAGTCACCCGGTTGGTTCAGGAACTTCTTCATCGTTCGCGGCCTCGGTACATCGGCGGTCAGCTGGCGCTTTTCAGGCCGCCAGCACGGTCTTGAGCACCTGGGCGATGCGCGCCTTCAGGCCTTCGTCGGGCGGGACCATCGGCGCGCGCGGGTGGTACAGCGGCAGCCCCTGCAAGTGCTGGATGTACTTGACGCAACCCGGCAGGATCTCGTGCGGCAGCGTGTTCCACAGCCGGTTGAGGTGGAAGTGCAGGGCGCGCGCCTCGTCATGCCGCCCCTCGCGCACCATGCCCTGCAACTTGACCACCGGCCCGGGTACGGCGCTGGTCAGCGCCGAGATCGCGCCGTGCATGCCCAACGCGAAACCCGGGTACAACAGCGCGTCGATGCCGCTGAGCACGACGTTCGGCGCCTTGTGGTTCAGCAGCAGGTCCGACAGTGACTTGAGGTCGCCGCTGCTCTGCTTCATGCCGATCACGCCCGGCACCTCGTCCATGATGCGCAGCATCAGGTCCACGCTGAGGTAGTTCCAGGGGATCACGTTGTAGATGATGATCGGCACGCCCGTTTCCTCCCAGATAGTGCGGAAGTGCTCGATCGTCGCCTTGTCGTCGGGTTTGAACAGGTAGTGCACCGGCGTCACCTGCAGGGCCGTCAACTTCATGCCCTCCAGTGCGCGCGTGCGCCGGATCGCCTGGATGGTGCTGTTGACGATCAGCCCGGCCAGGAAGGGGATGCGGCCGTCGGTGGCCTCGTAGGCGTCGTTCATCGCATCGAGGAACTCCGCATCCGACAGCGTGTGGCCTTCACCCGTGCTGCCGCCCGCGACCACGCCGTTGGCGCCAGCCTTCACGATCAGGTCCAGTTGCGGACGCAGTGCATGCCGCACAAGTGCCCCCTGGGCGTCGAAGGGCAGGGCGATCGGGGGGATCACGCCGTGCAGGACGTGGCGCAGATCGGGCTTGAGGCGGGTGTCGTGGCTCATGGGCAGGGTCCTCGGGGGGGGAGGTGACGTTAGGGATGGAACGCGGTGGGGTTCGATCCGGGTTGACAGCCCAGGTCGAGGCGCCTACGATTGTTGCAGCGTTCCGGGATGTGGTCAACTATTCCGTTATCCGGACATCCGCCCGGCGCGTGTCGGCCTGCTCTCGGTCTCGGGGGCAGGGCGCCGTCGATCCTGCATGCCCACCCATTGAAGGAGACCCATGAAGCCGTTCCGATTCCCCCTCGCGCCCTTGGGCGCTGCGCGTCGTCGCCTGCTGTGCTCCGCCGTCGCGCTGATGGCTGTGGCAAGTTCTGCTGCGGCCTTTCCCGACCGGCCCATCACGCTGATCGTGCCGTGGTCTGCCGGTGGTGGCACCGACGCCACCGGTCGCTTTGTCGCCACGTTGCTCGAAAAGGAACTGAAGCAGCCGGTCAACGTCGTGAACCGCACTGGCGGGGGCGGCATCGTCGGCCACACTGCGATCGCCAATGCCCGTCCCGACGGCTACACGTTGGGGGTGATCACAACCGAGTTATCGCTGTACAAGTGGCTGGGCACCGCACAGATCACCCATGCGGACTACACCCCTCTGGCGCTTTACAACACCGACCCCGCCGGGATCCACGTACGCGCCGGTGACGGCCCCAAGGACCTGAAGGCGCTGATGGACGAGGTGGCTGCCAAGCCCGGCAGCCTCAAGGCCTCGGGCGCCAACCTCGGCGGCCTGGCCCACCTGTCGGTGGCCGGCCTGCTGAGTGCGCTGCAGCGCCCGGTGAACTCGCTGCCCTGGGTGCCGTCCGAAGGCTCTGCACCTTCCATGCAGTTGCTCACCTCGGGCGCTATCGCGGTGGTGGCCACCACGATGCCCGAGGCACAGACCATGGTCGACGCCGGTCGGGTGAAGTCGATCGCGATCATGAGCCCGCAACGCCATCCCGCCTACCCCGCGGTGCCCACGGTCAAAGAGGCGCTGGGCGTCGACTGGAGCCTGGGCGCATGGCGCGGCATTGCCGCGCCCAAGGGGCTGCCGGCCGATGTCGCGGCGAAGCTGGGCCAGGCCCTGGGCAAGGTGGTGAACGATCCGGAGTTCCGCAAGCTGATGGACGCCCGCAAGTTCGGAGTCGAGTACGCCGATCCGGCCGGTTTCACCGCTTTCCTGAAGGATGCGGAAGCGAGTTTCGGCATCGCGGCCAAGGCCGCCGGTCTGGCGAAGTGACATCGGGTTCGGGGCCCGCGGTGCGCGCCCGGCGTGCCGAGCAGGCCTTCGGAGCGGTGCTCGCCGTCGCCGGGGTCGTGATCGCGCGGGCCGCCGCGGTCTTGCCGGCTATCCCTGCCCAGGCCTACGGGCCAGGCTTCTTCCCGATGTGGGTGGGCATCGCGCTGGCGGTCTGCGGCGTGCTCATGGCGGGCCGCGCGTGGCTGGGTGCGGCGGGGCCACTGGTGTCGCCGGGGCCATCCTCGCCGCCCCTGGGCCTCGGCCCGTCCTGGCGTGGAGTGCTCGCCATCGCCTGGCTGGTGCTGGGCCTGGGCGCGGTGGCGCTGTGGCTGGAGGTCGTGGGCTTCCTGCTGTGCATGCCGGTGTTCATGCTCGGCTACCTGTGGCTGGTGGGTGAACCCGCGCGACGCTCGGTGCTGACCACGGCAGTGGCGATGGCGCTGGTCTACTGGAGCTTTGTCCGCTTGTTGAAGGTGCCCTTGCCCCTGGGCTGGCTCGAGGGGACGTTCTGATGACCGGCCTTGGGGAGAACCTGCTACTGGCCATCGGCATGCTGGCCGACCCGCAACTGCTGGCGGTGATCCTCCTGGCCGCTGTCTTCGGCCTGTTCGTCGGCGCGATTCCCGGGCTGACGGCGACCATGGCCACCGCGCTGCTGGTGCCGGTGACCTTCTTCATGCCGCCTCTGGCGGCGGTGTCGGCCATCGTGGCCTGCACCGCGATGGCGATCACGGCCGGCGACATCCCAGGCTGCCTGATCCGCATGCCCGGCACGCCCGCGTCGGCGGCCTACACCGATGAAACGTACGCAATGACCCGTCGCGGGCTGGCCGCCCAGGCCCTGGGCAGCAGCCTGGTCTCTTCGGTCATCGGCGGGTTGGTCGGTGCACTGGTGCTGATCGTCGCTGCGCCGATCCTGGCCGGGTACGCGTTGCGCTTTTCCAGCTTCGAGTACTTCTGGCTCGCCGTAATCGGCCTGTCCTGCGCCGCGCTGGTGTCGTCGAGCGACCTGCTGCGGGGCCTGGTCGCCCTGCTGCTGGGCCTGTTCCTGTCCACCGTGGGCATGGACGGAGTCACCGGTACGCCTCGTTTCGACTTCGGCGTGACCGAATTGCTGGGCGGCCTGAACTTCATCCCCATCATGATCGGGATGTTCGCCGTCAGCGAGATCCTGAAGCACCTGGCCAGCGATGCCGCTGGCGTGCGCGTGCCGGCCCTGCCGCAGGCGGTAGGCCGGGTGTTCGCCGGCGTCTGGTCGCTGATCGGGCGCTACCGGCGCAATGTCGCGCGCGGCGCCGCCACCGGCACCCTGATCGGCGTCCTGCCCGGCGCCGGGGGCGACCTCGGGGCCTGGGTCAGCTATGCCATGGCCCGGCGCTTTTCCAAGACGCCCGAGAAGTTCGGCACCGGCCACCCCGAGGGCGTGATCGAGGCCGGCGCCGCCAACAACGCGGCCCTCAGCGGCGCCTGGGTGCCGGCCCTGGTGTTCGGCATCCCCGGGGACGCCATCACGGCGATCGCCGTGGGCGTGCTGGTGATGAAGGGCCTGAACCCGGGCCCGCAACTGTTCGAATCCCAGGCGCCGACGCTGTACGCGATCTACCTGGTGTTCCTGCTGGCCAATCTGGCGCTGCTGCCGCTGGGCTGGCTGGCGATCCGGCTGGCCACGCCGCTGCTGCGCATCCCGCGCCACCAGCTCAGCGCGGTCATCCTGCTGTGCTGCGTGGTGGGGGCCTTCGCGATCAACAACACCACCTTCGACATCGGCGTGATGCTCGTCGCCGGTCTGGTGGCCTTTGCGCTCGACCGGCTCGGGGTGCCGATCGGGCCGATCATCCTCGGCCTGGTGCTCGGACCGATGGTCGAGCGCAACTTCCTGACCTCGATGGTGATCGCCGACGGACGTTTCATCGGCTTCTTCGAGCGGCCACTGGCTGCGGTTCTGGGGGTGGCGGCCTTCGTGATCTGGACGCTGGTGTTGGCCCGGCCCCTGTGGACGCGACGGCGTCACCGACCTTGACCCCTGGCCCGGGGTCCAGGAACAAGTCAAGGGCGACCTATCATCTCGCGATGGCCCCGAGCTCTCTCGCCATTCCTGCCGCGCCCAGCGCTGACGACAAGAACCGCATCCAGTCCTACCGGCGGATGATGGACGTGCTGCAGTGCTTCTCGATCGCCGCACGCCGCCTGACCCTGGCGCAGATCGCCACGGCCACCCAGTTGCCCCGGCCCACCGTGCACCGCATCCTGGGCGCGCTCAAGGAGATCGGCTTCATCGAGCAGGACGTCAGGGGCGGCGGCTACATGCTCGGCATCGGCTTGTACGAGCTGGGCAGCCTGTCCCTGGCCAACATGGACCTGCACCGCGAAGCGCAACCCTTCGTCGACCAGCTCGCGCGGCACTCCAGCGCCTCCGTGCACCTGGGGGTCTTCAACGGCCAGAGCGTTGTCGTGATCGAGCGGGAGGACTTCGAAGAGCCCCGCAAGAGCCTGGCCAGCCGCGTGGAGATCGCACCCATCCACTGCACGGGCGTGGGCAAGGCCGTGGGCGCGTACCTGCCCAAGGACCTGGTGGCCCGCATCGCGGCGGGGGGGCTGCGCCCTTACACCTCGCACACGATCACCTCACTGGCCGCGCTGGAACGGGACCTGGCCAAGGTGCGCAAGCGCGGCTACGCCCTGGACAACGAAGAGCTGCAGCTGTTCGTGCGCTGTGTGGCCGCGCCCATCCGCAACGCCGCCGGCCGTGTGTTCGCGGCCATCAGCGTGTCCGGCCCGCCTGAGCGCATGACCCCAGAGCGCCAGCTGCAGCTGGCCTCAGTGGTGATCGACACGGCGGGCGCCATCTCCCGGCATCTGGGGTTCGACGGCACCGTGGCGGGGTAGGCGCGGTCGCGGCGCCTCCTCTTCAGGCGCACGGCGCAAGCCGGCCACAACGACTGAACCGGCTCAGCGCGCCCCACGCCGATACACCACCCAGTACACCCCGGCCACCAGCACACTGCCGCCCACCAGGTTGCCGGCGATCACCGGCAGCAGGTTGCCCAGGATCGCACCGGCGCCCGGCGCGGGCAGGCCCGCCGCTGCGGCCGTGGGCTCCAGCAGCAGGGCCAGGGGGAAGAAGAAAAAGTTGGCCACCGAGTGCTCGAAGCCCAGCGCGACGAAGGCGGTCACGGGCGGCACCACGGCCACGGCCTTGTCCACCACGCTGCGGCCGGCTGCCGCCATCCACACCGCCAGGCACACCAGCACGTTGCACAGCACGCCGCGCAGGAAGGCCACGTCGGCGGGCAGGTCCGCCTTGGCCTGCGCGACCTTCATCGCCTGCTGCGCGAGACGGCCGCCGCTGAGCGACCCCAAGTCCGCGCCCGCCACGGCCCAGGCCAGCAACCCGGCGCCCAGGGCGTTGCCCAGGCAGACCACGGCCCAGTTGCGCAGCACCTCAGCCGCGGACAGCCGGCCGTCGGCCCAGGCCATGGCCAGCAGGTGGTTGCCGGTGAAGAGCTCGGCCCCGGCCACCACCACCGTCAGCAGCCCGAGCGAGAACACCAGCCCGCCCAGCACCCTTGCGCTGGCGAAGGACCAGGACGGGTCCGCCGTCACCAACAAGAAGAACAGCGACCCAAAGCCTATGTAAGCGCCCGCCAAGACAGACAGCAGCAGCATCGACGCCAGCGGCAGGCGGGCCTTGGCCACGCCCAGCACTTCGATGCGCTCGGCCACCTCCCTGGGTGAGAAAGCGTCAAAACCGAAGGTGGCGGAGCCCGCGGCGGGCGGGAGTGGGTCGGTCACTCGTCGGCCGCACCCAGGCGCTCCAGCAGTCCGTTCAACTCCTCTAGCGAGCCGAAAGCGATGGCGATCTCGCCTTGTTCTCCACGCTTGGTCTTGCGGTGCACGCGAATCTCCACGGCGGCGGCCAGCGCGTCGGCGAGCTTCTCCTCCAGCCGCACCAAGTCGCGCGGCTTGTCCTGCTTCACGCGCAGCAGCGGCGCCTGCCGGCCATTGTTCAAGGCCTTGGCCACCAGCTTCTCCGCTTCGCGCACGGTCAACTTGCGCGCCACCACTTCGTTGGCAGAAAGAATCTGCTGCGCCGCGTCCAGCGAGAGCAGGGCGCGGGCGTGTCCCATTTCCAGGTCGCCAGCCATCAGCATCTTCTGCACCGGCTCGGTGAGCTGCAGCAGGCGCAGCAGGTTGCTGGCCGCGCTGCGCGAGCGGCCCACGGCCTGGGCCGCCTGCTCGTGCGTGAGCTTGAACTCGCCGACCAGGCGCTGCAGGCCCTGCGCCTCCTCCAGCGGGTTGAGGTCTTCGCGCTGCATGTTCTCGATCAGCGCCATCACGGCAGCGGCCTCATCGGGCACGGCGCGCACCAGCACCGGCACCTCGTCCAGCCCGGCGAGCTTCGCGGCCCGAAAGCGCCGTTCGCCGGCGATGATCTCGTAGCGCGCCGCGCCGCCCTCGCCCACCACCGGCCGCACCAGCACCGGCTGCATCACGCCCTGGCTCTTGATGCTCTCGGCCAGTTCATACAGCGAGCCCTCGTCCATGCGCGTGCGCGGCTGGTACTTGCCGGGCTGCAGCTGGCTGAGCTTGAGCGTGGAGGGCGCGCCAGCCGGCGCATCGGACGCCAGCGGCTCCTTGGCCTGGGGGCCAAGCAGGACTTCCAGGCCGCGGCCCAGGCCCGAGGGTTTCTTGGTGACCATGGTGGAGGATTGTCGCGCCAGCAACGGGCGCCGGAACAGCGGCCCGTCTGTCTTTGCCGGGACCGGGCCTCGGCGTTATCCCTTATCCTGTGGACTGTTGTTCAAGCCGGCCCCGCCGCGGCGCCGCAGCACGGAGCAAAGATGTCCACCAAGGTTTTCGTCGACGGTCAGGAAGGCACCACGGGCCTGCGCATCCACGAGGTGCTGGCGCAGCGCGCCGACATCGAGATGCTGCACATCGACCCCGAGCGCCGCAAGGACGCGGCCGAGCGCGCGCGCCTCCTCAACGCCGCCGACGTGGCCTTTCTGTGCCTGCCAGATGTGGCGGCCAAGGAATCCGCCGCGCTGGTGACCAACCCGAACACCTGCATCATCGACGCCAGCACCGCGCACCGCACCGACCCGGCCTGGGCCTTCGGCCTGCCCGAGTTGTGCGCCGGGCAGCGCGCCGCGCTGCGGGCGGCCAAGCGCATCGCCAACCCGGGGTGCCATGCCTCGTCCTTCATCGCCCTGATGCGCCCGCTGGTGGATGCGGGCCTGGTGCCCCGGAGCCTGCCGGTGTCGGCCACTTCCCTCACCGGCTACTCGGGCGGCGGCAAGAAGATGATTGCCGAGTACGAGGCCGCGACGCAGCCCGGGGGGGACCCGAAGTTCAAGTCTCCGCGGCCCTACGCGCTGGGGCTGGCGCACAAGCACATCCCGGAGATGATGGCCCACACCGGGCTGGCCACACGCCCTGCCTTCTTGCCCGTGGTGGGACCGTTCTACAAGGGCCTGGCGGTGACCGTGCCGCTGCACTTCTCGCAACTGGCCCCCGGCACCGACGGTGCCGCGTTGCACCACGCGCTGGCGGCGCATTACGCTGGCGAGCGCTTCGTGCGCGTGATGCCGCTGAGCGACCCCGCCACCCTGGCCGACGGCTTCTTCGACGTGCAGGCCTGCAACGACACCAACCGCCTGGACCTCTTCGTCTTCGCCGCCGCCGACCAGGCCGTGCTCATCGCCCGCCTGGACAACCTGGGCAAGGGCGCCAGCGGCGCAGCCATCCAGGCGATGAATGTCCACCTGGGGGTGGACGAGGGGCTGGGGTTGTGAAGCGGGGCTGAGGGCACAGGGCCGCGGGGAAGCTGTCCCCGCAAAGCAGGTGCCTCACCCTGCTGGCCCACTCGGCGGGCGTTACGACAAAACCGTCACCGTAGGCGCCATGCCCAGCTTCCTGGCTCGGGGTGCAAACTTCCGGTCATCGAAGGTCGCCACGCTGGCGCAAGTCTTGTAGCTGGCATGGTGCAGGGCGTCGGCGAAGTCCACACCGGCATCGTTATTCGCCAGCGCCTGTTCGACCACCTTGCGGTCCTCGACGGTGACATGCGTCAAACCCAGCAGGTGCCGCATGGCGGAGGCCACCTCGGTCTGCGAGAAGCCGTAGTAACCGCGCATCACCCACTCGAACTCCAGGACGACGGTCTTGCTGACCATCAGAGCCTGCCCTGATTCGATCAGCCGTCGTGCGGCCAGGCGTTGCCGCCTCGCCTGCGCGTCACCCGCATCGTCGATGTAGTAACGGGCGAGGACGTTGGTGTCCAGCCCGATCATCGCTTGACCAGCGAGGCAGGATCCAGATCGGCCGGAACCGCTGCCCGCCGTGACTTGAGCAATGTGAGTTCAACGCGCAGGATCTTCCCCCGGCGGTCGGCGTCACGGGCTTTGCTTCAGCGGATCAAGGCCTGGAGGAGGCGCTTGAAAAGCCAGAAATCTGTATCATCAAGCCGTGAAGACAACGCTGAACCTGAATGACCAGTTGTTGGCGGACGCCAAGGCGATGGCGGCGCAGCAGCGCACCAGCCTCACGCGGCTGATCGAGGAAGGGCTGCAGCTGCGCCTGCGGGCCCAGGCATCGCCTGTGAAGCCGGGCCGGGTGCGCCTGCCGGTGTTCAAGGGGCGCGGAGGGCTGGTGGCGGGGGTCAACCCCCTCAGCAACAAGTCCCTGCTCGACGCGCTGGACGATGACGCCTGACGTCAACGTGCTGGTGGCCGCCTTTCGCGCCGACCATCCTCACCACACCACGGCCCGTGTTTGGCTTGAGCAAGCTGTGGCCGCCGCGGGCTCGGGAGCCTCCTTCAGTGTGATGTCCATGGTGACGGCCAGCTTCCTGCGCCTGGTCACCAGCCCGAGGATCTTTCAGCAGGCCACGCCCATCGATGAAGCCGTGGCGTTCATCGACGCCCTGCTGGCCGCGCCTGGCGTGCGACAGAGCTTGGCAGGCGCAGAGTGGCCGCACCTGCGTTCGCTGTGCGTGGAGCGGCAACTCGGCGGCAACGATCTGCCTGACGCCTGGCTGGCCGCCTGCGTGGTGCAACACGGCGAGCACCTGGTGACCTTCGACCGGGATTTCCGCAAGCTGCTGTCCAGAGGGCAGTTGACGGTGCTGCCGCCCCAGATCTGATCCTCGAAATCCAGGCCAGGGAGCGCCGGCCTTCAGGCGCGTGCTCAGCTCGCAGGCTGCCCACCTAAGACGGGACCCCCTTGAAGGCCCTGTTGCGCAGCGCAAACATGCGGTGGTCGCGCCAAGCACCATCAATGAAAAGGTACTCACGCGCCAGGCCCTCGTCTTCGAAGCCCAGGCGCTGCAGCAGGGCCACGCTGCGCGCGTTCTCAGGCCGCACGTTGGCCTGGATGCGGTGCAGATGCACGGCCGGCGAGAAGGCGTGGGCGATCACCGCCTGCAGCGCCTCGCGCATCAGGCCCTGACCCTGGCAGTCAGCGTCGACGGCATAGCCCAGCATCGCGTTCTGGAAAGGGCCGCGGGCGATCTGGCTCAAACCGATGCTGCCCACCAGGCGTGAGGTATCCCCCTGCGGCTGCAGCCACCAGCGCAACAAGGCGCCCACCGCCACATCGGCCAGCGCCTTGGCCAGGCGCTCACGCTGGAAGGCCTCGGTGGCAAAGTCGGGTGGAGAGGGTGCGTCCCAGGGCGCCAGGTGGGCGGCGTTGCGCTGGTAGAAAGCGGCTGCTCCTGCAGCCAGACTCTCATGCACCGGCAGCAGGCGCAGGCGCGCGGTTTGGAGGGTCGTGGCGGCGATGTCGATGCCCATCCGCGCAGTATGCGGCCGCTAAGTCGCCAAGCCGCCGGGCTGTGGCGTGGCTGATCACCGAGCCGGTTGCCGCACTGTGGGAGCTTCCTCGGGTGAGCGCAACATCCCTTCGCCTCCGGGTACAGCCTGAGGACAGAGCGGGCGCATTGGCCGAAGATCGGGGGTCCGAGAGCCTGTGACGTACACGGGCCAAGACCTTGATGCACGGAGACCCTTGATGCCCCAGGCCCCCAGCGCCCAGCGCGCCCGCAAGACCACCGCTCCTTTGAAGACTGCAGCAGTCACCAAGTCCGCTCGCACGTCCGCCCGTGCGCCGAACGCTGATCCTGCATCAATCGCAGCCCCCCGCTTCGACGCCCTGAAGTGGCGCTGCATCGGCCCGCCGCGAGGTGGGCGGGTGGTGGCGGTGGCCGGTGACCCGCGCGACGCCATGACCTTCTACTTCGGCGCCTGCGCCGGCGGCGTGTGGAAAACCACCGACGGTGGGGTGTATTGGCGCAATGTCTCGGACGGCTTTCTCACCAGCGCCACGATCGGCGCGCTGGCCGTGGCACCCTCCGACGCGAACGTGGTGTATGCCGGCACGGGCGAGACCACCATCCGCATCGATGTGTCCTACGGCGACGGCGTGTACCGCTCCACCGACGCCGGGCGCACCTGGCAGCACCTGGGCCTGAAGGAGACGCGGCACATCGGCCGCATCTGCGTGCACCCGCAGGACCCGGACCTGGTCTACGTGGCCGCGCTGGGCGACGCCTTCGGCCCCAACCCCGAGCGCGGCGTGTACCGCTCGCGCAACGGCGGGCAGACCTGGGAGAAGGTGCTGGACCGCGGCCCCGACGCCGGCGCCGTGGACTTGGCCATGGACCCGTTCAACCCGCGCATCCTGTACGCCGGCTGCTGGGCGGCGCGGCGCAGCTTCTGGCACCTGAACAGCGGCGGCCCGGGCAGCGGGCTGTGGCGCTCCACCGACGGAGGCGACACCTGGCAGGAGCTCTCCGGCCGCGGCGGCCTGCCGGGGGGTCCGAAGAGCTTGCTGGGCAAGCATGGCGTCAGCGCCTCGGCCGCCCGCGCCGGGCGCGTGTGGGCCCTGGTGGAGGCCGAGGGTGAGTCCACCGGTTTGTACCGCAGCGACGACCACGGCGAGCATTGGACGCAAGTGAGCACTCACCGGGACCTGATGCACCGGCCCTGGTACTACACCCATGTGTTCGCCGACACGGGCCACGCCGACACCGTCTACATCACCAACCTGCAGATGTGGAAGTCCACCGACGGCGGGGTGAGCTTCAGCGAAGTGACCACCCCGCACGGCGACAACCACGACCTGTGGATCGACCCGAAGAACCCGCAGCGCATGGTCCAGGGCAACGACGGCGGCGCCTGCGTGTCGTTCAACGGCGGGCAGACCTGGTCGTCCATCTACAACCAGTTGACGGCGCAGTTCTACCGTCTGGACGTGGACAACCAGTACCCCTACCGGGTCTACGGCACGCAGCAGGACAACACCTCCATCAGCGTGCCCACGGCCTCCGAGTGGGGCGCCATCACGCTGGGCGACTGCACCTACCCCGGCACGGGCGAGAGCGGCTTCATCGCCGTCCACCCCACCGACCCCGACATCGTCTACTGCGGCGCGGTGGGCTCCAGCCCCGGCGGCGCCGGCGCGCTGCAGCGCTACGACCACCGCACGCGGCAGATCCGTCTGGTGAACGTGTGGCCCGAGACCACCCGCGGCATCGCCCCGCGCGAGCTGAAGTACCGCTTCGCCTGGACCTACCCGCTGGTCTTCGCCCCGGGCGACCCCAAGACCCTGTACGCCGGTGGCAACCGGGTGTTCCGCACCCGCAACGAGGGCGCGAGCTGGGAGTGCATCTCCCCGGACCTGAGCCTGAACGACCCGTCGCGCCAGGGGCACTCGGGCGGGCCGCTCACGCACGACACCGCCGGCGCAGAGGTGCATGCCACCTGCGCCTGCCTGGCGCTTTCAGCCCACCGCGCGGGCGAGATCTGGGCCTCCACCGACGATGGCCTGGTGCACATCACCCGCGACGACGGCGCCACCTGGACCAACGTGACGCCCCGGGCGCGCGGGGCGCGCATGCCCGAACTCGCCTATGTAGGCTGCGTGGAGATCTCCTCGCACGACGCCGACACCGTCTACGTCAGCGCCACGGGCTACAAGCAGGCCGACTACCGGCCCTACCTGTTCCGCACACGGGACAGCGGCAAGACCTGGCAGTCGATCAACGGCGACCTGCCCCAGGGCGAGATCACGCGCGTGGTCCGTGCCGACCCGGTGCGCCCGGGGCTGCTGTTCGTGGGCACCGAGACCGGCATCTTCTACACGCTGGACGACGGCCAGCACTGGCAGCGCATGCCCGGTGGCCTGCCGGTGGCGCCGGTGTACGACCTCAAGCTCAAGGGCTCGGATCTGGTGGCGGCCACGCACGGGCGCTCGTTCTGGGTGCTGGACGACATCGAGCCGATGCGCCAACTGAAGGCCGGGCGCGGGGCGGTGCAACTGGTCAGCCCGCGCGACACGGTGCGGGTCCGGTGGTCCTGGAGCGCGGGCTCGGGCTTCGCCAAGAAGGGGGTCAGCTACGGCCCGGCCTTTGGCATTGGCGGCGGCACCGAGACCATGGTCGGGCCGGACGGCAAGCCCGGCCGCCGCTTCCTGGAGGTGGGCGAGAACCCGCCCAACGGCGCCCTCATCTACTACCAGCTGCCCGAAGGCTTCAAGGGGCCGGTGAAGCTGAGCTTCCTGAACGAGGCCGGCCAGGCGGTCAACGTGCTGGCCAGCGACGACGCCAGCCTGTCCCACAGCAAGAAGCCCGGCACCCGGCCGGGCCTGAACCGCTGTGTGTGGGACCTGCGCCACCGCGGCCCAGTGAAGCTGGACCCGGCGCTGATGATGCGGCGCAACAAGCCGCTGGCCGAAGACGCCGAGGACATCCCCGGTCCGGCTGTCGTGCCCGGACGTTACCGCGTGGTGCTGGAAGCCGCAGGCCAGCGCCTGGAGGCGGGCTTCGCCGTGATCAAGGACCCGCGCGTGAAGACCTCGCAGCGCGCCTTCGAGCAGCAAGGTGCGCTGCTGCGCCAGCTGTACGCACGCTGGTCTTCGCTCAATGAGGGGGTGAACCGCATCCGTCTGCTCAAGCGCCAACTCCGCGAACTGGAGCGGCGGCTGGGCGCGGGCGACCAGGCCCTGGCCGAGCGCGGCAAGTCCATGGTGCTGGCGCTGGAAGCCATCGAAGGCGTGCTGGTGGACATCCACCGGGAGTCGTCAAGGGATGTGCTGCGCCACCGCGCGGGCCTGAACGACACCCTGTCCGACCTGATCAGCGTGGTGGCCATCGCCGACGAGCCGCCCACGCAGCAGGCGCGCGAGGTGTCACAGGAGGCCATGGCCAAGGTGGACGCCGAACTGGCGCGCCTGGACGCCCTGGTGGCCGGCGAGATCGCCGCGCTGGACGCAGCCCTGCGCAAGGCGGGCATCGAGGTCGTGGGGCCGGCGCGGGGCTGACGCCCGTTCCGCTGTGCAGGCCCGCCTCACCGGCCGGCACCAGCCCACCACAAAAAACCCCCGCGCAGGTGGCCCTGAGGCCGCCTGCCGGGGGTTTTCAATCGCTTGCGCTCAGCGGCCTTCAGGGCGCGCAGGTGCCCCCCACCGAGCCGGCTGACTGCTCTGCCGAGCACGGCGCCTGGCGGGCCTTGAAGCTGTCGTAAGGCACCGGGGCCACCAGTTCCTCGTACGACACGCTGCCGCGCTGCACCCGCTCCTTCAGGGCGCCGATGCCCGCCGCGCGTTCCTGCGAACGGCGCTCTGCATCGTTCACCGCCGGCAGGATCAGGGTCGGCGCGAAGGCGTTGCTCAGGTTCGTGAAGGACTGGTAGAGCAAGCCGTTCACCAAGGTGGACGCGGTGGGCGCGTAGATCTTGCTGATGAAGCTGCGCGCGCTGTCACCACCGGCCACGTTCGTCAACGAAGACACCGCCGACACGTCTTGGCCACCCACCAGGAACTTGACCGACACCGTGTCCGGATGCAGCTTGAAGGCCTGGCCGGGGCCGTCGGTGAGGACGGTGCCCACGTTGTTCAGCACCAGGCTGCGGCCCTTGAAGCCGGACTCGGAACCCGAGAGGTAGAGGTTGCCGGTGCCGGTGTCGATCGTCGCATTGCCCACGCCGGCCTTGCCTTCGCCGGCCAGGTTGCGCAGGTACAGGTGGGTGGCGCCGATCGAGCTCAGGTTGAAGTCCACCGAGCGCACCGTGCCGGTGATGCCGTTGGTGTCACGCAGGTTCACCGTGGTGCCGGTGAACACGTTGCCGAACAGGGCCTGCTTGTCGGCAGCGGCGGCCTTGAACTCCGCTTCAGACGCAGTGGACGAAGCGAAGTTGTTGGCCGCCTGGTTCAGGGTCACGTTGGCGGTGCCAGCGTTCACGGTGGAGAAACCTGTCACCGTCAGCGCGCCAGACTGGGTGGTGTCGGCATTGCCCGACGTGGCACTGAACGCGCCGCTCACCGTGCCCTGGCCCAGGTTCAAGGCCCCGGTGGAGTTCACCGTCAGCGCACCGGTGGCCAGGGTGCCCAGCGTCAGGGCGTTCTTGTCGGTGATCTTCGTGGCGCCACCCGTCAGGCTGACAGCGCCAGTGAAGTCGTTGCCGGTGTTGTCCAGCGTCACGGTCTGGCCAGCCGCGCTGAAGGTCGTCGTACCGGTCACCGTCAATGCAGCGCTCTGGCTGACCGCGCCACCCGCCGTCACGGCCAGGTTGCCCGTGGCCGTGGTGGCGCCCAGGTTGAGGGCGCTGGCATCCACCAGGGTGACGTTCTTGCCGGTCACTGACACCGCGCCGGTGAAGTTGTTCGCCGCGTTGCCCAGCGTCACGTCCTGACCCGCGGCGCTCACCGTGGTGGTGCCCGTCACGGCCAGTGCGCCGCTGTTGGTCACCGCGCCGCCCGCCGTCACTGCCAGGTTGCCCGTGACCGTGCCGGCGCCCAGGTTCAGGGCGTTGGCGTCCACCACCGTCACGTTCTTGCCCGCCACGGACACCGCGCCGGTGAAGTTGTTGGCGGCATTGTCCAGCGTCACGTCCTGCCCGGTGGCGGTGACGGAGGTGGTGCCTCCCACCGTCAGGGCGGCGGCTTGCGTCACGGCACCGCCGCTGCTCACCACCAGGTTGCCGCTGAGGGTGGGCATGTCCAGGGCCAGGGCCGTGGAATCCGCCACCGTCACGTTCTGCAGCGAAGCGCCCACGAACTTCACCGTGCCGGTGAAGGCATTGGCCGCGTTGCCCACGTTGATGCTGGCATTGGTGCCGTCGGCCGTGAAGGTGGAGTTGCCTCCCACGGCGAGCGCTCCGGTGCCGGTGATGTTGCCGGTGGTGGTGATGCTCAAGACACCGCTGGTGTTCACCGCACCGCCGAGTGTGGTGGACCCTGTGCCGGCCAGCTGGCTCAACGATGTCGCGTTGACGGCCGCCGTGGTCACATCCTTGGCACTGTTGATGGAGACGGCGCCGAGACTCTTGGTGCCGCCGACCGCACCCGTCAACACCACGTTGCCCGTGCCCGCCGTCAGCGTCAGGCTCTGCGCACCCGCCGCCGTGCCGTTCAGCGCTCCGGCGAACTGGATGTCGCCGGCGCCTGACCCCGTGGTCACTGTCGTGTTACCGGCCAGGGTCGTCGCACCTCCCACGCTGAAGGTCGAGTTCGACGTCGTGTACGTGCCATTCAGAGAGGTGTTTCCACCGTAAGTCTGGGCACCCGTGGTGGTCACGCTGGCGCCGAGCGTGGCGTCACCGGTGGTGGTCACGCTGGTCGCGCTCAATGCGCCCGTGGTGGTCAGGCTCGCGGCGCTCACGGCACCCGTGCTGGTCAGGTTGTCGGTCACTGTCAGCACATCGACGCCACTGATGGCACCCGAACTCTGCGTGCCCGTGCCCGTCAGCGTCAGGTCCTTGCCGCCGCCCGTCACCGCGCCCGTGCTCAGCGTACCCGTGCCCGTGGCCAGCGTCAGATCAGCCGTCAGCGTCGTGCTGCCGTAGCTCTGTCCGGCTGCACCCGTGGTCGTCACACTGCCGCCCAGCGAAGCCGCACCGCTGACCGCCACGCTCGTGGCGCTCAGCGCACCACCGGTGGTCAGGTTCGTCGCCGTCACCACGTCCAGGCCCGTGCCCGAGGCCACGGTCTGCGTGCCCGTGCCCGTCAGCGTCAGGT
>Ga0315907_10002032_pt1 | contig 26338 bp, 28 predicted proteins | sample LakEriMetagenome_3_FD_203525 | JGI IMG/M metagenome (GOLD analysis project Ga0315907, IMG submission 203525) | Freshwater fungal communities from buoy surface, Lake Erie, Ohio, United States - Buoy 12 MA123 | ecosystem: Environmental > Aquatic > Freshwater > Lake > Lake biofilm | place: USA...
CCGCGAGCCGGGCGACGATGAGCTCATGCGATGAGGCGTCCGCCTTCTTGCGCAGGGCGTCGGCCGTCTCCTTGTCCTCGACGGGTCCGAAGCCCTCGCGCAGATCCAGCAGCAGGCGTCCCGCCTCAGCGGCCACGGTCGCGGAGACCTCCATGTCGGTCGCGTCGGCGAGGGAGGTGGGGGTCATGGCGTGCCCTTCGGGGTGTCGGATGTGCGGTGCGCTGGATGGCGCCGGGGCCTACTCGGCATTGAACCTATTCTGCGCCACCGGGACTCCATCCTCGATGACGCATTCGATCGCGTCGTCGGCGCGTTCGATGAGCAGGGCGAGTTCATCACGTTGCCCCGCGGCGAATGCCTTGAGGACATAGTCGGCCGGATCCTGTCGGCCCGGGGGGCGACCGATCCCGACCCGGATGCGGATGGTGTCGCCCGTCCCGAGGACCTTGCGGATGCTGCGCAGTCCATTGTGGCCGCCGTCGCCACCTCCCTGCTTCACGCGCAGGGCGCCGAACGGAATATCCAGCTCGTCATGGACGATGAGCGTGCGCTCGACGGGCACATTGAAGTGGGAGGCGAGTGCCTTCACGGGGCCGCCTGACTCGTTCATGTAGGAGCGCCCGCGCGCCAGGACGACGCGGTGGCCCTGCCAGCGTGCATCGAAAATCTCGCACCGGGTGTAGCGATCGGGCTTCAATCGCCCGCCCCATCGCTCAGCAAGCGCCTCGACAGCCACGACACCGACGTTGTGGCGCGTTGGCGCGTACTCGGGGCCGGGATTGCCGAGCCCCACGACCAGCCAGGCAGGCATGGCGTCGATTCCCTCCTCGCCGCGTGAGCGGCGGAAGAGCCTCAGGACTCGTCGCCGGCCGAGTCGCCAGCGGCCTCGGCCACGGCAACGACCTCGTCGCCCTCGACCGGGCCCTTGGGTGCGGCCGCTGTGGCAGCAGCCTCGGCTGCGGCAGCGGCCTCGGCCACGAGGACCTCGGCCTCGGCCGCGCGTTCGCGTGCCTCGGAAGCGCTCACGATGATGAGGTCGACATGCTCGATCGTGCGGCGCACGGGATCGCGCTGCACGTCGCGGGGCTTGGTGAGGGTCGTTGCGGAGCCCTGCACGATCTCCAGCGTGACCTTCGGCTTGCGGAGCGCCTGCTCGAGCTCATGGCCCGGCAGCGACAGGTGCACAAGCTCGGTGCCGCTCCCGTAGAGGACGACGGGGATGCGACCGGAACGGCGCAACTTCCGCGCGGCACCCTTGCCGAAGTCGGAGCGGGGCTCGGCCTCCAGGCGGATGTTCACGATGCGACCTCCTCGTCCACCGTCGGAGACGTCCTCCGAACGGAGCAGCCACGGCGTGGTGCGGCCAGCGGCCACGTCGATCACGGTGCCATGGTGCGCACCCTCGCCGAGGAGCGGGCTGACTCTAGCCGAGACCCCGCCGCTCAAGGGAGCGGGGGGTGGGGATCGGGGCGAAGCCCGCGGGCCTCACGTCAGTGGGATACCGGCATGCGTTCGGGCGTCTCGAACATGCGGGTGACCGAGCCGTCCGTGAAGACCTCGTAGATCGCCTGGGCCAGCAAGGGGGCAATCGACAAGATCGTGAGCTTCTCGAACTGGCGGTCCTCGGGGATCGGGAGGGTGTTGGTGACGACGACCTCGCTGATACGCGACTCCTGGAGTCGCTGTGCCGCGGGCTCGCTGAGGATGCCGTGCGTGGCGGCGACGATGACCTCGGCGGCGCCATTCTCAAAGAGCGTGTCGGCCGCCTTCACGATGGTGCCGCCCGTGTCGATCATGTCATCGACGACGATGCAGATGCGGTCGCGCACGTCGCCCACCACCTCGAAGACGCGCACCTCGTTGGGTGTATCCGGATCGCGCCGCTTGTGAATGATCGCGAGGGGAGCGCCCAGGATGTCCGTCCACTTCTCCGCCACGCGGACACGACCGGCGTCGGGCGACACGACCGTGATGCGATCGAGGTCGACACGGGCGGAGATGTGGTCGGCAAGCAGCGGGAGTGCGAAGAGGTGGTCGACGGGGCCGTCGAAGAAGCCCTGGATCTGCGATGTGTGGAGGTCGACGGTGATGAGCCGATCCGCTCCGGCAGCCTTGAAGAGATCCGCCATGAGCCGCGCCGAGATGGGCTCCCTGCCCCGGTGCTTCTTGTCCTGGCGTGCGTAGCCGTAGAAGGGCGCGATGACCGTGATGCGCTTGGCCGAGGCGCGCTTGAGCGCATCGACCATGATCATCTGCTCCATGATCCAGGTGTTGATCGGAGTCGTGTGGCTTTGCATGACGAAGGCATCACACCCGCGCACCGACTCCTTGAAGCGCACGAAGATCTCGCCGTTGGCGAATTCGTAGGCATCGACCGGGCACAGGTCCGTGCCCAGATGGGAGGCCACCTCCTCGCCCAGGTCGGGATGTGCCCGCCCGGTCAGGAGCACGAGCCGCTTGCTGGGTGGGATGGTCAACTCGCTCACGATGACTCCTCGCTCGTCGGGGGCTGATCGTGGTCTTCGCCGGCAGCGCGCGCCGATTCGGTGCCGGGGCGCTTGCGCTGAACCCATTCGGGGATGTTGCGCTGTCGAGCTCGGCCGACGGCCATCGCTCCCGGAGGGACGTCATCGGTGATGACCGAGCCCGCTGCGGTGTAGGCACCGTCGCCCACCGTCACGGGGGCGACCAGCATCGTGTCGCTGCCGATGCGGGCATGTCGGCCGATCACCGTGCGGTGCTTAGCCTGCCCGTCGTAGTTGACGAAGATCGTGGCAGCGCCGATGTTGGTCCCCTCCCCCACCTCTGCGTCGCCGACGTAGGACAGGTGCGGGACCTTGGCGCCCTTCCCGAGGGTGGCGTTCTTCATCTCCACGAAGGCTCCCGCTCGAGCACCAGGTCCGAGTCGAGCACCGGGCCGCAGGTAGGTGAAGGGGCCCACGCTGGCACCGGCTTCGATCACGGCGAGCTCAGCCCACGCGTGGATGACGGTGGCGCCCTCGCCCACCTCGCATGAGGTGAGGGTCGTGCCCGGCCCGATGCGGGCCCCACCCGAGATCGACGTCGGTCCGAGCAGTGACGTCTGCGGCAGGATCATGACGTCGGGCGCGAGGTCGACATCGACATCGATCCAGGTCGACGCGGGATCGAGCATCGAGACCCCGGCGCGCATCCACTGATCGTTGATGCGGTCGCGCATTAACGAAGCCGCCTCCGCCAGCTGGACGCGATCATTGACGCCGAGGATCTCGTCGGGGTCATCGACGACAAGACCCGCGACGCTCAGGCCGTCCTCGCGGAGAAGCCCCACCGCGTCCGTGAGGTACTCCTCCCCTTGGTCATTGGCCGTGGTCAGCCGGTCGAGCACGGGGGCCAGGCGCTCGGGGTCGAAGGCGTACATGCCCGCGTTGATCTCACTGATGGCCAGCACGTCATCTGGGGCGTCTCGATGCTCCACGATCGCCTCCACCGAGCCATCGTGCGCTCTGACGACGCGCCCGTAACCGGTGGGGTCGCGCAGCACCGCGGTGAGCATCGTGGCCGCCGATGTGGCTCCTGCCTGAGTATCAACCAGTCCGCGGACCGTCGCTCCGGTGAGCAGCGGCGTATCGCCACTGAGTACCACGATGGGGGCTGCGGTGAGTGCATGCGCCGAGGCAAGCGCCGCGAGTGCGATGCGTACGGCGTGGCCCGTGCCGCGCTGCTCCTCCTGCACGACAGTGTCGACCCACGGGGCGATCTCCTCGAGGTGCTCGAGGACCTGATCGCGCCCATGCCCGATGACGACGACAACATGCGCGGGGTCGACGGCCGACGCTGCTTCGAGGACATGTCCGATGAGCGTTCGACCCGCAATGGAATGAAGGACCTTGGGTGTGGCCGAGCGCATGCGAGTGCCCTCGCCCGCAGCGAGGATGATGACGACCGGCCCCTGCGACGTCACCGCTCACGGACCTCCACGAGAAGGGTCGCCCTGACGGGCAGCCGACTTCGGCACCCTACCCCCCGAGAGGGAGCTCCCGGCGAGGGAGTCGAACCCCCATTCAGAGATCCAAAGTCTCTTGTCCTGCCATTAGACGAGCCGGGATGGGCCCCCTGGCGGGGTCCGGCGAGAAGTCTCCCAGGGCGGTGTCCCGGGGGTATCCCTGGACAGGTTACGCAACCGTAGGTTACGGTTGCGTAGGTTTTATCAGGTCACGGAAACAGGGGTGGACATGACGGCGATCGTGAACGAGCAGAGCACGGGGCGCCCGGTCACGGAGCCCATGGCGACAGGCATGCGCACCACGATCGGTGTCTTTGTCGCCGTGCCTCTCCTCGCCGTGGTCCTGGCTATCCCGGTCGCGTGGGGCGGATGGCTCGGCTGGACCGATCTCGTGCTCGCCTTCGTCTTCTACGTCATCGCTGCGGGGGGCATCACCGTGGGGTTCCACCGCCACTTCACCCACGGGTCCTTCAAGGCGCCGAAGTGGGTGTCCGTGGCCCTCGCCGTGGCGGGTTCGACGGCCGTCGAAGGGTCCCTCGGCCAATGGGTCGCAGACCACCGCCGGCACCATGCACGTAGCGACGAAGAGGGCGATCCGCACAGCCCGTGGCGCTACGGCACATCGCGCCGCGCGGTAGCCAAGGGCCTGGTGTACGCCCATGTGGGCTGGCTTTTTGACGGACAGCAGACATCGATCGAGCGCTACGCACCGGATATCGGAGCAGACGCCGCCTTGCAGCGTGTGTCGCGCTACTTCCCCCTCATCGTCCTGTCGACAATCCTGCTTCCCGCCATCCTCGGCGGCCTTCTTACCTGGTCCTGGCAGGGCGCGCTCACCGCGCTCTTCTGGGCCGGCCTCGTGCGCATCGCCCTCGTGCACCACGTGACGTGGTCGATCAACTCCATCTGCCACGTCTTCGGCCAGAGGCCCTTCCGCACCCGCGACATGGCGACCAACAACCGGTGGCTGGCACTGCCCTCACTGGGTGAGTCCTGGCACAACCTGCATCACGCTGAGCCGACCGCGGCGCGCCACGGCGTGCTGCGCGGCCAGGTCGACATCAGTGCCGGGGTCATTCGCGCCATGGAGCGGATGCGCCTGGCTCGCGACGTCCGCTGGCCCAACCCAGCCCGTCTGGCGGCCAAGCTGAAGGATCCCGCCCTGCAGCGACGCATCCGAGGCTGGTCCCCCGCGGACGAGCCTGGCGCGGCAGCCACCACCTGAAACCGGACCAGGGACGATTAGCCATGCGCATGTCCGGCCGCGAACGACGCGAGCAACTCATCGAGGTCGGTCGCACCCTCTTCGCCGACAAGGGCTTCGAGGCAGTGACAGTCGAGGAGATCGCCGCCACCGCAGGAGTCTCGAAGCCGGTCGTCTACGAGCATTTCGGCGGCAAGGAGGGTCTCTACGCCGTCGTCGTGGATCGCGAGATGAATCACCTGCTGTCGATGATCAGCGGCGCACTCGAGGGGACCCACCCGAGGCTCCTCCTCGAGCAAGCCGGCATGGCACTCTTCGACTACATCGACGCGCAGCCCGACGGATTCCGCATCCTCGTGCGAGATTCCCCCGTATCCCAGCAGACGGGATCCTTCGCGAGCCTGATCGTCGACGTCGCCGGGCAGGTCGAGCACCTCCTCGCCGACCAGCTCAAGGCGCACGGATTCCCCACGCGGCTCGCGCCGATGTACTCGCAGATGCTCGTGGGCATGACCGCACTCACCGGACAGTGGTGGCTGGACGTGCGCAAGCCTCGCAAGGAGGAGGTCGTCGCCCACGTCGTCAACCTCGCGTGGAACGGCCTGGCAAATCTTGAGGCAAAGCCCCCTTCACCGCGCCGCTGATGGCCCGGTGTCGCTGACGTCAGGGAGCCACGCGAGCCCCGGGCACCGGGCCCACCGCGTGCCGCACGCCGCGGACCAAGCCGGTCCCCGCCATCTCCGCGGCAAGGGCGATCGCCGCATCGCGTCCCTCGGCGAGGAAGACGCAGGTGGGTCCGCTACCAGACACCAGCGCGGCCAGGGCGCCGTACTCCAGGGCCGCATCGAGCACCCCTCGCAGTGACGGCCGCAGGGCCAGTGCTGCCGGTTCGAGATCGTTGACCAGATGGGCGGCGACATCACGCGGATCACCCCGGCGTAGAGCGCTGAGAAGCGGAGCGTCCACGTCATCGTCGCCCGCGGGCGCGAGAAGACCCTCGGCCATGAGCCTGTCCCACTCCGCATAGACGCGGGGGGTCGACAATTCCGCGTCGCTCAGGGCGACCACCCAGTGCAACTCGGCATCGGTGAGCACCGGAGTGAGCACTTCACCACGACCCGTGCCTCGAGCCGTGCCCCCCATCAGCGAGAACGGAATGTCGGATCCGAGCCCTGCCGCGATCTCGGCCAGTGTCGAGTCGGTGATGTCCAGCGCCCATAGGCGGCGCAGTCCAACGAGCGTGGCCGCGGCATCCGCGCTGCCACCGGCCATGCCCGCGGCGACCGGGATGGCCTTGGTGATGTCGATAGAGACATCCGTCGCGGGGCGCCCGACATGGCGAGCGAGTGCGAGCGCCGCCTTCGCCGCGATATTGCCATCGCCCCCGGGGACAGATTCCACTCGATCACCCGTCGTCGTGATGACGCAGCCGGTCCCGGGTGCACCTTCGCGGACGGTGACCTCGTCCACCAGGGAGACGGCGTGGAAGACGGTCGTGATCTCGTGGTAGCCATCGGATCGCACCCCGCGCACGCGCAGGCTGAGGTTGACCTTGGCGGGGGCGACCACGCGGACCTGCGTCACGGCTCGACAGTAGCGGGTGCGGGTGGGCCTCAGATCAACGTGCGAGCACTCGCGATGCGCGCAAACGCAGTCACGTCAAGGCTCTCGCCACGCGCTCCCGGGTCGACTCCCGCGGCGACAAGGACGCGCTCGGCATCTGCCGCCGAGCCTGCCCACCCTGCGAGGGCTGCCCTCAGGGTCTTGCGACGTTGAGCGAACGCCGCGTCGATCACCGCGAAGACCTCTGCCCGCGAGGCGGTCGAGGATGGAGGGTCATGCCGAGTGAAGGCAACCAGGCCGGACTCCACGCGAGGGACAGGCCAGAAGACGCTCGCCGGGACCGATCCGGCGCGCTCCGCCTGAGCGAACCACGCGAGCTTCACTGACGGCACGCCGTACGTCCGACTGCCCGGCGCGGCGACGAGACGGTCCGCGACCTCCGCCTGCACCATGACGAGACCCGTTCTCAGCGACGGGAAGGTCTCGAGCAGGTGCAAGACGACAGGGACCGAGACGTTGTAGGGCAGATTCGCCACGAGCGCATCGGGCGACCTCGGGAGGTCGTGGATGCGCAGTGCATCCGCCGCCAAGACGGTGAGCCGGTCGATGCTCTCCGGCTGCAGGCGCGTCACAGTGTCGGGGAGGGCCTCAGCCAAGACGGGGTCGATCTCGACGGCGACAACGTGCGTGCCCGCGGCAAGGAGACCGAGCGTGAGGCTGCCTACACCCGGGCCGACCTCGAGCACCACATCACCGGGCTGAAGGCCTGCGAGGCGCACGATGCGGCGCACGGTATTGGCGTCGACCACGAAGTTTTGACCCCACTGCTTGGTGGGTCGAATTCCCCATCGGTCGGCGATGCTCCGCACCTCGCCCGCGCCGAGGAGGCGGTCATCCACGGCGCGCTACCACTCGCCGAAGGCGCGCATGGCGTTGTCCCAGAGGTCAGCACACACCTGCTCGAGAGGCTCCCCACGCACCTCGGCCATGGCACGCACGGTGAGCGGTACGAGGTAGGAGGCGTTGACTCCCCCACGATGTGGCACGGGGGTGAGGTAGGGAGCATCGGTCTCGACCAGCATCCGGTCGCGCGGGAGCACCCGCAGCGCCTCGCGAAGGTCATCGGCGTTCTTATAGGTCACGACACCGGCAAACGAGCAGTACCAGCCGTGGTCGGCGCAGTAACGGGCCATGTCGGCATCGCCGGAGAAGCAGTGGAAGACCACCCGATCGGGCGCGCCTTCCTCGTCGAGGATGCTCAGGATGTCCGCGTGTGCCTCGCGGTCATGGATGACGAGCGTGCGATCGAGTCGCTTGGCCATGTCGATATGCCGACGGAAGGACTCGTGCTGCAGCGCCTGATCCGCAGCATCTCGCGTGCGGTAGTAGTCGAGACCGGTCTCGCCGACAGCACGGACCACGGGATCACCCGCGAGTTCCTCAATGCGCGCCAGGGCACGGTCGAGCCCTTCTCGACCTTCGCGCGCGACGATCCGGGGCACGTCGTTGGGGTGCAGGGCCACCGCTGCCACGACTTCCGGGGTCACGCGCGCCGTCTCGACCGCCCATGCCGACGACGCAACATCGCAGCCCACCTGAACGATGCGCGTGACGCCAGCCTCGCGGGCCATGGCCAGGGCGACCTCGGGGGCGGGGGATTCACCAAGCTCGCGGTCGACGACGTCGAGGTGGCAGTGGGTGTCCACGACGGACCGGGGAAGCGGCTCGGTGGGTGCGGGCCGATCCCTCACGCGGGCTCCTCCTCCAGGCGCGGGAAGAGCACGGCGCCCTTGGAGACCGCCGCGCCCGCGGGAAGCTGGCCCCACTCGGCGATCCGGTCGACGCGCTGCTCGGCGAGGGGGCCCAGGGTGGTGTCGGCTCCGATCTGCTCCCAGAGCAGTCCCATGGCCTTGGGCATCACCGGGTTGTAAAGCGTCGCGATGGCGCGCAGCGACTCGCACACGGTGTAGAGGATGGTGTCGAGACGCTCAGCAAGGGCATCGTCCTTGGCGACGACCCAGGGCGCCTGCTCGGTGACATAGAGATTGACGGCGTCGATGAAGCGGCGCACGGCGGAGATGCCCGAGGCAAAGTCCAGCGCGCACATCGCCGCATCCGTCTCCGCCGAGACCTGCGTGAGCAGTTCCCGAAGATGCTCCTCCGCTGCCGTCGCCTCACCCGAGGCCGGCAGGCTGCCTCCGCGGTACCGCTGCACCATGGCCGTCGCGCGCGAGGCCAGGTTGCCCAGGCCGTTGGCGAGCTCGGCGGTGTAGCGGGCTGACATGTCCTCCCAGGAGAAGGAGCCGTCCTGACCGAATTGGATGGCGCGCATGAAGTAATAGCGGAAGGCATCGGAGCCGAAGTGCCCCACGATCTGCTCCGGTGCGATGCCCGTGAGACGCGTCTTGCTCATCTTCTCCCCGCCGACGAGGAGCCAGCCGTGCGCGAAGACCTTGCGCGGCAGCGGCAGCCCCGCAGCCATGAGCATGGCCGGCCAGTAGACGGCGTGGAAGCGCAGGATGTCCTTGCCGACCAGGTGCACATCGGCAGGCCATGTCCGAGCGAAGAGCTCGGCCTCCGCCGTGCCCTCCGGAGCGCCGTACCCCACCGCCGTGGCGTAGTTGAGCAATGCGTCGAACCACACGTAGACGACCTGGCTCTCATCCCAGGGCAGGCCGATTCCCCACGAGACGGAACTGCGTGACATGGAGATGTCGACGAGTCCCTTGCGGAGGAAGGACATCACTTCGTTGTAGGCACTCTGCGGCTCCACGGCCGAAGGGTCCGCCTCGTAGTGCGCGATGAGGGCCTCGGTGAACGCCGAGAGCCGGAAGAACCAGTTGGTCTCCTTGAGCATCTCGACCGGTCGCTGGTGGACCGGGCACAGCTCATCTCCCTCGGAACCTGACACGAGGTCGCCGGGCAGCTTGAACTCCTCGCAGCCCACGCAGTAGGGGCCTTCATAGTCCGCTTCATAGACGTAACCGTTGTCGCGCACCGTCTGCCAGAAGTGCTGCACGCGATCCTTGTGCCTCGGCTCGGTCGTCCTGATGAAGTCGTCATTGGCCGCATCGATGGTGGAGAGCACGGGTCGCCAGGACTCCTCGACGAGCCGATCGACCCACGCCTGCGGGCTGACTCCGCCGGCCTCGGCCGCACGCTGCACCTTGGTGCCGTGCTCATCGACTCCGGTGAGGTACCACACCTCGTCCCCACGCTGCCGGCGCCAGCGCGTGAGGACGTCCCCGGCCGTCGTCGTGTAGGCATGGCCGATGTGTGGGGCGTCATTGACGTAATAGATCGGCGTCGTGACGTAATAGGCGGCCATGGTGGGCGATCCTACTTTCCGGATGGTTGCACGCCGCCCTTGGCACGGACCACCGCGTCATACACTTCGCGTCGAGCCACGCCCCGCCGACGCGCGACTGAGGCGATTGCCGTACGCCGATCAGCGCCATCGGACTCGGCCATCGCCACCTCGTCGGCCCATGACTGCGGATCACCACTTCGACCCGGGGCATCCGCACCACCGACAACGAGCGTGATCTCCCCCCGCACCTCCGCGAGACCGTCACGGAGATCGCCGAGGGTGCCGCGAAGGACTTCCTCGTAGGTCTTCGTCAGCTCCCGGCAAATGGCAGCGGGTCGATCTTCACCGAGTCCCTCCGCCAGTGCCGCCATCGACTCCGCGAGTCGATGGGGCGCCTCGAAGAAGATCATCGTCCTGCGCTCATCAGCGAGTTCCTCGATGCGGCGTCGCCGCTCCCCGGACTTGCGCGGCAGGAAGCCCTCGAAGCAGAAGCGATCGACGGGGAGCCCGGACACTGCGAGCGCGGCAAGCACGGCACTCGGCCCCGGCAGCACCGTCACCTCGATCCCCTCGTCCAGGCAGGCGCGCACTAAGCGGTAGCCCGGATCGCTCACGAGTGGCATCCCCGCATCGCTGACGACGAGCACGCGCTCGCCTCGATGGAGGCGCTCCACCAGTTTGCGCGCTCGACCCTCCTCAACCGAGTCGTGGAGCGCGATGACATCCGCGGAGATGGTCACGCCCAGGTCACGAGCAAGGCGGTGGAGCCGGCGCGTGTCCTCCGCCGCGATGACATCCACCGAGGAGAGGGCGTCCACGAGGCGCGCACTCGCGTCGCCCACATTGCCCAGGGGGGTTGCCGCGATCATGAGGATGGCGGGCCCGGTCACGCTGCCATCCTCGCAGTCCGGGCGACCATCCCCCCGGGGTGCCTACGATGGGGCGGTGACGACGCCGACCGCTCCTGCCGCGGACGGTAGTCCGACGGAGAGACCGATTCCCCCCGTGGCATCGGTAGCGGCCAGCCTCTTCCCTGCATTCCCCTCCGCCGGATGGCGCGGCTGGGCAGGTCCGGTCGCAGCGACCGTCGTGGGGGGGCTCCTGCGCTTCGTCAACCTCGGGCGCCCCGATGCCTTCGCCTTCGACGAGGTCTACTACGCCAAGGACGCCCTCGCTCTCCTGCGTTATGGCCACGAGCAGCAGTTCGACGACAGCGCCAACGAGTTGATCCTCGCGTCCGACGGCAACTGGCGCACCATCGATGTCTTCAAGGACGATCCGTCGTTCGTCGTGCATCCACCCTTCGGCAAGTGGGTGATCGCCGGCGGCGAGTGGCTCTTCGGAGTGACGCCCTTCGGTTGGCGCTTTGCCGTCGCCGTCCTGGGGACTTTGTCGATCCTCATGGCCGCGCGCATTGCGCGTCGACTCACTCGGTCCAACCTCATCGGCACGGTGACGGGGCTGCTCGTCGCCCTCGACGGCCTACACCTCGTCACCAGCCGCACCGCGGTCCTCGACATGGTGCTGTCCTTCACCGTGCTCGCGGCCTTCGGCTGCCTGCTCCTCGATCGAGACCAGGTCCGTCGCCGTCTCACGACCCATCCACCCGGTGCGGTGGGACCGTGGGGTCCCGCGCTGGGAGCGCGGCCGTGGCGCTGGGCAGCCGGCGCGGCGCTGGGGCTCGCGTGCGCCGTGAAGTGGTCTGGGCTGTGGTACCTCGCCGCCTTTGGCCTGCTCACCGTCATCTGGGATGTCGCCCTGCGTCGCCGACTGGGCGTGGTCCAACCGTGGACCGTGACGCTGCTGCGCAGCGCGCCCATCGCATTCGTCGCGATGGTCGGCACGGCTGCGGTGACCTACGTCGCCACCTGGTCAGGGTGGCTGTTCACCGACGGTGGCTGGGGGCGACAGTGGGCCGACAGCACGCCCTCCATCATCCCCGCGGCTCTGAGATCGCTGTGGCACTATCACGGCGAAGCCTGGCAATTCCATGTCGGGCTGACAGGCGACCACTCCTATGAATCGCATGGGCCGAGCTGGTTCATGCAGACTCGACCCACGTCGTTCTACTGGGCCAGCCTCGAGCGCGGCGAATCCGGATGTGAAGCGCAATCCTGCGCGGCGGAAGTGCTCGCACTCGGCAATCCCATCATCTGGTGGGTGGGGTCCATCGCACTGCTCTACCTCGTGTGGCGTTGGTTGACCCGGCGCGACTGGCGCGCGGGCGCGGTCTTGCTCGCCGTCCTCGCGGGCTGGGTGCCGTGGCTGATTTATCTCGACCGGACGATCTTCTCCTTCTACTCGGTCGTCCTCCTGCCCTACCTCGCGATGGCTCTTGCCATGATGATCGGGGCACTCACCGGTCCGCCGGACGCCAGCCGAGAGCGACGCCGCGCAGGCACCTGGATCGCCGCGGCAATCCTCGTGCTCGTCATTGTCGCGGCGTGGTGGTTCTACCCGATCTGGACGGCTGAGGTACTCCCCTACGAGCAGTGGACCTGGCGGATGTGGATGCCGACCTGGGTCTGACCGGTCAGCGCTCGGGGCACCAGTCTCCGGCGTCCTCGGGCATGAGGCAGGCGCCGTACGTCACCACTGTCTTGCCGATGGTGCGCGTCGTGCCATCGGGCAGCACGACCTCGCCACGCGGCATGGTCAATCGCACGCGGGTGGCGGTCATCTCGGCCAGCAGGGAGGAAGGGATTGTGACGACTGTGCGGTAGGGATAGGGCTCGGCGCAGCCCTTGGATCCGCGCACGCCCACGGTGACCTCGGAATTGCGCACCCAACCGGTCTCGGTCTTGACTCGTACGTAGGTGCGCGCGGGAGCCGGATACTTCCAGCACTCGACGATCTGCAGCGCCTGGAGAGTCTCGACCGGATCGTCGCAGGTGTAGGTCGTGGAGTACTCGCGGTCGATCCAGTGACAGGCGGCCACCGGGCCCTCTGCACGGGCAGGCACGGCCGCGATAGCGCCAGCGGCGGCGAGGGCCAACGCCGTAAGCGTGGCTACTCGTCTCATTGCGGGCATGGTGCCTCCTCCGCCCATACCGTAGGGCGGGTGCGGCCAGGAGTCGCGGCGATCGGATCGGCGAGGCGGCAGCGGCTGCGGAAATTCCCAGGAAGGCCCGCCTAGTGAAGGCCCTCCGGGACCTTCGGGAAGGCCCGAAGGCCCTACGGAAGTGTGGAGCTGAGGGGATTTGAACCCCTGACCCCCTCGATGCGAACGAGGTGCGCTACCGGACTGCGCTACAGCCCCGGGGGGCCGAAGCCCCGTCGGCCGAGGTCGCCCTCGGACAGGCCGTGACACTACACCAGCGGGCCGCGCATCAGGCCGTCTGGTCGAAGACCTCATCCCACACGGGCGCCAACGGCCGTGCACCCGTCACGCGCGGGGTCGCAGTCACGGGTGCAGTTGCGGGCGAGCCCGACAGGGGCGGCTCTGCCGACCCGCCGGGCGCTTCCGCCTGTCTCGGGACCGACCGCGCCACGCGGTCAGCGCGACGCTCCCGTCGAATGTCGAGTGCTCGCTCGGCGGCGAGGCGCGAGGCGCGACGCTCCGCGATGAAGGCGACAGGAAGGAAGGTGAGGAGCGGCAGCCACAGCAGCGCGGACACGAGACCGGGCAGCAGCCCCGCAACCCAAGCAGCGGTGCCCAGCGCACCGAGCGTCGCGGCAGCGGCCACGATCACCCTGCGGCGTCGAGCAGCCATGCCCTGGGCCCCCTCGGCATCATCGGCAATGCGGGCGAGTGTGCCCATAGCCACACGATGGCGCTCGATGCGCCGCGCCTGGTCGTCGTCATGGCGACGCAGCCACATGGGGATGAGTACGGCGGCCCACAAGGCAACGATCGCCACATAGATCAGACCCGTCACATCAATGAACGTTAGGTGGCGGGGACCCCTGAATGGGGGACCTCGTGGGCGAGGCGCGCCTCGTGTCGCGCTAGGCCCCCGGGGTGGCCCCCGTCGAACTCACGCGGGTCGAGAGCCACCGCGGAAGGAGTCCGTCGGGCACGTCCTCCACGCAGAGCGCGAAGGTGAGGTGGTCCCTCCAGTCGCCGTCGATGTGCAGATAGCGCTCGCGAAGACCCTCGGAGCGGAATCCGAGTTTCTCCACGACGCGCAGGGACGCGGTGTTCTCCGGGCGGATATTGACCTCGACGCGATGAAGCCCCACCTCGCGGAAGCAGTGGTCAGTGGCCATCGCGACAGCGGTCGGCATGATGCCGCGTCCGGCGACGCGCTGGTCGATCCAGTAGCCGATGTAGGCGCTGAGGAGGGAGCCTCGGGCGATGCCCCCGACCGTGATCTGACCAGCGAAGACACCGTCCACGGTGAGGGCAAAGGGCAGGCTGCGCCCCTCCCTCGCCTCGGCCCGCAGACGACGCACCATCGATCCGTATGTGGTCGGCGCATCATGCTCGGAGAGCGGGAGGGTCGCCTCCCAGGGACGGAGCCATCGCGCGTTGCGCGTGCGGACCTCACGCCACGCGGTGGCATCGCGGAGCCGGAGCGGTCGCAACTCGATGCGGCCCTCGCGCAGCCGAGCGGGCCAGCCATGGTTCATGCCGGGCGCACCCAGTGACCGCGCTTGCCCCCCGACTTCTCATCGAGGCGGATGTCCGTGATGACCGCAGCCGGATCCACGGCCTTAACCATGTCCACGAGTGCCAGGGCCGCTACCGAGACGCACGTGAGCGCCTCCATCTCGACCCCGGTCCTGTCAGCGGTGCGCACTGTCGCCACGATGCCCACTCCACTGTCGTCTACGACGAGATCCACATCGACCCCGTGGATCGCGAGGGGGTGGCAGAGGGGCACGAGGTCGGGGGTGCGCTTGGCGGCCTGGATGCCGGCGATCCGCGCCACGGCAAGGGCATCGCCCTTGGGCATTCCCTGCCCGCGGAGAAGGGCGACCACCTCGGGCGACGTGTGCACGTGTCCCGACGCCGTGGCCGTGCGCACCGTGATGTCCTTGCCGCTGACATCCACCATGCGGGCGGCGCCACGGGAATCGAGGTGCGTGAACTCGTTGCTCATCGGGTGCCTCCGCGTAGGTCCATAACGGTGAGCTCATCGCTCACTGACACGCGGCCGACCTGCTCCGGGATGATGGCGAGGCCATCCGCGCGTGCAAGTCCACCGATGATGTGGGATCCCTGACCGCCCTCCGGCTCCGCATGCATGAGGCCATCTCGCATCGTCAGGCTCACCCGAGCGAACTGCATCTTGCCGACCGGCGACGCGAACTCGCGCGAGCAGATCGCATGCAGGCGAGGGCGTTCGAGCGACGTGTGGCCGAGCAGCCTGCGGATGAGCGGCCTGACGAACACCTCGAAGGACACGAAGGAGCTCACGGGGTTGCCGGGAAGGGTGACGATCGGGGTCGACCCGACGCGCCCCGAACCCTGGGGCATCCCGGGCTGCATGGCGACCTTGACGAAGTCCACCCCACCCATGCGCAAAAGGACGGCTTTGACCGTGTCGTAGGCGCCCATGCTGACCCCACCCGAGGTGAGGATGAGGTCGCTCCGCGCGGCCTCTTCCACAAGGACGCGCTCGAGCTCCTCCTCGTCATCACGGACGGGACCGACGCGCACGGCATCGGCTCCCGCCTCGCGCACCGCCGCGGTGAGCATGTAGCTGTTGGAGTCCACGATCTGCCCTGGACCCAGTTCTACGCCGGGGTCCACGAGTTCGTCGCCCGTGGAGATGACCGTCACTCGAGGCCGACGGTGGACGGGGACACCCGCGACGCCCACGGCTGCCAGCATGGCAATCACACGCGCATTGATGGGTGTGCCGGGCTCGAGGACGATCTCGCCCGCCGCGACATCCTCGCCGCGGCGGCGGATGTGGGCCCCCAGGTCCGGAGCACGTGCGATGGACACCTCATCGGTGGAGCCATCGGTCCACTCCACGGGCACGACAGCGTCAGCCCCCTCGGGCACGGGCGCACCCGTCATGATGCGGACGGCGGTGCCCGGCTCGAGTCGCTGCGCAGACTCCTGGCCGGCGGCGATGTCTCCGTGCACCGGCAGGCGCACAGGGGTCGCCTCCGTGGCACCGGCGACGTCGATCGCGCGTACGGCGTAGCCGTCCATGGAGCTGTTGTCGAAGGACGGCAGCGGCCAGCCCGCCGTGACCGACTCCGCCAGCACGAGGCCGTCCGCATCGAGCAGGGAGACCCTCACTGCCTCGAGCGGCCGCGCATCGCCGAGGACGACGCGCTGGTGCTCCTCCACCGATCTCATGTCAGGCCCCACCCTCGAGGGTGCGCGCATCCAGGACTTCGGGCAGCCAGGCGCGTAGGGCGGGACCGAGATCGTCACGCTCCAGGGCAAGGCGGATGACCGCCTGGAGGTAAGAGAGCCTGTCCCCGGTGTCGTAGCGACGCCCCGAGAAGAGCACTCCGTGGACGCGGCCCGTGACCGCGAGCTCACGCAGGGCATCGGTGAGTTGGATCTCTCCCCCGCGTCCCGGTGGCGTGCGCGCGAGCACAGAGAAGATCTCCGGATCGAGGATGTAGCGGCCAATCACCGCCAAGGTGCTCGGAGCTGCAGCAGCCTCGGGCTTCTCCACGAGGTCGGTCACTCGGACGACGTCATCGACGCCCGTAGGCGTCACAGCAGCGCATCCGTAGAGCGAGATCTGATCGCGCGGGACCTCCATGAGGCACAGCACCGACCCGCCGAACTCATCGCGCACCGCGATCATCTGCTCGAGCACCGCATCCCTCGGATCGATGAGGTCATCGCCGAGGAGCACGGCAAAGGGCTGATCCCCCACATGGCGCTCTGCCATGAGCACGGCATGTCCCAGGCCGAGTGCATCGCCTTGCCGTACGTAGTGAATGCGGGCGAGGTCATTGGACTCGGTCACGCTGCGCAGGCGCGCGACATCGCCCTTCGCCTCCAGCGCTGCCTCTAGCTCGAGATTGCGATCGAAGTGATCCTCGAGGGGACGCTTGCTCCGGCCCGTGACGAAGAGGACGTCCTCGAGCCCGGCCGCGACCGCTTCCTCGACGACGTACTGGATGGCCGGCTTGTCGACAACCGGCAGCATTTCCTTGGGGGTCGCCTTGGTCGCAGGGAGAAATCGCGTGCCGAGTCCGGCCGCGGGGATGACCGCCGTCGTCACGCGCATGGGGACACCCTAGGAGAATGACCGGGTGAGCACCCCCGACACCGACCCATCGGCCGCTAAAGCGGCGGCGCGGGCCGAGGCGAGAGCACGTCGCCGCTCCGGGCCGCCACCGGATGCCCAGGGCCTGGCCGATCAGGTCATGGGGCTGCTCGAGCGGCTGCCGGGACCTCCGAGGGTCACCTGCTACGCCTCCTACGGCACCGAGCCGGAGACCGGACGCATCCGTGAGCGCCTCGCGTCCGCGGGCTTCGATGTGCTGCTACCCCGCGTGGACGACGAAGACATGGCGTGGGTGATCGACGAGGGTGCGACCGAAGTGTCATCCATGGGCATCGCAGAGCCTGTCGGCCTCGCCGTCGACCTCCTTCCTGTGCGCGCCATGCTCGTGCCGGCGCTCGCGGTCACACGGCGCGGAGACCGCCTCGGCAAGGGCGGCGGCTACTACGACCGGGCACTGGCATCGCTCGGCGACAGCCTTCCGCCCATCGCGGCCATCGTCGGCGACGACGATGTCGTTACATCACTGCCCACGCAGGCGCACGACCACAGGGTGGACCTCATCGTCACGCCCACCCGCATCATCCGCTGCGCGAGCGACTAAAGACCGAGGGCGCGGGAGAGCGCCAGTCCCGCAATGAGTGCCAGGACGCTGCCTCCCACCGAGGCGCCCACATTGACGATCGACACGCCAGGCCGTCCCTCGCGCGCGAGGACGAAGGTGTCCAGTGCAAAGGTCGAAAAGGTGGTGAGTGCGCCGCAGAACCCCACCCCGGCGAAGAAGAGCCATCCGGGACTCGCGGACATGAGGAGCAGGCCGAGGACGAACGATCCGGCCAGGTTCGCGACGAGGATCGACCACGGGAATCGGCCCGAGAGGCGCAACACCAGGAGGTAGCGCACGGTCGCGCCGAGCGCGCCGCCGGCGGCGACGAGCACAAAGGCGGTCATCGGGCTCGCCCGCGACGGCGCAGCGCATGCCCGACCGTGTAGCCCAGCCACATTGCCGCGAGTCCGCCCACCAGGGTGGCGATGACATACGCCGCACTCGCAGCCCAAGCGCCCTCGTCCCCCAAGAGGACGGCATCGGCAGCGAAGGCCGAGAAGGTGGTGAAGCCGCCGAGCACACCGATGCCGAGGAACGGTCGCCAGAGCGGATGCCGAGCCGGGTGAGCCAGGATGGCGGAGACGAGTACACCCATGAGGGCGCAGCCGACAAGATTGACGGTGAGGGTCGCCCAAGGCGCAGCAAGACCCCACGCCGCAGCCACGACGTCCACGGCGTAGCGCGAGGTTGCCCCCAGGGCGCCGCCGGCGGCGACCGCGAGGAGAGCACTCGCCTCCCCGCGGACGCTAGGCAGGCCTCGCGCGGTGGTCACGAATCAGGCGTCGCGGCGCACGAAGAGGAGCCAGGCGGGAATCGCGATGACGAGGAACCACCCGCCGAAGACCGCAAGGTGCCCCCACGCCTCGGCACCCTCCGTCGACACCGCTGCGGCGCCTCCCGAGAAGGGCAGCACCCAATCGACCCAGGTCCAGCCCTGGACGAAGGCGATGGTGCCGACGATGGGCTCGATGAGCACAGCGAGGACGATCGGCGCGATGATCCCCACCGGCTGATTGCGCGTCAGCGCGGTAATCGCCAGGGCAATGAGGACGAAGAGCACGACGTAGAGCACCGCGCGCACACCCGATGCCCCCCACGCGGTCTCGTCCCATGTCGCACCCGTGCCCGAGATGACGCCACCGAGGGCCTGCGCGAGGACGATGGTCGCGATGGCGAGGATCGCGGCGACAACGATGACCATGGCCACCATGAGCACCTTCGCCAGGAAGACGGGCGTGCGGCGGGGGAAGGTGGCGAGCGTGATCCGGATCAGTCCGTGGCGATATTCCTGACCGAAGGCTGCAGCGCCGATCGCACACAGGACCGCGGCGGTGAGCGGCAGGAAGCCCGCGAGGCCACCGGCCTCCCCGTCCGGCGGACCGCCGGCATCGGAACCGAGATTGCCCACGAGCCACGCGACAAAGAGCGCGAGACCCGCGGGCACGAGCATGGCGAGGCCGATCAGAGCCCACGTGGAACGCACAGTGCTGATGCGCACCCACTCGTAGCGCAACTCCCCGGTCATGACGCCTCCCCGAAGGCGTACTGCTGGCCGTCGCCGGTGAGCTCCATGAAGGTCTCCTCGAGGCTGGCCTTGCGGGTCGCGAGCTCCAGCACGGCGACGCCACCGTCGAAGGCGAGGTGCCCGATCTCGTCAGTGGCGAGCCCGGTGACCCCAAGTCCGCCGGATTCCTCGGTCACCGTGGCACCCGCCGCTCGCAGGAGTGACGCGAGCCTGACGGGGTCGGTGCAGCGCACGATGACGTCGCTGCGCTGGGACACTAACTCATCGACGGTGCCGTCAGCGACAAGCCGGCCCCGCGCGATGACGACGATGTGGTCGGCCATCAGCTGCATCTCCGACAGCAGATGACTGGACACGAGGACGGCGCGGCCCTCCGCGGCGTAGTGCCTGAGGAATTCGCGCAGCCACTGGATGGACTGCGGATCGAGGCCGTTGGCGGGCTCATCGAGCATGAGCGCACGTGGCTCCGCGAGGACAGCCCCGGCGAGCCCGAGCCGCTGCGCCATGCCCAGGGAGAAGGTCTTGGGACGCTCGTCAGCGACCTCGGTGAGGCCCACCATGGCGAGCACCTCATCGACGCGCGACTCCGAAATCCGGGCCTCGGCCCCGAGCATGCGCAAGTGGTCGCGCGCGGTGCGGCCCGGCAGGAAGGGACGGGCGTCCAGGTGGGTGCCGACGACGCGGCTGGGGTTGGCGTGCTCGCGGAGGTCCTTGCCGTCGAATGCCGTGCGCCCCTCTCCGCGGTCGAGGCCCAGCATGAGGCGCATCGTGGTGGATTTGCCGGCGCCATTAGGCCCGAGGAAGCCCGTCACGACACCGTCGGGCACGGTGAAGGACAGGTCATCGACGGCGCGCACGCTGCCGAAGGACTTGCCGAGGTTCTCGACGAGGATGGTCACGGCAGCGACCCTACCCGCGCCCCGGCCTCACTCCCGGCGGTCATCCCCAGGGACTGCTCCGCAGCGCACCGATGAGTTAGCACTCCTGTATGACGAGTGCTAATATCGGATGTCCCCCAAGGAGGTTCGAGTGCCCACGTACCAGTACGCGTGCACGGCATGCGGTCACGAACTCGAAGCGGTCCAGTCCTTCAGCGACGATGCGCTGACGACGTGCCCCGAGTGCAGCGGTGCCCTGCGCAAGCTCTTCGGCAACGTGGGCGTGGTCTTCAAGGGCTCCGGCTTCTACCGCACGGACTCGCGCAAGGGCGACACCGGATCATCGACGTCGGGGACGTCTTCCGATAGCAGCGGCACCAAGTCCGACACAGGCAAGTCCAGTTCTGGCAAGTCCGACACAGGCAAGTCCGACTCAGGCAAGTCGAGTTCTGGCAAGGCCGACTCTGGCAAGGCTGCTACTCCCTCGACGTCGTCGTCATCATCGTCGTCGTCGTCAACGAGCTGATCGCCGTCGCCTGTGGATGACGCACGCCACGCAAGCGTGCGGGCGCCTAGCGTCGGGGCGTGACCTCCGCCCGTCTGTTCATCCATCGATTCCGCCGTCCGATCGCTGCCACGTGCGCGGCGCTCGCCGTCCTCTTCATGGCATCCGCTCTGCGCCCCGCCTCGCCTGACCTCGTGTCGATCGTCGTGGCGGCCCAGGATCTCCCGGGCGGATCCTCACTCGGAGCCGACGACATCGCACTCGCCGACCTGCCCGTCGCATACCTGCCTCCGGGCAGCCTCGCGGACGCCGAGAGCGTGCTCGGTCGCACGGTCGTCGGCGACATCGCCGCGGGCGAACCCATCACGTCGAGCCGGCTCATGACCACCGGCCCGCGCGCTGACGGGCTCTACACCGTGCCCGTGCGGCTGGCCGATGCCGAGGCTGCCGACCTCCTGGTCCCCGGCGCCGTCGTCGACCTCGTCCTGGCATCCGGGGACATCAGCGGCCAGGTTGTCGCCGAAGGCGCGAAGGTGATCACGGTTCCGCGACGCGCCACCTCGCCGGGTCTCGGGCCCTCGTCTCGCGCCGCGGGTAGCCTTATCGTCGTTGCGACGGATCGCCGCACCGCAGTGGCACTCGCCACCGTGGGCACGCAACCGGGCCTAGGGATCGTCCTGCGCTGACCCCTGGCCGGTCCGTCTAGGGCAAAGGGACCGAGAGGAATGTGCGCATGATCAAGGGATTCAAGGAGTTCGTCTTCCGCGGCAACGTCATCGACCTCGCGGTGGCCGTGGCGGTCGGCACCGCCCTCGCCGCTCTGGTCGCGGCCGTGACCCAGGCGCTCATCGAGCCGATCGTCGGCTGGATCCTCAGTCTCCTTGGCGGATCCGATGGCATCGGCGGCACCATCACCCTGTCGCAGGGCTACGAGCTCAACTTCGCGCTCCTCATCGGCGCGGTGATCACGTTCTTCGTCACGCTCGCGGCGCTCTACCTCTTCTTCGTCGCGCCGATGAACAGGTACCGGGCGATGACGGGGCAGGGCGGCGTCGACACGCGGCCCCCCGACGTCCAGTTGCTCGAGGAGATCCGCGACCTGCTCAAGCAGCAGGCCAATGGCACCAAGTCTGCGGACTGAGGGCTGCGGCGCTGGCGCTGCCTAAGACACGCGCTCGCAGTAGGCGTCGTAGAGCTGGGCGAAGATGAGCGGGGGCACGAGCGGGAGCTCCCGGATCCGCACGCCCGTGGCATCAGCCACGGCATTGGCGATCGCAGGGGCGACCGGATCGATGGGCGACTCCGCGCACCCCTTGGCGCCAAAGGGCCCCACGCTGTCTTCGTCGTCGGCGAAGAAGACCTGGATGGGAGGAACGTCGGCGAAGTTGGGAATTCGATACATACGGATGCCCGGATTCAGCACCGTGCCCTCGTCGTCCATCTGCCACCACTCGGTCATGGCGAAGCCGATGCCCATGGCCACGCCACCTTCGACCTGACCGCGCAGCTGCTGCGGGTTGATGACGGTGCCCGCATCGACGGCATGCGACACCTGTAGCAGGCGTATCTCGCCGGTGACGCTGTTGACGGCCGCGCGCACGCCGGTGACGTTAAATCCGACGCTCACGGGCGACCCGTATGCCTTGCGAGCCTGACTCAGGGCAACCCCTTCCGCATCGGCCCTTTGCCAGAGCTCCGCCAGCGTGATCTGCTGGCCGTGGGACACCACCGCATCCGCGAGCAACTCGACGGATGCGCCCTCGCCGAATACTCGCTCGGCGTATTCCAGGAGACGCTGGCGCAGCCCCTGGGCCGCGTAAGTCACGGCTCGACCCGCCACGAAAAGCCCGGTCTGCGCGAAGGCGCCCGTGTCCCAGCCCGACTCCGCCGTGTCGCCATAGCGGATCGCCACGCGGTTCATCGAGGTGCCCAGGGCGGCCGCCGCGAACTGCACGTGGCTGGTCGTCGTGCCATTGCCGAACTCACAGGTGCCCACGCGCACGAGGTAGGTGCCGTCGGGCAGTAGCTCGACGCTGGCCTCCGATCGATGCTCGGTGGGCGGCGACGTGTCGTACATGGACATGGCGTAGCCGATTCCCGCCGACCACTCGGGCCCCTCGGGCGCAGGAAGCGAAGGTCCCGACTCGATGGCGCTCTGCACCATGTCCAAGCACTGGTCGAGCCCGTAGCTACCCAGGCACTCGTCGATCGGTGCGCCTCCGACGGCCAGGTTGTCGCCTGGCTGCACGGCATTGCGGCGACGGAACTCAAGCGGTGTCAGGCCGAGGAGGCCGGCCAGTTCGTCGATTGCCGACTCCATCGCGAAAGTCGGCTGGGCGGCGCCATAGCCGCGGATTGCACCAGCGGGAACCGTATGGGTGTAGACCGCGCGTCCGCTGAAGCGCTTGTTGCGACAGCGGTACCACGCCAGTGCAGCCGAACTCGCGCCCAGCGTCTCACCGCCATGGTTGCCGTAGGCGCCGGTGTTGGAGGTGATGTCAATCGCCATCGCCGTGAGATCACCATCTTTCGTGGCACCAAGCGCAACCTCGATGATCATCGGATGGCGTGACGTGCCCCCGACGAACTCTTCCTCGCGGGTCCACTCCCACTGCACCGGGATGCGCAGGTCGAGAGCGGCAAGCACGCACAGGTCCTCGGTGAGCATCTCCTGCTTGCTGCCGAACCCTCCACCGACACGTCCGGTGAAGACGTGCACGAGGTCCCGTCGAATGCCGAAGACGTAGGAGATCTTCTCCTTGCAGATGAACGGCGCCTGCGAGCTGGTGCGCACGTGCAAGACACCATCCTCATCGACCCACGCGACACTGCCGTGAGTCTCGAGTTGAGCGTGCGACTGTCGGGGCGTGCGGTAGGTCGCACGATGCACGACGTCGGCCGCGGCCAGCGCCTCGTCGACATCGCCCCGGCCGAAGGTCATGTCGATAAGGAGGTTCTTCGCCGGCTCGGTGATCCAAGCGTCCTCACTGCGGTCGTGCACGTGTGGGGCACCGGGCAGCATCGCCTCTTCGATGTCGAGGACAGCGGGGAGCACCTCCCATTCGATGACGACCTGGCGACAGCCCTCCTCTGCTGCCGCGACCGTGTCACCCACCACCGCCACCATTCGCTGGCCCTTGAAGCGGGCCACCTGATCGAGCACGAGGGTGTCGTCGGGTTCGACGAGGTGGTTCTCGTGCAGCGCCGTGGTGAACCTCTTGCGGGGCACGTCTTCCCAGGTGTAGACCGCGAGCACTCCCGGCACTGCTCGGGCCGCGGACGTGTCGATGCGGATCGCTCGAGCATGCGAGTGCGGCGAGCGCACCACCTTGATGTGGGCCGTGCCCGTCGGCACCTCATCGAGGGTGTAGTGCACCGAGCCTGTGACGACGCCGCGGCCCTGGAGGGCTCCCACGCTGGCGCCGATCTCCTTGCCGGGCGAGACGTCGGTCTCCACGTGGGTGATCCCGTCGATGGCGTCGTGGATCGCCCGGAAGCCCGTGCATCGACAGAGGCTGCCGCGCAGGGAAGCCGGCAGATCGGCGCGCTGCTCGTCGTTGAGTGACGCGCACGTCATGATCATGCCGGCCGTGCAGAATCCGCACTGGAATCCGGGTGAATTCAAAAAGGCATCCTGCATGGGGTGGAGCGAGTCTCCATCAGCAAGTCCCTCGATGGTCGTGACGCTGCGCCCTCGCATCTGCTCCGCGGAGGTAATGCAGCTGTGCACGGGGTGCCCGTCGATCCAGACGGTGCAGGCGCCGCAGTCGCCGCTGTCGCAACCTTTCTTCACACCGGTGTGGCCGAGGTCGCGCAAGAAGGTCCGCAGGCACTGGCCCGGGGCCGGGGAGCTGGTGAATTCCCGGTCGTTGACGATGAAGGACATCACGCCTCCCCGGCGAGGTCGGCGCGAATGACTTCGGCCAAGTGGTAGGTCATGTGCTTGCGATGTGCGGGACTGCCGTTCGGATCGTCGAAGTAGTCGCCGTCGCGGACTCCGTTGTCGATTGCCGCGCGCAACTCGTCGGCCGTGGGGATCGCGCCGAACCGCAGGATGAACGGGCGCGACGTGGCAGCCGTGATGGTGAGGATGAAGTCACCCTTGGCCGGATCCGACGTACCGACCAAGAACTCGCTCGACCGACCGTGCTTGGTGAGCGTAAACCGCTGATAGGAGTAGCGACGCTTGAGCGACTCGAGGGGAATATCGATCGAGCGCAGGATCTCGCCGGGCTGCAGGGCATTGACGTGGTTGCCGAGGATGAAGTCGGGAACGGTCATGGTGCGGCGCGCTCCACCGGGGCCCCAGATCTCCAGGGTCGCGTCGAGCGCGGCCGCCATGGTGGTCATGGGCGAGGCGGGCAGAGAGGTGCAGATGTTGCCGCCCACGGTGGCGCTGTTCCAGATCTTGAAGCCAGCAAGGAAGGAATCGACGGCCTCACGCAGGAAGGGGCCCGCCGACCAGTCCGGCGGAGGAGCGAAGTTGTAGAGGTCGACCACGCGGCAGGTGGCAGCGATCTGCAGGCTCTGCGGGCCCACCACGAGATTGGGCCAGCCCAAGGCGGTCAGGTCGATCAGGCGTCGCATGTCGGGCAACGGCGTGGAGAAGAGGAATGTGCCACCGGCAAGCCAGGCATCGCCGGGTTGCCACACCGACGTCGGGTCATCGCCCGTAGGACGGACGAATTCCTTGACGGTGCCCTGGTCCATAGGAGCTCCCCTCGCTCAGGCCTGGCACGCCGGCAAGGCCGCCCCTGTCAGGCTCCCCCGCGGGAGACTAAGGCCTTCTCTGCCCCCATGGCGAAGAAGTCGGGAAACCCGACCACGCGAGCGTTAGTAGTGGGGCGGCCGCTGCTCCAGGTAGTGGCGGTCGTCGTAGGAGTCCACACCCTCATCCGAAGTGATGTCCGGGAGCAGCTCGCTCGCCGGCACTCTCGGTCTCACTGCTCCCGCCGCGACGAGTGACTCGCCGATGGCTCGACCCAACAGCGCGATATCGGCCTCGTCGATGACGAAGGACGGTGAGACCTGAAGGGCACCCGAGGCGAGATTGCGGGTGAGCACGCCGCGCTCGCGCAGGCCCGCGAGCACCCGCGCCGGCACTCCCACGGCCTTGGCCTCGGGCGTGTAGTCGACCGCTGCGAGAAGGCCTACCCCAGCACGCACCTCACTCACCACGTCGTACGTCGCAAGCGGCTGCAGGGCCGCAGCCAACTGATGCTGGAGGAGGTCGACCCGCGCGACGAGGCCCTCGCGCTCGAGGACGTCGAGGTTCGCCAGGGCGACCGCGCACGCCGTGGCATGAGCGGAGTAGGTGTAGCCATGCCGCCACATCACGGGCTCGGGGCCGGGTGTCCAGAAGGGGGCGGCGACGCGACCCGCGACGAGCACCGCACCCAGTGGGATGTAGCCCGAGGTGATGCCCTTGGCGGTGAGCATCACATCGGGATCGAGGGACCAGCGCTCACTGGCGAACATCGCGCCGGCGCGTCCGTAGCCGCAGATCACCTCGTCCGCCACGAAGAGCACTCCGTGCGTGCGGCAGATCTCGCGCACGCGAGAGAGGTAGCCCTCCGGCGGCGCGTAGACACCTCCTGCGCCGATGATCGGCTC
>Ga0315907_10002034_pt1 | contig 26325 bp, 24 predicted proteins | sample LakEriMetagenome_3_FD_203525 | JGI IMG/M metagenome (GOLD analysis project Ga0315907, IMG submission 203525) | Freshwater fungal communities from buoy surface, Lake Erie, Ohio, United States - Buoy 12 MA123 | ecosystem: Environmental > Aquatic > Freshwater > Lake > Lake biofilm | place: USA...
CCGGTGCATAAATCGCCGCCGCCAAACCCACCACCGCAAACGCCAGGGCCGGATGCCAACCCAACAACAACCCCGCCACCCCCACCGCCTTGAGCCCATTCATCCAGGCCATGAGGCGCGCTTTGGGAATGGCGTCCGCCATCGGCCCCACAAAGGGCGCGAGCAGCACATAAGACAAAGTGAAACCAAACTTCAGCAGCGGTGCCCACCACGCGGGCAAGCCCTGCTCAATGAGCAAGGCGATGGTGACGATGAGCAGGGCGTTGTCAGCGAGCGCGGAGAAAAACTGCGCTGATATCAAGAAGCTGATTCGGGGTGGCAGCTTGTGAGGGGTAAGCACACCAGGTGCGACAGGCATGAGGAGGCCAATGTGGGCGATGTGACAAATGGTGACCGCCGTGCATGACGCGCCTATGACGCTCCACACCGCATTGCCCGGATGTCCAACAAACCGAATTCAGCGCAAACGATCGCGCGGTAGCTGTCGCACAGACCGTTTGGGTGGAATGTAGATGTCTTGATCTTTCTTTCTGTTTTTTCGTTGCGGCCAATCACAACTGCATGCGTCCGCACAGTCGGCCAAGTCGCACCAGCGAGACAGGCCTTTCCCACTGGGCCCATCGCAACCGGAGTCGCACGGCAAGTCGCAACCCACATCGCAGTCCCCCCGCTGGCGGGACGGCGGGCGCATGGAGGGTGGTGCATACCGGCGGTGGCTCACGCCGCAACGATGCAAACGGTCTTGCAGCATTTTGATGCCGGGAAAAACACCAAAGCGACGAATCGCGCGAGCGCCCAGCGCCGAGCAACTGCTTCGCCCGGTGTGTACGCGGTAAGCACAACTGAAACCTTTGTGGGTCGAGATGTGGCGCTGGTAAAGGTGAATCGCCCACAAACAGAAACTGCGAGAAAGCCGTGCCATCACGTCGCGGGGTGTCGTCATCGCGTGGTTCAGGCGGGTTTGTCAGACGCGCCTGTGCCTTGCAAGACGGCGTCGTTGTCCTGCCCCAAGCCAGGTGCCAAACGTGTGATGGCCCCGGGCGTGAGGCTGAGTTTGGGCACGATGCCGGGCACATCCAATTGCAATCCATCTGCCGTGGTGATTTGCTGAATCATGCCGCGCGCGCGGTAGTGCGGGTCTTGGGCAATGTCTTGTGCGTTGTAGATGCGGCCTGCAGGAACTTGCGCGGCTTCCAAGGTGGTCAGCACGTCGGCCACGCTGCGGGTTTGGGTCCACGCGCCAATCGCGGCATCAATCTCGGCGACGCGGGCCACACGACCGGCGTTGCCCGCAAGCCCTGGGTCCAAGCCCAAATCGTCTCGGTCCATGGCATGCATCAGCCGTTTAAAAATGGAGTCTCCATTTCCAGCGACCAGCACCCAACCATCCGTGCAGGGATAGGCATTGCTCGGTGCGATGCCTGGCAGCGCACCGCCTGCAGGTTGGCGAATGGCACCAAAGGCGCTGTACTCGGGCAGCAGGCTTTCCATGCAATTGAACACGGCTTCATAGAGCGCCACATCCACCACCTGGCCTTTGCCTTTGGGTGCGTCAGGACTGATGCTTTGGTGGCGGTGCTGCAAAGCCATCAAGATGCCAATCACGCCGTGCAATGACGCCAGCGTATCGCCCAAACTCACGCCCATGCGCACAGGCACACGGCCCGGCTCCGCCGTGAGGTGGCGCAGGCCGCCCATGGCCTCGGCCACGGCAGCAAAGCCCGGGCGGTCTTTGTAGGGGCCGGTTTGGCCGTAGCCGCTGATGCGGCACATGATGAGACCGGGATTGCTGGCGCTCAAGTCTTCATAGCCCATGCCCCATGATTCCATCACGCCGGGCTTGAAGTTTTCAATCAAGATATCGGCCTCGGCAATGAGGGCGCGCACGATGTCGCGCGAAGCGGTGTCTTTCAAATCCAGTGCCACGCTGTGTTTGTTGCGCGACTGCACTTGCCACCACACACTGGTGCCGTTGTGCAGCAAGCGCCATTGGCGCAAGGGGTCACCCGTCGCGGGTGGTTCAATTTTGATAACTTCAGCGCCAAAGTCGGCCAAGGTTTTGGCGGCAAAGGGGCCGGCGATGAGCTGGCCAAGTTCAATGACTTTCAGTCCATGCAAGGGGCCCATGTGCCCACCTTCCTGTCAGTTCGATGCGCTGGCCTCATGCACCGCCAACGCAACGATGGAGCCGATGGCGCTACGCGCCTGCGGGCTGTTGTGCCAGCAGGTGGAGCCCATCATTTGGGAAATTTGTTGGGTGATGAATAAAGGGTCTTCATCGACGAGTTGCGCCAAAGACGCGTAACCCATTTGCTCCAACCGCGATATCACCGTGTCACCCACACCCTTAAGCGCGCGCATTTTGAGTTTTTCTTTTTCAGGGAAAGGCATGTCTATTCAAGCGGCTTTTTGCTCTAACAAATAATTCGCCCCTTCGTACTGCCCCAACACCTCGGTCAGGTAAGGCAACACAGCAAGCAGCTCGTCGTGCAATGTATAGGGTGGGTTCAAGATGAACATGCCGCTGCCCGCCAAACCAAAACCTTGCGAATCTGGCTGCTGCACTGTCAACCGCGCATGCAACCAACCCTTGGGCGCCAGCGCTTCCAAACGTTTGGGCAGTTGGGCCGCCTCCAGTTTTTGCACCTGCGGGTACCACACCATGTAAACGCCTTCGGCGAATCGTTCCAGGGCGGCGCGCAGGCTGACGACCACACGGCCATAGTCTTTGTGGCCTTCGTAACTCGGGTCCATCAAAACCACGGCGCGGCGGCTGGAGGGCGGCACCTGACCTTTGAGCGCGTCAAAACCATCGAGCTGTTTCACTTCTGCGCCACGCTGCTCGGCCATGTAGGACTCCAGAATGCGGTAGTCGGTGGGGTGCAGTTCAAACAAACGCATCTGGTCCTGCGGGCGCAGCAGGGAGCGCGCGATAGCAGGGGAGCCGGGGTATTGCTCCAGTGGCACCGCCACCTTGCCAGCAGGCTGGTCGCCACCGGGATTGAACTGGCGCACCAGTTCCAGGTAGTCAGCCACCGGCGCTGGCATGGCCTGGCGCTGCACGGCGTCCATCGCCCACAGGCGTCCTATGCCTTCTTCATACTCACCTTTTTTTTGCGCGTAACGGCCTTCCAGCGAATAACCTCCGGCGCCTGCATGCGTGTCCACCAGGCGATAGGGTTTGTCTTTTTGATTCATGTAACGCAGCACCAACGCCAAAACAGTGTGTTTCAGTACATCGGCGTGGTTGCCCGCGTGGAAGGCGTGTCGGTAGGCGAGCATGGGGGTCTCCGGTGGTCGGGGGGTATTGTCTTATGGGTAAGACCTGCCCAGCCGCAGAGCTTCGGTCAATTGTTTGACAGGCTATGGCGTACCAGGACGACTTCGCCTTCTCGAATCACACAGTTCACGCGCCATGCAGAAGATTTCCTCAGCACGGCTCTACGGAACACGTGTTTTTCCTAGAAGCATTCAAAGACGATGCAACTCAAAAGAAAGTCGGTCTGCACTTTGGGAAACCTATTTCCCATTGGGGTCGCCCTCCCCCCCCGTTCGCTATCCCCGACCAACAATGAGTAAAAACCTGGTGCCGGTTTCGTTCAACTTTAATCTTGGGCGCTCGAGAATTGAGCGGGGTTCAAGTTCTGTCACCAACCCAACTGGGCTTTACCCTTTGAGGTCAAAAATTTGATGTTATTCGGGACCACGTTTGGATCATCCAAAACATTACCACGCGGGGTACTATATTCCAGCTTGGCAGTACTATCTTTTGAAATCCAATAGCTCATGGGAACGCCCGGCACGGAATTCAATAAAGCGTCAATTTCTTTGGGCCCAATGAGCAGATCCTTTCCCAGCCCTGTGATACTGCCTCCATAAACACTCAATAGCTGCTTCATTCCTGCAGCACCATCAATAAGAAAGGCGTTTTTTTTCTCCGGTGGGACGTTAGCTTGACTTGCGACTATGACACCTTGCCCTCCCACAACGTAAAACCAAACATAAGGGAATCTTGCACGAACACTACCAATTACCGTGAGCAAATCCTCCTGAGAAATATGATGCAATTGAATCCACTGCTGAAGAACCCCCGCCTCCTTCAGCCGTTTATTAACTAAATCATAAAACTCAACATTGTACAGAGAGGCAGCACCCGCAAACCAAATTGAAGAAATTTCTATACTGATAAGATCATATTTTTGAGGATTTAACAGAAGCAAATTTCGGCCGTCAGTCACATAAAGTTTTGCATTGGGGTGCCGGCTTGCTTTTGAATTAACTGAGCTGAAGTGCCTGTCTGCCATAGTGACTATGTCTTGAGACAACTCTGCAATATCGACCTGCTGGAAGCCAACATCCAACAAAGTACGCGCCGTTACGCCGGATCCATAACCGATCACCAAGGCTTGTTCCCTCTGATCTGTGTGAAGCAGTGGTGTTAGCGCAATGCCTATTTGCGCCACCATTTCGCCGCCCCATGAATCACTGCCTTGGAACTTCCCATTGGTCAACAACGTGCGGTGAACTTGACCATCTGCAGTCGTCCCCTCAGTCACTGTAGTCAAACCACCATCCACACTTTCAAGGTGATCAATGGCACGGCCCCACGGCTGGGCACGGAAATACACATTGGATCCAGTGCTCAGTGCTGAGTAATCCCACTGTACGGGCGTGGAAATGGTCGCCGCGCCGAATATCAGAACAGCGAAAGCAACCACACCCTTTCGATACGACGCGGATGGCCGAGCACGACACCAAGCCAATCCGACCAGCGCCGCCAGGACGAGGGAAACCAACGAAAGAACTTTGATTGACCAAAGGCTACCGATAGCAGGCAGAATCAGAAACGCTGCCAAAAACACCCCGCCAATATTTCCCAACGTATTCAGGGCTGAAGCTGAACCCATGGCCGCCACAGCAGTAGTGCCTCGGCCGCGCGTGATCCATTCCATCGCGAGTGGATAGATAAAACCAATACATGCCGCCGGAGGCAACATGGCTAACACGCATATTGCCGCCCTTACAACCTCCCTGGGACCGAACCCCGGGGGTAACTGATGGAAGGCGAAAGCGGCAAAATAATCAGGGAGTCCACTCCATATGGCGGTTCCACACATCACCAACATGGCCAGAAACCACTCCGCTGCCAAGATACCGCCAATCAGCTCACGCCCAGACTGAAGCCAGCGTCGCGCAGCCTCCCCGCCAACCCCCAAACCTATTAGAAACGCAGCCAACATCAAAGCGAACGCATAAGTACTGTTGCCCGCAATTGTGGCCAACATATGGAAATAAACTATCTCCAGTGCAAGCGTAACAATTCCGCCGACCAATAGTAAAGCCCAAGGTAACCAAGTCATGGGCAACGGGCTCGAATAACTCCCGCTGGTTTGCATAGACGCCAAACTGCCGGGACCCTCAAGAGTGTTCTGAGAATAAGGTTGTTTATTTAATTCCATGGCCATCAGGGCCACCAGCATGTTGGCAAGCGCGGCAACCAACGTACCACTGACCAAACCAAGAGCCGGGATCAACACGTAACCCGCCAAAATCGCCCCGGCTGCGGCCCCGACCGTGTTGGCAGCATAGAGCCGACCAACCGACGCGCCGATACCTTGATGCCGCTGATTCAGGTCCTTGACCAATAAAGGCAGGGTGGCTCCCATGGCGATCGTAGGAAGTAACAGCAGCAGCGAACCCAGAGCAAGGCGAAGGGGCACCAATGCTGTGGCATCAGGGGGAAGGCCCTGTGCCAAACTCACATACAGGCCCATGATCGGTGCTTTGAGTAACGGGGTTACTACAAAGAAACCTGCAATCAACACCTCACAGATGGCGTAAGCCAAAAGCGGTCGACGAACCTTGGTCGCCCACCTGCCGCCCAACCACGCACCCAGCGCCATACCGCCCATGTAGGTGCCCAGTACGATGTACGCTGCCAACGCAGTGCTGCCAAAAATGGTGGCAAGAATCTTGGAGAAAAGCACTTCGTACATGAGCCCAGCCATGCCGGACAACACGAACATCGCCGTCACCCAGCGCAAATGCCTGTTGCCATCTCGTGCTGCACCCATGCCAGCAGACTCCTCGGGCGCAACGAGTTCATGCTGAACGGGTTCAGTTTGGTGCAGAGCTTTCGCCAGTTTCAGGTGTAACGGCACACACGCGGCCAAGGTGGCTAAAACCCAGCCCCAGGCCAACAAAGTTTGGCCTTGCCAAACAGGGGCACCCCAACGCAGCACCACCACCCAACCCAAATACACCACAACTCCCACCCAAAATGCACGCTGGCGCAATGAACTTGTGCCAAGTCGGGTGCTCAGGAGGGCAAACAACCACAACATGAAGGGGACGCTGACCACCAAATCCACCACATAGTGCTCACCCAATCCAAGCGTTGCCAGTACTGTTAGAAATGCGAATCCCACCGCCACTATGAAAAAACGCCGGTGATGCTCCACATACGCCAACCAGACAATGGCCAATGCCCAGCCAAAGTGCATGGAAGGTACCCCATTACGCCAATAAACCCCAGGAGCCACCGCTGGTAGAGCGTGCTGGACTGTTTCCAACAATTTAGCGCCCACCTCTGAGCGGAAAACATGTCCTGGACCAGCTACGGGCACCAAGTGGTAGGCCATCCACGCGGCAAAACCAGAAACAAACACAACCATCGGCAGGTTGACGCGACCAGCATCACCACGCCGCAAATTCATCGCAAAAATGGCGACAAATCCCACGGGCAACACTTCATAGACAAACTCTAGGAAGTGCTTAAAAAAAGCATTATCTTCAGCAAGAGCCAAAATCGGTGAGATTGTATATATATTTAGCTTCAACGTTTGATCAAACGCCAAGGCCACGAAGTCCCAAACTCTAGGCTGCAAAACATAAACCAGATTTAAACCAGCCAACGCAGCCATGCCGTAACCGCCGATCACAATAACAAAGGTCAACGAGGCGGCAATTTTTAACCGGTTGTCTGGGTTTAAGAGCAAATTTCTATTTAGTAAAATCTCAAGCAGAGTAGCCAATCCCACTGTAGCGCCAAAACTTATCGACAGCATGCCAACACTAAGAGATAAATATTGAATATAAAAAATATATCCCAATACCGACAAGACTAAAGAAAGTATGATGGGTCGCAATAGTCTGAGCCCTACCAAACCCGATAAAGAAAAAATCAAACCAACATACGCTAATAAAGCCGCCCATGTATTGTACGCATACCCCTCATGCAGACCCCCAAAAACCGCCTCCAACGGGCTTTTCTGAACGCCAGTCAGAGCCAGAAGCAACGGTATTAGTACTCCAATAGCTGCCCAGCGGAGGGCATTTCTCAACTGACGTGTTGGTGCCAACATGAATGTAGTCATGAAATTAGGTAATTATTATTTGGGTGCGCTAGACCAAGCATCCGCTCGCATCACCGCCAAAGGTTGTAAGGATGCATGATCGACTAAAACAACCCAGTCGGTATGCCACCCGACCTGAAGTGGAACAAAAATAAACGAAGATAAATTCCCAAGTTCGGCACCCGGCTGCAAAGGGTGTGCAATAAATTCTCCGACTCTTATGCGCTCCAGCCACGTAGGTTGACGCTGTGCCGATTTGATCACGTCCAGCGAATTAGCACTGTAGTCCACCCAGCGCTCTGGGCGATAGGCGGGTGGAATACCCTGAAGACTTAAGTTGAGACTGGACAAGAAAGAGGGATCGTCTGGAGAGAGTTTGCTAACCGCTTTTAGCTGCAGGCCCGCAAAGGCTGGTTTAGGTTTTTTGAGAACATCTTCTGAGTCTGGCGCCTGAAGATCTGCGAGCCGAACGACCACAAAACGGTCGGTTTCAAATATCAACCAACTGGGCTTGGCTTGCCAAGCCGTCCACAGGCCATAACCTAGCGCCGCAAACTGGATGCAAGCAATCACTGTAATATCCAACAAATTTTTCCAACGGGCTTTGGCTGAATGCACCACCAAACCAGTTAACAAAGGGCCGCAAATAACATCGATACCGATCACCATGAGAAGCAAACTGCTCCCGTCCATCAGTTGTCCCCATGGCTGGATAAACCAAGTCCGCTTAACTAGAATATAGACGCAGGACAACACGATTACGCTGAAAAGCAAGTGAACTCCACCTGCGAATAAACCGTCTCTAATTCTTTGCGGAAACATAGTCGAATCAAGCAAAAAAAATGGCAGCCGGAGCTGCCATTTTTTTGGTTTTTACATTAACGGCATTCGTTAGGTGCAAAGCGCGCGGACAATGATCCTGCCGCAGTGCCAACAAACCCGTTTGCACTGGCGCCGTTAGCCATGCACCGCCAGGCCACAGCATTGGAGGGTGGCGTAAATGCTGCAGTGCCTGTGGGCAACGCAGTACCAATGGGCGAGTTCGGCGTAACGATCAAAGTGCCATTACCAGCCGCCGCAGTAGTGGTCACAGTGATAACACCTGTAGACGCAGCAATGGCCAAAGAGGTGATATTACGAGTCGCTGTTGGGGTGGTGTAACCCGTGGCATATCCCGTTGCTGCCCCTTGCGAATTGCCTGATGCAAGCACGTCCGCCACATTGATCTTGGCCGCAGACGCCATACCCAAACCTTCAGCTACCCGTGCGCGTACGGTGTAGTCTTGGTAGGCCGGCAAGGCCACAGCCGCCAAAATACCGATGATAGCGACGACAATCATCAACTCGATGAGGGTAAAACCCTGATGGAAAATGCGCTTCATAGAAAAGCTCCTGTAAAAAGTTGAACAAAAGGAAACGTTGCGGCGGAATACATGCATTCAGCGTGCCAGCGTGTTGTAAGCCAAAAGCCGTGAACTTTGCCCGTCTCACAGACGCATGACGTCACCTAAGCTATCAATCAATGGCTCTGAGGGCTCAAATGCTGACAAAAAACGTCATGTTCGCCCCGTTCACGAACTCTGTTGCCTAAGAACCACCAGCGCCCCCTCAATGATCTGACAATCCAGTTGATCTTCTCTCGAAGAGTTTTTAGTAAGCAACAGACCTTGAAGGTAAATGGTTTTGACGGGATGCCATCAAATCAACTATCTGCGCGTCGGCCAGCAATGCGTCAAATGTGTAGCCGTTGGCGTTGAGAAGAATGTCAACCACAAAGGTGTCTGCCACTCGGATGTTTTCGCCCTCTTGGAACCACGCAAGGTCAATGTCTTTGGCTGCTTGGTCTGGCAAGGCAAGCAAGGCATCTTTCACGTGTTGAAATGCTTGCGCCGAAGCCGGAACCACTAAATCGATGTCAGTGGTAGCCCGCTGGTAGCCGTGCGCCGCCAGGGCATACCCACCAACTAACACGTAATCCGTGCTTTGATCCCGAAGAGACTGCAACAGCGCCTTGAGGTCGTCGAGCGTGGCCGGGCGACTGAACTCCGGTTCCGTCATGCGCTCTGCTTGCGTTGTTGAGCTAATAGCGCCATCGCTTGCACCAGGCAGTCTTGCTCGTGCTGATTCGCCTGCTCATGACAAGAGTAGCGATAAAGTCCTTTGGGAGTAAAAACACCCGGTGCCAAAGCGGCCAGGGTTTCACTGAAACGGGCCACCACCGCCAACTGTCGACCAGTGGCATCCAAGGTGGGAGGGGATTCGCGTCGAAGTCCGATGATGTGCATGTACCGTCCTGGGGGGCTTAACTAGGCTGACATCGTAGCGGCGGCAAGCGCAAACTAAAAGCCCAGCACCTGCCCCACCTCTAGGGAATTCAATTGGTGCGCGGTTTGTAGTTGTCGAACTTGCGCCATCACCGCAGCGCCCTCACCAGGTTTGATGTGGGTGATGTGCACTTGAATGGAACCGCCGATGTGCCTCAGTTCTTGTCCCAAGGTGCGCGGGCAAAGATGTTGGCTGAGTTCCGCCAGCGCATGCTCTTCATTGCTGAACGCGGTTTCGATCACCAAGTGCGCGACTTCCATCGCTCGCAACCGTTCCCACAGCGCCGAGTTGGGCCCTGTATCGCCAGTGAAGACCCAGTACCCGCGATCGCCTTTGACAGCAAAACCTACGGCGGGCACGGTGTGGGTGGCCGGCAGCACTTCGATGTGTCTTCCTGCGAGTTGCAGCACCTGGCCCACTTCAAAAGCCTGTAACCGCAAAGCGGGCGCCTCAACGCTGGGCAACCGTGTGAAGTCCGGCCAGATCACACCGTTGAAAATGTGCGCTCTGAGTGCCGCCAAGGTTTCAGGTAGGGCGTGAATGGTGATGGGCGGAGCCCGGCGCGTCATTCGTTCACGCATGACGCTGTCAGCCAACAAACCAATCGACAGCACGTGGTCCAGATGCGAGTGGCTGATGCAGATGTGGTCTATGCGGGCCAACTCGGACAAGCTGAGGTCGCCCACGCCGGTGCCTGCGTCGATAAGCACGGCCTCATCAAGCAAAAAAGAGGTGGTGCGGCAGCCGGCGGCGATGGCGCCGGAGCAACCTAAAACACGAATGGGCATGTGGATCGAGAGGACCGGGCAAGGGCTAGATGCTGCGGTGCGGTCGGTCCGAATGCAAGGGGCTGTTGGGTCGCGAACAACGTTAACGTGGTGTTGTTTGCATTAATGGGTGGCGCCATTCCAGCCAACCACAAGAAGGCGTGAAAAATTCACGATGAAGGCCTCCCATGCATCCCAAAGATTAAATTGATCAGTCCTGTTCAAGCCTGCACAAATTGCATGCGCGTTCCAGCGAGTTCAATGACGTCGCCGTTCTTTAACTGGACGCTGTCGCTGTTAAGAGGACCGCCATTGATGGTGGGCCGGGCTGCGCCTTCTACGTGAGCGAAGGCATAACCGCCGGGGCGTTTGGTGATGGAGGCTACTTGCACGCCCGGTTTCCCGACGGTGGTGACCACTTTGGTCAGCATCACTTCACGTCCTGCGGCAGCGCCATTGAGCACCTTGATGGACGCGGGCGACACCGGCGCATTAAGCCCACCGAAATTGGACGGGGCCCCGAAGCCGGATGAGTTACCGAAGCCCCCGGTGTTGGCATAAGCGGGCGACACCGCTGGGCGCGCACCGGCTTTCATGATCATGGTCTTTTCGAAGTCGGTGCCTTCTTCGACTTGGTACTTGAGTTTGTACTTGCCAATCTCCACTGTGTCGTTGTTGGCAAGCAACTGTTTTTTCACGGCCTTGCCGTTGATGTAGGTGCCATTGGTGCTGTTGAGATCTTCGATGAAGACGTCAGCCCCCACCATTTGCAGCACAGCATGCTCGCCGCTGACGGCCAGATTGTCGATGACGATGTCGTTATAGGGTCTGCGACCAAGGGACGTTTTGTCCTTGCTCAGATGAACCTCTTTGATCACAACGCCATCGAGTGATACGACCAATTTACCCATGCTTGACCTCTTGCCTCTTCAATTTTCTGTCCCTAACCACAGCGCCTGGACTCAACAGAGTAGGCGATGCGTTGCTGTTTGCTTATGGAATTCAGTGTCGGCTCTCATGTGCTGCGGCGAAACGGCCACCACGATTTTCCTGAGCCGCCTCCATGTACGCGTGCCAGTATCACCGAAATATTGTCTTTGCCGCCAGCGTCGTTCGCCGCAGCGATGAGTGCCGTAGCCGAGTCGGCCAGTGAGTCGTGTGCCTGCAACAGCTGCTGGATGGTTTCGTCGCTGAGCATGTCAGACAAACCATCCGAACACAACAAATAGGTGTCGCCGGGCAACAAATCGTGCATGTGGTTCTCCAAGAGAACCGTGTCTTCTACGCCTACGGCGCGGGTAACCAAGTTTTTATTGGCTGAAAAAGCGGCCTGCTCCACCGTGATCAAGCCTGCATCAATTTGTTCTTGCAGCAAGGAGTGGTCTTTGGTGATTTGGGTCATGCGGCCCGCGCGAACCCGGTAAGCACGGGAATCCCCCACGTGACCCACAAGAAGTCTGCCCTCGCGGAACACCCCAACCACCAAGGTCGTGCCCATGCCGTTGTACTGGGGATTGGAATTGGCCGCGTTAAAAATGGCACGGTTCGCGTTATCGACACAAATGTCCATGGCCCGGCGTACATCGGTATCGGAAGCGCTGCTGGATGCCTCGCAAAGCCAGCGGCCCAACTCGGTCTTGATGAAAGAGGTGGCCATGCCGCTGGCCACCTCGCCAGCGTTGTAGCCCCCCATGCCGTCGGCAAGCACGATCATGGACGACGCTTCATCGACGGCGACCGAGTCTTCGTTGTTGTTGCGCGCTCGGCCGGTGTCGGTGGCGCTGAAAAACTCGAAGTTCATGTGTTCGCGGGCAGGCCAGTCTTAGGGGTGGGTGGAAGGCAACGTCAAAGGCAACATTTTTTCAACGCGGTGAATTGTGCCCTGGATCCGGGCGTTCTAATGCCAGGGTCGCTTCAAAACCAGGTGGTGGCACTGGCGGCTGGGCCAATGCCGGGTTGGAGCGCCCCATGTCCAGCCCCGATTGCAACACAAGTGCCTCAGCACGCTGCAGTGCGGTCGCGAGCTCCTGTCCGTCAGAGAAACGGCCCTCTGGTCTTTTTTCCATGGCGCGTGCCACGATGTGTGCCACCAGCTCTGGCAACTCAGGGCGCAGGGTTCGAACGTCGGGGGCAGGCTCGTTGGCGATTTGGAACATGAGTTTGGACATGGAATCTGCCTGGTGAGGCAGTTGGCCGGTCAGTAGCTGAAACAGCATGACGCCTAGAGAATAAAGGTCCGACCGTCCGTCCACACGTTGTCCCGCCATTTGCTCAGGCGACATAAAACTCGGTGAGCCGAGCACCAGACCAGTTCTCGTTCGGCTGGCGTCTGCGGCGATGCGGGCTATTCCGAAGTCGGTGACTTTGACGGAGTCTGCCGCCAAATCCACCATGACGTTGGCCGGTTTGACATCGCGGTGGACCACGCCTTGGCTGTGAGCGTAGTGCAGCGCCAGGGCCACTCGGGCCATGCATCTCAGCACCACTGCCACAGGCAGCAAGCGACCGGGCTGGGTATGCGTTTGTAAATCGCTGCCCGACAAGTACTCCATCGCAATGTAGGCCAGGCCTTGCTCCTCGCCAGCGTCATAAATGGTGACGATGTCTCGGTGTTTGAGGTGGCCGGCAGTTTCAGCTTCCCGGAAAAAACGGGCTCTGGCGTCCGCCAGCTCCGCGCCTTCAAACTCTCGACTCAACGCCAGGGTTTTGATGGCGACTGCCCGGCCCACCTTGGGGTCCATTCCAGCGTAAACCGCGCCCATGGAACCGCGGCCGATTTGCCGCTCGATGCGGTATCGGCCCAGCTGGGTTCGGTCCGGGCGCAACAAAGCTGGCGCAGGCAGATCGGTTGGCAAGCCAGGTGCCGCCGTGTCCGCAAAGGTCATGGGCACAGTTTCAGCCGGTGGTATGTCACGCAAACGAAGCTCGTTGTTTTGACCACCTGGCGACGTTGCCCGCGCCTTGGGCTTGGGGTTGAGGCTGTCAATGCCGGCTCGCCAGCCCCACCACCAAGCGCCGTGGCCCAGGGCAATTGCGGCGGCCGCGGAACACAGCCCCAAAACAATTGGTGGCGATGCTGCAAATGCGGCGCCCACCAACACTGTCAGCAGACCCGCTGTGACCCACGGCGCTGCTGGAAGGCGGGGCACCAGCGCGTATACGTACAAACCCGCTGCGGCCACGCCCAAAAGTGAAGCCGCGAGTGAATTCGACAAAACAATCGTTGCGTCCAGCAAGACCAGCCCTCCAGGGCAGCTAGCTTAACCCTCAATTGGCCTGTTAGGGGACGGGGCAAACGCCCGCGGTTGGTTGGCCGCTACGATTTGGTCGCCTGAGGTTGACGCGATGCCATTCTGAGACCGATGGTCAGGACCAAAAGGGCCCCGGCCAGTCCGGCGCTGTAGCGAATTGCATCGCTGATAACCAATTTGGGGAAATTGGGCAGGATGCTGGGATCCGCAAATGCGGGATCGGTCACCAGCATGGTGCCAGCAATCCAGCCCAACAACATGCCACCGATGGTGATGATGGCCGGAAATCGGTCCATCAGTTTGATCACCAACTGGCTGCCCCACACGATGATGGGAATGCTGACCAGCAGGCCAAAGATCACCAAGGGCATTTTGTGGTCTCCGCCCGCGCTTTCAGCCGCGCCAGCGATGGCAATGACGTTGTCAACGCTCATCACCAAGTCAGCCACGATGACCGTTTTGACGGCCGCCCAGAGCTTGTCGCTGCTTTGAATGCCTTCGTGGCCGTCGCCATGGTCGGGTGCCAACAGTTTCACTCCGATCCACACCAGCAACAAGGCGCCCACAACCTTCAAAAAGGGGATGGCCAGCAGCGTCAGCGCAAAAAAGATCAGCACCACACGCAGGACAATGGCGCCTGCCGTGCCCCATAGGATGCCCTTGGTTCTTTGGTGGTCAGGCAGCTTGCGGCAGGCCAACGCGATCACGACGGCGTTGTCTCCACCCAGCAGAATGTCGATCATGATGATCTGGCCGACAGCCACCCAGAACTCAACATGCATGAATTGGTCCATCACTCTTTCCTCGGGTAGTTCAGCACCTGAGCGGGTGCCGTAAAGCGTTAGGAGTGTAGGTTGCCAAGCTGTCAGTTGGTCTACGTGGCATCCACATGGCGTACGGCGACCATATGCTGTCTCAGGCCCTGTTCACATTGGATCAGCCGCTTGGCGCGGACCATGGCCAATATTGCACCGTTGTCTTTGGCGTGTTGCCGCGATGTGGCAGGGTGGTCCAGGTGGTATTGGAGTGCGCGACCCAATACGAACTTTTTGCGTCGGCCGAGATGGTACAAACGTACCGTTACCTCTCGGTCCTCTGAACCCCAACCCACGAAGGCTTCGTTGTATCCGTTCACCGCTTCCAGGTCGCTTCGCCACATGGCCATGTTGCTACCCAACGCACGCTCCCGAAAAGCCCCCGTTTGCCTCCACACCAGGGGTATGGGCCAGCGCAGACCGTAGGCTGCACGCCATACCCATCCCTGGCGCAGCAGATGCAGTCCTCGAGCATCTGCCGCTTGCGCTTGCAAAGCAAATGCCTCACGAATCTGGGCACGTTTGCCTTGCACCCAAAAGCCGGGTTCAGCCAGGTTTTGATGGTCTGCGACAAAGTCGCGGTGGGGCAAACAATCACCGTCTGTGAAGACGATGTAGTCCGCCGTTGAAGCGGCCACGCCCATGTTCAAGACGCGTGACCGACGGTATCCCTGGTTCGGTTGCCAGACATGCAAAAGGCGATAGGGCGCTTTTTCTCGCCAATGGGCAATGAGCTCGCGGGTGGCGGAACCCGAACCATCATCGGCCACGACCACTTCGTCAGGTACGCGGCTTTGCAGGGCGTAACCTTCAAGCACCTTGGCAAGGGCCGCAGGTGTTTCATAAGTGGTCATGACAATTGCAATACGCATGCGGTATGGCGCAAGAAGAAAGCAAAACACCCCGGGCTGTTTGCAGACCGGGGTGTTGTCGGCGCAAGGTTTACAGCAAGCCCTTGAGCAGCTTGCCCATTTCTGAAGGATTGCGCGTCACAGTGAAACCGCAGGCTTCCATCACTTCGAGCTTGGCATCGGCAGTGTCTGCACCACCGGAAATCAAGGCGCCAGCGTGGCCCATGCGTTTACCCGGAGGCGCGGTGACACCCGCAATGAAACCAACAATAGGCTTTTTCATATTCGCCTTGCACCACATGGCGGCTTCCGCTTCATCCGGGCCACCGATTTCACCGATCATGATGACTGCGTCGGTGTTGGGGTCGTCGTTGAACAGGCGCATCACGTCGATGTGCTTGAGGCCATTGATGGGGTCACCACCAATGCCGACGGCGCTGGATTGGCCAAGGCCAATTTCGGTGAGTTGTGCCACGGCTTCATAGGTCAGGGTGCCCGACCGGGAGACCACACCAATGCGGCCTTTGCGGTGGATATGGCCAGGCATGATGCCGATTTTGATTTCATCGGGCGTGATCAGGCCAGGGCAGTTGGGTCCGAGCAGCAAGGTTTTCTTGCCGCCCTTGGCTTCTTTGACCTTCATCTTGTTGCGCACTTCCAGCATGTCGCGCACGGGAATACCTTCGGTGATGCAGATGGCGAGGTCCAGGTCTGCCTCTACAGCCTCCCAAATCGCAGCGGCCGCACCAGCAGGTGGCACATAAATGACGCTGACGGTCGCGCCCGTGGCGCTGGAGGCTTCTTTCACACTGGCGTAGATGGGGATGCCTTCAAAGTCTTCGCCAGCTTTTTTCGGGTTCACGCCCGCGACGAAGCAATTTTTGCCGTTGGCATAGTCACGGCACATGCGGGTGTGGAACTGGCCCGTCTTGCCTGTGATGCCTTGGGTGATGACTTTGGTGTCTTTGTTGATCAGGATGGACATGTTGATTTCCTTGAATTCTTGGGGCTTTCGTGGATGGCGCGAGTTACTTCAGCGCCGCCATCACCTTTTGCGCGGCCTCGGCCATGGAGTCGGCGCTGATGATGGGCAAGCCGCTCTCGGCCAGCATCTTTTTGCCCAAGTCTTCATTCGTGCCCTTCATGCGCACCACCAGCGGAACGGTGAGGTTCACCGCCTTGCAAGCGGCGATCACGCCGTCGGCAATGGTGTCGCAGCGCATGATGCCACCGAAGATGTTGACCAAAATCGCTTTGACTTTCGGATTGGCCAGCATGATCTTGAACGCTTCTGTGACTTTCTCTGCCGTGGCACCACCGCCGACGTCCAGGAAGTTGGCGGGCTCACCGCCGAAGAGTTTGATGGTGTCCATGGTGGCCATGGCCAAGCCCGCGCCGTTGACCAAACATCCGATATTGCCGTCAAGCTGGATGTAGGCCAGATCGAATTTGCTGGCTTCGATTTCGGCGGGGTCTTCTTCGTCGAGGTCGCGGTAAGCAACGATTTCGGGGTGACGGAAGAGGGCATTGCTGTCGAAGTTGAACTTGGCGTCCAGCGCTTTAATGTTGCCGTTGCCTTCCAAGATCAAGGGGTTAATTTCCGCCAGCGAGCAGTCGGTGTCCATGTAGCACTGGTAGAGCTTTTTAAACACATCGATGGCCTGGGCCTGTGATGCAGCTGGAACGCCAATGCCGTTGGCGAGTTCTGCACCCTGGGCGTCGGTCAGGCCGGTGGCTGGATCAATGAATACTTTGAGAATTTTCTCTGGCGTGGCGTGGGCGACTTCTTCGATGTCCATGCCACCTTCGCTGGAGGCCATCATGGCCACTTTTTGTGTGGCGCGATCGGTCACTGCGGCGACGTAGTACTCTTTTTTGATGTCAGCGCCCTCTTCGATCAGCAGGCGGCGCACCTTTTGGCCTTCGGGGCCAGTCTGATGGGTTTTGAGTTGCATGCCCAGAATTTCGCTGGACAATTTTTTCACGTCATCCATCGAACGTGCCAACTTCACGCCACCGCCTTTTCCACGACCGCCAGCATGAATTTGAGCTTTGACCACCCAGACCGGTCCTCCCAGTTTTTGGGCTGCTTCCGTCGCTTCCAGAACGCTGAATGCGGGATAACCGCGTGGAACTGGCACGCCGAACTGGCGCAAGATTTCTTTGCCTTGGTATTCATGAATCTTCATCGTGGGCTTTCTTAATCAAGAGAAGTGAAGGTGAAAAAGTAAATCGAATATCGTGTTTCAGTGAGACGGTTCGGGCCTTGGTTTGTACCAGCGCGGGTAATGGCGCTGCACAGCCGGCGCGTCTTCCTTCAGTGCGTGGCAGCGGTTGATCTGAAACGGTGGATTGTCCTCAGAAGCGCCTTCCCGAATGTCGGTCACTTCACCGGCGAAGGCTTGGACCACCGCGGTTGGCAAGACCTGTGTCAATTCGGTGAGGTGGGTGCATCCACGCACCCCACCCAACCTGGATTTCACATTGGCGTAGAAACCCTTGAGTAAATTCAAACCGACCAGTTGCGAATAGGCGTCCCCGTGCTGGTCGCACAAACCGGTGTAGGGCATCCAATTGGTTTGCGCACCGGACTCCAGTATGTTGAATTGCTCGTCGATGACCACCCGCAGCAACATGTCATGAATCGGCTGCCCTGCGGGCCTGATTCCTCCAGCCAGCTTAGCGTCTCTGGTTTTGGTATCGCAAATGTGAGCGTCAACTTCCCAAAGACCGTTGCCGCGAGAAAACACCTGCACCTCGATACTTCGACGGTGCTTGAGTGTGCGCTGAAGGGAGGCGGTGGGCAGGGCCATCGGATAAAGAGTGAAACAGGGGCGGGCGCAGAAGCGCTCTGGTTTTGGTGCCAACATCGGCATTTGCAAAACATGCCCAAAGGGGTACCAAACGGTTTCCTGGCGAAACAACCGCGCAATGTAGCATGTCGTGTCTTCGCTTGGCGCACGGCTGCATAGACTTGCGCAGATTGACAAGACCAACGCCCCGCATCACTGAGGTAGCGCGCCAGTGGGATTTTTATCCTGGATCGTCTTCGCCTTGGCGTTGTTGTTTGTTTGCCTCCCTCAGCACACGCCTCACCACCTCGGCGGAAAAACCACGTTGGATCAAGAACCGAGCCTGTTTGGCCGATTCAGCGGGGTCGCGGGGTGGATTCGCAAACTTACGCCTGTGAACATCCAGGGCTCGATCGGTCTCGGACGCTTGCAACACCGACGCGATCTCAGCTGGCAATTCAAGGTGGTGCTCGGCTAATTCCTGTCGGATGCGCAAGTTGCCGTAACGCTGCGCACGAACATGCACTCGGCTTTGTAGAAAGCGAGCATCACTGAGATAGCCTTGTGCCGTCAGCCAGGCGAGCGCATCTTCCACTGCCGCAGGCCAATCGATGGCCTGCACGTCGCTAACCGAAGGATCACTCTGCGCAAATGAATCGGCCGCTTGCAACACACGCGCGTGGCGAAGTAACTTTTGGCGCAATTCGCTGGCACTGTGTTCCCTCTGGGCCAACCACTGCACGCCGCGAGCCCGCAGACTGATTGGCTGTGTGACGCGCCCTCGTGCCTTCATATTTCAGAGTGAACAGCCCGTCACAAGTGCGGGCGCACATCAGTTTCAGTCCTTGGCAACTTTGGTCTTGGCCACTTTGGCTTCTCCCGATGCATCGATCGCTCCGGGTAACAGAGGAATGCCCAGTTCGAGCCGAACTTTGTTCTCAATCTCGACAGCAAGCTCGCGGTTTTCGCGCAAAAACTCCCTGGCGTTGTCCTTTCCTTGGCCAATTTTTTCGCCGTTGTAGGCGTACCAGGAGCCACTCTTTTCCAGTACCTTGGCTTCGACGCCCATGTCGATGATTTCACCCTCTCGGCTGATGCCTTCCCCGTAAAGAATGTCGAATTCCGCAGTTTTGAATGGTGGCGAGACTTTGTTTTTCACCACTTTCACTTTGGTTTCGTTGCCGATGACTTCTTCGCCCTTTTTGATACTGCCAATGCGGCGAATGTCCAATCGAACGGAGGCATAAAACTTCAAAGCATTGCCGCCCGTGGTGGTCTCAGGCGAACCAAACATCACGCCAATCTTCATGCGAATTTGGTTGATGAAGATGACCATTGTGTTGGTCTTTTTGATGGTGCCGGTGAGTTTGCGCAGCGCCTGGCTCATCAAGCGGGCCTGTAAGCCAGGCAAGGAGTCGCCCATTTCGCCTTCAATCTCGGCTTTGGGGGTGAGTGCAGCCACCGAGTCAACCACCACCAAATCAACGGAGCCCGAGCGTACCAGTGCATCGACAATTTCCAGGGCTTGTTCGCCGGTGTCGGGTTGGCTGATGAGCAGCTCTTGTAAGTTCACACCCAGCTTCTGCGCGTAAGCTGTGTCCAGCGCGTGTTCTGCATCAATGAAAGCACAGGTACCGCCGAGTTTCTGCATTTCGGCCACCACCTGGAGTGTCAAGGTGGTTTTACCGCTGGATTCCGGGCCGTAAATTTCAACGACTCGCCCGCGTGGTAAACCGCCGACACCCAGGGCGGTGTCCAGACCCAACGAGCCTGTAGAGACGACTTCAATGTCCTCGATCACCTCGCCTTCGCCAAGGCGCATGATGGAGCCCTTGCCGAATTGTTTTTCAATTTGCGCCAAAGCCGCCTGCAGGGCTTTGGCTTTTTCGGTGTTGAGGGCGGCATTGGCCGTGACGTTGAGATTTTTGACGGGTGCGTCCATGGCGGGTCTCCAGCTGAGGTTCAGCCATTATGGCAAAAGCTGGATGTTTGTACAGTGGTTTTGGTGGCTTTGCGAAAAATAGTTCTTCGGGTCTGCCGCCATAGATGAGCGGATCAACAGCCACGAGAATTTTGGGGAACAACAAATACCGATGGAGACGAGCCCATGCGCATCCTGATCGCGGAAGATGATCAAGTACTGGCCGACGGCTTGGTGCGCTCGTTGCGCAATTTAGGCTACGCAGTGGACCAAGTGAGCAGCGGTTTGGAAGCGGATGCGGCCCTTGCATCGCATGAGTTTGATTTGGTCATTTTGGACTTGGGCCTGCCTAAACTGCACGGGCTTGAGGTGCTCCGCAAGCTGCGTGCCCGGGGTGCGACCTTGCCGGTGCTGATTCTTACCGCTGCAGACAGTGTGGAGCAGCGTGTCAAAGGCCTGGACCTGGGTGCTGACGATTTCATGGCCAAACCTTTCTCGCTGCAAGAACTGGAGGCGCGTGTGCGGGCCTTGACCCGGCGTGGCCTGGGCACGGCGTCCACCGTCATCAAACATGGTCCACTCACGTTTGATGCAACAGGGCGTGTGGCCTACATCAACGATCAAATGATTGAGCTGTCCGCCAGAGAGCTCAGTTTGCTGGAAGTGCTGCTTCAACGCACCGGTCGGCTGGTCAGCAAAGACCAGTTGGTCGAGCGGCTGTGTGAGTGGGGCGAAGAGGTGAGCAACAACGCAATCGAGGTCTATATCCATCGCTTGCGCAAGAAGATTGAGCAGGGCCCGGTGCGCATCGCCACGGTGCGAGGCTTGGGTTATTGCCTCGAAAAAATCGCGGGCTGACGGCTCGCCATGGCACGCGCTCAGCGCTCCCTTTTTGGCGAGATCCTCGATTGGATGCTCGCCCCACTGCTCCTGCTGTGGCCCATGAGTGTGGCTCTGACTTGGTTGGTCGCGCAGGGCATCGCCAACAAACCTTTTGATCGCGAATTGGGTGAAACCGCCCGCACGCTCTCCAAACACGTGGCCATTCACCGGCTCAATGTCGACCAGAGGGGTACAGCCGCAGTGTTCACCCTGCCACCCCAGGCGGCAGACGTTCTGCATGCCGACGAATCGGATGAGATTTACTACCAGGTGCTGGGCTTACGGGGCGAGTGGCTCAGCGGCGACAAGGCCTTGCCAGTGCCCCTGGTCGACGAAAAAACCGTGCACGGTGAGATACGGTTTCGCGATGATGTAGTGCGCGGTGAAGAGGTACGAATTGCCTTCATGTGGGTTGATCTGCCAGGGCGCGGTGAGCAAACAGGGCCCCTGATACAGGTCGCAGAAACCAAAAACAAGCGCTCCCAGCTGGCCACCGAAATCATCAAGGGTGTGATGCTGCCGCAGTTCGTCATCTTGCCGCTGGCAGTGCTGTTGGTCTGGTTGGCGTTGACCCGCGGCATCGCACCACTGAATGAACTGCAACAGCGCATACGCAAGCGGGACAGCGGCGATTTGAGTCCCATCGACGAAGGCGAAGCGCCTGAAGAAGTGGCGCCATTGGTTGGCGCCATCAACGATTTGCTGGCAAGGCTGGACCAATCGATGCGCACGCAGAAACACTTTTTGGCCGATGCCGCACATCAGCTCAAAACACCGTTGGCAGGCCTACGCACCCAGGCCGAACTGGCTCAGCGTGAGGTGGAGCGGGGCCAGGGCCGGCCAGAAGCGACATCCGCCATCACCGCCAGCCTGGCCCACATTGCACGGTCCAGCCAAAACGCGGCCCACATGGTGAATCAACTGCTGTCCATGGCGCGCGCCGAGAACCAAGGACCCAGCGCTTTGCAAGACTGGGTCGATTTGACTGACTTGGCGGTGGAAGTGGTGCGCGACATGGTGCCCAAAGCCATGGAGTCGCGCATTGATTTGGGCTACGAGGGAAACGACCTGGGTAACCCGCCCGCAACACACGCACTGCGGGTGCGTGGCAGCGCTGTTCTTCTGAGGGAGCTGTTACGCAACTTGGTGGATAACGCCCTGAAGTACACGCCAGCGCTTGGAACGGTCACGGTGCGGGTGTTGAACGATCCTTTTGGACGGGTGGTGGTGGTGCAAGTGGAAGACTCTGGGCCTGGCATCCCGGTGCAGGAGCGTGAGCAAGTGTTCCAGCCCTTCTACAGGGCCTTGGGAACACAGGTGGATGGATCGGGACTGGGTCTGGCCATCGTGCGTGAAATCGCTGCGCAACACGAAGCCGATTTGACACTCACCGACGCCCACCCGAGCGGCGCTGACCGCAGGCCGCTGGGCACAGGTGCGTTGTTCACACTGCGCTTTCAAGCGCAACTGGCGGCTGAGGTCGCCGGCAACTTGGCTTGACTCGGGCGTCGACCCTTGCCATGACGGGGCCACGTGCCCCGATAGACTGCGTCACTGCCACCACCGAGACTGCTTGAGCCATGACCACCAGCCACCCGTCCCGAATTCCGTCGCGCGCCCGCAGGGCGGGGAGCACTGCTGTCACATCCATCGACCTGGCACTTCAAGGCGGCGGGTCGCACGGCGCGTTCACATGGGGCGTGCTTGACCGATTGCTTGAAGACGAATCCCTTCACATCAGCGCGATCTCTGGCACCAGCGCCGGGGCGATGAACGCCGCCGTGCTGGCCACCGGCCACGCACAGGGTGGACGAGATGGTGCGCGACAAGCGCTGCGCGACTTCTGGCATGACATCAGCCAAGCCGGCGCCATCTTCAGCCCCTTGCCAGGCAGCACCACATCCACGGCCAACAACCCGTTCGCGCTCGAAAATTCTTTGGGCTACCAATGGGCGAGTTCTTTCTTCCGCTCATTCAGCCCCTACGAGTTCAATCCGCTGAACTTGAACCCGCTGCGTGATGTGGTGCAAAAACACGTGCAACTCGATGCCTTGGTCAGCTGCAACATCGCTTTGTTCATCACCGCCACCAGCGTGCGCACGGGCCAAGCGCGTGTGTTCACCTCCAAAGATTTGAATGTAGACGCGGTATTGGCATCGGCTTGTCTGCCGTTTTTATTCCAAGCGGTGGAAATCGACGGAGAGCCATACTGGGACGGTGGTTACACCGGCAACCCCGCCATCTTCCCCCTCATTTACGAAAGTGAATCCATGGATGTCCTGCTGGTACGCATCAACCCCCTGGTGCGGGAAGGCAAACCCACACGCACCATGGACATCCTGGACCGGGTGAGCGAGATTTCCTTCAACGCGAGTTTGATCTCCGAGATGCGCGCCATCGCTTTTGTCTCCCGGCTGCTTCGTGAGGAGCGGCTGGACGCCGGTCGCTACAAAAATCTGCGCCTGCACATGGTGGCCGACGATGCCCACCTCGGCAACTTGGCACCCAGCAGCAAGTTCAACACAGACGGGACATTTTTAGAGCAGCTGTTTGAGCGCGGGCGAGGCGCAGCTTCGGCTTGGCTGGCCGCGCACCGCGGCGACGTGGGTAAACGTTCGTCGTTGAACTTAGAGGCCACTTTCTTGAGCCCCCACCAGGGCTGAAGCCTCAAACGCCCGTGGATCCTCGTGGGGACCGCCGTCACTCCTGAATCAAACGTTTGTGCTTTGCGATGGACATCAAGATGCCCAGTCCCAGACCCAAGGTAACCATGGCCGTGCCGCCATAACTGATGAAAGGCAACGGCACACCCACCACGGGCAAGATGCCACTGACCATGCCCATGTTGACAAACACGTATATGAAAAAACTCAAGGTGATGGCGCCCGCCATCAAACGGCCAAAGACTGTGGGGGCCTGAGCGGCGATCATCAGGCCACGAACAATCAGGAACGAGAAACACAGCAACAGCGCGATACAGCCGACCAGGCCGAATTCTTCAGAAAAAGCGGCAAAGATGAAGTCGGTTGTTCGCTCAGGAATGAACTCCAAATGGGTCTGTGTCCCCTTCATGAAACCTTTGCCCCAGACCCCACCGGAACCGATGGCGATCATGCCCTGCAATATGTGAAAGCCTTTGCCCAGCGGGTCTTTGGTGGGGTCCAGCAAGGTACAGACACGGGTCTTTTGATACTCCCTCATGCCGTGCCAGTCCACATCGGGTTGGCACAAGGCATCGCCATACCAAACCAGGGCCCCGATGGCGGCGGCACCCAACAACATCACCGGAACAATCAGGCGCCAGGACAGGCCTGCAAAAAAAATAACAAAAAGGCCCGCAGACAACACCAAGATGGCGGTACCGAGGTCCGGTTGTTTGAATATGAGGCCAACAGGCAACAGAAGCAGTCCCGTGGCGACGACAAAATCCAAGAGTCTCAGTTGGCCTTCACGGCGCTGGAACCACCACGCCAGCATCAAAGGCGTCGCAATCTTCAGGATTTCACTGGGCTGAATCACCGTGACGCCCAAATTCAACCACCGGGTGGCGCCCTTTTTTGTAATTCCAAACAAGGCCGTGGCGATCAGCAACGCGACGCCGATCGCGTACAGGGGTGGGGCCAGGGCCAAGAGACGCTGCGGCGAAATTTGCGCGACCACAAACAACAAGGTGCCGGCGATCAACATGTTGCGGCCATGGTCCACAAATCGGGTTCCGTGGTCGAAACCCACCGAATACATGGTGAGCAAACCCGCAATCGCCAAAAGAATCACCGACGCCAGCAAGGGGCCGTCAAAGCCGCTGAACACAGGTGACAGACGCTGCCACAGCGTGGGTTGCTCAAAACGTGATTTCACGGGGCGGCACCTGGTAACGGAACGTCGGCGGCACGGCGCGGCTTACCCACGGGGCTGCTGGACTGGCCTTTTTGCGTCAGGGCCATGTCTTCTTCGCTGGGGTATTGGCCGAGCAGCGCGTAGTCAAACACACGGCGTGCAATGGGTGCCGCTGCGGCCGCGCCAAAACCGGCGTTCTCCACAATCACCGCCAAGGCAATGGTGGGTTGCTCCAAAGGGGCAAATGCCATGTACAGAGAGTGGTCGCGTTTGAACTCGTCCAATTTGCTCGCGTTGTAGCGTTCGTTCTGTCGGATACCGACCGCCTGTGCCGTACCGGTTTTGCCACCGGAGGCATACGGTGCGCCCATGAAAACACGGGTGGAAGTGCCTTCTTGGGTCACCCCGTGCAGCGCTTTTTTGATCAACTCCACATGTTCTGCTTTCAGAGGCAGCGGTGGCAGCGCATCGCTCGAGAGCCGTTTGCTCTCTTTGCTGACCGGATCAATCAACTCTTTCACCAGGCGGGGCTTGAAGCGCTGCCCGCCAGACACCAAGGTGGCCGTAGCACTGGCCAGTTGCAGCATGGTGAAGTTGTTGTACCCCTGACCGATGCCCAATGAAATCGTCTCTCCGGCATACCAGCGCTGCATTTCCGGTCGTTTGAATTTTTGTTTTTTCCAGGCAGTAGAGGGCAGGTCGCCGGTCACTTCGCCTTTGACGTCGATGCCCGTTTCGCGACCAAAACCGAAGGGCTTGAGCTGGTCATGCATCAAATCAACACCCATGTCGTTGGCCAAGGCGTAGTAGTACACATTGCTCGACTTGATGATGCTGCGCGCCATGTCCACGGGCCCCAGGCCGCCATCGCCATGGCTGCGAAAAGTATGGTTACCGAACTGGTAACTGCCGCCGTCGAAGGTGATCTGGTGAGGATCGCGTTTGCCGGTGTTCAGCGCGGCGATGGCCATGAAGGGTTTGTAAGTCGAACCCGGTGGATAGGTGCCACGCAGCGCGCGGTTGAGCAAGGGCTTGTCAATGGATTCGTTGAGCTCCCGCCACGATTCGACATCAATGCCGTCGACAAAAAGATTGGGATCAAAAGTGGGTTTACTGACAAAGGCGAGGATCTCTCCAGACCGAGGATCCAGCGCGACCAAAGCACCACGTCGGTCGCCAAAGAGCTGCTCTACCAAAGCCTGCAGTTTGATGTCGATGGAGAGAACCACGGTGGTGCCAGGTTTGGGTGGACTGCTTTGGAGGCGCCGAACAGCACGCCCTGCGGCACTGGTTTCTACCTCTTCAAAACCCGTTTTGCCGTGCAACACCTGCTCGTAACTTTGCTCCACCCCCAGCTTGCCCATGTGGTCGGTACCGCGGTAGTTGGCGGCATCTTCGGACTCTTCGATTTGCTCTTTTTCTTTGAGGTTGATGCGTCCGATGTACCCCACCACATGGCCACCAACCTCCCCTTGGGGGTAGTTGCGAAACAAACGCGCTTTGATGTCCACACCGGGGAAACGAAAACG
>Ga0315907_10002035_pt1 | contig 26318 bp, 26 predicted proteins | sample LakEriMetagenome_3_FD_203525 | JGI IMG/M metagenome (GOLD analysis project Ga0315907, IMG submission 203525) | Freshwater fungal communities from buoy surface, Lake Erie, Ohio, United States - Buoy 12 MA123 | ecosystem: Environmental > Aquatic > Freshwater > Lake > Lake biofilm | place: USA...
CCGAAAAAAGTCTTGTTTTTAGGGATGAATCCCGGCCCTTGGGGGATGGCTCAAACGGGGGTTCCGTTTGGTGAGATCGAGGCGGTGCGCGGTTTTTTGAAGATCAAGGGGACGATAGGCAAGCCACCTTTGGAGCATCCGAAGCGACCGATTCAGGGTTTTGCGTGCACCCGATCGGAGGTTTCTGGCAGAAGGATGTGGGGGCTGTTTCAGGAGCGATTCGGAAGTCCTGAGTCCTTTTTTGCTGAGCATTTCGTGGTCAATTACTGCCCATTGGTCTTTATGGACTCGGGAGCTAGGAATTTGACCCCTGACAAGTTGTCTGCCAGTCAGACCGAGCGGATGTCTGGGTATTGCGACGAGCATTTGGAGCGGTTGATTCGGATCCTGCGGCCTGAAACGTTGGTGGGAGTCGGTCAATTTGCAGAGCAGTGTTTTGTCCGGGTGGCCAAACGGGCCGGCACAACCGCTAGAATCCTGAGAATTCTGCACCCGAGTCCCGCCTCTCCGGCGGCCAATCGGGGGTGGTCGGAGTCTGTGGAAAAAACGTTGGTTGGGCAGGGGATTTGGGAAGAAAAAAACTTTAAAAAGGCTTAGAATCCCATGGAATTGCGTTTCTCTGAGCTCTCCGCACCGATATTCTACGGTCCACGACCGGAACTTATTGGGCTGCTCGGTTCTCCGAGAGGTGATAGGAAACTTCGTCACCCACAATCATGATGCCTCCAGATCCCCACCAAATTGAAGAATGGCTGAGCGGAATGCTCGATGGTGCCCTGACCGAACAGGAGCAGCGTCAGCTCGAACTCGCCATGCAAAACGATCCGTCGATCGCTGAGTTGCTCGAGCAAATGGCGGAACTTCGCCGCTCGCTTTTGCGAGGCCGTAGTGTCGGCCGCCTTGGCGCCGATTTTTCCAAGCGAGTCGTTCAGGCCGCACAACGACAAGCCGCCCAATTGGACTCCCCCCCGGCTTGGGTTTTGCCCGGGGCTCCCAACGCTAGGGAACCGGCCGGTCAGGAACCTTTGGAGGATTTGGAATCTCTATGGAGTGAGACCTATTCCAAAGTACAAAGACCGGTTCCAGAGGCATTGGACATTCACCCCGTCGGACGCCGTCAAAAGGCGATCGTCAGGGGGTTGATGGGCTCGCACGAGGAACCCCAGCGGGATCCAGGGACGATTCGAGGCCGGTTGGTTCGAGTCTGGCTGCCGTCGCTTGCCGTTGTCGCGGCCTTGTGCGTGTTGCTTTTGGCACTGCCCCGGAGCGGACCGACCGATCCTAGTCAACCCGACTCGGTCGTCTCGGTGATGCCCTTGGATGTGCCCAACGAGCCTACGCATCAAGAGAACTTTGTTCCTGACCGATCGCTTGCTGGCTCTCCTGAGACCGAACCGTCGAAGATGCAATTGCCTGCAACGGAACCTCTCGGGAATGGACTGAACGCAGGATCGAAATCCCCCTCGGTCGTCAGTGTTCCTGTGGTGGAGCAAAACAATTCTGTCGCGGGTGCGAAATACATTTTGATCGCCGAGATCGAGGTCGATCCGATAGCGGAGCAAGATGGGATGCTCTCGCAGTTGCTCGAGAAGTACGAAATTGTTTTTAGCGCCGATGCCCCTTTGAGCAAGATCGATTTCGACACGCTGGTCGCATCCAAAGTGATCAAGAATCCCGTCGTCGACCCTGCCTTGAAAGTCGATGGTTCGACGGTTTGCTATTTGGTCAAATCGAATCCCAAACGTCTCGACTCCTTTTTGACCGATGTCGAAAAGCAGTACTTGGATTTTCCGAGCTACCGTCTGAATCTCTCAGCCGACCCGAACGTTTATGAGTTGATGGATCATCTTGGCGGCGTGACGGATTCGTCCAACGTGGCCAAGCGATTGTTCTATCAAGAGTCTTCTGACGCTCAGGCATTGGGCTCGTTTGAGCTGGAAAACCGAGGCGTTCCTTCGGACATCGAGAGCAGAAAGGCTGCCAAACCACGCAATCGCGTCAATGCGTTGATCACGCAAGAGGATACCTACTTGATCCTCTTGGTAAGGACCCCTAAGTAGCCTCGGCTTCCCGTTGTCGAGTGTCTCTTGGCCGGGGGCCAGGATTGGTCTCAAGCTCTCGTCGGATGGCATGAGCATCCTGGCAAGCTTTGGTCCAAGCGTCTTGATTTTCGAAGCCCTCGCGGTGCATGAGTACCGCTTCGTCCGCGAAACGGAATTCGATCCAGGTGTCTCGGACTCTGACGCGTTGGAGGTAATATACTGGGACTAGAACCCAGTGCCCCAGGTCGGAGATCATCACGCTTTGTCGATTGAACCATTGGCTCTGGAATGTATCGGCAGATCGATCCAGCGGCTTATTGAGCCTTCGGCTTGTTGCATTGTACTTGCGGTAAGCTCCTTGATCGGCGTCTGAGAAATCGCGGAATGCTCGGAATCTTGCCCACGAATACCGAATCGTTTCCGAAGCGAGCCAACCCAAAAGCACCACAGTCAGAACAGGAAAGGTGACCATCGATCGGGTTGATCCTGAGACCTCAGGTGAGAGTCCAAGCCAAAACCCCAAGATTCCAAAGCCGATGAGAAAGCCGCCGTTAGGTCGGAAGCTCAGGGCTCGGATCCGTTGATTGAGCGTCATACGCCTTTCGGGACTCAGGATGCACCAATGCGCATCGGGGGGAGGAGTTTGCGAAATCAACGGTTCGAGGGTTCGATAGTGCCTATCGCTCGCGAGCAGATCGAACCACTGGTCCTCGAAAAAGCATCTGCTCGGGATCATCGCCAAGGGGTGCACCGTTTCTGGACTTGGATACACGAGCATTCCCTTGTCGGGGTTGGATAAGTAGGATCTAAGGTTGGTCTGGAGGCACAGGTCGTTATGCCAGACGGTCAAGCGGCCGCTGGTTACAACCCCGTGGACAGGTCCCTCCAGCCATGGCCGTCGTTTGCACAGACGATTGGCGTAGTTTTTGCCCACATAACGTCCAGTGATGTACAACATGGCGAGCAAAACCGCGACCAATACGGTGACCAGTCCGAAGACGCCAAAGCCGACCGATAGGATCGTGGCCCAGATCAATGCCGATATCATCACGAGTGTAATCACACACCCGATCTGCATTTTTGATCGGTAGAATTTTGCGATTGTCGAACGATCCAGCGAACCGCTGAAACGAACGACGCACCGATCCGCGATCTGGGGTTGGAGACTCGAGTCGCTTTGGCTCCAAGTCGACTCCCAAGGGTTAGGCTCGTGTTCTTGTGAACTGTCGCTCAAATTGCCCATCTTCCTTTCCCGTCAACTAAGCCTGAACTTGGCGAGTCGGCTTAGGTTTTTCATCGGTTTTTGTTACAATAAGCACCCATGAACAACGCGAGCACCTGGAAACTACCGACACCGATCCGACACAAACTCTCGGAACTCCGAGGATTGATTAGCCGAGTCATCGCCACCCAAGGGCTGGTGGTCCTGCTGACTTGGTTACTGGGTTCCTTTTTCGTCTTTGGGTTGATCGATTATCTTCCGACGCGGTTCGGTTCGGAAGAGTCGCCGCGAATCGTTCGGGTGATCATGCTCATGATCATCGCCGCCGGTGCCGCATGGATTCTACACCATTTTTTTTGGAATCGCTGGCTCGTCTCCTGGAGCGATTCGGCCTTGGCCTTAGCGATCGAACGTCGCTACCCAGAGTTTCAAAGCACGTTGGTCACCGCGGTCCAAGCCGCCAGTCCGACGGCCAAGTTCCAAGCGAAGGATCTCGATGCGATCGAGCATCCGAATCGCCCCGGAATGATCGAGCTTGCTGCAAAGCAAGCTGTCGAGAAGATATCATCGATCGATGTGCGATCCTTGGTCCGACTCTCGACGCTTCAGCTCGAACTCGGGATCCTAGCCGGCGTGGTCTGCCTGACGGGGCTCGGAGCGATGTTGCATCCGGACCTGGCTTCGCACTGGGCCAAGCGCCTCTATGGCCTGTCCGATGCGCCCTGGCCTCGCCGAACATCGCTGAGCGTACAGGGACTTGAGATGGACGTCCCACCCTTTACCAATTCGCCGGCCCGCGAACGGTACTTGGTACGAATCGAAGAGAATCGGCTCTTGGCACCCAAGGGCTCTTCGGTTCGATTGAAAGCCACCGCCAAGGATCTGCTTTCAGAACCTTATGATCAATGCGCTTTTCATTACAAAGACCGAGCGGGGAACCGAGGTCGCGCCAGCATGCTCAGCTACTCCAACGCCAATCCACGCGATTTTATCCTCGATGGCCCACCCTTAGAAGCCATCAACGATACTCTGTGGTTCTCCCTGGTTGGGGGCGATGCGAGGCTCTCGAATTTAGTGCTTGAAACGGTCGATGCTCCTCTGGCCGTCGCAACGTATGTCGACGTTCAATACCCGACCTACCTGCAGCGTTCGACCAAAACCACCTGGGGCAATGAACGGCTCGAGTTCCGAAACGGCATGCGGCTTCCTCAGGGAACCCAAGTCGGCTTTTGGATAAGGGCCAATAAACCGATCCGCAAATGCGATGTGATGCAAGTCCGTGGAGTGGAATCCCAAGACGCAACAACGCAGTTTACCGTCGAGCTGGAAAAGCCAGTCACGGAGTTTGCGATTCCATCGACGGTCCTGCTTGGAAATCTGTTCGTCGAGATCCGACTATGGGACGACCAAGGACTTTGCGCCACGCGCGTCCAACCCTTGGTCATCGCAGCGACGGCCGACAACGTTCCTGAAATCGATTTGGTGCTCGAGGGTATCTCCACGGCGATCACGGAAAACGCAAAACTCCCAATTCGAAGCAAAATCAAAGACGATTACGATCTGAAAGAAGCTTGGGTCGAGACCATCATCGATGAGCAGGAACCCTTGAAATCCGAATTGCAACTGGGAACCTCAGGGGACGGCCAATCGCAGATCGGACAAATGGATATCGATCTCAAGGCCATGCGCGAGGCAGGCCAGAGTACCCCAGCAGTCGGCTCGACGTATTGGCTCGCAGTCGGTGCGACCGATTACTTTGATGTACCCCTGAGTCCTGATGCAGCGCCGATCGAGCACGTCGGGCGTTCGACCCCAATCCAATTGAGTGTCGTGAGCCAAGACCAGTTTTTGGTTCTGCTCGATCGCCGAGAAGCCGCCATGCGGCGACGGCTCGAACAGATCATCAGCGAACTGGGACAACTTCGGGATCTGCTTGTGCTGACCAACAAGAACAACAAGTCTCCGCAAGAGACAACCCAGGAGACAACCCAGGAGGACGCCTCGGCCCGATCTGCCGAGCGACCGCAGGCCGAAGAGCAGGAGTCCAAGGAGTCGAAGGAACAGGCCAAGGCTAGGATTTTGCTATTGCGGTCCCAGCAAGCGGCCGCTCAGGTGGCCAAGTCCGAGGGGGAGCTCAAAGGTGTCTTGAGCGAAATATCCTTGCTCGTCTCAGAACTGATCAACAATCGAATCGACAGCAAGGACCGACGCGATCGGCTCGGGGACAAAATCAAAACGCCTTTGTCAAATCTGATCGATACGAAGTGGAAACCCTTTGCCCAAGATATCGAGGGGTTCGAGACATCGTTGGCCAAATGGTCGCCGGAGGAATTCGCCAACAAGATCGATAGTGCCATCGCTCAGAATAATGAAATGATCGTGGCTCTCAATGCGATCCTAGCGGACATGATTGAAATTCAAGATCTCAATGAAATCATCGATCGGGTCCGAGGCTTGCTCGATCAGCAGTCGAAAACCCTCGATCGAACCAAACAAGAGCAGAAGAAAAGCACCTTGGATCTGCTGAAGTAACCCAAACCCGTCCGGAGTCAGCCATGAATTTCCTCACCCTATGTCGAGCCGCTCAGAGTGCCACCCTGTTGGCTCTGATCGCCCTGGGTAGCTTGTGCGTCCAAACGGTACAGAGCCAAGAAGCAAGCAAAGCGATTGAGGAACTGCAGAAAGAGCAGAAGGCTCTCGCAACACAGTATGCCAACCTCGAAGAGGTTTTTTTGCGCATGAGCCAACTCGAGGGCGCTACGAATCCGACCCGCGCTGCACTGTTGATGCAAGCGGCTCAGATGAGCAAGCAGATGGCGACCCAACAGCGCATGAACCAAGCGAGCGATTTACTTGCCAAAGGGCAATACTCTCGGGCTATCCCCGAACAGGAAGCCAGTCGAGAGAACCTAAAAAAATTGCTCGAGTTGCTCCAAAGCGAGAACCGCTCCTCGAGGATCAAGGACGAGCGCAAGCGGCTCGAAGATGTCCTCAAGGATATTCGCCGAATCGAAAACATCCAGCGAGCCACCCGTGGCCGGACCGAAGCCGGGCAGGACAAGGACAGCGCTGCGAACGACCAGAAGGACCTGGAAAAGCAACTCGAAACGGCCGAAAACGACCTGAGTGACAAAAAGGATCGGACTGATCGGACTGATCCGACTGATCGGACTGATCCGACTGATCGGACTGATCGGACTGATCCGACTGATCCGACTGATCCGACTGATCGGACTGATCGGACTGATCGGACTGATCGGACTGATCCGACTGATCGGACTGATCGGACTGATCCGACTGATCGGACTGATCGGACTGATCGGACTGATCGGACTGATCGGACTGATCCGACTGATCCGACTGATCGGACTGATCCGACTGATCGGACTGATCCGACTGATCCGACTGATCCGACGGATCCGACGGATCCGACGGATCGGAGCAACAATAAGCCCCCCAGCAAGGAAGAGCAGGCCAAGGAGCGGGTTCAAAAGGCGCGCGAGCGGATGCAGAAGGCCGAGAAGAATCTTCGTGCGGAGAAACGCAAAGAGGCTATCGAAGAGCAGCAGCAGGCCGAAGAGGAGTTGCAGCAAGCGATCGCCGAGCTCGAAAAGATTCTGATGCAATTGCGCGAGGAGGAAATCGAGCGTACGCTTGTGGATTTAGAGACGCGGCTCAAACGGATGTCGGAATGGGAAACGACGATTCGCCAAGCGACCGAGAAGCTCGAGAAGCTCTCGGGTGAGGACAAGGATCGTCAGCTAGAGATTCAGGCGAGCAAGCTCTCGACCGAACAGCTCAAAGTGGCCATGGAAGGACAGCGCGCTATGTTGCTTCTGAAGGATGAAGGGTCGAGCCAAGCTTTTCCGGAAGCTTTAGAGCAGGTCATCGCCGATGCGCAGTTGGTGGTCAATCGGCTTGTTGCTTCGGACGTCTCAGCCAGCACCCAATCGATCCAAGATGAGATCCTCGGAGCCTTAGACGAGATGATCGAGTCGCTTCAAGAGGTTCAAAAGAAGCGTGACGAGAAAAAGCAGCAGAATCAGAGGCAGGGGCCTTCTGACTCCGGAGGTCAGCAGCAAGAAGAGTCGCTCGTCGGTAAAATTGCCGAGTTGCGATTGATCAAGACCTTGCAGATGCGGGTCAATCGCCGTACGGGTCGATTGGCCGACGAGTCGAATCAGGGGGAGGACTTGATCGGGCAGGTGACCGATTCGCGATTGCAGGAAGAGCTTCGGGAGTTGGCAAAGAGGCAGGAGAAGATTCAGAGCGTCACTCGCGACATCCTCTTGGAGGCGGCCAAACAGTAGACGCTGGTGAGCTGATTATTGGTGGGGCAGGTGGGGTTCGAACTTGCTCCGCGTCGCGAGCTCTGCGGCTTTGACGCTATTGACGGAGGATTGATAGAGCTGTTTTTGGGCTCTGAGCTGGCTTTGGCCTGGGATGGGTTCGAGGCGTTCGTAGCTCCCATCTGCAGTGAGCTTCCAAGCATTTTGGTTGTCTTGGAAATAGGTAGCTAGGATGTCGATGAGTTTTTGTTTGCTCGCTGGGTCTTCGATGGGGGTGAGCAGTTCGATCCGTCGGTCGAGGGATCTTGGCATCCAGTCGGCGCTGGAGATGAAGACCGCATCTTGGCCGCCATGGCAAAAGTGGATGATGCGAGCGTGTTCGAGGAATCGGTCGACGATGCTCACGACCGAGATGTTCTCGCTCAAGCCTTCGACGCCGGGTTTCAGGCAGCAGATGCCTCGGATATTGAGTCGAACGACGACCCCTGCGCGGCTGGCGCGGTACAAGGCTTGGATGATTTCCGGGTCGACCAACGCGTTGAGCTTGGCATAAATAAAAGCTTTTTGGCCTTGGAGTCTTCGTTGCGTTTCCTCTTCGATCAGCGAGATGAGTTTTTTACGGAGTCCCAAGGGAGCCGATTCGAGCAGTTCGTAGGGCTGAGGTTGGCTGTAGCCGGTAATGGCATTGAAGAAGGCCGAAGCATCTTTGCCGAGGGATTCGTTGCAGGTCAGGTAACTGATATCGCTGTACATCCGCGAGGTCGTTTCGTTGTAATTGCCGGTGCCGAAGTGTACGTAGCGAACGATTCCATCGACTTCCCGTCGCACGACGATGCAGATTTTGGCATGGGTTTTGAGTCCTCGCACGCCGTAGATGACTTGGACTCCCGATCGCTCGAGTTCGCGTGCCCAGACCATGTTTCGCGCCTCGTCAAACCGCGCTTTGAGCTCGACGACGACCGTGACGTATTTCCCAAGCTCTGCGGCCCGTTTGAGGGAAGCGACAATGGGACTTTTCCTGCTGGTGCGATAGAGGGTTTGTTTGATGGCCAGAACGTCAGGGTCGTTGGCGGCCTCTTCGACCAAGCGGACGACTGGTTCGAAGCTCTCGTAGGGATGGCACAAGAGGATGTCTTGGGCAGCGATGTTCTCGAACATCGATTTGGTCGAATCGATCTGAGGGGAGCGTTGGGGTGGCCAGACGGTATCCCTGAGCGTGGGGAAACCATCGATTTCGATGATGCTCATCAGGGCGGAAAGATCTAGCGGGCCAGGGATCTTGAACACGTCGCGCTGGTCTAGCCCGAGTTTCTCAATCAGAAAAATCAGGGTCGCCTCGGAGGCGTTTGCGTCGATTTCCAGTCGCACAAAGTCCGCCGATCGGCGGGAGCTCAGGACCTCCTCCATCCCTAGAATCAGGTCCGAGGCGCTGTCCTCACGGACCGAGACGTCGGCATTGCGAGTGACGCGAAAGGCGATGCATTCCTCAACCCGTTTGCCAGGGTAGTACTGCTCGACAAAGTGGCCTACGACATCCTCGAGCATCGCATAGGTGTAGGTGCCCCGATCCCCCGGGAGTTTGACGAAGCGGGAGAGTGATTTACCGATGGGGATGAATGCGAAACGATGGGGTGCTTCCTGATCGCCGCTTGCCATTCGGACGCATAGATAAAAGCCTAAGTTCGACAGGAGCGGAAAGGGAGCATCGGGGTCTAAGTCCATCGGTGAGAGGACCGGATAGACTTCTTGCTCGAAGAATCTCTGCAGAGATTCTCTGCACATCGCATTGGCCTTCGCAGAGATGACCCGGGTGATCCCCTCTTGCTGCAAAATCGGTTCGATCGAATTCAGGAAGCATTCGTATTGGTCAGAGATGATCGTGTTGACCCGTGCATAGACCGCGTCGAGCTGCTCGGTGACCGTCGCGCCGCTGGGGTCGGGCGCATCGATCCCTTGAGCCTGCTGCAATTGCAGACCGCCGACTCGAACCATGAAGAACTCGTCCATGTTGCTTGACGTTATCGCCAGGAACTTGAGCCGTTCGAGCACGGGCACCTTGGCGTACTGAGCTTGATTCAAAACGCGTTGGTTGAATTTCAACCAACTGAGTTCACGGTTGATGTAGTGGTTTGGGTCTGATTTCATGGTCGCGATATTCTACCCAAAACCATCGGCTTTCCGCAGGGGCAAATCGCCCTGGCCGTGCCCAGCCGATCCCGATACACTCGAAAACCGGAATCTTCTAACCCAATCTGAAATCTCCTTAGAGCGGTCTTGGCCTTGCCCCGAACCGATCGATCATGAAATTCACTGGTTTGATTCTCATGTGTGCGGCCAGCAGCTTGGCGCTTTTGCTCCCAGCCCTTGGGGTCGTGAAATTTCCGGTGCTCGACAACCGGATCGCAGTTGGGGGTGCTCCTGGGTCGGATCCGGAACTGGAACCGGCGTCCTCTGCGCCCTCTTCCGCGGCATTGGCCCGCTCGGGAACGCAAAACCAAGGGCTACCGGGGAAATTACCGGGGCAGCTACCCGGCGTTCCCGACGGCAACCGAGCTGGGAATTCCGTAGGACAGCCCAAAGGGGTTGGAAACGTCGACCCTGGAACCACCGCCGGATTGCTGGCCGCTGCACAAGCATCGGCACAGAGCGAGCCTGAGGGGAATTTGGACGGGTCTCAGAACCCCAATCGCCAAAGGCTAGGTCGCCTACCGTTTACCGAAATTCCCTCGCAGCGGCTCGGATTGGGGGTCTGGCTACTGCTGGTCCCAGTTCAGTTTCTCGGGCTCGGCATGTGGACCTTCGGGACGAGCCCAAAGCGTGGGAAGTAGCCGAGTCCCTTTTCTTGCGTCGTGGGCTCTTGGTCAGACGCCGAAAGCTTTTTGCATTTGCTCTCGGACGAGCGTCAATCGATCGACTCCCCCACCGCCGACTTCGGCTGTCGTCCAGCCGCTCCAGCCGATGTCGTCGAGTCCCATCCGGACTTGATCCCAAGGAACATCGTCCTCGGGAGAGGTGATATCGACGAATTTGTTTTTGGCTCTGCTGAAGCCTTTGACGTCGAGTTTCACGGCGCGGTGAGCGAAGGCGTTGAGCCAGTCGCGAGGCTGACCGTACTTCCAGTGGTTTCCGATGTCGTAGTACATTCCAACCCATGGGCTTTTGAAGCTATCGACGAAGTCGATGAATCGGTTGGGGCTTTGTTCAGGGGGGGCATCGTGATCGTAGTGGAGTTTGTTCCAGACGTTCTCGATCAAGATAGGTTGGCCCAGGGAGGCGGCCAGGGGCAGGAGTTTCTTGATCTCCTGTTTTGCTCGCTGGTTGACCTCGGATTCGGTGCCGTCATCGCCTCGGCCGACGACGATCAGCACGCCGCTTCCGCCGATGGCGTGTGCGACGCGTAGGCAATGGGTGATATTGGCTACCCCTGCGGCTCGAACTTCGGGATCGGCGCTGGTGAGTCGTTTGTCCCAGTGCGCGTGGTTGATCGCATTGTGGCAGAATACGCCTGATTCTTGGACCGCTGCGCGGGCTTCTTCGACGGTGAAGCGACCTGCTTCGTCAAAGTCGACGCCATCGAAGCCCGCTTGCTTGGCCAGCCCGAGCCGTTGAGCGAGGGTGATGGGTTTTCCATCGATGTCCCCTTTGATCATCGAAAGTTTGCACGACAAGAGAATTCGCTTCTCTGGGGGCGTGATCCACTTCGATGCGGAAGCTTGGGGTTGCTCTTGGGCTTGGGCGTTTTTCCAAGATCCTGAGAGGGAGCCTGAGATCGCTGCGGTGGAGATGGCCGCAAGGGTCAGAAAGCCTCGGCGGCTTGAGGCTTGGCAATTCGAATCGTCGGTTTTCATCGGCTCGTTGTGCATTGCTCGGTAGGTACCTGTCAAGGGAGGGGAATGGGCGTGAGAATTCCCCTATTCTATCGGATTCCCACGGAGCGTATCACTCGCGTCGCATAGAAAAACCGGTGTAGTGCAACCCTGTTTCTTCGTCGACGACGAAGGCACCGCCGGGTGCAAGGTACTTGGCGATCACCTCAAAGGGCGGGAGTTTTTTGCTTCGAACGGCGGTAATTAATGCAGTGAAAAAGGGGTTGTTTTGGGCGATCTGCTCGAGGTTGTCCATGTTTTGTGGGTCGGTGGCCAAATCGTACATCAGCCGCATGCTTTCCTCGGGCCGTTGGTAGGCCAGGATCGACATGTCGCTATTTTTCAACTGGGCCTTGATCCTGTCTTGGACCAATTTGAATTCGATCGATTCGGACAAGAGCCCATCGCCGCTGGAGTTGAACTTGATGACATCCTCGAGGGCCTGGAGCGAGTCGCTCAGGAGCAATTGATCCTCGAGGATGCAAACGGCAGGTTGCGGTAGGCGGATGCTTCGGCCTTCGAGGGCCTCTTCGGATCGCGACTCGAGGGTGTAGATGGTGGCATCTCCGAAGAGCTTGGAGGTCATGGGTGGACCGCCAGCACTCTTGAGCTTCTCGAACATCTTGGGCAAGATCTCCGACTTCATCTGCGAAGCGTTCTTGACGTGGATGCAGTAGACGTTCGATTGGCTGTTGATCTTTTTGGGTGGCACGATGACTTGCACGAGGCTCAAGCGATCGTTCAAGCCATCGATGATGTCGGATCGGAGATTGATCCCGAGGTTTCGGTCGGCTTCTTTGACAAAGCGATCGTTGAAGGTTCCTTCGCCTGCAAAGGTATCGACGATGCCTTCGATGGCATTGAAGGTTTTGGCCATATCCCAGTTCATGGTGAAGTAGCTGATGACCTGATCGCTGACCCATGGTTCGGGTTCCGTTGGACCGGCTTTAGGCCGAATGACCTTCATGATCCCTTGGCGGTTCGGATTCAAGAGCACATGGCCGTGGATGATCGAATCGAATTCGTTCGGGGCGATGATCGCACTCCCGCCGACGCCTTTGATGCCATCGACTCCTAGGCTCTTTAAGGCAGCCAAGATGGCGACCGATCCGCTGGTGCTTTTGCCCAGTTCGCGGACCATGGCCAGCGGGTCGACGAAGAAGGAGACTTGGGGTCGCTCCCCTTCGGTCCCAACGCATCGGGACATGATGGTCGTAAAGTCTCGATTATCGGACAGGGGCTTGTGGTCGATCCCGTTGCCGGTCCAGACCATGGCCAGTTGTTCGGCGTAGTCGGCTCGGTTGGTCAGGACCATGACTCCCGAGTCGATGAAGTAGGTGACCGATTCTCGGTCCGAACGGCCCATGGAAAGGAGCTTGATTTTGCCGACCTCTTTTTGCGACAGCATTCCGCCGCCGGAGTCGGTGGCCTGTTCGGCTCGCTCGATGAGGACTTGCAGTGCAGGCATTTCGTCGCCGGCTTCGAGCATCAGCACGAAGGCTGGATCGGTTTTGGTCGCCACCAATGCGGCGGCCAATTCGCCGTTGGGGATCGAGAGCAACTCGTCGAGGTTCAGGCCGATGATGTCCTGCATCCCTTGGAGCTGGCCGACGAAGGTCGAGTAGAACGTTCCGAGGATCGGGGCGATTTGTGGATCGTTCATCATCTTACCCATCCCGGTGGCCTCCATCTTGGCCTTCATGTCCCGGGTGTCGTCGACGCGCACGTAGGCTAACGTCTTACTGGGGAACAATTTGGGGGCGCTGAGATGACCTTGGGCGTTTGCCCAAGAAGCACCGGCCAGAAGGAGACACGCCGAGAGAAGATGGGGTATGGTTTTCATAGTGCTGCTCTATTCGCTTGGTATCGCGGAATCTTGCCTGAACGTAGGCGAGATTCTAGCAGCTTTTCGAAAATCAAGCGCCTGCAGTGAGCCCGCCAGCCATGGGAATGGGCCAGTATGGAGCGATCATCGCTTATTGGAAATGATCGGCTTCGAGTTCGTAGAAGACCCCTTCGAGGCCATCGACGGGCTTTTTGCGGGTGCGGACCGAAAGGGTGCCGGCGAGTGAATGACGCCTTAGGGACTTCGAAGCGAACTCTTCGCCTGTGAGTCGGACTTCGATCATGTGGGTCAAAGGGGGTTGTTGCCCGAAGCAGCAAGTGGCCCAGTCGGGGACCAAGATGAAGGTCTTGGCTGCATTGCTCGAAAGGGAGGTCGGGTGGATGTAGCCTTTGAGGAAAACTTTCTTTCCGTCGAGCTCCAAAGCCGTATCGGGGGGGATATCGGGAGCTCCGACCGGACTTTTCAGGGCGGCAAATGAGATGCGTTCGTATCCCTCGGGAAGCTCGGTGTAGTAGACGTAGGTATGCTTGATCGGACTTCCAAAAAGCATCAGCAAGCTCAAGGCACCACCGAGTCGAGCGAGGTTTTTTCCGCTCAGTTCGTTGGGGTATTTCCTGAGATTGGAAAAGGCGACTAGGGCGAAGATCGCTCCAAGGAGGCTTAGGAATAGCAGCAGGGGTGAGTACCAGCTAAGAAGTCCTAAGATTCCAAAAACGAGGCTTAGGACGGCGGCTCGGGAGAGGCTTGTGTAGCTGTACTCGTCGGAATAGAGCTCCGGTACAGCAGGGCTGGCGACTTGAGGGCTACTTGCTGGACTACTTGCGGTGCTCATCTTCGGTTTGAATCGGTTATCCGATGGAATCTGTCCCTGTTGATATCATCCACAACGCAAGGCCACAGGCCCCGGCACTGCAAGCTAGTACGGAAAAAACGATCCTTGAGTTCAGCAAAAAAACCGCCTCGGGCACCCGCTGGCCGTCTGATGGGTTTTGGACGCCAGAGATTTCCGAGAATCCGACGGTCTGAAGTTGGCCGCCGCTGAGGGTCAGGCCGGCTTGAGATCTCCAGGCGACGAGTCCACCTGGGAATTTCTTCCGAGGGGTCCAGGACGAGGAGGAAGAGGATGTAGGCTGGGGTAGAGGCTGACCGGGTTTGGCGGCTGGGTTGGGATCCTTTTCGGATTCTTTTTTGGGTCCTCCTGGGGTCGGGATGGGGAAGAAGGTCGCGGCACGTTTGACGGCCTTGGGGTCGATTTTCTCGAGCTCGACCAACCTCTCTTTGGCCTCGGGCAGTGGGCAGGCTCTCAGGTAGTTGACCACCGGGACTCGAACCCAGGAGTTGTCGTCGTTAGCCGTTTTGAACAGTTCGCACAATCGGTCGATTTGGCTCCAGTCGCCCCAGCGTGCCAAATCGGGGATCACCAAGTCGGCTAGATCCGGAGCCGAGAGCAGATGCCGCATCGAGACGAGGATCGATTCTTTAGGGATCGCGTCGGCCTCGGTTCCGTGGAACCGCAGGGCCATGACCGAGGCGTAAACATCTGGATAGGTGGCTTTTCGATTTGCGAGGAACTGCTCGTTGATCAGTTCGAGTCCCTCAGGGCCTTGGAGCATCAGGTAAGAGGCGATCAGCGCATCGAGCCCGGCACGTTTGTCAGGATCGCTGCTGCGGATCATCGATTCGAACTCGACTGCGTCGGCTTTGGTACCGCAGATTCCTAGCATGGTGTAGTAAAGTCTTTTGCGATCCGGGGAGATCGCCGGGTCGCGGATCCACTCCATGAGTTGATCGTGATCCATCTTGCTCTTGAGTTTCTTGACGTCTTCGTAGGGCGCAAGCGCGAACTCGTCGTAGCTATCGCGAGCCAAGAGCGAGTCGGGGTGCTCGAAATGCTTTTGAAAAAACTCCAACCGGGCGACCGGGTCCTCAGGAAGCTTTTGGATCGCTTCGATGTATTTCTCCGCATCGGCCGACAAGGGCAGGGGGGAGGACCATACCAAGTTGCGTGGATCGACCCCCAAAAGCAGGAACTTCTTTTCGGTCTTTCCCGGGCCAAAGTAATTGGCCTCGACCTTCTGGCCCTTTTCAAGAAGCGACTCTCCACGCAGAACTCGCTCGACTGCAAACGTCGCGTTGCCGTCGATGTCGATGCGCCCGTCGGTCACGAGGGTTGCGATCGCCACGGCATCCATCGAGAGACTTTCCTGGCGGAGCGTCTGCGAGGCGGCAGAACAGAACGGACAGCTACACTCCTCGGCCCTGAGGACGTTTCCATCAAGTCCCCAGACCATAGGAAAACCGACGATTGCCAAGCTCCAGAAAAACAGAAAGGATCGTCGGGCAGCAAAAGCCATCGCTTGGGAATTGAAGTTCATGAGGATCATTTCAAGAGGGTCCTGGTCAATCGCGTCAAGTGCGTCGGAACGGACTATTAATGTAAGTCAAACTGCAGGAAAATGGCGAGGTCTAAAGCCCGATTTTCTCAAAGCTCTGGGACTTCTTTTTCGCGTCGCTTTGGCCGGTTCGACCCGGCCCGCGATTTTGCCTGCCAGTCGCTCCCAAAAAAGGGGTGGCAATCCGACTCTTTGTGGCTACAGTGCGTATGGCTTTGCGTGTGTTCAGAGGAAAATAGACCCTCGGTCCTCTAGTAACGAAAATCTGGACTTACCCCTTTTTTGGCAACTCATGAACGATTCGACCCTCCGCAACTCCAAGCCGATTCTTCCCATCCTCGGCACAGAGTCCGTCCTTGGCTCGGGGACCGTCCTCGGTTCGGAGACCTCGAATCCGAACCCCTCGCCGCAGGACGGATCGGCTCGGATGGGGGGATGCGGCTCGATGGGGGGCACGATCCCTGGCTCGAGCAAGTTGTTCGAACCGAGCCGCAGGCTCCCGAGCTGGCTGCGGCGGGAGGTCCCCAAGGGGAATGGAAACCAGTTCACCTCGGGATTGCTCAAGGAGCTCAAGCTCGAGACGGTTTGCGAGAATGCAAAATGCCCCAACCGCATGGAGTGCTACTCGCAAAAGACCGCCACATTCATGATCCTCGGGAACGTCTGCACGAGGCCTTGCGGTTTCTGCGCCGTTGCCCGAGGCCGACCGGAAAATCTCCAAGACGATGAGCCTGAGCGCCTCGCGGAGGCCTCGGCAAGGCTAGGGCTAAAGCACGTGGTGATCACCTCGGTGACTCGGGACGATCTGCCCGATGGAGGTGGGGAGCATTTCTATCGATGTGTCATCGCCGTTCGCCAACGGACCGGCGCGGCCGTCGAAGTGCTCACCCCGGACTTTGTCCGACACCGACACGGTTTGGACCGCGTCATCGACGCTGCCCCTGAGGTCTTCAACCACAACATGGAAACGGTTCCGAGGCTCTATCGACGCGTCCGCGGTCCGAAAAGCGACTACCGCTGGACGCTGGAATTGCTCGCACACGTGAAAGCTCGCAATCCAGCCATCAAGACCAAAAGCGGACTGATGCTCGGCTTGGGCGAAACCCGCGAGGAACTCCTCGAATGCCTTGCCGACCTCCGCCGCTACCATTGCGATTTCCTGACGTTAGGCCAGTACCTTCAGCCCGGGCCCCGTTATCTGCCCGTCGTGCGATATGTCCCCCCTGAAGAGTTTGACCAGTTGCGTCAAATCGCCAAGTCGATGGGCTTTCGCAAAGTGGCCTCTGGCCCGTTTGTCCGAAGCTCCTACCATGCGCGAGATATGGCAGAAGACGCTCCTGCTGGGTGATAGCCAGCTCGGTCGGCAAGCGTTTCGATACCGATGGAGCTTGTGGTGTATCATAGAGCCCCAGCGAAGTGGGGATCGGTATACTCATGGACAGGGGAGGCTTGCACCGGCCATGAATGGACGATGAATGATACGGCGATGAATGATACGGCGATGAATGATACGGCGATGAATGATTCAGGGGGCGATAGATGATTGAATCGATGATCCAACGGCTCCTTGACGCACCGGTCCGCAAGCACGGTCTTTCCCTCGAACGTCGGATCGACCTGTGCCGGTCCTGTGTCGAGACTCTCATGCCGACGGTCGATGATTGGATCGATGCCGGGGCTCGCGGTAAGCAATGCCCGAACCGAATCGACGTGATGGCCGAGGAACTTCTGACCGGACCCCTGATCGCGGTACGATTGCTCAGACTTCTCGAGCGATCCTTCAGCGATCTGCTGCTCTATGGCTATACAAGGTTGCCTCAGCCCGAGACCTTGCCCTACGAACGTCGGATCCACGGCAAACTCCTGCTTCCGATTTTTCCAACCCTTTCGCTTTGGGATCGTCTGATCTTCCGTGGCATCTCGGCCGATGCGATCCTCAGGGAACGAACCGATCCTCGCAAACGGCACTACGCTCTTTACCGCCAATTGCAGGATACCTCGGTCTCGAAAATCTCCTTGGTGCTCGGCGCCGGCAACGTCTCGTCGGTTCCTTTCTCCGATGCGATCCACAAATCGCTCGTCTGTGGCCATCAAGTGATCCTCAAGATGAATCCGGTCAATGCGTACCTAAAGCCGATTTTTGAACGAGCCTTTGCCCCCCTTTTTCAAGAAGGCTTGCTCGTGGCCATCGAAGGTGACTCTCAGGTAGGCCAAGCCTTGGTGGATCATCCCGCCGTCGACGATGTCCACTTGACCGGATCGGCTCAGACCCACGACCGTATTGTTTGGGGAGACGATCCTCAAGAGGTCCTCGCCCGCAAAAAGGCCGGAACGCCGAGACTGACCAAGCCGGTCACGAGCGAACTTGGAAATGTCAGTCCTTGGATCATCGTTCCGGGTGTCTATTCGACCAAGGAGTTGACGTCCCAGGCGATGCATATGGCCGCATCGATCACCAACAACGCAGGCTTCAATTGCTTGGCCACGCGCGTGATTGTGACTTGCCAAAACTGGCCTCAACGAACGGAATTCTTGAGGCTCCTTCAGCAGAGCTTGCAATCGATCCCCAAACGGCCAGCGTACTACCCCGGTGCCCTTGAACGCTATCGACGATTCACCCAGACGAACATCGATCCGGACGATTCAGGCTGCTTGCCCTATCGCTTGCTGGAATCCCAGTCGATCGATCAAAACCCCCTAGTATTCGAAGAAGAGTCGTTCACATGCGTGTGTGTCGAGACGCCCCTTGCGAGCCAAACCGCTTCGCAATTTCTGGACGAAGCGGTCGCTTTTTGCAACCTTCGACTCCCCGGAACCCTTTGCGCATCGGTGAGTTTCCCGAAACTATTTTTTGGGCAAAAACGAAGGGTCGTCTCTCAGGCACTCGGCACACTGCGGTACGGTTGCGTGAGTGTCAATCAATGGTCGGCCCTTGCCTATAGCTTGTTGACTCCCCCGTGGGGAGGCGCTCCGGGCGCGAGCCTCGAAGATGCCCAAAGTGGGATTGGACAAGTCCACAACACGTATCTTTTGGAGCAGGTCGAGAAGACGGTCCTGTTTGGTCCGCTGGTCAATTTTCCCAAGCCGGTTTGGTTTCCAGGGCATCGCAACGCGCTTCGCGTCGGACGCGAGCTGATCGGACTGTACCATCAACCCTCCAACCATCGCCTGTTGAAGCTTTTTCAACACGCGCTCATCGGCTGCTGATCCGGTCCTACTCTAACCATTGGCAAGAAACTGGCGGCAAGAAACTGGCGGCAAGAAACCGGGGAGAGTCCCCACACGATAGGGTTGTGATGTCCCCGCCCCAAAGGGGCAAAATGAGATAGCCCAGGGCAAAGCGAAGCGACGCCCTGGGTACATCGGCATGAAGTGACAATCAGCAAAGATTATTACCTAGGAGTGACGGAACTCACGCAAGGGCAGGTCGAGAAGGTGATGGGAACCAACCCTAGTCACTTCCAAAAGCAAGTCATCCGCAAGAGCGACAGTTCGATGTATCCGGTCGAACAGGTTTCGTGGGAAGATGCCATTGAGTTCTGCAATAAGCTTTCGGACTTGCCCGAGGAGAAGAAAGCAGGTCGTGTGTATCGATTGCCGACAGAGGCAGAATGGGAATACGCTTGCCTCGCTGGTAGCAAAACCGCGTATAGTTTTGGAAAGAGCTCAAAATCGCTGGGCGACTACGCTTGGATTAAGGGCAACAGCAACGATCAGACGCACCCTGTTGGTGAGAAGAAGGCAAACGCTTGGGGCCTATTCGATATGCACGGGAATGTTTACGAATTGTGCAGCGACTGGTACGGTGAATATCCCAAGGGTGCAGTCAGCGATCCCACAGTCAGCGATCCGGTCATACCACGGGATGTCGCGGGCCGCGTGTCCCGTGGCGGCTTTTGGGGCTATGTTAACGCGAATTGTCGGTCGGCGTACCGGAACAAGTTCGCTCCGTCGATCCGAAGCGACGCCGTCGGCTTCCGCGTTGCCCTGAGTCCCGCTGGAACTCCCAAGTAGGCGGAGCCTTTCAAACCATTGGCTACGCGGTCTTGAAATGCCGGGGGTGCAGGGGGCGGTGCCCGCTCTGTTCTGTGGCGTTTCAGGTTCCTCCAATGAATTGCAACACGCTGGCTGTGATTTCCGAAACCGAGCAAACGTGCCGGTATTCCAGAACCGGGCACAATTGGTTCATCAAATACCCTTCATGCTGTGCGAGAGTCTTTCCTTCGATACCCCCGGTGTCGTAACGCGATGTCCAATCAATAAACTCCTTGTGTGTTTCATGCATGTCGCCACCTTCATTAATCCTGTCCCCGAAACGCATACGCTCCCGATGAATCAATCGTTCGACTCTTACCTCGGTTGGGACGTAGAGGAACACGATGCACGTGAAATTCAGCTTGGGACAAGGCAACCAACCGACGATGCCTCCACTGAGAACCCAGTTCCTCTCTGGCCTCAGATCACGACAGATCAATTCGTATCTCTCCTCATCTGGGCGTTGTTTCTGAAATGGTGGATCGGTGGGAGCATGGAAGTAGTCGTCACTATCGAAGAACGGAATATTCAAAGCCAATGCAAGGGATCGGCCCAGTGTGGATGTGCCGCTGCCCGAGGCTCCGATCACGTTGATTCGATATTCCGCCATGCGCTTCACATACCACAGACGACCCGCATCACGGGGCTACGGGAGTTAACCTTGATTTCAAAAACGACCGGCCACCGCCGTTCCCGTGCATGCGGAGGGGTTACGCTCGTCTTGGGCACTGGTTTGTGGCGTAAAAGTCCCCTGTGCGAGATAGGTATCTCTAGGAGTTCAGTATACCAAATGACAGATTCAAGAGAACAAGCACGAGGTCGCCGCTCCACAGTACCGAGCGGCAGCCAACACCGCGATGGACAGGAAGAACTCGAACCTACGGACCGAAATGACGCGCCTCTTACGACGCGCCGGTGTCTCGCGTTGGCCACGATTATTCCACTCCGTAAAGCCACAACAGGGGCGAGCCAGCCGGCAATGCACGTCCATGGTCGGCCTTAATCGATTGGATCGGCAACTCACCACCAACCTTTTAACCTCGCCGACTCGGCCTCACGGGTCTTACGGATCTTCATTTCGTTCTCGCGGTTGAGTTCAGAAAACCTCTCATGGCGAGCGAAGTACGGACCAAGCCAACCGTCTTCATGTGTGAAGGCCATGGTCCAGGCAAAGTTCTCGGGAAACGCATACCAATCGGACAAGTAGCATTTCGTCGGACGTTGGTCTGTGACAAAAGCCACATCTCTATCGTTTGAAAGCACAATGTATTCGCTCGCAATTTGAAGCTCGTACTGCGCCAGCGCCTCTTTCCCCATTGCGGAGGGGTAGCGATTTGCGCTGAAGGTATGCCAGAGGTACGCCTTGGTATTTGCACCCCGCCTGTTCTTGGCAAAGACCTCAAGCCAGGCATCTGCCAACGCAGATGCCTCAGCCGCAGGCAACACACGCAAGACCTTTCCTGGTTCTATTTCGATATCCTCGGGCATATCCCCTCCACACCGCCCAATTTTTTCTTAGTCGGATCAGCCAACCCTCTAGAGCGCACCAATGCAGCTTATCGCTCAAGCTAGCCTCGACCCGAAGCTCAATGATATCAGCCACTTTCGAGCCGCTCAATCATTGGATTGGGCGGTAGTCATCATCCCTGGGTTTCAAAACGTCACTCAGATAGTTCGAGTCCTACTGCCTCCACCGACATGAATCGGTACCAAACCTGGGCCATGCAAAACCCCAGTGTTTTGGCGACCCAGCGAGACTCGAAAGACGACTCGATTTGGGTTGCGCGACGTGAAATGCAAGCGCCGCACGACGCCATGCACCGAGCTAGCATGGGCGCTACAGAACTCCAAAGCTGTTGGCTAGAAATGCGAAAAACCCTGGGAAAAAGAGGGCTTTGCAGCATGGGCTTCAGATGCCATAGCCGTACGAAAAACAAGTCAGTTTCGGCGGGTATCGTATACAATCACTGAAGTTTGTGTGGAGAGGGAGTTCAACAAGCGGAGGATGATCGGAATGCTCATCGAGATAGATCCAACGGTGGATTTTGCGTGCAAGTTACTTTTGGGTAATCCAGAGTATCCTGACATTACAATCCACTTTTTGAATGCGATACTCAGGTTGCCATCACCCATCGTGTCGGTCGAGATCGTTAATCCGATCGTCTGGAAAGAGTTCGAAGCGGATAAGCTGTCGATTTTAGACATTTTGGCTATCGACAACGCGGACCGTAGGCTCAACGTCGAGGTGCAACGCACCAAGCCCGCTTCGCTTGCCCAACGGTTGGCTTATTACTCAGCGACTCAGTTGGTCGACCAGATTGGGGAAGGAGACAGCTACCGGAAACTTCGCCCTTCGATTGGGATTTGCATCTTAAACAGTATCCATTTTTCTCAATTTGCTGAGTACCACAGCGAATTTCGGCTTCGCACTCGAAGTGGATTGGAACTGACAAATTGCTTGGAAATCCATTTGCTGGAGTTGCCCAAGTACTCTCCATTAGAGGATAATGTAAAGATCGCCGATCCGCGTGATCAATGGATGTACTTCTTTCGCCGAGCGGAAGGATCGACCGTCCAGGAGTTGCTAGATCGATTGCCAGATCCCGTTTTTAAACGAGCCGTAGGAGTACTTGAGATGATTTCACGAACGCCAGACCAACGCCGACACTACGATGCACGGCTGAAATGGGAACTCGATGAGAACACTCGAATCCAAACAGCTTTTGAGGAAGGCGAGATCAAAGGCCGCGAGGAAGGCCGCGAGGAAGGCCGCGAGGAAGGCCGCGAGGAAGGCGAACTTTTCGGCAAGATACGCATGCTGCAAAATTTACTGAGTCTCCCTCAGTCGACCGACGACGCGTTGCACCCCAGATCGAGGACCGAACTTGAGACCTTGGTGACCGAGCTGCAAGCACAATTGCGAAAGCGGATGACTTAGTTTCCAAGGGAATCCAGTGTCCACATGGCGTCCTTCTGCGACATGGCCTACACCTAGGACGCCAGCAAGAAAGTGATGGTAAAAAAAAGGGGTACCTGGTAATAAAACCAGACACCCCTAAGCGTGATACACGTGGCCCAAAACCCACTGGGTGAAATCTAGTACCATTTCAAGATCGCTACCGGTAAGTCGCTGCGACCTGTAATGGCTTTGGGATGTCAAAAGTCCAGCGATTCAAATATCCAACCAAATCTAATGCATGACGACGCGCAGTCTCCTGGTCTCTACCTCGTTAAAAAAATCGCGCGCGTCACCCATGGGCACGGCTTGGCGATGTATTCTCGAACTCCGTTCCGTTGAAACTCGCTCGAGAGATTGAAGCCGTCGGCTAAATGGGCGGTCATGCACGATGCCGTCGACTGGAAGAGCATCGAAGAAAACCCGTTTCTCAAGGTAAAGACGCAAAAGAGCTCGGTGAAGGTCAACGAGTTCGTCCCTCGCGAAGCGTTCGAAATCTTCGGCGACAAAAGCGAATACGTGGTCGCGGCTCCGCAGTATTGAGCGGCCGCCAACACGGCGATGGGTTGGAAGAACTCGAACCTACGCACCGAAATGACGCGGCTACTGCGCCGCGCCGACGTTTTGGGTTGGCCACGATGGTTCCATTCGATGCGGGCTAGCAGACAAACAGAATTGCAGCGCGAGTTCCCACTACACGTCGTTTGCTCTTGGCTTGGCAATTCGCCACGCATCGCCCAGCAAAGTTATCTGCTGGTTACCGAGGATGATTTTGCCAAAGCGGCTAGCGTGGCGAACGTGATGGTGGAGGGGGGGCATGAGAGATCGCCTTGATTTTGCAATGTTATGGCCATTTACGTTACAATTTCGGATCGTTAGAAAGTACTTTCGATGAGCCACGGAAAAAGGAAATAATCAGCGATGCTACGTCAGATCTCAATATTCTTTTCAACTTTGATCCTTTTTGGGATGATGCATGTGAGTTGCCAGGTGCGCGCCCAATCCCCCAAAGAGATCACCAACAGCATCGGCATGAAAATGGTGCTGATCCCAAAAGGGACGTTCGATATGGGTTCGGCTGCAACCGACCGCCGCGCCGATCTGGATGAACCACAGCACCAAGTCACTCTCTCTCGAGATTTTTACATTGGTCAGTTTGAAGTTACCCAATCGCAGTACGAAGAAGTAATGGGTACCAACCCTAACCAATTTCCGCGGGATAAAAAAATCGACCCTTCCAATTACCCTGTTGCTCTAAGTTGGACCGATGCCGCGAAATTCTGCAAGCAGCTCTCGGGCTTGCCTGAGGAAAAAAAAGCGGGACGGATCTATCGTTTACCAACCGAAGCGGAATGGGAGTACGCTTGCCGCGCTGGAAGCCCAGCGGCGTTTTGCTTCGGCGATGATACTCAATTGCTTCGCCAATACGCTTGGTTCGACAAAAACGGAGACGAACAAACTCATCCTGTCGGCCTCAAACGACCAAACGATTGGGGGCTCTATGATATGCACGGTAACGCGTGGGAATGGGTCGCTGATTGGTATGAGGTTTATTCCCGTAAGAATGTAACGGATCCCCAAGGACCTCGCTCGGGAACGGACCGCGTCTACCGTGGAGGCAGTGTGAACTATAGCCCTGGCTATCTTCGTTCGGCCAATCGTACCGCCACTGCGCCTACATTTGACGGTTTCGAGTTTCTCCCTATCGGTTTCCGGGTTTCTCTCGATCTTCCCAACTAGTTCCTGGTTGCAAAAACAGGTCGCTCCAATCGCTGCTTAACACGCACGAGATCTTAGGCGACAAAAGCGAGTACGTGGTCGCCGCTCCGCAGTACCGTGCAGCAGCCAACATAGCGATGGGTTGGAAGAACTCGAACCTACGCACCGAAATGACGCGACTGCTGCGCCGAGCCGGCGTCTCGGGTTGGCCACGATTGTTCCATTCTGTAAAGCTCCAAGAGGGGCGGGCCAGCAGGCAGACGGAACTGCAACGAGAGTTCCCATTGCACGTGGTTTGTTCTTGGCTTGGCAATTCACCACGCATCGCTCAGCAGAGCACCGATGGTACGCCAAGCAATTGCCCTAAGAACAACGCGATGCTAAGATGTTTCTGGAGGTAACAATGTCACTTGAAACACTAATCGGCGGGCTTTCTCGCGATGAGCAGATTGTCGCAATGGAACTACTTTGGAAACGTCTAACGACCGAAGATCCCGCTACTGCGCCACCGGAATGGCATCGAAGTGTTGTTGCCGAGCGCGTGGCGGCTATCGAGCGCGGAGAAGACGCTCTTTCTGATTGGGCTGACGTCAAAAAGCGACTTGCGGATCGTCTCCGATGAAAATCAAGATATCCGGTGGCGCCGAACGCGACATTGCGGATGGTTGCGATTTTTACGGCGACATCGATCCAAACCTAGCCATGTACTTCCATGACAGTATTTCTGCAGATATCGACTCGTTGCATCTGTATGCAGGAGTTCACGCCAAGGTGGACGGATGGCATTATACGTTCGCGTCTCGGTTTCCGTTTGTAATCTGGTACGGGGTCATAAACGATATCGTGGTTGTCTACCCGGTGCTGGACGGCAGGCGCGATCCAGACCGCAACGCACAGGCGCTGCGTCAACGGCGGCTCAAAAACGAATGATTTTATGACTAAGGGTTGCAGGCGAGGAATGAGAGTGTGTTTAAGTGATTGCTCGCAGTTGCTAATCGATAGGCTCCGAACAATCCAAGCAACGCTGCCGCAATTCCCAGAAGGATGAGGGTCCACGATGGCATTCCTGTAGGAATAATATTGGTCGCGAACAACGCCAGAGTGAGCATGCTGGTCAGAAATGCCCCAGCGATATCGATCAGGATAAGGGTACGGGGCGTTATCATAATGAGTTAACGGTTATGTATTATGAGGAGGTGAGCAGCACAGATAACATCATCAAGCCGATGATCGCTTCGACGAAGAATCCAACGATGTTTTCGCGAGAGCGACTTTTGTCGATGACTACCGACATCAATCGGGCTAGTGCAGCCCCACACCATGCTGTGCCAGCCACTTGAAATGCTGCCTCAGATTGAGTGAAGAGACATCCGGCTCCGAGAAATAAAAAGAAACCTCCATAGGTGGCTCTTAATTCCGAAACTCCGAGTGGACCATCTGGGTTGATCCCCAAGAGTCGACAGATTCGTTTTGGAAACAACAATCCTAGGGATCCAAGAAACAACGTGAGCATGGCTCCTAAATTAGCAATCACTGTCATCTGTCTTAGGTGCTGCCTAACCTGTATTGGGGTTCTCGTCGGATCGCATCATGTAGGCTGACCTTAAAGCGTAACGGCAACTCACCGCCAACCTTTTAACCTCGCCACCTCGGCCTCACGGGCTTTACGGATCTTTGTTTCTCGCGGTTGAGTTCAGAAAACCTCTCATGGCGAGCGAAGTACGGGCCTAGCCAACCGTCTTCATGGGGGAAGGCCATGGTCCATGCAAAGTTCTCGGGAAATACATACCAATCGGACAAGTAGCATTTCGTCGGACGTTGGTCGGTGACAAAAGCCACATCCCTATCGTTTGAAAGCACAATGTATTCGCTCACAATTTTAAGCTCGTACTGCGCCAGCGCCTCTTTCCCCATTGCGGAGGGGTAGCGATTTGCGCTGAAGGTATGCCA
>Ga0315907_10002041_pt1 | contig 26265 bp, 19 predicted proteins | sample LakEriMetagenome_3_FD_203525 | JGI IMG/M metagenome (GOLD analysis project Ga0315907, IMG submission 203525) | Freshwater fungal communities from buoy surface, Lake Erie, Ohio, United States - Buoy 12 MA123 | ecosystem: Environmental > Aquatic > Freshwater > Lake > Lake biofilm | place: USA...
TTCAAGCACTTTCCAACAGCCGAACACCTCGCGGTGACACACTTTGATGAACTTTTTCCCTACATCCGTACGGTCTCCTACCCCAACAACAAAACCAAACACCTCATTGGGCTTGGTAAAATGCTTCTTTCAGACTTTGGGGGGGAAATCCCATCTACTGTAGATGAGTTGGTCAAACTGCCTGGAGTGGGGAGAAAAACGGCTAATGTAATCACCTCCGTGATCTGGCAACAACCCAATATGGCAGTGGATACGCATGTGTACCGAGTATCCCGGCGCTTGGGATTGGTTCCGCTGACAGCCAAGACCCCGCTAGAAGTAGAAAAGCAATTGGTCAAGCATTTGCCTAAGGAACATATCCACAAGGCACACCACTGGCTGATCCTACACGGGCGGTATACCTGCCTAGCAAGAAGCCCCAAATGCAGTGCTTGTGCCATCACCCACCTGTGCAAATACTTCGTAAAAACGCACAAACCCAAAGACATGGGCTAAGGAAGATTTGCAAATGCTTTAATTTTTATTCAAAAAGCTAGTTTTCAGATGCGGTCCGTGGTCGGTATCCAGAATCTTTAAACAGTTTTTTTGCATCCGATTCCCGCATCAGTTCGGGTAAGGAAAGGTCCTGCTGAATCGCATACTCCTCCGCAATATTCCATCCAATCCAACGACCTATCCGACCAGGCGCATCCATACTGATGGCATCTGTGCTTGGAGCCTCCCCAATGTACTTTCTGATCTCGAAGGGATTGGTTTCAAACAAGAGTTCGTTTTCTATAAAATGCGTCCAAATGAGGTCTTCATTGTCCCAGCAAGCCTGAATTTGTTCGGGCGTGTACCCAATTAAGTATTGATCCGAGGTGCAGGGAAGGATGGATTTGACAAAATGGTAGGCCTTCCCGTAGTAGACCATTTCCGCCAAAAGGGTATTGTCCTTGGGGTCAATTTCATTGTATCGCGATGAAATCGCCAACACAATCATCGGAACTAGGTACTTTCGTTCGTAACGGGAAGCGATGTACTTGGGCAAATCCGGTTGAAATACATGGTCACTCGGCAAAAAATAATCCAGGCCGATCACCAAGATGTCTTCTTCTACCAGAAGATCCAGGCCAAATCCAGAGACATAGGTGTACACCTTAGGGGCTTTAAAGTCGGGGTAATAACTTTTCAAATAGGCAAATGCCTGTTCCAACTCCACTTTGATGTCGGAAACATCTGCAAACTCCTTAGCCACGGCGGCATTCAGGGCTTGAAAAGTGGAATCCTGATTTGCGCGCAGCAGTTCCTGCGCCAAAGAGTCTGCATTGGGGTAGGACCCCTGTTCCATTACCTTGTCTGCTATTTCTGGGTATTTTTCAAGGAGAAAAAGAAGGTCTTCGCCACTTTTTGCTACAAAAAACTCCTGTTCCAAACGATGAATTTCTACGTCTTCTCGCTCCTCCAAACGCTCCTCGTCTAGGCTACAGGTGGAGTCTGAAGATTGACAAGAAAAAAGACCTAGAATTACTACTAGAAAGAGGTATCGGCGCTGCATGAATGGAATTTTTAGCAAGTTAACCAAAGCAAGACAAATCTGTATCGCTCGAGGAACCTAGGTTGGGCCAAGATTTCAGTACCAAAATTCCTCGTAATTGGTTTGAAATGAGACCTCAAAACGGATTCTCTTTCCGTCAAATCTGTCAATACATTTGGTATAATTAAGAATTAAACGGATTTTTATGCATTAGATTCTACTATACCCTACGGGATTTCCTATTCACAATGAACTCTTTACATAAAATTACCTACTTTTTAGTTTTATCCTGCCTTTTGGCTGTGGCACCGATTGCTCTTTACGCGCAATCCACTACCGACATTACGGCGATTCGGGTAGATCAACTCAGTGATGATCAAATCGAAGAATTGGTTAAGCGCGCACAAGATGCCGGACTAAGCAGTACAGACTTCCTAATGATGGCTCAAATGCGAGGCATGCCTTCTGGAGAAGTTGAAAAACTTCGCAATCGAATTGAAGGACTTAGTACAGGATCGAGTAAATCCCGCTCAACGAATGTTTCCAAAAGATCCGCTCGAGAGCAAATAGACTTAAATGACATTACCCAGGGACTGATGGAAGCCCAGGAGTTGGTGGAGACAGAAGAGGCAGACAGCCTCCTGTTTGGTAGCAAGTTGTTTTTCCAGAAAAATCGCAAACTTAGTTTTGAGCCGAGTTTGAATCAAGCGACTCCCAAAAATTACATTCTAGGGCCAGGTGACCTCATCTATGTGGATATCTACGGACAGTCGGAGAAATATTACGAGGCCACTGTCAATCCAGAAGGCTCTATCTTATTGGATAATATCGGGTTAATTTCTGTTTCTGGCAAAACGATTGAAGCGGCTGAAGGAATCATCAAAAACCGAGTGTCTGCTTTCTATACTGGGCTTAGCGGGTCCAATCCGAGCACCTTCCTTCAAGTCACACTAGGGAATGTCAAAACCATCAAAGTACATATTTTGAATGAGGTTCGCTTGCCCGGAACCTTTACCTTGAGTGCTTTCTCAACGGTTTTCAATGCTCTTTATGCGGCCGGGGGCCCTTCCGATAATGGAACCCTTCGCGCAATCCAACTGATCCGTAACAATAAAAAAATCGCAGAAATTGATGTGTATGACCTACTCATCAATGGAACGGCAAATTTAGACGTGCAACTCCAAGACCAAGATGTCATCTTGGTTAATCCCTACCTTGCCCGAGTGAGAGTCCTTGGGGAAGTAAAGCGGCCACTTATTTTTGAAGTGACTCCAGATGACAATTTAGAAGATATAATCCGCTATGCAGGAGGCTACACAGACCTAGCCTTTAAAGATCGTATATCGATTTCTCGAATTAGCGGAAATCAACGCTCCATCTCAGATGTCTATCAAAACCAACAGGGGCTTTTTAACTTGAAGGGAGGAGATGAAGTGACTGTAGGAAGAATTATTGACCGCTACAGCAACCGAATTCAAATTAAAGGAGCGGTGTTTAGACCAGGCATCTTTTCCTTGACCGAAGGGCTTACCCTGACCCAGCTCATTAAAAATGCCGACGGACTCAAAGGAGATGCCTACACCCAGCGAGCAAGCATCTTGCGCACCAAGGGTGACTTAAGTGCCGAAGTACTGGAAGTCAATCTTCAAGCCGTCCTTGCTGGTAGCCAAGCAGATGTTCTCCTGCAGCGCGAAGATGTGGTGCGCATTTCAAGCATTTACGATGTGCAAAACGAGCGGTACATCCAGATTTTGGGAGAAGTAAAGCGCCCCGGAACCTATCCCTATGCTGAAGGGATGACTCCTGAAGAATTGATTTTAACTGCCGGTGGACTCCAAGAATCCGCTAACCTAAATGACATTGAAATTGCTAGAAGGCTTGAAGATTCTGATGGGGGCACGCTTTCAGACATCTTGACCACAGCAGTCAACTCTGACCTGTCTTTCAACCCAAATGCCATTGCTTTGCAGCCTTTTGATCAAGTAATTGTGCGCAAGCGGGCCAATTTTACCATGCAGCGACTTGTTTCAGTTGAAGGTCAAGTAAACTCTCCCGGAATTTTTGCCATCCAAACGAGCGTAGATCGAATCTCCGACCTTGTCAAAAGAGCAGGAGGAGTCAACCAATTTGCCTACACCAAAGGAGCTACCTTAATTCGAAAGACAGAGTTTTTTAACACAGAATCCGAACAGGTTCGTAGACAGAAAAACTTAGAGGCCCTACGTCTATTGCTTAAAGACAATCCCACCAATCCCGAAGCGCAAGAGGAATTGTTGAAGCGCCTCTTTAGAGATTTGCCTCAAGAAAAAGTGGAGAAAAAAGACTCCATTGCCAACGATGCCAAGCGAGAGTCTTTGGATCAAATTGCGGCAGAAACCCCAGGGGTAGCGGTAAAAATTAAAGAATCGGAAGCTGTAGCCATCAACCTCGAAAAAATTCTTGCCAATCCGGGTTCTGAGGAAGATCTGGTGCTCGAAGAGGGAGACATCCTCAATGTTCCCAAACTCCTACAGACTGTTCGTCTACGAGGTGACGTAGTCTATCCGACTACTTTGAGACACGAGCAAGGGCGAGGTCTCCGGTATTACATCAATGGTGCCGGTGGTTTTGATAGACGCGCCAATCGGAAACAAACCTACGTGGTCTATGCCAATGGTGCGGTCAAGCGCACCAAAGGGGTTTTCGGAATTCGTAGCTACCCTTTAGTAGAACCTGGAGCGGAAGTCATCATTCCAAGCAAAGGTCCTAAAACGCCACTTCGTCTAGGAGAGTTGGTGGGAGTCACCACTGGACTGGCCACCTTGGCCTTAGTACTCTCTCAAATCAACCAACAGTAAACCAATGAGCGGAACATCTCACTTTTCTAACTCTCAATTTACCTTGAAAGAGGTGGTCCAAAACTTGATCCATTGGGTCAAATTTTTCGGCTCTAAGTGGAAAGTCCTAATGGTATCCATCGTAATTGGGGCAGGGATGGGTGCGGGATATTCTCAACTCAAAGACCCTGTTTTTCATGCGGAAACCTCTTTCGTTTTGGAGGAAGAAGGAATGGGGGGTATTGGACAAATGTCAGGGGTCGCAAGCCTCCTTGGTGTTAATTTGGGCGGCATAGGAGGAACGAATGGTCTTTTTCAAGGGGATAACATTATGGAGTTGTATCGCTCTGACCGAATGTTGGAAGAGACCCTATTGAGTCCTTTTGACAAAGAAAGTTTATTGATCGATCGCTTTATTGAATTTGAAGAATTGGAAAGTAAATGGTCCTCCACCATCGACTTGTCAAAGCTGACTTTTTCAAGTTCCAAAGAAAATCATGGGGTCAAGCAGGACTCAGTAATCAAGGAAGTCGCAAAGATTATCCGAGAAAAACAACTGGTAGTCCTCAAGCCGGATCGAAAGTTGAGCATCATCCAGGTCAATGTCTCTTCCAAAGATGAAGCTTTTGCTAAACTTTTCAACGAAACGTTAGTGAGCAAAGTGAATACCTTTTACTTGGAGACTAAAACCAAAAAAACAGGTGAAAACCTCCGTATTTTACAAATGCAAGCGGATTCGGTTCGCGCAATCCTGGATCAAAGTTTAGGCACCTTGGCTGCTGAACAAGATCGTATTCCAAATGCCAACCCTCTACTAAGTACTGCAACTGTCAATGGGCGAAGAAAGCAGGTAGATGTACAAACCAGCGCAGCAGTTTTCCAAGAAATTGTAAAAAATCTGGAGATGGCTAAAATCAACCACCGAATCAACACCCCTTTAATTCAATTGATTGATTCTCCTAGGCTGCCCTTAAAAAGATTTGAGATGGGATTGGTAAAGGGAATGGTTTATGGGGCCATCATCTTAGGTATCATAGCCCTTAGTTTTCTATATCTGAGAAGAATCTATCAAAAGCACTTGCAGGAAGACTAAATCCAAGCTTCCCTTATTGAAAAAATGAATCTGTTGATCTCCTCCGTAAATTTTATCTGAAATACGTTCTTTCAGAATCTTCTTTTGCCACCGATTAACCTGTCTTCAAATGTATTGACTCCTAAAAATAATATCCCTCTGTAAATTCAAAGGATAGGAGTTCGCTATTTATGGGTTTTTTAGCTTACCCCTTACCTTGCAGATTTGGTCAAAATCTTCGGTAAGAATAATCCATTTTAAATTTGATTTGCGAAAATGGTGAAGTCAAGGATTAGAAAAAGTTGGAGCAAATGGGTGAGGGTATTTAAAGTCTAAGATGTATTTAGTATTACCTCTATTCTAAATTTCAAAAATTGTTTTACACTACTTTGTTATACACTTGAACTATAATAACAAAAACATTTTTCAACTATGAATTTTGCAATAGTAGGTGCAGGATTTTCAGGAGCTGTTCTTGCAAGAGAACTTGCATTAAAGGGACACGATATTACCATTTTCGAATCTCGTAATCACATCGCTGGCAATTGCCATACAAAAAGGGATCCTGATTTTGGTATTATGATTCATACCTACGGGCCTCATATCTTTCATACGGACAATGAAGTAGTCTGGAATTATGTTAATAAGTTTTCAGAATTTGTCCCATACATCAATAGAGTAAAGGCAGTATACAAAAATCAAGTATTTTCTTTACCAATAAATTTACATACGATTAATCAGTTTTTTCAAAAAACATTTAATCCAAAAGAGGCTGAATTATTTTTAAATTCAATTGGTGAAAAAAATATAAAAACACCACAATCGTTTGAAGAACAGGCATTAGCGTTTTTAGGTAAAGATCTGTATGAAGCATTTTTTAAAGAGTACACTTTAAAACAGTGGGGAAAACATCCAAATCAACTTCCTGCAGGTATTCTTAAAAGACTACCCGTGAGGTTTAATTACGATGATAATTATTTTAACCACCGTTTTCAAGGCATCCCAAAAGAAGGCTACACTTCCCTAGTTGAATCGATGCTGAATCAACCAAACATTAAAGTGCTTTTAAATTGTCCATTTAATAAAAATCATGGAGAAAGTTTTGACCATGTTTTTTATACTGGGCCAATTGATGGGTGGTTTAATTATAGTCAAGGAAGATTAGGATATCGAACTCTTGATTTTGAAAGAGAAAATCACGACGGGGATTTTCAAGGCTGCGCAGTAATGAATTATTGCGAAAAAGAGGTTCCTTATACCCGAATTACTGAGCATAAACATTTTTCACCTTGGGAAAAGAATTCCAAAACTATTATTTTCAAAGAGTATAGTCGTGATTGCGAAAAAGATGATGTGCCATTTTATCCTATTCGACTGTTAGACGAGAAACAAGTCCTTCACCGATATATTGATCTGGCGAAAAATGAAAAAAAAGTAAGTTTCTTAGGGAGATTAGGAACATACCGGTACCTTGATATGGATGTAACTATTGGTGAAGCTTTGGACGCAGTCGATATAATTGATCGAAAACTAAAATTAAATGCGGAGATTCCTCCATTTTTTATTGACGCATTATGAGTCTAATTCCAGTTTTTAAATTCAAAAATCATTCGGTTCTACTGACTAATATATTCTCACTAGGAACAATTCAATTAGTCAATTACATCCTTCCTCTTTTAACAGTGCCCTATCTGGTTAGAATACTTAAACCAGAATATTTCGGGCTAATTGCTTTTTCAACAGCTACAATTACCTATTTCGTAATGCTGACGGATTATGGATTCAATCTCTCTGCCACCAGACAAATTTCCATTCATAGAAAAAACTTAAAAAAAATAAATGAGATTTTTAACTCTACTATATTAATTCAAGCGGCTTTATTATTCATTAGTTTTATTATTCTAAACACCCTCATTTTAACTTTTGAAATATTCTCAAAAAACTGGGAACTTTATTATATCTCCTTCGGAATGGTAGTAGGACATTTTTTGTTTCCTGTGTGGCTATTTCAAGGATTAGAAAAAATGAAATACATTACAATAATTAATGTCATTACTAAGATCACATTAACTTTACTTGTATTTATAGTTGTTAAAAAGCAAGAAGATTACTTGTTGGTGCCGATATTAACATCATCGAGTTTTATTGTTTCTGGGATTTTTTCCTTAATCATAGCCAAATATTATTTTAAAATTTCCTTTTTTTTACCCAAAAAGGAAATGGTTTTATCTCAACTCAAAAAAGGGTGGTTTTTCTTTAGCTCAAACTTATCTGTAAGCCTATTTACAACTTCTACTACTTTTATTCTAGGAGTTTTTACTACTAATCAAAGCGTAGGATTATTTGCAGCTGCCGACAAAATAATAACAGCAATAAAAGGATTGAACTCTCCGATATCACAATCAATCTATCCCATTGTAAGTAAAAAAATTGTAGAAAATAAAAGAGAAGGCATTTCCTTTATTCTAAAATCTGGGAAAATAATCATCTTCTTTAATCTGATATTTTCTATTTTGCTATTTATACTTTCCGAGCCAATCTGCGATTATATTTTAGGCGATGATTATCAAGAATCAATACATCTATTAAGGATAATGTCGTTTTTACCTTTAATAATTGTTACTAGCAATATATGTGCTGTTCAAGGATTGTATAATCTGGGCAAAGCTTATCTTGTAAGTAGATACTTAATTATAATAGGCATTTCCCATTTAGTTTTAATTTTTTTGCTTATTCCTCCATTTGGTGTTTATGGTGCCGCAACCAGCGTGGTAATAACTGAAATTTTCGGAACCTTATTTTCAATTTATTATTTCAAAAAAGAAATTAAATTAGTTATATGAGAACCATTTCAATCGCGGCTATTGTTGTAACTTTTAATCGAAAAAAACAATTGTTGGAATGTTTGAATGGATTAATTAATCAAACTCGAACTTTAAATGCCATTTTTATTATAGATAATTCTTCTAGCGATGGCACAGAAATGGAGTTATATAATAATGATTATATAAAAGAAATTCCAACACAAAAAGAGAAGGACATTTTTAAAACTGAAAGACTCCTACAAAGTTCCTCAAAAAAAAAGGGTGAAAATCTAAAAATTGTATATCTGAGATTACCTAGGAATGAAGGAGGAGCAGGTGGGTTTTACGAAGGAATTAAATTAGGACATGAACTTGGCTTTGACTGGCTATGGTTAATGGATGATGACGGATTACCGGAAAAACAGGCATTAAAGCATTTATTGTTGTTTTCTGAGCGGGCACATTTTATTAATTCACTAGTTATTGACATTGAAAATAAAACTGAATTAAGTTTTGCCTTAAAGGCTAACAATTCAGAAAACAACCTTAAAACAATCAATGATGCAATCCAAAGTGCTTCCGATGGGCTTATCTACAATCAAGCAAACCCATTTAACGGCACTTTAATTTCTAAAGAATTAATTTCAAAAATTGGTTTTCCTAAAAAGGAGTTTTTTATTTGGGGTGATGAAATAGAGTATCAATTAAGGGCTGAGAAGTCCAATTTGGGAATTGCAACAGTTGTTTCAGCACTACATTTTCACCCAAAAGCCAATACAAAAATTCATAAAATTCCTTTTTTTAAACATGAGATTTCTTGGTCGGGAATTCCAATAAAGGATTATTGTTGCATTCGGAATATTGCATATATACACAAAAAACATTATCCCAAATCTGTTGTTACGACGATTTTTAAATATCTTATTTTCTTTTTGTTTAAAGGAGATGTTACAACTAGTTTGTTTTGTATTAAAGCAACTTACGATGGGGTTTTTGAAAAATGGGGACAAGAAAGAAAGTATCTTTACAAGGACAATTCATAGAAATGATATTGATAAAAAATTACTGCAATAACCATATGATTTCAGTTGAAAATCATTGATCAATCAGGATCCTGTTAATTTTTTTTCAAAGAGCTGAAAAAATTCTCAAGAAAGAAAGAGAACAATTTACCATTTTACAAATAGAAATACTCCAATGCCACCATTGAACTTAGTGGTTTCAAAATGCGTAACTCCACAAAATTCAGTCCGCCAAAAGTAGCAATCATCCTCGTCAACTGGAACGGATATGACCTGACAAGAGCCTGCTTGGAATCTCTAAAGGAACTGCATTACGCCAATTTTCAAACTGTTTTGGTAGACAATGGTTCGGTAGACGGTTCGGGGGAGAAATTGAAAACCGAATTTCCTGAGATTACGCTGCTTAGCAGTCTTGAGAATATTGGATTTACAGGAGGCAACAACCTTGGAATACAATGGGCATTGGATCATTCTTATGATCAGGTGCTTTTGTTGAATAATGACACCCTTGTAGAACCTGATTTTCTAGATCCCTTGGTTTCTTTTTTAGAACAAAACCCAGATTATGGCGCGGTGCAACCCAAAATCATGTTTGAAGCGGAACGTGACAAACTATGGAATGCAGGTGGAGGATATTTCAAGGGGTTGGAAATGACTTGGTCCATTGGAAGTGGAAAAACAGATGAGGGCCAATTCGATCAGGAAAAAGATACCCATTGGATTACAGGATGTGCATTTCTAGTGAGGTCGGCAGCAATCAGACAGGCGGGAATGTTGGAAAATCGATTTTTTGCCTATTACGAAGATGTCGAGTGGTCCTTTCGAATCAAAAAATCGGGGTTCCGACTTCGTTACCTTCCTCAATCCAAAATTTACCATGTCGCAGGAGGTTCCTCCAAAAAAATCAAAACCAAAGAAGGTATCGTTCCTCCAATTCTCCACTATTACCGGACTAGAAACCACCTCTTTTTAATCCGAAGCCATTCAAATCCAGTAACCTTTGTATTAAGTTTGTTCTACCAAACTCTAAAAAATGCTTCTTTCATTCTGTATTTGGGATTAAATGGTCGGTTCCAAAAAGTAAATGCAATTTTAAAAGGACATTATGAAGGCCTTTTTTCCAAATGAAAACCATTTAATGACAAGTCTCAACACCCAATTATTCCCAGATATTGAAGCCTACTCCAAAGAAAGCGGGTTAAGTCCCGAAGTCCTGGAAGAAGCATTTAAGATTGAAAATCATTACCATAAATTGTTGGTTCAGGAAGAAGATGCCAAAAAAAGAGAGGGCTTATACAATGAATTCTATTCCAACCTCCTTCAATTTTACGGCAGAACAGCAAAAGAAGACAGTTCGCTTGAAGAAAGAATAGCCTCCAAAGATCCACAGGTTACACTTTTTGAAAAAGAGCTGAAAGGAAAATCCATCATCGATTTTGGTTGTGGAGAAGGCTATTTTTTAATGAACATCCAAAAAAAACTCTCCTATAAAAAGCTTACTGGGGTGGATGTGTTTATTCCCGAAACCCTCAAAAATCATCCGAGTATTCAGTTCATTTCCTCCAGCATCATCAATTTCAGAACCGAAGAAAAATTTGAACTAGCCTTTTCAGACAATGTAATCGAGCACCTTTCACCATTGGATTTGATGGATCATCTTCGGTCAGTATATGAGAGCTTGGTGCCTGGAGGGAAATTCATCTTGGTGATGCCAAATCGGCTTTTTGGGCCGATGGATGTTACTCGAATTATCGACAATTCCAACTCGGGACGGATACAAGCACAAGGAGGGCATCTCAATGAGTCCTCTTACCATGAGATGGTGGGAGCGTTGCGAGAAACCGGGTTTAATAATTTTCAAACGGTACTCCCAATCCCAAAATTCAAATACAGTACGTTTAAAAACAACAGGATAAAGACGGACTGGATCATCGGCATTGAGCAAAGTAAGTTTTTATTGAATATATTCAGGGGTATAAAAGTCAAGGGAAGGTGTCCTGTGAGGTTTACAGTGACCTTGATCTGTCAAAAGCCTGAACTGCATTGATCGCTCAAACACTTTTTATTTTAGCACTTTTGGGTTATGCGCTGCTGCTGCACTTCACGCTGAAGGCCATGGTCTTCAAGGGAAAGTGGGAGTACCTGGTGTTTTTTTTGGCGGCCTACCTGCCCTTTCATACCACCTTTTTAAGTGTTTTATTTCAGGCAACAAATTCCCAACTGCCAATCCCCTTGTTCCAATTGGCCAAGGACTTGGTGGTCATCGGATCTGTGCTGATTTTTGTACTCTACAGACGAAAGATTTTTGAGTATCCCATTCGCTTCCAAAGAGTGGAATGGCTCTTTTTGGCATTTATTGGGTTGGCATTTATTTTTCTTTTATTGCCTCTAGAGGGCCCCAGTTTTGTGGAAAAAGCCCTTTATTTCAAAAACATCCTCATTCCTGGCCTGGTATTTTTCGTAGGTAGAAACACCAATTTTGAGGATTTTGAAGTCAAAAGATTGTTTCAGATCATTTTTGTGATTGCGACTTCTGCATTCGTGGTCAATCTCTTTGAAACATTTATCGGTTTCCACTTACAAACCTTTACGGGGTATGCGCTATTCAATTATGGCATTTACGATATGGAACCTTCTGGAAATTTTGGGTTGTCCTGGACCTTCGAAACCCAAGCCATGACCAAGAGACTGGCCTCTTTTTTTGCAGATCCTTTGGAGTTGGCTAGTTCCGTACTTTTAGGTTTTGCGGCAGGGCTAATCTGGTTTTTGACGTCCAAAAGAGAAGAAGGGTTTCCGTTTATTGTGGTCATGATCTGCTCCATGGGCAGCCTATTTTTTTCAAGTTCAAGAGCCGCATTTGGAGCTTTTTTTATCATGTTGTTTTTTATTGCAGTGATTTTTAAGCTTTATCGGTTGATCTTATTTGGTTTCGGTCTGGGCGCCGCATTTGTCATCTTCGTTGTATTATTTGCTTCTGAAGACTTCTATTATTTCGTAATAGATACCCTAACATTCCAAAATGCCTCTAGTGTAGGCCATGTATTGGAATGGCTAACTGCCATTGACTCCATGATCGAAAATCCCTTAGGCGTGGGATTGGCCATGAGTGGGAGCGCAGGGAGTGTAGATGCAGAAGCAAAGATAGGTGGAGAGAACCAATACCTGATTTACGGAGTACAGATGGGGTTTTTAGGAATGTTTTTATACATTTTTCTTTTAGTGTTTTCCATAAGCCAGTCCATTCAGGTTTTCAGACTTACTGAAAACGTCATGACAGCACGAATTGCTTTTACAGCTGCGGCTGTGAAAACAGGGCTTTTATTGCCTCTTTTCACGTCCAACGCAGAACTGTTTGCCTACGTAAGTTGGATCACTTGGTGGATGGTAGGGTATGCCATGAACGAATACTCCAAAATCAAAAATGAAGAAGCATAGGCCAAAAGTAGTGGTGGATGTATTTTACCTGTATGTGGCACAAACAGGGATCAAAACCTATATAGTTACCCTTTGCGATGAGATTCTTAAAAAAAACAACAGCGATTTTGAGTATATCATCAGCCCCAACTACCAGAAAGTAAAGCAAAATCAATTCTTTCGAGGAAAAACAGACAAGTGGAAAAACATCCTTTTTCAACTGCTCTATTTCTTCAGAAAACAGGTGATATTGCCCATACTCTCTTATTACCACCAAGCAGTGATCGTCTTCAGTCCTGACATTTTAAGCCCGATTTTCGCTAAAGGAAAAAAAGTTTCCGTTGTCCATGACACCTGTTTTTGGGATACTCCTGAACATTACCAACCTCTTTGGTTGAAGTATTACCTCTATTTTTTAGAAAAAGGATTGCAAAAAAACGGGAAAATCATCACAATAACCCAGTTTTCTAAAATGCGGTTGCACCAATTGCCTACTTTTAAATCTATTCCAATAAAGGTGGTTTATCAGGCTTCTGGGCTTTCGGACAGCTTAGCCCTTTCGGATTTGACATCGACTATACAAAAAGACTATTTTCTTCATGTCGGAGTATTGGAGAAAAGGAAAAACCTAAGTTTACTAATCCAAGCATTTGATAAACTTACAAAAATGGAGGGCTATGAAAGCCACCGTTTGGTGCTGGTCGGCCAAAGAGGTCCCCGAGAAACTTTAGATGATTACGATCATTTGGTGGAATTGGTCACCACCCTGGAATTGACTGATAAAGTCGATTTCACAGGATATGTAAGCCAAGAGCAATTGGCGTCTTATTTCCAGCATGCCTTGGGCTATGTTTTCCCTTCCACAAATGAAGGGTTTGGATTGCCGGTATTGGAAGCTTTCTCCTTTGGGCTGCCCGTCATCATTTCACGTCAGGGGGCTTTGATGGAAGTGGCGGGTGATGCGGCTTTGATTTTGGAAAAAAATGAGGAGGAATCCCTTTTTCAGTCCATGAAACTTTTGGTAGATGATCCTGGTCTAAGAAAGAAATTGGGAGAAAAAGGGAGAATCAGGTTGCAGGAATTTTCGGCGGAGAAGTTTTTTCTATCTTTAGAACAGGCCTTTAAAGAAATTTTGAAGGAGTGATTTTATCAATTCCTACATCGACTTCAACATATAGAAACAAAGATGGGTATTGGAATCATCAACCAAGTATGGAGCAACTAGGGTAGTGGTGATGACGGAAGAAAAAGAATTATCGACTATTTTTCTAAAGATCGTTACCTTAAAAATTTTGAAGTGATAGGAGTAGACTTTATCAGAAAATGCGTGAATAAATGGTAAGCAAGCCGTCACCAATTGATTTAAAAATAGCCATCATGGGCGCGAAAGGCTACCCCTACGTATATGGTGGCTACGATACCCTGGTGAAAGAATTGGGTGAACGCCTCGTAGCAAAGGGGGTCTCTGTGCGGGTCTACAACCACCGATCCTTGTTCCCGAATCGTCCTCGATTCGTCAATGGAATTGAGTGCATCTACACCCCCGCCATAGAAAGCAAGAACCTCACGCAACTGAGCCATACTTTTTTTTCCATGCTCCATGCTTGCTTTTCGGATGTGGATGTGATTTTTGTGGTCAATTCGGGTAATGGCCCTTTCGGATGGCTTGCTCGGATTTTTGGCAAGCCTACGGCCATCAACGTAGACGGGCTCGAATGGCTTCGTCCCAAGTGGAAGGGCTGGGGAGCACGGTACTTTAAATGGGCTTCCAAGATGGCTACCCGCTCCTTTGACCAGATTATCAACGATTCCGATGAAATGCGACGGGTATACCTGGAAGAATTTCAGAAAGATTCGGTCGTGATTGCCTACGGGGCCAATCCCAAGGAGGATGTGGAGGATAGCCCTTTGCAAGCCTGGAACCTCCGCTCACGGGAGTATTACCTGATTGTGGGTCGCTTGATTCCAGACAACAATGCCGACCTGATCCTAGAGGGATTCCTTCAATCCAAATCAAACAAGCCCCTCGTCATCGTGGGCGACGCTCCTTTCTCGGATACCTGGGCTCAGCAAGTCAAGATGCAGGAGGGACCTCGCGTCCTGTTTACCGGCTATGTCACCGACCCTCTGGTCCTGGCTTCCCTCTATTCGCATTGTTACTCCTATTTTCATGGGCATGAATTCGGAGGAACTAACCCGGCCATGCTGAAAGCCTTGGGCTATGGCTGCGCCATTCTGGCCTTAAACACTCCCTTTAACCAGGAGATGCTCCAAAATGGAAAGCATGGTTGGTATTTCGAAAAAACACGTGAGGCCGTTCAGCAACTCGTAGAAAAAGCCGAGTCAGGGGCCGCTGAACTTCAGGAATTGCGGCAAACTGCTCGTCAAGGGCTTACTGAGAAGTATTCCTGGGATCGGGTAACCGACCAGTACCTGGAAGTTTTCCACAGACTTGCCAAAAAATAATTCGTTTTTTCACGCGGATCTATACGAAAAAAAATCTGCGTGAATACCTCTTCTAAAGTGGATTAACGGAGAAAACTCCAAGCCAAGATTCTACTTCGCTTATTTCCTTGTCCCATTTCGATTACGCGTTGAGACTTTACTCCTGCTTTTTCAAGTTGTCCCTGGAAGTAAGATAGATGTGTGCTTTTGGAAACCAGTACCGTAAACCAGCCTACCTGCGATTGAAAGTTTACACTCTCCTGAATCATTCTACCGATAAATCCAATTTCCCCTCCAACAGTCCATAACTCGGTTGCCTGACCCCCAAAATTCAATATTGGGTCAGCAGGGGCATCCCCTTTGAGGTTTTTGATTTTCCGTTGACTCCCCTGTCTAGCCATGTCGGCAGACTCATGGAAGGGAGGATTGCATATGCTCAGCTCGAAAAATTCTCCTTCTTCGATGACGGATTGAAAAATTACCGATGGATCCGCCTGGTACCGCAGCGCTACCTTGTCCACCAACCTTGAATTGGAAGAGATAATTTCTGCTGCATTGGACAGGGCCTGAAACTCAATTTCAGTGCCGACAAAATTCCACCCAAAAAGGCTCGTTCCCAAAATGGGATAAATCAGGTTGGCGCCGGTTCCTACGTCTAACACCCGTATTTCAGAGCCCTGAGGAACTTTTCGGTCGTGATCCCGAGCCAGAAGGTCTCCCACATGAAGGACATAGTCTGCCCTACCAGGAATCGGTGGACAGAGGTATCCCTCGGGGATATCCCAGTAACTTATCTCGTAGAAGTGAAGCAACAGGGCTTTGTTGAGCAACTTGACCGCACTAGGATTGGCAAAATCAATGCTTAGTTGCCCATAGGCATTGGTAAATATGACCTCCTTCAATTCCGGGACCGTCTCTGCCAAGGCAGGGAGATCATAGCGTCCTTGATGGAGATTTCGGGGATGGAGACCAGCCCCTTTTTCTTTGGATTTCATGGGTTCAGCCTAAATGGGCCCACATCAAAAGATGCGGTTTCGGAATTTTTCAGTAGGAAGGCGATCCAGGTGGATCAAGTGACCGTTTACCACCGCATGCGTTGGCTTCCCTTCTCGGGTTAAGAAAAAGTTGGGTACCGCGCCCGTGGTCCATCCTCCGGAATACTTGTCGCTACTTTTCAACACCACCAACGGGAGGTCGTGCAACTGTCTTGGGCTACCTTGTTTCACTTTGATGGCCATAAAGCCCTGACGCAGGAGTTCCATCGCTTTTTCAAGGGTGACCTCTTTTACGCTTTCAAAAGAAGTAGGGTACACCTTGCCTTCCTGATACTTCAGCCCAGTGGCATCTAGGGTTTCCATCCCAAAAAACACTTGCATGTCCCCCAAATCCTCCACCGAGCCCGCAAGGAAATATCCTCCAGTAGACTCTGTTTCCCGTCTTCGGATGGCTAGGTCTACCGGATACCAGTTTCCATTGACGGGCACCTGTACCTCGTCGATTACCAAATCCATCAACTGAAACCCGTTGTCAGGAATGGCAAAATATTCCGCCGTCTGATACTTTGTATAACTCTTGGTAGCGATGGAATGCAGCGCATTCAAGAGAATCATAAAGTTGATCTTACGGATTTCTTGCTTTTCAGTATCTCCGATTAAGCCCCCAGATTCAATCAGAATGGTGCTCGTACCCCATTTCTGAATGTTATCCCCAAAGGCTCTTGGCTCAAAGGCGTCGTCATACTTACCCACTTGGCCAGGAATCAATTCCTGCAGAAGTTCGTTCATCCCTGCAATGGTCTGCATGGCCCTTTCACGAACCTCATTGATCTCCGTGGCTTCGTTGTATGCCGGTGCCAACAAGGAAATGCTTGCCTGCTTTGGGGTGTTGACGACGTTGTAGTAAATCTGTTGGTCGTGAAGGTTGAATCCAAACTCGGGTTCAAAGTCATCTCGCACTTTTTTCAAGATGACCGCCTCCGGCGAAATCAGCGAAATCGCATCTCGGTTGAGGTCGATGTCCAAGGCATTTCTCCGCTTGAACGCATCTGCCCCATCCGGATTGAGCATGGGGATAAACTTGAGTTGCAACTGGGATCGAAGTAAGTCCCGCAATTCCTGGTGAGCGTCGCCTTTTCCTTCCAGAAAATTAAATAGATCAAACAAGGCCATGGTCGCCGTACTCTCGTTGCCATGCATCTGGGACCAAAGCATCACTTTGGTCGTACCAGTTCCCCAGTCCAAAGCAGAGATTGACTTCCCCATGACCGATTTTCCGAGCGCGTTAACCTGAAATTGAGCCGCGTGCTTTTGGATCAAGGGCTGCAAGTCCGCATGAGTAAATCGACGATGCGTAATTGCCGGCTCACGGTACGATTCATAGGCCGAGGCCAAATCTGCGGCTTTCAAGCCTGGCGCCTCCGTTTGGGCTTGAGCAAAACTTAGGCTCATGCCCAAAAAGAGTAACGGTACAAAAAGGCTCTTTTTCAAACCAATCCAATGGGGATGCATATCTTTTGTGGTATTTTGAATTAAAACTAGGGAAAGGACTGCAATAATTCCCCCTATTTTTGTCAAACCCAAAAAAATCATGCCATGAATTTACATGTCCAAGGCTTTGACCTTCCCCTGAAGCACCGCTTTACCATCGCCCATCAAAGCCGGGAGGTGCAGGAAACCCTAATCGTCCGGTTAGAAGACGAAGGACTGTATGGCCTAGGGGAGTCTACTACGAACCCCTTCTACGGCATTACCTTGGACAACATGCAGGAGGCATTGGAAAAGTTCAAGCCTATACTTTTGGGAGGGGGATGGACGACTCCGGCTGAATTATGGGAATTGGGAAAAGAAGTTTTCCAATCGAACCCCTTTGCACAATGCGCACTTGACTTGGCTGCCTGGGATTTGTACACCAAAAAGCAGGGGAAAAAACTCTACGAATACTTGGGCCTAAATCCTGCCCAAATACCAACCACCAACTTTACCATCGGAATCGATACAGTCGAAAAAATGTGTGCCAAGCTAAAGGAAGTAGACTGGCCCATTTACAAGATAAAATTGGGTACTGCGCATGACTTGGAGATCGTTCGCGAACTCCGAAAGCATACCCAATCCATCTTCCGCGTGGATGCCAACTGTGCCTGGACGGTCGAACAAGCCATTGCCTATTCTGAGGAGTTGGCTGATCTTGGGGTCGAATTTATCGAGCAGCCTTTGGCAAAAGATAACCTAGAGGGAATGAAAGAGGTGTATGCGCAGTCCAAACTTCCTGTCATGGCAGATGAAAGTTGCATCCACGAAAGCGATGTTGAAAAATGCCAGGGTAGATTTCATGGGATCAACATCAAATTGGTCAAAGCCGGGGGCATTACCCCTGCCCTACGCATGATCCAGCAAGCCAAAGCCTTGGGCATGAAGACCATGGTGGGCTGCATGACCGAGTCCTCTGTTGGAATTAGTGCAATCGCGCACATTGCTCCCTTGCTGGACTATGTCGACATGGATGGGGCCATGCTCTTGGCCAAGGATCCTGCGCGAGGCGTGCAGATCTCTCCTACAGAAGTGTGTTTCCCTGCAGGTCCTGGAATCGGAGCGGAATTGGTTTCTTAGGCTTCGCCTACGATCAATTTAAACCCTTCTCCATGCACCGTGATGATTTGCACTCGAGGATCGTCCTTCAAAATTTTTCGGATTTTGCTCAAGTACACATCCATGGAACGCGCATTGAAGTAGCTGTCATCGCCCCAGATTTGCTTGAGCGCGTGGCTTCGGTTGACCAATTTGTTGGTTTCGGAGGCAAGTAGTCGGATCAATTCGTTTTCCTTAGAGGTAAGTTTGTGCTTTCCTTCTGGCCCTTCGATGTATTGCTCATCGTAGTGCAGCACAAAGGCTCCAAAAGTGTAGGTTTTTAAGGGACTAACAGCGGCTCCTTTTTGCGTACGCTTGAGGATGGCGGATATCCGCAACAAAAGTTCCTCCATGCTAAACGGCTTGGTCAGGTAATCGTCTGCTCCGATTTTTAGGCCATCGATTACATCCTCTTTTTGATTTTTGGCGGTGAGGAAAAGTACAGGTTGATCTTCCTGCACTTTCTTAATTTCCTTGGCTAGGGTGAATCCGTCTTTTTTGGGCATCATCACGTCCAACAGGCACAAGTCAAACTTGTCTTTCTTAAACTTATTCCAACCTTCCTCTCCATCGCGGCAAAGCGTGGTGTCGTATCCTTTCATTTGCAGGTATTCCTGGAGGATATCTCCTAAGTTGGGATCGTCTTCTACAACTAATAGTTTGGCCTTGCTCATTGTTTTTTAGGTAGGTTAATGGTGAAGGTACTCCCCTTTCCAAGTTCGGACTGCACCTGGATCGTACCATGGTGGGCCTCAAGCATTGTTTTTACATAGGATAAACCCAAGCCAAAGCCTTTTACATCGTGGACGTTGCCAGTAGGAACACGGTAGAATTTGTCAAAAATCTTTTTTACCGCATCCCGACTCATGCCTATTCCCTGGTCCTGTAAGGTGATCTGAACTTCGGGGCCCTGTTCTTTTACGGCCACTCGGATGCTAGGGTTGGATGGAGAATACTTGTTGGCATTGTCCAGCAGGTTGTTGAAAAGGTGGGTCAGGTGAAAAACATCTCCCACGATGTAGGGGTCTTTCATTTCGCAGATGAATTCAATTTTTCCTCCTCGGTTTTCTACTTGAAGGGCAAACTGATCCATGCATGCCTGCAGCATTGCCGGCAGGTGAATGGACTCCAATTTGAGATCAAACTCATTTCTATCCAGGGCTGCCGCCTGCAATACTTTTTCTACCTGGGATACCAGGCGCTTATTCTCTTCACGGATGATTCCCAAATACCGGTTTCGAAAGGTGTCCTGATTGCTCAACTCGGGATCCTGCAAGGCCTCCACCGCAAGGCTTACCGTGGCAAGCGGAGTTTTAAACTCGTGGGTCATGTTGTTGATAAAATCATTTTTGATGTCAGAAAGGGCTTTCTGTTTTAAAATGATCCGTATCGCATAGTAAAAACAAAAAATGATCACCAAAATAAAGAGGATGGAACTGGAAATCGGAAGCCATACCTGCCGAAATACGTGGCTACTTTTCTCAGGAAAATACACGTAGACAAAATTGTCGTTACCCAGAATATCGTTTGGAAACAATTTGGACTGAAGCCCCTCTTGAAGTAAGAGCTGGGGGTCGAGCAATTGCCCAACGCCAATCAAGTCTCCCTCTCCCTGCTTGATTCCTAATTCAAAATCCTCTGTGATTCCCTTTTCCAACAACTGGCTTTTCAACAAGCGACGCAACTGTGCCGTGTCGAGACGATCCATAATCGCTTGCTGTCCCTCTGCGAGTTCGGAAAAAGCCTGATTCATCAACTCAATCTTGATGTTGGTTTTTCGAATTTTATCCAAGGCATCATCCGAAAGATTGACCTCGGTGTCAAATTGAGGCACAATTCCGGTGTAAGGGCGGGGCTGCTCCCTGGCAAATCGTTGTTTCTGGTTTAAGTATTCGAGTTGCCGCTCCTTCTCTTGGAGCAAAATCTGCATTTCGTCAGGGGTAAATATGGAGGACGCCACCTCGGGAGTCATGTAAGCAAAAAAGTTTTCGAGTTCCGACAAAATGGTAACATCCATCCCCCTCGACAGCAACATTCTACGAAAGGTGCTGCTCACCTGAGGTACCGGAGATAGGACTAGCGTATCTACTAAGGATGGCCGTGTATACGTTCGGTTGGTGTTGATCTGCAACTCAATGGGATCAATTTTTTTGAAGATGGACTCCTTTAACTCCGGGTCCTTAATCAATTTATTGAGCAGCACATCTGAGGTCTCTCCCTTCTCCAATTCCGCGACAGTTCCAGACAAGGCCTGCAGCGCGTTTTGGTCAAAACGCTCCTTATTGATCCGAATCGCATTACGTATCCAATAGTATTGAAAGCCCATCAAGCCAAAGCTCGCCAGGGACATCAAGACAATAATCAACGTAATGTTGCTTTTGGACATGCTACAAAATTAAGCGGATAGCGGGGTAAGGGGGCATTCTTAACATGTTTTAACGAGTAATCTAAAGAATCTTCTTTCAATTTCCCCATTTAGACCGTATTCTAGCATTTCGAATTTGTTGGTTTTCTAATTACATACCCAAAAAAAGGAAGGTTCTATGCCTTCCTTTTTTATTGTTTGGGTATTTTTGCCAATTCAACCTAATCTCCTCCGCTCGTGCTCAAGCCCACGCACATTCAAGGTGTAGCCATCGAAGCCTTGGCCAAAGAATTTGGAACCCCCCTTTACCTATATGATGGGGAAAAAATTGTGCAGCAAATTCAAACGCTACAAACTGCTTTTGCCGCCGTTCCGCTTCGAATCAAATATGCCACGAAAGCCCTTTCTAGCCTTTCCGTACTGAGCCTGATTCGGAAAGCCGGAGCCGAACTCGATGCGGTGTCCTTAGAGGAGGTCAAACTCGGGCTTTTGGCAGGCAGCAGCCCTGCTGAAATCATGTATACACCTAGCGGAGTATCTTTTGCAGAAATCCAAGAAGCCGTACAAATCGGGGTCATGGTCAATGTGGATAGCCTTCCGCTTTTGGAAAAATTTGGACAGACCTATGGCAGCACTGTGCCGATATGCATCCGCCTCAATCCGCACATTCTTGCAGGTGGAAACCTGAAAATTTCAGTGGGACACAAGGAAAGCAAATTTGGAATTTCGATAGAGCAACTGCCTCAAATCCTGAAGTTGGTACATCGCTACCAAATCCCTGTGGCAGGATTACACATCCACACCGGTTCGGACATCTACGATGCCGAGGTGTTTTTGAAGGGCGGAAAAGTCTTGTTTGAAGCGGCCATACAGTTTCCTGACTTACGCTTCCTCGATTTTGGTGGTGGATTTAAGGTGGCCTACAGCACAGAGGATACGGCTACAGATATCCCCGAACTCGGTCGCATTGTGAGCGCAGCTTTTCTAGAATTTTGTGAAAAATACGGACGCGCATTGGAGCTTTGGATCGAGCCGGGGAAATACCTCGTCTCTGAAGCAGGCTACTTGGTGGTCCAGGCCACGGTAGTGAAAGAAACCCCAACCCTTCATTTTGTGGGGGTAGACTCCGGGCTCAACCACCTCATCCGTCCCATGATGTACGATGCCTACCACGACATCTACAACCTCAGCAACCGCGAAGGAGCCACTGCGCTCTACACTGTGGTGGGCTACATTTGTGAAACGGACACCCTTGCCGCTCACCGCCAACTCCATACCGTGAAGGAAGGTGACTTGTTGGTGCTCAAAAACGCCGGCGCCTACGGATTTACGATGGCCTCCAATTACAATGCCCGCCTCCTGCCTGCTGAAGTACTAGTTTGGGAGGGCAAGGCCCACTTGATTCGCAAGCGAGAGCGGTTTGAAGACCTCCTCCGCAATCAGGAGATGATTCAGTGGTAGCCACAGCCTTATCGCGCATCAAATTGCTGCCGCCAGTTAAATCAAAACATTCCCCAGCAAAAAGGGCTTTAGTAAGTAAAGCCCTTTTTTTATGACGAAAATCCTCCGTCTGGTGTTGGGAGACCAATTGAATAGCCAGCATTCCTGGTTTGCCGCGCCCAACTCCTCCGTCACCTACCTGATGCTGGAAATGCGTCAGGAAACCGACTACGTCACCCACCACATCCAAAAAGTGGTTGGCTTTTTCTTGTCCATGCGCCAATTCGCGAAGGAACTCCAAGCGCAAGGACACCAGTTCATCTACCTGACCCTTGACGATCCACAAAACCAACAATCGCTCTCTGCCCAAGTTCAGGCCCTGGTCAGGAAAGAAAAGTTTACTCGATTTGAATACCTGCTCCCGGATGAATACCGACTGGATCAGGAACTCCAGGCTTGTTGTGCATACCTTGACATCCCTTGCCAGGCCTTTGACACTGAACATTTCTTGAGTGACCGGGAGTATTTAACGAACTTTTTTAAGGGGAAAAAGACCTTCCTAATGGAGTCCTTCTACCGGGAGATGCGCCGGAAGTACCAGGTCTTGATGGAGGGAAACCAGCCGCTCACCGGCCAATGGAATTACGACCAAGACAATCGCCAAGCACTAAAAGACAAGTCCCTGATTCTTGCACCACGCCTCCACCCCAAGCAGGCAGGTCCGATCGTAGACCTGCTGGATCGCTGTGGGGTAAGCACCATAGGCACACTAAATCCGGAAGCATTCGTCTGGCCCACTTCCCGAAAAGAAAGCCTGGAGCTCCTAGACCATTTTTGCGAACACCTACTTGTCCACTTTGGCTCCTACCAGGACGCGCTCACTACCTGGGACCCCTACCTTTTTCATTCCCGTTTGAGTTTTTCACTCAATTGCAAACTGATCTCCCCCTTGGAAGTGGTACAGACTGTGGAGGCTTACTGGTCCAGGCGCCAAGACCAAATTGGCATTGCCCAAGTAGAAGGATTTATCCGACAAATCCTCGGTTGGCGAGAGTACATGCGGGGAATTTACTGGGCCAAAATGCCGGATTTTGCCCAACTCAATTACTTTGGCCATGACCGGAAACTTCCGGATTGGTTTTGGACGGGTAACACAAAAATGAACTGCCTCAGCCAATCCATCCAGCAGTCCTTGGATTTGGCTTATGCCCACCACATCCAGCGGCTAATGGTGACAGGCAACTTTGCCCTACTGGCGGGCATTCATCCCGACGAAGTTGATCGCTGGTACTTGGGCATCTACATCGACGCCATCGAATGGGTCGAAATCACGAATACCCGCGGCATGAGCCAATTCGCAGACGGAGGTATCGTCGGCACCAAGCCCTACGTATCTTCGGCCAACTACATCAAAAAGCAAGGCAACTACTGCAGTACCTGCGCCTACCAGGCCGACAAAAAAACGGGGGAAGGATCCTGCCCTTTCAATAGCCTCTATTGGCATTTCCATGCGCGCAACCGAGACCTGCTTGAGAAAAATCCACGCATCGGCATGGTCTACCGCACCTGGGACAAGATGGGCAATCAGCAGGCCATATTAGCGCAAGCAGAGGACTACTTACTCCGATTGGAGGATCTGTAACTCCTTTAGTCGGTAACTGAGCGTGGCCAATAGAAACCAATTTTCACTGCGCTGCGCTGCTGGAAGGGCATACAGGGAACTTCCATTTTGCAACCATCGCGCTTCAAGCCCAACCTTAATTTGAGGACTAAAGTCCTTGTCTACATTGATAGAGGCTCCGCTGGCCTTGATTCCTAGGCTAGTCGTGCTGGATACCAACGCTTGGTCAGGATCCCGGTACTGCTCTAGGCGAACTGCCGCGGACCAGTTCTTGGGAAATGCATACCGTGCCAATAGCGCGGCCCCTCCCCAATTTTTGGCTGCAAGCCCTTGGGTGGTTCGCTTGCCAAAATCAACCCCGGCAATAAGCCTCCACCGTGAACCAAGCGAAAGGTCCCCATAGAAATTCTGGAAGAAAAGATTCGTTCCCGCGGATTTCTCTTGGTCTGTGCCAAAAAAGCCGCTCCAGTTGAACGTCATGCCTTGTTTGGGGCTATAGGTGGCCTGCGTTCCAAAGGAAGGATCATTTTTTCCTGGAATTGCTCGAATCCGCTGCCAGCCATTGAGGTAGAGCAAAGACCACTGCCATTGTTCGGATGGCTTCCAGGATAGTTTGGCCCCTGTTTCGAAATAGGGACTATTTTCCGCAATCAAGGAGCGAGAGCGGCTGATGTTTTCGGAAGAAATAGCCGTTTCAAAACCAATGTGTGAAGGAAGGACGCCTAAATCCAGCCATAGGTTTTTGTCCGCATTTAACGCCAATCCCAGGTTGGCTTGATGAATCCAACGAAGTGGCTTTGGCTCAGAAGCATAGTTGTCCCGTACATACGTCCCTTCTTGCAGTGCAAGATTGGCTCGAAAACGCCCCGATTCAAAACGCGCAGCGAGCAGAGCCAGGTTAATGGAGGGGGTTTGGGAACGGGTATGGTGGTACAGGAAAGGAAGGCGCTTTGTGGCGGTAGGCTTATTCAAATCATGTCCATAATAGGTGTCCACGAAGCCCCAAAAAACCAAAGAGGATTCCTTCTTTTCTTGTGTAAGGCCAAGAAAAGGAAAGAGGAACAATGCCGCAGCAATTATTCCTCTTCTGTGTTTTTTGCAAATTGCAATCATTTCGTCGTTGACCTGGCTTAGTCTCCAATCCACTCCGCTACAAAAAGGTTGGTATCTCGTGTACCTCCATTGTTGCGGTTGGAGGCAAATACCAAGTACTTGCCATTGTTAGAAAATACTGGGAAGGCATCAAAGGTGCCGTCATGTGTAATTCGCGTAAGTCCTGTGCCGTCTAGGTTGACCATAAACAGGTTGAAGGGATACCCACGCTGCGTTTGGTGGTTGGAAGCAAAAATCAACTTCTTGCCAGATGGGTGGAAGAACGGTGCCCAGTTGGCCTTACCCAAACTGGTGATCTTGCGGATGTCTGTGCCATCTACATTGGACACATACAATTCCATGTCGGTAGGCTTCACCAATCCCTCTTTCAATAAGTCTTTGTATTCTTGGATCGCTTCCGGAGTCTGTGGTCTAGAGGCTCTCCAAACCAACTTGGTTCCATCGGGAGAGAAGAAAGCGCCCCCGTCGTAGCCCAATTCGGTCGTGATTTGTTTGACGTCAGTCCCATCAATATTCATGGTAAACAATTCCAAATCACCGGTACGCATGGAAGTAAACACGATTTTATCTCCTTTGGGAGATACTGTGGCTTCGGCATCGTAGCCGTCCTCCTTGGTCAATTGGGAAAGAATATTTCCCTTCATGTCTGCTGTGAAAATATCAAAGCTAGGGTAGATCGGCCACACGTATTTGCCATCGGCTCTTCGCTCAGGTACTGGAGGGCAGGCTGGGTCTACCAAGTGGGTAGAGGCATAGACGATGGTTTTGTCTCCTGGGAGAAAATAGGCGCAGGTGGTACGACCAAGCCCTGTGCTGAGTTGAGCGGGGATGTTCTTGGACAAATCATCCTTTTTCCAATCTAAGTAAAACATCTGGTCGCAGGAGTTTCCCCATTTTGCGAAATCCGACTGAAAGACCAGTTTGCTATCGTCAAAAGACCAGTAAGCCTCTGCATTGTTGCCCCCAAAAGTAAGTTGCTTGATGTTTTTGAGGTATTTCATCTCCTCTGGGTGA
>Ga0315907_10002042_pt1 | contig 26249 bp, 29 predicted proteins | sample LakEriMetagenome_3_FD_203525 | JGI IMG/M metagenome (GOLD analysis project Ga0315907, IMG submission 203525) | Freshwater fungal communities from buoy surface, Lake Erie, Ohio, United States - Buoy 12 MA123 | ecosystem: Environmental > Aquatic > Freshwater > Lake > Lake biofilm | place: USA...
CTTTGCCCAGGCACCGGCCCCCAAGAAGGAAGAGAAGAAGGCTGAAGCCGCCAAGCCGGCCGCCTCCGCTGCCAAGAAGGCCGAAGCCAAGAAGGAAGAAAAGAAGAAGTAATTCTTCGAATCTTCGAATCTTCGGTTTTTGCACGGTTACCGTGCAGTGCCGCCAAGACGCCCGGTTCTGTCCGGGCGTTTTGCATTTGGTTGACCTCGAAAGCGTTCAGTTGAAGCAGTAAGCCCAAACCTGGCCCCAGACGTCGTGTCCCAAGGCCCACACCGAGCCTACGGCCAGAAACGCGCCTGCCAAGCGGACCATCAGGCGGTTCACGTTCTGCGCCTGGGAGCGTCTGGCGGCACCCGACAACCACCGGGCCCACAAGGCCGGAGTCAGTTGCAGCCCCAAGGCCGACGCCAACGCGAAGGCCGCCATGACCGCCGCGCCGGCAACCGGCGTATTGGCCAACCCGGCCACCACCAGCGCGGACTGCAGCAGGCCGCAGGGCCAGACCACCCACATCATTCCGGCAAACCCGGCTTGAATGTCCCGCGATGGGCTCGCCCAATGCACGGGTTGCTCACTCGGCCGGGCAGGCGTCGCCCCCGTTTCGCCAACGCCCGTGTGTGCTCTGCCCATCCGCGTCAGCCAGCTTGGTTGCTGCGCGGTGAACGCCAGCCACAGACCCAGCGCCAGCGCAGCCACATGCAGAAGGGTCCACACAGGGCGCGCCAGCGGTGCTGCCTGGCTCGCCCAAGCCAGAAGGCCCACGCCCCCGGCCACCAGACCTCCGGCCACGGCGTAACCTGCCACGCGCATGCCGTGGAACCACCAGGAAGCAGCCCCGGCAGCGTGCAGCGCTTGCGCTCCACCGCCCGCAGTCAGCGCTCGGCCTGAAGAACGGCCCAATACCGCGGTACAGGCAGGACCGCACATCACCGTGCAGTGCGGCACGCCAGCCAGCCCCATCAGGAACCCCGTCAGTGCTAGGGCGAGATCCATGCTCAGATGATGCGCGAGAACCGCGAGCGGTCCACCTCTGTCTGCAAGTACTTGTCGAAGGTCATGGCGATGGCCCGGACGAAGTACCAGCCCTGGGGCGTCACTTGCAACCCTCCGGGTTCGATCTCCAGCAATCCGCGCGCCTCGAAGGTCTTCAGCCGTTCCAACTCAGGCGCAAAGTAGTTGTTGAACTGGACCAGGTGCGCGCATTCGAGGGGCTCAAAGTCCACCCGGCCCTGGCACATGATGGCCATGATGACGGAGCGGCGAACCAGATCGTCCCGGCTGGACTGCAGCCCTCGCACAGTCGGCCAGCGCCCCTGCAGAAGCGCCTCCTCATAGGCCTCCACCGTCTTGGCGTTCTGGGCATAGGTGGCCCCTACTTTGCTGATGGCCGACACGCCCAGGGCAATCAGGTCTCCTTCAGGGTGGGTGGTGTAACCCTGAAAGTTCCGGTGCAGCCGGCCCTGGCGTTTGGCCACGGCCAGCGCATCATCCGGCAGGGCGAAATGGTCCATGCCGATGTAGCCGTAGCCGTGGGTCAGGAAGCCCGAAATGGCGCCGGACAGCATGTCCAGGCGGGACTGAGGCTCGGGCAACGCCGTCTGGGGAATACGACGCTGCGGCTTGAACCGGGCAGGCAGGTGGGCATAGGCGTACAGCGCAATCCGGTCGGGCCGCAGGCTGGCCACCTGGGCCACCGTGGTGGCAAAGGACTGCGGGGTCTGAAGCGGCAGCCCGTAGATCAGATCGGTGTTGATGGAGGCAAAGCCCACCTCGCGAGCGGCATGCATCAAGTCACGCACCTGCCCGAAGGGCTGCTCTCGGTGTATGGCGCGCTGCACATGGGGGTCGAAATCCTGGACGCCGAAGCTGACCCGGTTGAAGCCCATTTCTGCCAACGCCCGCAAGCGCGATGCGCTGGCGGTGCGTGGATCCACCTCGATGGACACCTCGCAGTGACCCGCAAGCCTGAAGTGCCGCCGAATCGTGCACATCAGCTCCGCCAGTTCACCGTCTGAAAGAAAGGTCGGGGTTCCCCCGCCCAGGTGCAACTGCGACACCGGCTGTGAAGGCCCCATCACGGCGGAGTGCAAGGCCATCTCCTGCTCCAGCGCCTGCAAGTAGGGCCGGGCGCGCTCATGGCGGCGGGTCACCACCTTGTTGCATGCGCAGTAGTAGCAAACGGACTCGCAGAACGGGATGTGGACGTACACGGACAAAGGGGACATGGATCCCACGCGCTGCCCCCCGGCGCGCTCGTGCAGGGCACGAACGTACCATTGGACGTCGAAGGGTTCCTTCAACCGGTCGGCCGTCGGGTAGGAGGTGTAACGCGGACCGGGAGTGTCCAGTTCCTTCAGCAGCGCTTCCGGAAAGCGCAGTTGCGCTTGTTCAAGGCGTTCGTTCATGGGCATACACTTTGACCCGGGCGGGCCTGAGGGGGCTTGACCTGGAACAAGCTGGGGCGGCGATCGAGGACCGCCAGGTCACACAAAAGCAACAAGCGGTGACGCGTCGTGGTCGGCAAGGTTCGACCGCAAGGCGGAGCCGGGTCGCCGGAGGATCAGATCATGAGCGTCGCCACCCCCGTTCGCATCGGCACCGTCAAGGCGGCTTGCTCGAACTGCAACCTGCGTGAGCTCTGCCTGCCTGTGGGCCTGTCGCCCGAGCAGGTGGGCCAGCTTGATGAGTTGGTGGCCACCCGCCGAAGTGTTCCCAGAGGGGAAACCCTGTTCAGGACAGGCGACAGCTTCCAGTCACTTTTCGCCGTGCGCACGGGCTTCTTCAAGACCTGTGTTTCCGCCGAGGACGGTCGGGACCAGGTCACGGGTTTCCAGATGTCGGGGGAATTGCTCGGTTTGGACGGCATCAGCACGGACCGGCATGCCTGCGATGCGGTGGCCCTGGAGGATTCCACAGTGTGCGTGATCCCCTTCCATGACCTGGAAGGGCTGTCGATGCAGATCACCGAGCTGCAACGCGTGTTTCACAAGATCATGAGCCGAGAGATCGTTCGCGACCACGGCGTGATGCTGTTGCTGGGCAGCATGCGGGCAGAAGAGCGCGTGGCGGCCTTCCTGCTGAACCTGACGCAAAGGCTCCATGCGCGGGGCTTCTCACGCACTGAACTCGTGCTGCGCATGACCCGCGAGGAGATCGGCAGCTACCTGGGCCTGAAGCTGGAAACCGTGAGCCGTACGTTCTCCAGGCTCCAGGACGATGGTGTGCTGGAGGTCAAGCAGCGTCAGATCCGGATCGTCGACCAGAACGCCTTGCGGCAGATCGTCAACGCGAGCTCCTGCTGACCGCGCTGCCGGACCCCTTCGAGGCGCCTTCCACGTTGCCCGGACCGTCCGGGTGCATGAGACAGTGGCCTACTGGGCCTACTGGGCCTACTGGGCCGACTGCGCAGTGGCGGCGTGGTTGCGTCCCTGAACGGCCGGCCGGTCAGAGAACTTGGTACTCTCCTGCGAGGTCAGCACGGGCTCCGCTCCCCGCACTGCGATAACCGCCGTGACGATGCCCGCCACGACCACGGCCGCGGGTCCCCCCAGGACCAGCCAGACCATGCCCACGCGCCACCAGGGCGGCGTGTCGGCGGGGGATGCAGCGGTGTTGGGTCGAATCATGATGTCACCTTGGAATCACAAACGTGGAGGGCTCTGACACCGTGGTCGATGGCTGGCCGGGGCCCGCCAGACGTTCGATGGCAAAGGTCAGTCCATGGGCGCCGGCCCCGACGCGGGCCGCCGCTTCGGCAGTCACCTGCACCGCCAGGGGCAGCCAACGGGCCTGGGCCGGGCCGAGATCAACCTCGGCGCGCCCTATCACTTGCGCGCCTTGCAGTCCGTTGACAGTGATGCGATAGCGCTGTGTGTGCTCAGTCGCGTTCATGATCTGGAGGCGGTAACCGTTCTCGATGCGGCCATCCTCGACCAAGCGTGCCAGTGTGCCCCGGTCCCGCACGACATCCACCTTGAAGGGATCGCGCAGCCAAAGACTGACCGCCAGCCCTGCACAGATGATTCCCAGGATGGCGGTATAGACCAGGACCCGCGGACGGAGCACGCGCGACCACATCTGGCGCGCCGACCACCCGTGCGCCATGCTGTTCTGCGTGGCATAGCGCACCAGCCCCTTGGCGTAACCCATCTTGTCCATGACGCCGTCACACACGTCCACGCAGGCGGCACAACCGATGCACTCGTACTGCAGACCCTTGCGGATGTCGATGCCAGTCGGGCACACCTGGACACAAAGTCCGCAATCGATGCAGTCCCCCAGACCCAGGGCTTTCGGGTCCGCCCTGCGTCCTCGGGCACCACGCGGATCGCCGCGGACCTCGTCGTAGCTGATGATCAGGGTGTCCTTGTCGAACATCGCACTCTGGAAGCGCGCATAAGGACACATGTACTTGCAGACCTGTTCACGCATCCAGCCGGCGTTACCGTAGGTGGCAAAGCCGTAGAACAGCACCCAGAACCATTCCCAGGGGCCGAAATCCAGCGTCTTGGCCTGCGACCACAAGGACTGGATGGGCGTGAAATAGCCCACCAGGGTAAAGCCGGTCCACAGCGCGATGAGGAGCCAGGCGGCGTGCTTGGCGCCCTTGCGCCACAGTTTGTTCAAGGTCCAGGCGCTGCCGTCCAGGCGCATGCGGGCCGCGCGATCGCCCTCTATGTGCCGCTCCACCCACATGAAGATCTCGGTGTAGACCGTCTGCGGGCAAGCGTAGCCACACCACAACCGTCCCGCCACGGCGGTGAACAGGAACAGCGCGTAGGCGCTGACCACCAGCAGGCCGGTCAGGTAGATGAAATCCTGCGGGTACAGGACCAGGTCAAAGATGTAGAACCGCCTGTTGGCCAAATCGAACAGCACCGCCTGGCGATCATTCCACTGCAACCATGGCAGCCCGTAATACAGGAACTGAGTGGCGAACACCAGGGCCCAGCGCCAGCGCACGAACCATCCCGTCACCGACCTGGGATAGATCTTGCGCTGGGTCTGGTACAGCGAGACGATGGCGCCCGAGGCGTCATCGTCTGGCAATGGCACGGTTCCCGAAGCCTGGGACATCAACCGGCCCGGGTCAAGAGGCCGAAAAGCATCACTTGGCCGCCACGGTCGTCGACCGGGACAGATTCAGCACATAGGCCGCGAGCACGTGAACCTGCTCCGGCGTCAGGCGGGCGGCCTGAGCCGGCATGGCGTTGTTCTTGCCATTGGTGATGATGTTGACGATGGCCTGTTCGCCCCAACCGTGCAGCCAGACCTTGTCGGTGAGATTGGGCGCCCCGAGGGCCTGGTTGCCTTTGCCATCTGCGCCGTGACATCCCGCGCAGGCCGCGAACTTGGGCTTGCCCAGGGCGGCCGCCACCGCGTCATGCGCACTGCCGGACAAGCTCAGCACATGATGGGCGACATTGCGTACATCGTCTGCACTGCCGAGCGCCGCCGCCATCGCGGGCATCACGCCGTTGCGACCCTTGGTGATGGTTTCCTTCACTGCATCGTGGGTGCCACCCCAGAGCCAGTCTCCATCGGCCAGATTGGGGAAGCCCTTGCTGCCCCGGCCATCGGAGGCGTGGCAAGCGGCGCAGTTGTTGAGGAACAGACGCTCCCCGATGCCCATGGCCTGCGGCTCCTTGGCCAAATCAGCGGCGTTCATCGCGGCGTACTTCGCATAGACCGGGGTCATCGCCGCCACTGCCTTGTCGGTCTCGGTCTGGAGTTGGCCCGCGCTGCTCCACTTCAGGGAACCAGGGTGGCTGCCCAGCCCGGGGTACAGGGCCAGGTAGGCGCCGGCAAACACCACCGTGATGACGAACAGCCACATCCACCATCGAGGCAAGGGATTGTTGAGTTCCTTCAGGTCCTCGTCCCACACGTGGCCGGTGGTGTTGTCGTCCGACAGCACCTTGCGCCGGCTGGCGATGATCAGCAAGGCCAGGCAAGCCACCAGCCCCGCGATGGTGACAGCGGCGATGTAGACGGACCAGCCGCCGGAAATGAAGTCGCTCATGACCGGTCCTCCCGGGAAATGTCTTCTGCAAACGGCAATTGGGCTGCCTCTTCGAATTCGCTGCGGCGCGAGCGCTTCAGGGTCATCGCCACCAGGGCGATGAACAGCAGCAAGCTGATCACCGTGACGGCGCTGCGAAGGTCATTGATGTCCATGGGTCACCTCACTTCACCGCGGTGCCCAGCACCTGCAAATAGGCCACCAGCGCGTCCAACTCCGTCTTGCCCTTGACCGCTTCACCTGCGGCCTTGACCTCCTCGTCGGAGTAAGGCACGCCCAGAGTGCGCAAAGCCTTCAGGCGAGGGGCCATGGACGCGGGATCGATCTGAGCCGTTTCCAGCCAGGGGTAGGCGGGCATGTTGGACTCGGGCACCAGCGACCGGGGTGAGACCAGGTGCAGGCGGTGCCACTCGTCGTTGTACTTGCCTCCCACGCGGTGCAGGTCAGGGCCCGTGCGCTTGCTGCCCCACTGGAACGGGTGGTCGTAGACGAACTCGCCGGCCTTGGAATAGGACCCGTAACGCAAGGTCTCGGAACGGAACGGGCGGATCATCTGCGAGTGGCAGTTGTAGCAACCCTCCCGGATGTAGATGTCACGCCCGGCCAGCTGCAGCGCCGTGTAGGGCTTCAGGCCTTCCACCGGCTGCGTGGTGGAGCGCTGGAAGAACAGGGGCACGATTTCAACAAGACCGCCGACCGCAACCGCCACAAGGATCAGTACGATCATCAGGAAGTTGCTGGTCTCGATGCGCTCGTGGCCTTTGGGGGTCTGGTTTGTTTGAGCCATTTGGAGCCTCCTTGCCTCAGGCGTGTGCCACGTTGACCGCCGGGACCTGGGCGACCTCAGGGCGCCCGGAGCGCACCGTCATCACCACGTTCCAGGCCATGAGCAACATGCCTGACAGGTACAACACGCCACCGAGCAGACGGATCACGTAGAAGGGATAGGTCGCCTTCACGCTCTCCACGAAGCTGTAGACCAGCGTGCCGTCAGGGTTCACCGCGCGCCACATCAGGCCCTGCATCACCCCGGCTATCCACATCGCGGCGATGTACAGCACGATGCCGATGGTGGCGATCCAGAAGTGCAGCTCGATGGCCTTGACGCTGTACATCTGCTTGCGACCGTACATGCGGGGAATCAGGTAGTACAGGGAGCCCATGGAGATCAGCCCCACCCAGCCCAGCGCGCCAGAGTGCACGTGGCCCACCGTCCAGTCGGTGTAGTGGCTCAGCGCGTTCACCGTCTTGATGGACATCATCGGGCCCTCGAAGGTGGACATGCCGTAGAACGACAGGGACACGATGAGGAACTTCAGGATCGGGTCGTCACGCAGCTTGTGCCACGCCCCCGACAGCGTCATGATCCCGTTGATCATGCCACCCCAGCTGGGCGCCAGCAGCACCAGCGAAAAGATCATGCCGATGGACTGCGCCCAGTCCGGCAAGGCGGTGTAGTGCAGGTGGTGCGGGCCGGCCCACATGTACGTGAAGATCAGCGCCCAGAAGTGCACGATGGACAGGCGGTAGCTGTACACCGGGCGCTCTGCCTGCTTGGGGATGTAGTAGTACATCATCCCCAGAAAGCCGGCGGTGAGGAAGAAGCCCACCGCGTTATGGCCGTACCACCACTGCACCATGGCGTCCTGCACCCCGGCGTAAGCCGAGTAGCTCTTGGTCAGGCTGACCGGGATCGCCGCGCTGTTGACGATGTGCAGCAAGGCCACCGCGATGATGAAGGCGCCGAAGAACCAGTTGGCGACGTAGATGTGACGCACCTTGCGCGTACCCACGGTGCCGAAGAACACCACCGCGAACGCCACCCACACCACGGCGATCAGCAGGTCGATGGGCCACTCCAGCTCGGCGTACTCCTTGCCGGAGGTCAGGCCCAGGGGCAAGGAAACCGCGGCCAACACGATCACCAGTTGCCAACCCCAGAACGTGAACAACGCCAAGCCGGGCGCGAATAGGCGTGTCTGGCCGGTGCGCTGCACCACGTGGTACGCCGTGGCGAACAACACGCTCCCGCCAAAGGCGAAGATGACGGCATTGGTGTGCAAAGGCCGCAGGCGGCCGTAACTCAACCATGAAATGCCCAGGTTCAGTTCGGGCCAGGTCAACTGGGCGGCGATGATCACGCCCACCAGCATGCCCACCACGCCCCACAGCACCGCTGCGAGTGCGAACCACCGAACCGGCGTGTCGAAATAAGCGACGCTTGCGCCGCGCTGGTCAGTCTTCATCAAGATCCTCCTGCCCTCAGCCGAGATGCCACCTCGTGCCGCCTGGGCGAGTTCTCGGGTTCGCCCGGCACAAGCGCCCTGGAGGGGCGCCAAGGCCCTCTATCCGGGCCTTCTGGAGGATTGTTGCGGGGCCACCTCGCTGGAGGCTTGACCTTCATCAAGCGCTTCCGGGTCTTCGGCGATAAGGCGCTGGCCCTCGCGCTCCAGATCGTCGAACTGCCCGCCATGCACGGCCCAGCCGAACACCGCCACGATGCCCAGCACCAGCACGGCCGACAACGGAATCAACAGGTAGAGGATGTCCATGGAAACGGAGCTTGGCGTCTCAAGCCAGCGCCAGCCTTACGACCCCGCGCGCTGGGCGTTGAGCATGACCAGCAGCGAACTGGCCGCCATGCCCAGGCCAGCAGCCCAGGGCGGCATCCACCCGACCAAGGCCAGGGGGATGCAGATCGCGTTGTACGTGACGGCCCAGGACAGGTTCTGGCGCACGATGCCCATGGTGCGCCGCGCGGTGCGGTGATAGTCCGCCAGGGCGTCGAGGCGGCCTGACACGATGACAGCGTCCGCCCCTTCCCGTGCAGCGAGCGCGCCATGTCCCATGGCCACCGACACGTTGGCTGCCGCCAGCACAGGGGCATCGTTCAAGCCGTCGCCCACCATGGCACTGCTCAGGCCAGCAGCCTGGGCCTGCTTCAACAAGGACAGCTTGTCCTCGGGGGACAGGCCCGCATGGCACTCCTGCAGGCCCAAGCGCTGTGCCAGCACATTCGCACGCCCCGCGCTGTCGCCCGACAGCAAAGCAAGGCGCAAGCCGGCGCCCGCAAGGCGCGACACCGCATCCTGGGCACCGCCGCGCATGAACTCCTCAAAGCTGAAGGCCGCCACAGGCCGACCCATGCAGGACAGCACCACGCCGTGCCCGTTCATATCCCCTGTATCCGACACGCCCTCTTCCACCGCCCACGCCACAGACCCCAGGCGCCAGCGTCGACCCTGCGCATCCATGGCCTGCAATCCGGCACCCGGGGTTTCGGACACGCCTTGCCATGTGGCAAGACCCACCGGATCTGCGTGGGGCTCATGATCGTGTTCGAAAGCGCGGTCGGGGGTGCGGTCGAGGGTGTGAGCCTCGGCCAGCGCGCGGGATAGCGGATGGGCGGACCACTGCGCCAGACCGGCCGCCAGCATCAACGCCTGTGCTTCTGTGGCCACGGTGCGGGTGTCCAGCAGCTTCACCCGGCGCAGCTGCAATCGGTCCTCGGTCAAGGTGCCGGTCTTGTCCAGAAAGATCTTCTGCACGCTGGACATCGCCTCCAGAGTGTCCAGACGGCGCAGCAGCACGCCTCGCCGTGCCAAGCCGCCGGCGGCAGCCACCAGTGTGGAGGGCGTGGCCAGCGACAGAGCACACGGACAGGTCACGATCAGCACGGCCACCACCACCCAAAGGGCGCGTGCAGGCTCGATGAACCACCAGGCCAGCCCGGCCAGTGCCGCCAGAGTCAACACGGCCCACAGGAAGGGGCCTGCCCAGCGGTCCGCCAGACGCACCGACGCGGGACGCGAGGACAGGGCCTCACGCATCAGCGCCACGATGGCGTCATGCCGGGTATCCGCACCGAGCTTGACCACCCGCATGTCAAAGGGAGCCCCCAGATTCAGACTGCCAGCCCACAGGTCCTCGCCTCTGCGGCGCGACACCGCAGCGGACTCACCGGTGATCAGCGCCTCGGAGACGTCCGCACCGTCCGCCAGCAACTCGCCGTCAGCAGGCACCACGCTGCCTTGCGTCACCCGTACCCGGTCGCCCACCACCAGGCGATGCAGGCTGACCTGCAAGGTAGAGCCGTCCTCTGCCACCCGCCAGGCCGTCTGGGGCATGGCTCCCGCCGTGGACTCCAGCCTGTCGGCGGCACGGTGGCGGGAGCGCATCTCCAGAAACCGACCCAGCCACAGGAAGGCCAGGAACATGGTCAGCGAGTCGAAGTACACCTCTTCGCCGAAAGGGCCGGCGGGGTCGAAGGTGGCGGCCGTGCTGGCCACGAAGGTCACCAGCAGGCCCAGTGCCACGGGCACGTCCATGCCGATGCGCCGAGTACGAAGCGAGACCCATGCGCCGCGCAAGAACGGCATGCCTGCAAACCACAGCACCGGCACCGACAAGATCCAACTGGCCCAGTTCAGCAACTGCCTCAGATCGTTGCTCAGTTCACCCGGCGCGGCCACGTAGGAAGGCGTGGCCATCATCATGACTTGCATGGCCAGAAAGCCGGCAACGAACAGCCTCCACAGCGTGTGCCGGTGCTCCTGTTGACGAAGATCCCGGGCGGCGAGCGCGGCATCAGGCGCGGCTTCATACCCCGCGCGTCGGACCGCCTCGACCACCCGCGAAGGGCGGGTGCGGGTGGGGTCCCAGTGCACGGTGGCCCGCTGCGCACTGGCGCTGACCCGCACTTCATGAACGCCGTCCAGCGCTGCCAAGGCGTTCTCGATGATGCCGGCGCAAGCCGCGCAGTGCATGCCGGAGAGCTGAAACGACGACACCCCGCGCCGCGACCCTTCGGCATCGGTCTCCCACCGCGTGAAACGTGCCACTTCTTCCGGCTCGTCCACCGCAGGCCCGGGAGGTTGTCCCATGACGGACACTGGCGTGCAGGCCGGCAGGGCCGGAAGAGCGTCGGCAGGGTTCATGTCGAGCGGCGTAGCGGCTGAGGCGGGTGCCTCACGTTCACGGAGCGCGGATTGAGGACATCCCATAATGATGTGAGAAAACTCCCCCTCACGTCATGACCTGCGTCAAGCACTTCCCAGGGTTCATTGCTCGCGCTGCAAACAGCAAGCCTGCCCTGCACTGCGGCCGCCGCTCCAGCGTTCTGGCCGCCGTGGCGCTTGTCCTGCTGGGCTGGACGGCGGGGCGACCGGGTTGGGCACAGCAGGTGCCGCAGCCCCGCCTGCCTACGGTTCAGTTGCAAGCCGGCATGCACAACATCGTCGCGGAACTGGCCCAGACACCTCAGCAGCAGCAGATCGGCATGATGATGCGTACCGAGATGGCCGCCCATGAGGGGATGCTGTTCGTCTTCGACGATGTGGCGCCCCGCTGCTTCTGGATGAAGAACACGCTGCTGCCCTTGTCGATCGCTTTCATCGAAGACGACGGCACGGTGGTCAACATCGCGGAGATGAAGCCCCGGTCCGAGGCCTCGCACTGTTCGGAAAAGCCCGTGCGCTACGCGCTGGAGATGAACCAGGGCTGGTTCTCCAAGCGCGCCATCAAGGCGGGCTTCCGCCTGAAGGGTCCGCCGTTCAAGCCTTGAACCCGCCAGATCGGGATTCCACCGCGCCAGGAAAAAAGCCGGCATGGCCGGCCTTCATCGTGGGCAGCAGTGGATGCTTCAGCCGAAGTTCTTCTCGGCGAAACCCCAGTTCACCAGCTTGTCCAGGAAGGTCTCGACGAACTTCGGGCGCAGGTTGCGGTAGTCGATGTAGTAGGCATGCTCCCACACGTCCACGGTCAGCAAGGCGGTGTCTCCGGTGGTCAACGGCGTGCCGGCAGCACCCATGTTGACGATGTCCACCGAGCCATCGGCCTTCTTGACCAGCCAGGTCCAGCCGGAGCCGAAGTTGCCCACGGCTGACTTGACAAAGGCCTCGCGGAACGCCGCGTAAGAGCCCCACTTGGCCTGGATCGCTGCGGCCAGAGCGCCGCCTGGCTCACCGCCCCCTGCGGGCTTCATGCAGTTCCAGAAGAAGGTGTGGTTCCAGATCTGAGCGGCATTGTTGTAGATGCCACCGGAGGACTTCTTGACGATCTCCTCCAGCGTCATGGACTCGAACTCGGTACCCTTCTGGAGATTGTTCAGGTTCACCACATAAGCGTTGTGGTGCTTGCCGTGGTGGAACTCCAGCGTCTCGCGGCTGTAGTGCGGCGCCAAGGCATCGATGGCAAACGGGAGTGCGGGAAGGGTGTGTTCCATGAGGATCCTCGAACGGGTCGTTGTGATGAATGACGAGCGCACCCGAGTTGGCAAACCTTCGGGATGCACGAGGAGCGAACGTCGCAAAGCAAATAGATTGTAGGCAGGCGCCCGATGGCGTGTCCTGTGTACGGTCAGGCCGCATCGGGGTGGGTGGGTTCGGGCCATACCGAATTCACGGTGGCCCTGGCCCGCCCGTCATCGAAGACGGCATCGATGGCATCTCCGGGGCGAAGATCACCTGCACGGGTCACCGGCCGACCGTCCGGTCGCGCCACCCACGCGTAGCCGCGCTTGAGCACTCCCCGAGGGTTCGCCGCCTCCAGGCGACTGGCCAGCGCCTGAAGGCGCCAGCGCCGCTGCTCGAGGGCGGTAGCCATCGCGCGCTGCCACCGGGCCTCCAGGCCTTCCACAGCCAGTGCCGGCTGACGGGCCCGGCTGCGCATGCCCAGCCTCAGCCGGGCCTCCAGTGCGCTCAGGCGCTGTGACTGGGTGGCAATGGCGTGGCGCGGGCGCTGCGCACGCTCGGCCAGCAGGTCAAGACGCTGTGCCTGGCGCTCCAGCGTTCGCCTGCAGGCCCTGGTCAGGCGCTCTTGCAGCGATTGCAGCCGCCCCAGACATTCCTCACGCAACGGCGCCGCCAGTTCAGCCGCAGCGGTGGGGGTGGGCGCACGCAGGTCGGCCGCCAGGTCGCAGAGGGTGACGTCGGTCTCGTGCCCCACTCCGCACACCACCGGCAGCGGCGACGCCGACACCGCCCGCACCACCCTCTCGTCGTTGAAGGCCCAAAGATCTTCCAGCGAGCCGCCGCCCCGCACCAGCAACAAGGTGTCAGCCTGCCCGTGCTCGGTCGCGCGGCGCAGCGCCTGCACGATGGTTGGGGGTGCTTCGCTGCCCTGAACCTGACAGGGATAGACCACGACGCGCACATGCGGCGCTCTGCGGGCCATCGCCGTCAGGACATCCTGCAAAGCGGCCGCGCTCAGCGAAGACACCACCCCGACCACGCGCGGAAAGGCCGGCAAAGGACGTCGCCGCTGCGGATCGAACAGCCCCGCCGCCTCCAGACGCGCCCGCAGCCGCAAGAACTCTTCATACAGCGAGCCCGCGCCCTGGCGCCGCATGGATTCCACGACGAACTGCAGTTCACCCCGCGGCTCATACAGTGCGAGGCGTCCCCGGGCCTCCACCCGCTGGCCATCCGTGGGCGCGAAGTCCAGCAAAGTGGCAGCGCGCCTGAACATGGCGCAACGCACCAAGGCGGGGGCCCCATCGGCGTCTTTCAGCGAGAAGTAGCAATGCCCGCTGGCGGCGCGGGAGAAACCCGACAGCTCCCCCGCCACGGTGATGCCACCCAAACGCGCCGTCAGGGCATCCGAGACCGCCAGCAACAGCGCCGAGACGCTCCAGCTTCGATCCAGCGGCCGCGAATTTGTAACGTCCATCAGGGTAAAACGGCCGGCCGGACCGCGCCGCTGAAGGCCCACTCATCCACAGGCCCCGTTCCACGGGGCCTTGCGGGCGAATATGCCGTGGAAACCCAGATGTTGTCGTGCAAGTCGTTGTCCTGAAATGGTTTTGGCATCTCGTTTGGATCGATACAAGCCGTTCGGGAACCTGGAACTTGCAGCACCCTTGCAGGTCCTCCAAGATGTCCACAAAGTTATCCACAGACTGGATGAGGGGACCGACGGGCCCCCAGCGCGAAGCCTCTGCATCCCAGGGCATCAGCCATAATCGGCTGCAATATCGTCGGCGTCTTCGGTAGCAGGCGCCTTGTCTGCACAGGTTGCCGAAGCAGGCTCAAGGCATCACACAGGCATCCCCTTGATTTCCATCATACAAGCCGCTGGCTGGCCGATCTGGCCTCTCATCGTTTGCTCGGTGCTGGCGCTGGCGCTGATCTTCGAGCGCTTCTTGAGCCTTCGCGCGCCGCAGGTGCTGCCGCCCACTTTGGTTGACGAGGTCATCGCGGTCTCGCGCAGGGGCGTTCCGCCGGCTGACGTGGTGGACAAGCTGGCCAGCAGTTCCGTGCTGGGCAGCATCCTCGCGGCGGGCTTCACCGCACTGATGGCGGACCCGCGGCTGACCGAGCAGAACCTGCGTCAGGCCTTCGAAAACGCCGGTCGTGCAGCCGTGCATCGCTTGGAACGTTACCTGAACGCCCTGGGCACCATTGCCACGGCTGCTCCCTTGCTGGGGCTGTTGGGGACGGTGGTGGGCATGATCGAGATTTTCGGTTCGCAGGCACCGGGCACTGGCGGGCAGAACCCGCAGCAACTCGCCCACGGCATCTCCATCGCCCTCTACAACACCGCGTTCGGCCTGATCATCGCCATCCCGGCCCTGATGTTCCACCGCTACTTCCGTGGTCGGGTGGAAAGTTACCGCCTGGGGATGGAACTGGCCGTCGAACGCATGGTGCCCCACCTACTCCGCCTGGGCTACGGCGGCCGCGCAGGGGCGTACTGATGAACTTCAGGCGCTCTGCCGTGACGGATGAGCCGGAGATCAACCTGATCCCGTTCATCGATGTGCTGCTGGTGGTGCTGATCTTCCTGATGCTGTCGACCACCTACTCTCGGTTCACGGAGCTTCAGGTCACCCTGCCGACCGCAGACGCAGAGAAGTTGAAGGAGCGCCCCCAGGAGTTGGTGGTCTCGGTGGGCAGCGATGGGCGCTACGCCGTGAACCGGCAGGCCTTGGACGGGCGCAGCGTCGAACTGCTGACCGCGCGCCTGAAGGAGTTGTCCTCCGGCAGGCCCGAGACCGTCGTGGTGGTCACGGCGGACGCCTTGGCCGCGCACCAGTCTGTGGTGAACGTGCTGGACGCCGCCCGGCGTGCCGGGCTGGCCCGCATCACTTTCGCCGCCCAGACACCTCAGCGCGGGCGCTGAGCGGCCAGCCCAGCGCACAGCCATTGCAGATGTCGCTGCATGAAGCCGTCCTGCGGGCCTGGTGGCGGCCTCGCGTTGGCGGGCTGGCGACATTGCTGTGGCCGCTGAGCCTGTTCTACGCCCTTCTGCGGTGGGCCGTCCATGGGCCGTGGCGTTGGGGTTGGCGGCGCGCCTGGCGCGCGCCCGTGCCAGTGCTGGTGGTGGGCAACCTGGTGGTGGGCGGCGCGGGGAAAACGCCGACAGTCATCGCCATGGCCCAGGCGCTTCAGCGCAGGGGCTGGCGTCCCGGCATCGTGTCGCGCGGGTACGGCGGGGAGCGTCGCGAGCCAGGTCGGCCACTTCAGGTGCGCGCCGATTCCGACGCCTCGCAAACAGGAGATGAGCCCGTGCTGATGGCCCTGCGAACTGGCCTGCCCGTGTGGGTCTGCCGGCACCGCGTGGCCGCGGCCAGGGCGCTGTGCGAGCACCACCCCGAGGTGGACGTGCTGATCAGCGACGACGGCCTGCAGCACCTGGCCCTGCAAAGGGATGCCGAACTCGTGGTGTTCGACGACCGCGGAGCGGGCAACGGCCTGCAACTGCCCGCCGGCCCCCTGCGTGAGCCGCTGCCTCACGGGTTACCGGGTCACACACGGGTGATTTACAACGCCAGCCAACCCAGCACGCATTTGCCAGGCCCCTGTGCACGGCGCGGTCTGGTGGGCATCCAGCGCTTGAAGGACTGGTGGGACGCAACGACGCCCGTGGGGAATCTGGAAGCCTGGCGGGGCCGGCGGGTGCTGGCCGCCGCAGGCATAGGGCATCCCGAGCGTTTTTTTGCCATGCTGGCACAGGCAGGACTGGACGTGGAACGCTGGCCTTTGCCAGACCATGCCTCCCTGACCCCGCGGCCCTGGCCGGTGGATGCGCCCTGCGTGGTAGTGACGGAGAAAGACGCGGTGAAGCTGCCTGTGAGCCAGATCAGCCGCGCCGAGCAGGCTGCGCTGCACGTGGCCACGCTAGACTTTGAGATCCCCGACAGCACTGTCGACGCTCTGGAGCGACTGCTCCTGCCCCTGCGCAGAAACTGAACATGGACCACCGCCTGATAGAGCTCCTTGTATGCCCCGTGTGCAAGGGGCCTCTGGAGATGCTGCGCGACGAGGACTCCCGGCCTGCCGAACTGGCCTGCCAGGCGGACCGCCTGGCGTTCCCCATTCGTGACGGCATTCCCGTGATGCTGGAAACCGAGGCACGCAATCTGGACGCTCCCGCGACCGATGCACAGCAGGCCTGATAGCGCGGGCCCGGGCCAGCCATCGTTCACCGTGCTGGTACCCGCCCGTCTGGCCTCCACACGGCTGCCGGGCAAGCCTTTGCTGGAGATTGGCGGACTGCCCATGGTGGTACGCGTCGCCCGCCAGGCACAGCGTTCGGGCGCAGGCCAGGTGGTGGTGGCCACCGATGCACCGGAGGTGGCGGCCACCTGCCAAGCTCATGGCGTGCCGCACGTGATGACCAGAGCTGATCACGCCAGCGGAAGCGACCGTCTGGCCGAGGCCTGCGAACACCTGGGCCTGGACGGCGACCACATCGTCGTCAACGTCCAAGGCGATGAACCTCTGGTCGATCCCGTGCTGATCGACCGTTGCGCCGCGCTCCTGGACCAACACCCGGATTGCCTGGTCGGCACCGTGGCACATCCCATCGAGGAACGGGCGGACTGGCTCAACCCGAACGTCGTGAAGGTGGTGCTGGACGCTGCCGGACGCGCCCTGTACTTCACACGTGCCCCGGTGCCATTTCATCGCGACGGTGCGCCTGGCGAGTTGCCCCATGACCCGACCCCGCTGCGCCACCTGGGGCTGTACGCCTACCGGGCAGGCTTTCTGCGCCGCTTCCCGACCCTGCCTCAAGCCCCGATCGAACGCACCGAAGCGCTGGAGCAGTTGCGGGTGCTGTGGCATGGCGAACGCATCGCCGTGCACATCACGGACACGGCGCCGGGCACGGGCGTGGACACCCCCGAAGATCTGGCGCGCGTTCGCGCCCTTTTCGCAGTCAGATCTCAAGCCTGGCGCTGAAAGCTCCAGGAAGGTCTTGCGTGGTAACCTGCCCGCAGGGCATGGCAACAGCTGGCCCTGAATCCAAGACAGCCACGAGACAAGCGGAGCACCTCCAAGAGGCACCCGCCGCACGAGACGAGGACCACGATGAGATTGATCCTTTTGGGCCCCCCCGGCGCCGGCAAGGGCACGCAAGCCACCCACATCTGCAAGAAGTTCGGCATCCCACAGATTTCCACCGGTGACATGCTGCGCGCCGCCGTGAAGGCGGGCACGCCTCTGGGCCTGGAGGCCAAGAAGGTAATGGATTCTGGCGGACTGGTCAGCGACGACATCATCATCGGGCTCGTCAAGGAGCGCATCCAGCAGGCAGACTGCACCAACGGCTTCCTTTTCGACGGCTTTCCCCGCACCCTTCCGCAGGCCGACGCCATGAAGGCCGCCGGCGTGAAGCTGGATGTGGTGCTCGAGATCGACGTGCCCGACTCGGCCATCGTCGAGCGCATGAGCGGCCGTCGTGCCCACGTGGCCTCAGGTCGCACTTACCACCTGAAGTTCAACCCACCGAAGGTGGCGGGACAGGACGACGTGACAGGCGAACCTCTGATCCAGCGTGACGACGACAAGGAAGAAACCGTGGTCAAGCGCCTGTCGGTCTATCAGGCGCAGACCCGTCCCCTGGTGGACTACTACTCGGCCTGGGCGGCCACGGGTGATGGCGCGGCCCCGCGCTACACCAGGATCTCGGGCATGGGTGCGGTCGATGAAATCACCGCCCGCGCACTGGCGGCGCTGGGCTGAAGCACTCTCCAGCACCACTTCTCAAGCCGCCTACGGGCGGCTTTCTCACGCAGAGGTGGCTCTGTTCACCCTGCATCACCCAAGAAAGGAACTTTCCTCATGGACATCTCAGGCAAGGTCTTCATCGTCACAGGCGGCGCCTCAGGGCTTGGCGAGGGCACGGTTCGGATGCTGGCCAGCCAAGGAGCCAAGGTCGTGATTGCCGATCTTCAGGTGGAGAAGGGACAGGCCCTGGCTGCCGAGGTGGGCGGCGTTTTCGTCAAGTGCGACGTCAGCCAGGAGGCTGACGGGCAAGCCGCCGTGGCCGCCGCCACCGCTGCGGGCAAGCTCATGGGCCTGGTGAACTGCGCGGGCATCGCCCCGGCCATCAAGACCGTGGGCAAGGACGGCGCGCACCCGCTGGCCAACTTCAGCAAGACCATCAGCGTCAACCTGATCGGCACCTTCAACATGATCCGCCTGGCCGCCGAGGCCATGTGCAAGAACGCACCCGAGCCCACGGGCGAGCGTGGCGTCCTCATCTCCACCGCCAGCGTGGCCGCCTACGACGGCCAGATCGGCCAGGCCGCCTACTCCGCCAGCAAGGGTGGCGTGGTGGGGATGACCCTGCCCATCGCCCGTGATCTGGCGCGTAATGGCATCCGCAACATGACCATCGCCCCCGGCATCTTCGGCACCCCCATGCTGTTCGGCATGCCGCAGGAAGTGCAGGATGCCCTGGCTGCCAGCGTGCCCTTCCCCAGCCGCCTCGGCACCCCGCAGGACTACGCCAAGCTCGTCAAGCACATCATCGAGAACGACATGCTCAACGGCGAGGTGATCCGGTTGGATGGGGCGATCCGGATGGCGCCCAAATAAGGGACTGCGTTGGAGCGGGCCCGGCCGTGCGGGGGGTGAGGCGGCCCTGCCTTCCTCACCACCCCACAAAAGCGTCCCGCCCCTGCACCGCCAGCGTCACGCGCCGGCCTACCGGCAGGCACACCTGGGTGGCCACATGTCCGAAGGGCAGCCCCGTGAGGATCGGCACCTGGGTGCGGGACCTGACGGCCGCCACAGCGCTGGCGAGCTTGTACCCCCGGTCCAGCGGGGACGGCTTCCAGCCCGTGAAGGCGCCCAGCAACACCGCCTTCTGGGCCTCCAGCACACCCGCCTGCTGCAGCTGCAGAAGGTTGCGCTCCACCCGGTAGGGGTGCTCGTTCACGTCCTCCAGAAAGAGGATGCCGCCGCGCAACTTGGGGAAGTGCCGCGTGCCCAGGAGGGAGCACACCATGGTGAGGTTGCCGCCCCACAGGGTGCCGCGAGCCTCCAGGCCATCGAAGCCTGCCTCGGTGCGAAAGCCCAGCGCCTCCAGTTCGCCGCTCATGGCCTCGGTGAAGCAGCCTGAAGTCACGTCGTCCACTGTCTCGCCGCCGAAGGCGTCGATGGCCGTGGGCCCGGCCCAGCTGGGCGCCTTGGTGTGCGCCAGCAGGCCCAGATGCAGCGCCGTGAAGTCGCTGTAGCCCACCCAGCGCGTACCTTGGTCGACGCTGCGCGCCAGAAGCGGCCACTCGATAGCGTCCAACAGGCGGCTCAGCCCGTAGCCACCTCGACTTGCCATGGCCACCGAGGGCGAGGCCTGCGCCACCCGGTGAATGGCGGCAAGGCGCAACTCATCTGCCCCCGCGAAGCGCTGGCTGCGGGCCGTGGCGGCCTCATCGACCAGCACCCGGAAGCCCATGTCTTTCAGACGACGCGCGGCCAGGCGCAGGGCCGGCAGACGCGCCACCACGCCGGAAGGGGAAAGGATGGTCAGGGCATTCATGAACTGTCTCAGGTGAGCTTGCGGCGCCGTTGGGCAAAGAAATCCTTCAAGACCTGCCCGCAGTCCTGAGCGAGCACCCCGCCATGAACCACGGTGTGGTGGTTGAGCTGCCTGCTCGCGAAGAGATCCACCACCGATCCAGCAGCGCCCGTCTTGGAATCCGGGGCGCCGAAAACGACGCGGCTGAGCCTGGCGTGCATGAGGGCCATGGCGCACATCGCGCAGGGCTCCAGGGTGACGAACAATTCGCATCCGGGCAGCCGGTAGTTCTGCAGTTGGCTGGCCGCGGCTCGCAGCGCCATGATTTCTGCGTGTGCCGTCGGGTCGTGATGGGAAATCGGCCGGTTGTGGCCCAGGGTCAGCACTTCCATGCGGCCGGGATCGTGCGGGAGGCGACGCACCAGCACGGCGCCCACAGGCACCTCGCCCAGTTCGGCGGCCAGTCGCGCCTGCTCCAAAGCCACAGCCATGAGCGACTCGTCGTCCTGGTAGACGGCACCGATGGCGCTCATGTGCGGCGCGGTCAAGTCAGCCGGTACAGTTCCAGCAGCACCTGCCGGGCCTGCCTTTGCCCTCTGGCGATGGCCATCACCTTGTTCAGGTGCAGCCATTGAGCGTGGCCGGTGGTGAAGCACACGAGCGTGCGGAAGAAATACTCCGAGGCCTGCACGGCCTGACCAGCGGCCAGTCGCGCCATCACCTCGGGCGGGCCGTGCCGCAAGCCTGTGCTCTGCACTTCCACCAGCGCCCCGTCATCGGTCTCGATGACGTAGTGCGCGGCAATCTCCAGAACACCGTCGCGCCGCGCCACCTGCCAGTCCGCGCCACCCGCCTGGATGCGACCGTTCAACTCGGGGCCGGCCACGACACCACCGGTCAAGGGCACATAGCGCCGCTCGCCCTTGGGTGCATCACCCAGGCTGACCAGCGACCCCACATCGCACGCAATGCGCGCCATCGGGATGAGGTCGGGCCCGGCAGCAAACGGCTGTTGAAGAAAGCTTGAGGTCGGGGGCTGCATGGGTTTACTCCCACTCAATCGTCGCAGGCGGCTTGGAACTCACGTCGTAGGTCACTCGGTTGATCCCGCGGACTTCATTGATGATGCGTGAGGACACCCTCTTCAGCAGCGCGTACGGCAACTCCGCCCAGTCGGCGGTCATGAAGTCGCTGGTCTGCACGGCGCGCAGGGCGACGACGTAGTCGTAGGTGCGGCCATCGCCCATGACGCCCACGCTTTTGACGGGCAGGAAGACGGTGAAGGCCTGGCTGGTGAGGTCGTACCAGCTCTTGCCCGTGGCCGGGTCGAGGGTGGCGCGCAGTTCCTCGATGAAGATGGCGTCAGCGCGACGCAGCAGGTCGGCGTAGCTCTTTTTCACCTCGCCCAGGATGCGCACCCCCAGGCCTGGCCCGGGGAAGGGGTGGCGGTAGACCATCTCGTGCGGAAGACCCAGGGCCACGCCTAGCTCGCGCACCTCGTCTTTGAACAGGTCGCGCAGCGGTTCCAGCAGCTTCAGCCCCAGTTGCTCGGGCAGGCCACCCACGTTGTGGTGGCTCTTGATGGTGGTGGCCTTCTTGGTCTTGGCACCGCCAGACTCGATGACATCCGGGTAGATGGTGCCCTGCGCGAGGAAGGTCGCCCCTCTGTGGCCGCTATCACCCGCCTTGAGCTTGGCCGCCTCGGTCTTGAACACCTCCACAAACAGACGGCCGATGATCTTGCGCTTGGCCTCGGGGTCGCTCACGCCGGCCAGTTCACGCAGAAACAGTTCGCTCGCATCCACGCGCACCACCCGGGCATGCAGCTTTCCCGCGAACATGTCCATCACCATGTCGCCCTCGTTCAAACGCAGCAGGCCGTGGTCGACGAAGACGCAGGTGAGCTGGTCACCGATGGCGCGGTGGATCAAGGCCGCCGCCACGCTGGAATCGACGCCGCCTGACAGGCCCAGGATCACCTCCTCGTCGCCCACTTGCGCGCGGATGGCGGCCACGGCCTCGGCGATGTGGTCGCGCATCACCCAGTCCGGCCTCGCGCCGCAGATGCCCAGCACAAAGCGCTCTAGCATCGCCCTTCCCTGCACGGTGTGCGTCACTTCAGGGTGGAACTGCACGGCGTAGTAGCCACGCGCCTCGTCGGCCATGCCAGCGATGGGGCAGCTGGGCGTGCTGGCCATCAGCTTGAAGCCCGGGGGCAGTTCAGTGACCTTGTCGCCGTGGCTCATCCACACCTTGAGCATGCCGTGGCCTTCGGCAGTGCGGAAGTCCTCGATCCCATCGAACAACCGGGTGTGGCCACGGGCGCGGACCTCAGCGTAGCCAAACTCGCGGTGCGTGCTGGCCTCCACGCGCCCGCCCAACTGCACTGCCATGGTGAACATGCCGTAGCAGATACCCAGCACCGGGATGCCCAGTTCCCACACGCACGCTGGCGCGCGCAGTTCGTGCTCCTCGTAGGTGCTGGCGTGGCTGCCGGAAAGGATGATGCCCTTCGGTGCAAAGCCACGAATGAAGGCTTCGCTGACGTCGTTGGGATGGATCTCGCAATAGACGTGCGCCTCGCGCACGCGGCGCGCAATCAGCTGCGTGACCTGCGAGCCGAAGTCGAGAATGAGGATCTTGTCGTGCATGGTCATCTTGTGGACCTGAAGTGGAGCCAGGCCAGCAGCAGGGCCGTGAACTGCAATGCCGCGCCAAAGTACAGTGGCGCGCCGATACGCCAATCGCCGTGCGGCAGATGCGACACCGCCATCAGCACGGGTGAGGCCAAGACAGGCGCCACTACCGCCGTCAGGCTGTTGAGCGAACTGACCGACCCCATGGTCTGACCTTGGGTCTTCGCGTCTGCGGCAGAAGACACCAGGCTCTGCACCGAGGCCGTGACGGTGAAGCCCAGAAGGTTGGCAAAGATGATGGCGTACATCATCCAACCCTGCGAAGCCAAGCCCCAGAGGAAATAGGCGCAGGTGGAGGACACCAGCCCCATCACCACCAGACGGCGCGGCGGGAAGCGCTTGAGAAGCTTGCCCAGGAGAAAGCCCTGGACGATGACCGACACCACGCCCACGGCGGCCAGAGACCATCCGTTGGCCTGCGTGTCCCAGCCGAACTTGAACGTGTTGTGCAGCACCCAGACGTTGTAGAGCACGCCCTGCGCCAGCCCCGTGCAAGCGATGACGCCCACCACTTTGCCAATGCCCGGCAGGCGGACCAGAGCCGTGAAGGCCTTCAAGGGATTGGCGGCCTTCCATTCGAACGGACGGCGCTTCTCAGGCGGCAGCGACTCCGGCAGCACCCACCAGCCATAGGCCAGGTTCAGCAGCGACAACCCGCCCGCCACGAAAAAGGGCAGGTGAATGTCAATGGCGCCCAGCAGACCGCCGACGGCGGGGCCGATGATGAAGCCCAGACCGAACATCGCACCCAGCAGGCCGAAGCGCTTGGCGCGACCTTCCGGCGCCGTGATGTCGGCCACGTAAGCATTGGCCACCGCCGCGTTGGCCTGCATGGCCCCACCCACCAATCGCACAGCGATCAACATCCAAAGGCTGGTGGCCAGCGCGGTTGCAAAGAAGTTCAGCGCCAGGCCGCAGAAGCCCAGCAACAGCACCTTGCGTCGCCCCCAGGCATCGGACAAGGCCCCCAACAGCGGGGCGCCGAAGAAGTTGGCAATGCCGAAGGCAAAGCTGACCACCCCTACCCAGAACGCCTGATCCGACTGCGAGACGCTAAAGGTACCAATGAGCGCAGGCAGCACCGGCACGATGATGCCGATCGATACCATGTCGATCAGCACCGTGAGGAGGATGAAGGGCATGGCCGCCTGACGGCGACCGTCCTCGGCGGGCGAGGGGCCACTGTCACTCACCGGCGGGGCCTCATTCACTGCGGTAATTGGGCGCTTCCTTGGTGATCTGCACGTCGTGCACGTGGCTCTCGCGGATGCCGGCGGAGGTGATTTCCACGAACTCGGCCTTGCCATGCATGTGCTCGATGCTGGCGCAACCGCAGTAGCCCATCGAGGCCCTCAGGCCGCCGGCCATCTGGTAGACGATGGCCACCATCGAACCCTTGTACGGCACCCGGCCTTCGATGCCCTCGGGCACCAGCTTGTCGGCGTTGGGGTTGGCGGTCTCGTCAGCTTCCTGGAAGTAGCGATCGGCCGAGCCGGCCTTCATGGCGCCGATCGAGCCCATACCGCGGTAGCTCTTGTAACTGCGGCCCTGATAGAGGATGACCTCGCCCGGCGCTTCTTCCGTGCCGGCGAACATGCCACCCATCATGACCGTGCTGGCACCCGCGGCGATGGCCTTGGCGATGTCGCCCGAGTAGCGAACGCCCCCGTCGGCGATCAAGGGGACGCCGCTGCCGCGCAGGGCCGTGGCCACGTTGTCGATGGCGGTCACCTGCGGCACGCCCACGCCGGCCACGATGCGCGTCGTGCAGATGGAGCCCGGGCCGATGCCCACCTTGACGGCATCGGCGCCGGCCTCCACCAGGGCCGTGGCGGCTGCGCCAGTCGCGATGTTGCCGCCGATAACATCTACCTGGGGGAAGTTGCGCTTGACCCAGCGCACGCGCTCGATCACCCCCTGGCTGTGGCCGTGGGCGGTATCCACCACGATGGCATCCACCCCAGCCCGTACCAGCAACTCGACGCGCTCCTCGGTGCCCTCTCCCACGCCGACGGCGGCGCCCACGCGCAGTTGCCCGCGGGCGTCTCGGGCGGCGTTGGGAAAGTCGGTCTGTTTGGTGATGTCCTTGACCGTCATGAGCCCGCGCAGCTCGAAGGCCTCGTTCACCACCAGCACACGCTCCAGGCGGTGACGGTGCATCAGGGCCTTGCCCTCGTCGATGGAGGCACCCTCGTGAACCCAGATCAAGCGCTCACGCGGTGTCATCACCTCGCGCACCGGGATGTCCAGACGGCTCTCGAAGCGCAAGTCACGGTTGGTGACGATGCCCACCAACGTCTTGCCTTCCAGCACCGGAAAGCCCGAGAAACCATGCTGCCGCGACAGCTCGATGACCTGGCGCACCGTGACGTCAGGCGTGATCGTGATGGGGTCGCGCAGCACGCCGGACTCGTAGCGCTTCACCCGCGCCACCTCGGCCGCCTGCAGGCGCGGGCTGAGGTTCTTGTGCACGATGCCCACGCCACCTTCCTGCGCAATGGCAATGGCCAGACGGGCTTCCGTCACCGTGTCCATGGCCGCCGACACCAGCGGCAGGTTCAGACGGATGTTGCGCGACAACCGGGTGGAGAGATCGGTGTCACGGGGCAACACCTGGGAGTAGGCGGGCACCAGCAACACGTCGTCGAAGGTGAGCGCTTTGCCGAGAAGGCGCATGAGGCTTCAGCTCCTGGACAAAGAGGGATTATAGAAACCGGGCCTGGAGGGCTTATGCAGGTCGGGCGAGTCGGTACCGTCAGCCCTGCCCGATGCGTTGGGGCCGACGGACAGGTGCCGGGGACTGGCGGTAGCGCAGGCGCCGTGCTTCCTTCGGGTCACAACGCAGCGCGCGATACGCCTCCACGCGATCGCCATCGATCAACGGGGTGGACAGGGGTTGAAGCCTCCCCCACAGCCCGGCGTCGAAGTCCTGTTGCTGGAGGAACCCGGCCTGGGGATGGGCCGCTGCAGCCCGCAAGGCGTGCGACAGGGTGGCTCCTTCAGGCAGTTCGAGCGCAAACCTGACGACCCGCCGCGGCTCTGGGCTGCACACAAACTCAATGCGGATCATCGGGCGCCATACACCTGCTCAGCACGGCTGACGAAGGAGTCGACGAGCGTGTTGGCCACCTTGTCGAACACCGGGCTGACCACCAGCTCCAAAGCGCGGCTGGAAAATGCGTAACGCAGGTCCAGTTCCACCCGGCAGGCCGGACGGTCAGTGCCAGCCGAGACGATGGGCCGGAAGAACCAGACCCCGTCGAGCGTCGAGAACGGCCCATCCACCAGCCGCATCCGGACCTCCTCGTCCGCAAGGTGCTCATTGCGCGTGGTGAAGGCGTGACGCACGCCGGCGTAGGCCAGGCTGAGACGGGCCGTGACGGCCCCTTCGCTGCGCTCAAGCAATTCCGCTCGGCTGCACCAGAGCAGAAACTCGGGATAGCGCTCAACGCCCGTCACCAGGTCGTACATCTCCCTGGGTGAGTACCACAGGAGGACCGACCGTTTGACGTGCTTCATACAATCGAGCCATTGTAGGCAAGGGGTCCGAGGGATCCATCACAGGGTCCACTCATCCGATGTCACAGCAAGTCCCCCACATTGCGGAAAACCGCCGCGCACGCTTCGAATACCACATCGAAGAGGCCTATGAGGCCGGGCTGGTGCTGGAGGGCTGGGAGGTCAAGGCCGTCCGTGCCGGGCAGGTGCAACTGACCGATGGCTATGTGCTGATTCGCGACGGCGAGCTCTTCCTGATCGGCTGCCGCATCAACGCGTTGCGCGA